>G312J29652_10000151_pt1 | contig 14870 bp, 10 predicted proteins | sample EareggfetidaYelm_FD_29652 | JGI IMG/M metagenome (IMG submission 29652) | reverse complement strand
GTTGGGCCGACCTGAAAAACCGGCTCGACTGCGACCGCCGCTGCTACGGCTTCTTCCACCCCCGGCTGCCCAGCGAGCCGCTGATCTTCGTCGAGGTGGCCTTGGTCGATCGGATATCGCACAGCATCGCGCCGTTGCTGGACGAGGCAGCGGCGCCGGCCGACCTGTCCAAGGCCACCACGGCGGTCTTCTACTCGATCAGCAACACCCAGACCGGGCTGCGCGGCGTGGGCTTTGGCGACGCGCTGATCAAGCATGTGGTGCAGACGCTGACGGCCGAATTCCCCCGGCTGCGCACCTTTGCCACGCTCTCGCCGATTCCGGGTTTTCGCGCCTGGCTGGGCAAGCATGCCGGCGCCATGATCGAGCGCCTGGACGACAAGCGCCGCGCCGAACTGGGCCGCGCGCTGGGCGTCGAGCACCCGCAGGCCGCGCCGCTGCTGGCGGCCAGCGACAAGGCGCTGGAGCTCGATGCCAAATCACCCGTGCGGCAACTGCTGCAGGAATGCGCCGCGTACTATCTGGGCCGCGCGATGCAGGAGGGCAAGCCGCTGGACCCGGTGGCGCGCTTTCACCTGGGCAACGGGGCGCGGGTCGAGCGGCTCAATTGGGCCGGCGACCCCTCGTCCAAGGGCTTGAAGCAGTCCTATGGGCTGATGGTCAATTACCTGTACGACCTCAAGCGCATCGACAAGCACCGCAGCCTGCTGGCGCAGGGCAAGGTGCCGGTATCGGCTGGCATCGACAGCCTGTGCCACGATCGATGATTGATTCTTGGCGCGGCCCCGGCCAGCCCTGGGCGATTTTGCTGACGACGAAGGAGACGAGAAAGAATGAGCAACGGGACAATCCAGCGCCGGGCGGCCCTGCTCGGCATTGCCGCAGGGCTGGGCCGGGCCGGCAGCAGCCGGGCGCAAAGCAACTGGCCCGCCCGGCCGGTCACCTTGGTGGTGCCATTTCCTGCCGGGGGTGGCACCGACGCATTTGCCCGGCCACTGGCGGCGCAGTTTGCCAAAAACACCGGCAAGACCCTGGTGGTAGACAACCGTGGCGGCGCCGGCGGCACGCTCGGGGCGAGCTTCGCCGCCCGGGCCGCGCCGGACGGCTACACCCTGTTCATGGGGGCCGTGCACCATGCGATTGCCCCTGCCATGTACCCCAGGCTCGATTACGACATCGAAAAAGACCTGATCGCGCTGGCCCTGCTGGCCAATGTGCCCCAGGTCGTGGTGGTCCACCCGGGGACGCCCTCGGCCAACTTCCGGCAGTTCCTGGAGCATGTCAAACGCCACCCGGCCAAGCTCAATTACGGCTCGGCCGGGGCTGGCACCTCGCACCATCTGGCCGCTGAGCTGTTCAAGCAGCAAACCGGCACCTTCATCACCCATATTCCCTATCGCGGCGCAGGCCCGGCGCTGCAGGACTTGATCGCCGGCAATGTCGACATGATGTTCGACGGCCTGGGCTCATCGGCCACGCATATCAAGAGCGGGCGCATCAAGGCGCTGATGGTCTCGGGCGCCCGGCGCAACCCGGCCTTGCCGGATGTTCCCTGCGCCGCCGAAGTGGGTTTGCCCGACTACACCGTGACCACCTGGTACGGCCTGTGGGCGCCCCGGGGCACGCCCGCCGAGGTGCAGGCGCGCATCGTCGATGAAATCCAGCGCCTGGGGAGCGCCGAAAACATCAAGGCCCTGTGGGCCAACAACGGCGCGGACTACGGCGGCATGACGCAGCAGCAGTTCGGCGCCTTTGTCGGCAGCGAGCTCAGGCGCTGGGCCCAAGTGGTCAAGACTGCCGGCGTAAAGCCCGATTGAGATCGATGCCGCTGCATTGCGCAGCATTCAGAGTATCGAAACGAGTTGCAGCGCATGATTTTCGTGCACCAACAGCCATCGAAAACAGAGTCAATGCATCACTGCCACAAACCCTGCCATCCACCTGCCATGACGACCGGACACAATCTTTTCAGCGCCCTGCGCGCCGCCTTCCCTGCCGACCTCGACGGCACTGCCGTGGAAACCAGCGCGCCCGACGGCAGCGTGCTGCGCTACAGTTGGCGCGACCTGGACCATGCCAGCGCGCGCATCGCCAACCTGCTCGCGGCGCTGAAACTGCCCGAAGGCAGCCGCGTCGCGGCGCAGGTGGAAAAGTCCGTCGAGGCCCTGCTGCTCTACCTGGCCACGCTGCGTGCCGGCCATGTGTTTCTGCCGCTGAACACCGCCTACCGCAGCGCCGAGATCGCCTACTTCATCGACAACGCCGAGCCTGCCGTGGTGGTGTGCACCCCCGGCAACTTCAGTTGGGTCAGCAAGATCGCCTTCACCCGGGGCACGCAGCATGTTTTCACGCTCGGTGACGACCGCAGCGGCAGCCTGCTCGAGCGCGCCAGCGCGCATGGCGCGCAGCACCAGCCGGTGCCGCGCCAGGCCGACGACTTGGCCGCCATCGTCTACACCAGCGGCACCACGGGCCGCAGCAAGGGCGCGATGCTCACCCATGGCAACCTGCTGTCGAATGCGCTGGTGCTCAAAGACTACTGGGGCTTTCGGCCCGGCGACGTGCTGCTCCACGCGCTGCCGATCTTTCATGTGCACGGCCTGTTCGTGGCCATCCATGGCGCGCTGATCAACGCCAGCAAGATGATCTGGCTGGCCAGGTTCGACCCTCGGGCGGTGCTGGCCGCGCTGCCGCGCACCACGGTTTTCATGGGCGTGCCCACGTTCTACGTGCGCCTGCTGGCCGAGCCGGGGCTGGACCGACAGGCCACCAGCCGGATGCGCCTGTTCATCTGCGGCTCGGCCCCGCTGTTGATCGAGACCTTCGACGCCTGGCAGCAGCGCACCGGCCACACCATCCTGGAGCGCTACGGCATGAGCGAGACCCTGATGCTCAGTTCCAACCCCTACGGCGCCGATGCGCGCCATGCCGGCCAGAGCGAGCGGCGCGGCGCCACCGTCGGCTTTGCGCTGCCCGGCGTGGGCCTGCGCGTGGCCGACGCTGCCGACCAGCCCCTGCCCGTGGGCCAGATCGGCCAGATCCAGGTGCAAGGCCCGAACGTGTTCAAGGGCTACTGGCGCATGCCCGAGCAGACGGCCGAGGCTTTCACCGGCGCGGCGCCGGGCGACCGATGGTTCAAGACCGGCGACCTGGGCCAGTTCGATGAACGCGGCTATCTGAGCATCGTCGGGCGCAGCAAGGACTTGATCATCAGCGGCGGCTACAACGTCTACCCGGCCGAGATCGAAGGCTGCATCAATGCGCTGCCCGGCGTGGCCGAGAGTGCGCTGGTGGGCGTGCCCCACCCCGACTTCGGCGAAGTCGGCGTGGCCGTGGTGATTGCCAAGCCGGGCGCCGCGCTCGACGGCGAAGCCATCATCGCCACGCTGCGGGCGCAGTGGGCCAACTTCAAAACGCCCAAACGCTGCTTTGTCGTCGACGAACTACCCCGCAACGCGATGGGCAAGGTGCAAAAAAACCTGCTGCGCGAGCAGTACCGGGGGCTGTTCCTTTGAGCGCGTCTTTGCAAAATCAGTGCTTTACGCCCAGGCTTTAGCCGCTACAATGGGCCTCTCACGACCAGCCGGGCGGGTACAGCACCACCGCCCGTTTTTTTTGGTCGAATGCTTTTGGAACTCGAAGCTGTCGGGGGAAGAGTCCCCGGGGGTTATCGGGTTTTTCGTCGTTGCGGGATTGAACTGGACAAGTGGCATCGTGGCTTTGCAGCAAATCGTTGAACCCATAGTGACGGGACTGGGCTATGCGTTGGTGGAGATCGAGCGCTCTGCCGGCGGCCTGCTGCGCGTCACCATCGATTTGCCTTGGCCTGCGCCCAATGGCGCGGCAGCGGAGCCGGCGCCGGACGGCGCGCTGGCATTGGAACCGGCACCGTCCGGCGCGGGGACATTGGACACCGCGCCGAACGGCGCGACGGCATTGGAAACCATGCCGAACGGCGCGACGGCATTGGAAACCGCGCCGAACGGCGCGGTGTCGACCCCGGCGCAGTCCGTGACGCTCGAAGACTGCGAGAAGGTCACGCGCCAGTTGCAGTTTGCGCTGGAGGTCGACGGCGTGCAGTACCAGCGCCTGGAGGTTGCGTCGCCCGGCATCGATCGGCCGTTGCGCGGCGAGCAGGACTTGCTGCGCTTTGCCGGTTCGGTCATCGACATCACGCTGAAGGCGCCGATCGGCGGCGCCGCAGCGGGAAAGGTGGGCGCCGCCCGCAAGAAGTTTCGCGGCACGCTGGAGCGGACGGCCACGGGGGGCTGGCAGATCGTCTGGAGCGACGCGCCGCCGCCCAAGCCCGGCCAGAGGGGCGGCAAGAAGCGCTTGCCCGCGCCGTTGCAGGCGCTGGGCTTCAGCCTCGATGAGGTACGGGATATGCGTCTGGCGCCCATCGTCGATTTCAAGGGGCGTACAGGCAAGGCCGGGACAGCGCCGGCGGGTTGAATGTGAGTGGGGTGGTGCCGCGTTGCACGGCGCGGCACCGGCCTTCGGATGGTTGAACCAGGAGAGTCGTCGCATGAGTCTCGAATTGTTGATGTTGATCGATGCCATTTCGCGCGAAAAGAATGTCGAGCGCGATGTGGTGCTGGACGCCGTGGAGTCGGCCTTGGCCCAGGCGACCAAGAAGCTCTACCAGGGCGAGGTGGACATTCGCGTGGCCGTGGATCGCAAAAGCGGCGGCCATGAGACGTTCCGCCGCTGGCTGGTGGTGCCCGACGAGGCGGGGCTGCAAAACCCCGACGCCGAAGAACTGCTGATGGATGCCAAGGAGCGCATCGCCGACATCGAAGTCGGCGAGTACATCGAAGAAACCGTCGATTCCGTGCCGATAGGCCGGATTGGCGCGATGGCGGCCAAGCAGGTGATCTTGCAGAAAATCCGCGACGCCGAGCGCGAAATGCTGCTCAACGACTTCATGTCGCGCGGCGAGAAGATCTTCACCGGCACCGTCAAGCGCATGGACAAGGGCGACATCATCGTCGAGTCCGGCCGCGTCGAAGGGCGCCTGCGCCGCAGCGAGTTGATTCCGAAGGAAAACCTGCGCAGCGGCGACCGTGTGCGCGCGATGATCATGGAGGTCGACCTGAGCCTGCGCGGCGCGCCCATCATTTTGTCGCGCTCGGCCCCGGAATTCATGATCGAACTGTTCCGCCAGGAAGTGCCCGAGATCGAACAAAGCCTGCTGGAGATCAAAAGCTGCGCGCGCGACCCCGGCTCGCGCGCCAAGATCGCCGTGCTCTCGCACGACAAGCGGGTCGATCCGATCGGCACCTGCGTCGGCGTGCGCGGCACGCGCGTGAACGCCGTGACCAACGAGCTCGCCGGCGAGCGTGTCGACATCGTGCTGTGGTCTGAAGACCCGGCCCAGTTCGTGATCGGCGCGCTGGCGCCGGCGAATGTGTCCTCCATCGTGGTCGATGAAGAAAAGCACGCGATGGACGTGGTGGTCGACGAGGAGAACCTGGCCATCGCCATTGGCCGCGGCGGCCAGAACGTGCGCCTGGCCGCCGATCTGACGGGCTGGAAGATCAACATCATGGACGCCGCCGAATCGGCGCAAAAGCAGGCCAAAGAGAGCGACACGGCGCGCCGGCTGTTCATGGAAAAGCTCGATGTCGACGAGGAAATCGCCGACATCCTGATCGCCGAGGGTTTCAACAGCCTGGAAGAAGTGGCCTATGTGCCGTTGCAGGAAATGCTGGAGATCGACAGCTTCGACGAAGACACCGTCAACGAACTGCGCGCCCGGGCCAAGGATGCGCTGCTGACGATGGAAATCGCCCGCGAGGAAAGCGTCGAGGAGGTCTCCCAGGACCTGCGCGACCTCGGCGGCCTGTCCCCGGCGCTGATCGCCCAATTGGCCAAGGGCGGGGTGCATACCCGTGACGATCTGGCCGATCTGGCCATCGATGAACTGACCGACCTGACCGGACAGTCCGAAGAGGAAGCCAAAGCCTTGATCATGAAGGCGCGCGAACATTGGTTCGCGGGGCAAGCGTAAAGGCCAGGGAGGCCGAACCCAATATGTCCAGCAATACCGTCGCCGAGTTCGCCACCGAACTCAAAAAATCGCCTGCANCCCTGCTCGATCAACTCAAGGCAGCGGGCGTGGGCAAGGCCGCCCTCTCCGATGCGTTGACCGAATCGGACAAGCAAAGGCTGCTCGCCTNCCTGCAAGCCAGCCATGGCACGACCTCCGTCGACCGCAAAAAGATCACGCTGGTCAAAAAGTCCACCAGCGAGATCAAGCAGGCCGACGCCACCGGCAAGGCGCGCACGATACAGGTGGAGGTGCGCAAAAAGCGCACCTTCGTCAAGCGCGACGATGCCCAGGAGGGCGCGGCCGACGGCGCGGGTTCTGCCGCATTCGCCGAGCCGGAGCATCCGGCGCCTGCCGCGCAGCACGACGTGCCAGAGGCGCCCGCCGAACAGGCGCAGGCCGATGCTGCGCCGGCAGCGGACGGCGCCGCGCCGGCCCTGTCCAGCGAGGACCAGGAACTGGCCCGGCGTGAGGAGCAAGCACGCCACCAGGCCGAACTGATTCGCCGCCAGGAGGCCGAACTGGCCGCCAAGCGTGCCGCACGCGAGGCGCGGGAAAAGCGCGAGCGCGAAGCCGAAGAGCGCGCCGCCGCCTACGCCGCCCAAGAGGCCGAAAAGAAAGCGGCGGCCTCGGCCGTCAAGCAAGTGGCGACCCGCGAGCAGGCGGCCGAGGCCACTGCGCGCAACGCGGCCCAGTTGCAGGCGCGCGCGAAAGCGGCGGCCGAATCGAAGGCCCGCTCGGACGAAGAAGCGGCCCGCGCCGCCGATCTGGACGCCCGCCGCCGCAAGGCCGAGGCCGAAGCGGCCGCCATCCGCTCGATGCTGGCCACGCCCAAGAAGGCGGTCATGGTCGCGAAAAAACCCGAGCCGCCGCCCAAGCCCGCGCCCAAGCCCGCTGCCGCCGCAGGCGATGCCAAAAAAGGCACGCTGCACAAGCCCGCCGTCGGGGCCACGCGCACGGCTGCCGGGGCCGCACGCGCCGGCGCTGCGGCCGGCGCGCCGGGCGCAGGCAAGGAAGTCAAGTCGGCCAAGCTGTCCTCGAGCTGGGCCGGCGACCCGGCGAAAAAGAAGGAAATCAAGACCCGTGGCGACAGCAGCGGCGGCGTCGGGCGCAACAACTGGCGCGGCGGCCCGCGCGGGCGCCGTGGCGACAGCCGCGATCAGCGCGACGAGCATCTGCAGGCGGCGCCGGCGGAGACGCGCATCATCGAAGTGCATGTGCCCGAAACCATCACCGTGGCCGAGGTGGCGCACAAGATGTCGATCAAGGCCTCGGAGGTCATCAAGGCGCTGATGAAGATGGGCCAGATGGTCACCATCAACCAGCCGCTGGACCAGGACACGGCGATGATCGTGGTCGAGGAACTCGGCCACAAGGCGGTGGTGGCGGCGCTCGACGACCCCGAAGCCTTCGCCGACGATGATGTCGCGCAGCAAAGCATCGAGGTGCTGCCGCGCGCCCCGGTGGTGACGGTGATGGGCCACGTCGATCACGGCAAGACCTCGCTGCTGGACTACATCCGCCGCGCCAAGGTGGCCGCCAGCGAAGCCGGCGGCATCACGCAACACATTGGCGCCTACCATGTGCAAACGCCGCGCGGCATGGTCTCGTTCCTGGACACCCCCGGCCACGAAGCCTTCACCGCCATGCGCGCCCGTGGCGCCCAGGCCACCGACATCGTGATCCTGGTGGTGGCCGCCGACGATGGCGATGCCCCAGACCCGGGAAGCCATCAAACATGCCAAGGCCGCCGGCGTGCCCATCGTCGTCGCCATCACCAAGGCCGACAAGCCCGACGCCAACCCGGACCGCGTCAAACAGGAACTGATCGGCGAGCAGGTGGTGCCCGAGGATTACGGCGGCGATTCGCCCTTTGTCGCGGTGTCGTCCAAGACCGGCCAGGGCATAGACGCATTGCTCGAGCATGTGCTGCTGCAGGCCGACGTGATGGAACTGAAGGCGCCGGTCGATGCGCTGGCCAAGGGCCTGGTGATCGAGGCCCAGCTCGACAAGGGCCGCGGCCCGGTGGCCACCGTGCTGGTGCAGTCCGGCACGCTCAAGGTCGGCGATGTGGTGCTGGCCGGCCAGACCTTCGGCCGCGTGCGCGCCATGCTCGACGAAAACGGCCGCCCGGCCAAGGCGGCCGGCCCGTCGATCCCGGTCGAAATCCAGGGGCTGACCGAGGTGCCGCAGGCCGGCGATGAATTCATGGTGCTGACCGACGAGCGCCGGGCGCGTGAAATCGCCACCTACCGCGCCGGGCGGTTCCGCAACACCAAGCTGGCCAAGCAGCAGGCGGCCAAGCTCGAACATGTGTTTGCCGACATGACGGCCGGCGAGGTCAAGATGCTGCCGATCATCGTCAAGGCCGATGTGCAAGGCTCGCAGGAAGCGCTGGCCCAGTCGCTGCTCAAGCTCTCGACCGACGAGGTCAAGGTGCAACTGGTGTACGCCGCCGTGGGCGCGATCAGCGAGTCCGACATCAACCTGGCGATCGCCTCCAAGGCCGTCGTGATCGGCTTCAACGTGCGCGCCGATGCCGGCGCCCGCAAGCTGGCCGAAGGCAATGGCGTGGCCCTGCACTACTACAGCATCATCTACGACGCGGTCGATGAATTGCGCGTGGCGATGTCCGGCATGTTGGCGCCCGAGCAGCGCGAGGAGATCATCGGCACGGCCGAGATCCGCACGGTGTTCACGGCATCGAAGATCGGCACCGTGGCCGGCTCCTACATCACCTCCGGCATGGTGCATCGCAACGCCAGGTTCCGCCTGCTGCGCGCGAACGTGGTGGTGCATACCGGCGAAGTCGACTCGATCAAGCGCCTCAAGGACGATGTCCGGGAAGTCAAGGAAGGCTTCGAGTGCGGCATCAAGCTCAAGAACTACAGCGACATCCTGGAAGGCGATCAGCTCGAATTCTTCGACATCAAGNAAATCGCGCGGACGCTGTAAGCAATGGCTGGCAAAAAACCCTCGCACCGGGCCTTCAAGGTGGCCGACCAGATACAGCGCGATCTGACGCAGTTGCTGGNGCGCCTGAAAGACCCGCGCCTGGGCCTGGTCACGCTGCAAGGCGTNGAGNTCAGCCCGGACTACGCCCACGCCAAGGTGTTCTTCAGCCTGCTCACTGGCNCGCCGGAGCAAACGCAGGCGGCGCTCGATCAGGCGGCGGGCTTTNTGCGCAACGGCCTGTTCAAACGNCTGCAAATCCACACCGTGCCNACGCTGCACTTCGTCTTCGACCGCAGTTGCGAGCGCGCGGCCGACATGAACGCGCTGATTGCCAAGGCGGTCTCCACGCGCGCCAAAGAGGATTAGCCATGCCGCCAGCGTCCCGCACCCGGGTGCAGCGGCGCCCCGTGCATGGGGTGCTGCTGCTCGACAAACCGCTCGCCCTGTCGAGCAACCAGGCCCTGCAAAAAGCCAAATGGCTGCTGCGCGCGGAAAAAGCCGGCCATACCGGCACGCTCGACCCCTTGGCCACCGGCGTGCTGCCGCTGTGCTTTGGCGCGGCCACCAAATTCAGCCAACTACAGCTCGATGCCCCCAAGACCTACGAAGCCATCGCGCTGCCGGGCGTGACCACGAGCACCGGCGACGCCGAGGGCGCGGTGCTGCAACGCTGCGCCGTCGACCCGGCGCAACTGGCGCCGGAGCGCTTGTCGGCCGTGCAGCGGCAGTTCACCGGCCCGATCAGCCAGTTGCCGCCGATGCACAGCGCGCTGAAAAAGGATGGCCGGGCGCTGTACACCTACGCGCGCGCAGGCATTGCGCTCGAGCGCGCCGCGCGCGCCGTCGTCATCCATGCGCTCGAGCTATCGCTGGTGCAGCACGCTCCTGCGCAGACAGCCATCAAGATCGCAGTGACCTGCAGCAAAGGCTGCTACATCCGCACGCTGGCCGAGGACATCGGCGCCGCGCTGGGCTGCGGGGCGCACCTGAGCGCGCTGCGCCGCACCGACAGCGGCGGCATCGGGATCGAGCGCTGCATCAGCCTGGAGCGGCTCCAAGCCCTGCCCGAAGCCGAGCGCCTGGCCTGCCTGCAACCGCCGCAATCGCTGCTGACCCGGCATCTGCGCGTCACGCTCGACAGCGACAATGCAGCGCGCTTTCTGTCCGGCCTGCCGCGCCGTGGGGCCTGGCCCGACGCCCCGGCCGTGGCCGTGTTTGGCGCCGATCCGCCGGCATTGCTGGGGGTGGGCCATATCGCGGGCGGCTGTTTGCTGCCCGACAGATTGCTCAGTGCGCTGGAAATCGCCCAAATCCTGGCAAGCCAGCCGCAGCGACAGGACTGCGGCATATTGGAAGAAACATGACCACACCCATCCGCAACATCGCCATCATCGCCCATGTCGACCATGGCAAGACCACCATGGTCGATCAGTTGCTGCGCCAGTCCGGCACCTTTGCCGAGCACGAAAAAATCGTCGACACCGTGATGGACAACAACGCCATCGAACGCGAGCGCGGCATCACCATCCTGGCCAAGAACTGCGCCGTGAGCTGGCGCGGCACGCATATCAACATCGTCGACACCCCGGGCCACGCAGACTTCGGCGGTGAAGTCGAGCGGGCGCTATCGATGGTCGACGGCGTGCTGCTGCTGATCGACGCCCAGGAAGGCCCCATGCCCCAGACCCGCTTCGTGACCAAGAAAGCCTTGGCGCTGGGGCTCAAGCCGATCGTGGTGGTCAACAAGGTGGACAAACCCGGCGCCAACCCCGACAAGGTGGTCAACGCCGCGTTCGACCTGTTCGACAAGCTCGGCGCGACCGACGAGCAACTCGACTTTCCGGTGGTCTACGCCTCGGGCATCAACGGCTGGGCCGCGCTCGAAGAAGGCGCGCCCGGCGAGCAGTGGGGGCCCGACATGTCGGCGCTGTTCGACACCGTGCTGCGGCATGTGCCGGCGCAGGCCGGGGACCCGGCGGCGCCGCTGCAACTGCAAATTTCGGCGCTCGATTTTTCGATCTTCGTCGGGCGCATCGGCGTCGGGCGCATCAGCCAGGGAACGATCCGCCCCGGCATGGAAGTGCAGGTGATGCAAGGCCCCGAGGGCCAATCCGGCAAGGGCCGCATCAACCAGGTGCTGACCTTCCAGGGCCTGGACCGCGTGCAGGTGACGCAGGCCGGCCCGGGCAGCATCGTGCTGATCAACGGCATTGCCGACATCGGCATCGGCGTGACCGTGACCGACAGCGCCAACCCGGCCCCGCTGCCGATGCTCGAGGTCGACGAGCCCACGCTGATCATGAACTTTTGCGTCAACACCAGCCCGCTGGCCGGCCGCGAAGGCAAGTACGTGACCGGCCGCCAGATCTGGGACCGGCTGCAAAAGGAACTACAGCACAACGTGGCGCTGCGCGTCAAAGAGACCGGCGAGGACGGCGTCTTCGAAGTGGTCGGCCGGGGCGAACTGCACCTGACCATCCTGCTGGAGAACATGCGCCGCGAAGGCTACGAACTGGCCGTCTCCAAGCCCCGCGTGGTCTACAAGGACATCGGCGGCGTGCGCTGCGAGCCCATGGAACTGGTCACGGCCGACATCGAAGAAACCCACCAGGGCGGCGTGATGCAGGCCCTGGGCGAGCGCCGGGGCGAGTTGGTCAACATGGACAGCGACGGCCGCGGCCGGGTGCGCCTGGAATACCGCATACCGGCCCGTGGCCTGATCGGCTTTACCAATGAATTCCTGAACCTGACCCGGGGCACCGGCCTGATCTCGAACATCTTCGACGGCTACGAACCGCACCGGGGCGAGATCGGCGGGCGCAAGAACGGCGTGCTGATCGCGATGGANGACGGCGAGATATTCACCTACGCGCTGGGCAAGCTCGACGACCGGGGCCGCATGTTCGTGCGCGCCAACGACCCGGTGTACGAAGGCATGATCGTCGGCATCCACAGCCGCGACAACGACCTGGTGGTCAACGCCACGCGCACCAAGCAGTTGACCAACTTTCGCGTCTCCGGCAAGGAAGACGCGATCAAGATCACGCCCCCGATCGACCTGACGCTGGAGTACGGCGTGGAGTTCATCGAAGACGACGAACTCGTCGAGATCACACCCAAATCCGTGCGCCTGCGCAAGCGCCATCTGCGCGAATCCGAGCGCAAGCGCGCCAGCCGGGCCTGAGCCGTCGCACCGATGCGCGAACTGAGCCATTCCCGCGCCGTGCTGCTGATGGTGGCCACCGCCCTGATGTGGTCCACCGCCGGCGTGGTCACACGCCACCTGGAGCATGCGCGCAGCTTCGAGGTCACCTTCTGGCGCAGCCTGTTCACGCTGCTGGCGCTGCTGGTCATCTTGCCGGCAATGCAGGGGCGGGCGGTGTTTGCGGCGATGCGCAAAACCGGCCGCATGCTCTGGATATCGGGCCTGTGCTGGTGCGTGATGTTCACCGCCTTCATGCTCGCCATCATGCTGATGCCGGTGGCCAACGTGCTGCTGACGATGGCCGCAGGCCCGCTGCTCACCGCCTTGTTTGCGCGGGCATTCATCGGCCACCGGATCGCGCCACGCACCTGGGTGGCGATTGCCGTGGCGGGCCTGGGGATCGTCTGGATGTATGGCTCGCAGGTCACGGGCCTGCCGCTGGCCGGAACCATCGTGGCGCTGTGCGTGCCGGTGGCTGCGGCCACCAACTGGACGCTGGTGCAGCACGCGCAGCGCCATGGCCAGGCCGTGGACCTGGTGCCCGCCGTGCTCGTGGGCGCCGTGCTATCGGTCGGCGCCACCCTGCCGCTGGCCCTGCCGCTGCAAGCCTCGCTGCACGACATCGGACTGCTGGCCCTGCTGGGCCTGGCGCAACTGGCCATCCCCTGCGTGCTGGCCGTGCGTTGCGCGCGCGTGCTCCGGGCGCCCGAGATCGCGCTGCTGAGCTTGCTGGAAGTGATCTTCGGCATCTTGCTGGCATGGCTGGGCGCGGGCGAAAAGCCCGGCGCAGCCGTGCTGACCGGCGGCGCACTGGTGATCGGTGCGCTGGTATTCAACGAACTGCTGGCATGGAAGGAACAAAAATGACACCGACACCAATACCGGCACCGACACCGACACCAATACCGGCATCGGCACCGCAGGACGAGGTGTGGAGCGAAGTGCGCGGCCAGGTCGGCTTCATCACCCTGAACCGTCCGCGCGCGCTCAACGCCTTGTCGCTGGCCATGGTGCGGGCGCTGATGCGCATCCTGCTGGCCTGGCAGAGCGACGCGCAGGTGCATGCAGTGGCGATACGCGGCAGCAGCAAGGACGGCCCCTTCGGCGCCTTTTGCGCCGGGGGCGACATCCGCTTCCTGCACCAGGCGGGCAGCCAGGGCGACCCGCAGTTGGAAGACTTCTTCACCGAGGAATACGCGCTCAACCACCTGATCCACAACTACCGCAAGCCCTACATTGCCTTCATGGACGGCATCGTGATGGGCGGCGGCATGGGCATCAGCCAGGGCGCCAGGCTGCGCGTGGTGACCGAGCGCACCCGGATGGCCATGCCCGAAACGGCCATCGGCCTGTTCCCCGATGTCGCAGGCGGCTACTTCCTGAGCCGCTGCCCCGGCCATGTCGGCGAATGGCTGGCGCTGACCGGCCAGACCATAGGCGCCGCCGACGCCATCGCCAACCAACTGGCCGACGGCTGCCTGCGCGCCGACCAGCAAGCCGCCGTCTGGGACGCGCTGGGCAGGCAAAGCGACACCGACGGCACGGCGCTCGCGGACTTCGTGGCCGCCCGATCGAGCGCCGCAGACGCGCGCCCGGCGTGCGCCAGAGCGCAGATCGACGACTACTTTTCGCTGCCCGACGCAACGGCGATCGTGACCGCGCTCGAAGCCGCCCGCAGCGACTGGGCCAGCGCCACGGCCGCCACGCTGCGCCAGCGCTCGCCGCTGATGCTGCATGTGGTGCTCGAGCAAATCCGCCGCGCGCGCGGCATGGGCCTGGCCGACGAGTTGCGCATGGAGCGCGGCCTGGTGCGCCACTGCTTTTTCCTGCGCCCCGGCCGCAGCGAAACGCTCGAAGGCATCCGCGCACTGGCCATAGACAAAGACCATGCGCCCCGGTGGAACCCCGCCCGCATCGAAGACGTGACCCCGGCAATGGTGGCCCCGTTCTTCACCAGCCCCTGGCCCGCACACGCACATCCGCTGGCGCACCTGGCCTGACCGGCAGCGTGGCCGGCCCCGCGCGCCGGGTGTTGGCTTGGCGCGGCGGCGGCATCGTCCCCCATCCCCACGTCCCCATGGCCCGGCATCNCCCCATGNGCCGTCCCCCACCCNCGCCAAGGCCCGATCAGCGCGCGATCACGGGGGGCGGACTGCGGCTTTCCGGCCCGCGCCACGGTCTTTCTGCCCTTCATGGAAACCCCCGGGGAGAGCCTCATGCGAACCGGCGTTTCGATGGCCCGCCGCCTCTGGCTGGCGGCCACAGCAGCAGCAGCGGGAACCGAAGCCCGGAACGCTCGCATGCGCCTCGTCGGGCAACGGATCGGCACAGCATTTGGCCAGCGCATTCTTCGAGCCACTGGCCGAGGTGGAACCCATCCATGTGCCCTGCCGTGGTGGCGGCCCGGCACTGAACGATGTGATGGGCTGGCAGGCTCTGCTGTTCTTGGCCAACGTGGCGTCGTCGTTGGGGCATATACGGTCCGGGTGTCTGCGGCCGCTGGCGGTGACCGCCGGCCTGCGCTGCCGCTGGCACGCCCTCCATGCCCGGCGCACTGGAATACCTTCGCCTTCGGCTACGGTATGAGCGCCTTCGGGCGGCCGGGCGGCGATCGATGGAATACCTTCGCCTCCGGCTACGGTATGAGCGCCTTCGGGCGGC
>G312J29652_10000149_pt1 | contig 14928 bp, 10 predicted proteins | sample EareggfetidaYelm_FD_29652 | JGI IMG/M metagenome (IMG submission 29652) | reverse complement strand
TTTTATGGTTTCCATTGCTTAGGTCAACAGAAAAGAAGCCGTCCAAAAATAATCCTTCAATAAAAGGAAAATCTAAGCGGGCCTTCAATGTATTCAGAGAATATAAATTTTTAGTCGTGGTTATGCCTGCCAAATCTGTAGAATTTATCAGCGGATTTAAATTACCGCCATTACTCAACCCGCCCGGAGAATAGCTACCGTCAGGATTATAAGCACGGTCTGTTGGCAAGGCTCCAGACAAACTTGAAAAGGTATTCTCAGTGCCTATCGGTGAGCCTGTTTTTTCTTGCCATCGCAATTGGGTTCCCAAAAAAAGATTAAGATTCTTAGTAACCTGTCCCTCTGTATTGGCGCTAAAATTATGTTGTTTAAAGCCCCAAACGCCCTTGTTAAATTGGCCGTCTTGGCTTAATGTACCTACTGATGCATAGTATCGTACCTTTTCATTTCCTCCGGAGAGCGTCAAACTTGACCGAGCTTGTTTAGCCACTTTTTTAGTCGCTAGTTTTACCCAGTCGGTATTAGGATAATTTATGGGATCGGAGCCGTTTCTGAATTTTTCAATTTCGTCAACCGTATAAATCGGTTGACCGCCTCCAAAAACTGAAATTTCATTTTTCATTTGAGCATAGTTAGCGGCGTTCAAGTATTTTTCTGTTTTACCCCATGTATTAAAGCCGGTGTTTTGGGAAAAGGTAATAGTTGGCTTTCCCGCTTTTCCTTTTTTAGTGGTAATGAGAATAACGCCATTTGCAGCTTGGGCTCCATAAATGGCCGCGGATGCGTCTTTTAGGACAGATATACTCTCCACATCACTCGGGTCAATTCTCTGAAATCCGCCTGGTCGGTTAGCTACCCCATCAATTACTATTAACGGTGAAGTTGCACCTGAAAAAGTACTAATGCCTCTAATGTAAATATTAGAGCCATCGTTGCCTGGTTCACCGCTGCTATTTGTCGCAATAACGCCTGGCGTACGCCCCGCCAATGCGTTGGAAATGTCAGCCGTTGGCGATCTCAAAATATCTGTTCCTTTTAATGTGGCTACTGCGCCGGTCAAAGAAGCCTTGTCTTGTGAACCATAACCCACTACCACCACTTCATTTAACACGACATTGTCGCTTTTTAAGTCCACATCAATAAGCGAACGCGCCCCTACCGGGATTTCCGTCTTTTGATAGCCTATTGAACTAAAAACAAGAGTGTCATTCGCGCCTCTAAATTTGATGTTATAACTGCCTTGCTCGTCCGTAACAACGCCTTCGGAAATATTAGCCTTGTAATAGACCGAAACGCCCGGCAATAATTCAACGCCCGACCGTACTGTTCCGCGAATCGTCTGTTCTTGCGCAACGACTTGAAAGGAACCAAAAAATAAGGCAACGGCTATCCAAACACTCCTTTCAAAATGTTTCAAAAAGATTTTTGCTTTATTTTTGTTAATCATGTTATTTTATCATTTTGTTTTGATAATATTTTATTGACGAGGCAAATGTAAACGATTGCATTTTTGAAAATATTTAATTTTATAATTAATGTGTGTACTTTTCTAACATCTGCCCCGGTAAGCAGTTTTCGTTGCCCGACTACAAATTATATTCACGCAACTTTTGTATTTATTGTATGAAAGAATTTTCACCTGTTTAGACTTTGTTACCCTATGCGCCCCCAATACCATCAGTTGCCCATTTCCATTGACTCCTCCTTTTTATATATGAGTTGGGAATGTGATTATTTTGACAAGCCGTGGCATTTTCATCAAGAATATGAACTGGTGCTGATAGTTCAATCGGAAGGGACGCGGTTTTTGGGCGACCATGTCCAAAGTTTTAAGGACGGGGATTTGGTGTTGATAGGCCCGAATATTCCGCACTTGTTTCGAAACAACCAACCGTATTACGAGAAAAAAGGCTTGGCGGCGAAGTCCGTTTTTATTCATTTTACGGACAACTTCTTAGGCAAAGATTTTTTTGAATTGCCTGAAATGACTTTTGTCAAAAAATTATTGGGCAGGGCTTCGTTGGGGTTGGAAATTTTGGGAAACACGAATGAGTATGTAAAGCATAAATTGATAAAAATGCAAAATGAATCAGGCGCCTTGCGATTGCTTAGTTTGCTGGATATTCTGATTTGCTTATCCAAAAGCAAAGACCTGAAAAATATTTTATCAAGCGGCTTTGCCTCCGGCAACTCTTACGATACCGACCGAATCAACACCGTATTCCAGTTTATCATGAAAAATTTCACAAATGAAATATATGTGGAACAAGCCGCCTCGTTGCTTAATATGTGCGTCGGCGCTTTTTCGCGCTTTTTCAAACACCATACCCGCAAAACCTTTTCAACTTGCGTAACCGAAATACGAATAAGCTACGCCTGCCGTCTGCTGATAGAGAACAACTATAATATCACCGAAATTTGTTATTTGAGCGGATTTGATAATTTATCCAACTACTACAGGCATTTCAAAAAACACATCGGAATTAATCCAAAAGAGTACAGAGAAAGGTTCATGTCAGGGGCGTAAACGGAACGAGGTCAAGGGAAAAATAATCCTCCTGTTTTTTACGCCGCCTNCCCGATTGAATTTTTGCGTAAAAACAAAAACGACGGGATTATTTTTGCATAAAAACAAAAAAATATAAGGTAACTGCTCATCAGTATATTACAATGAAAAAAACTATACGCAAGTAATAATTTAAAAAAAATAATTGTTTGTTTCAATTAAAACCTATTACCTTGCGCCGTTCTTTTACCAAAGACAGGGAATGAAACGCTTCGGGATATTCTTATTTATCTTAGCCCTTTTACTCTCGCGATCCGCGCCGATGGCATATTTTAGCGGCGACGGACTCAAGTGTTCCCCCCGTTCTAAAGTTTTGTCTGTTTTAATTGATTGCGAAGAAAACCTCTGCGAGAAGGAAGGCGAGTATCCGCCCCCTGACTTTCTTCCTCTTGTTTTCTTTCGGCAAATGCGGCTTGGTTTTTCAAGCCTTGCATTGACTAAAGACATTGACTGCAATATCGTGGCTTCGCGGCCACCGCTCTATTGCCTGTATCGCGTGTATTTGATTTAATGCCCCCGCCTTTCGCGGTCCTTGTCATTTCCCCCGCGGGGTGATGCCTTTTTTCTATTGTCTTTTATTTAAACAAATTTTTTATGAACAGTCTTAAAGTTCCAAAAGATGGATTATCCGGCTTGATTGAAAATTTCAAAGCCGATTCGTTATCGGGTTTCATGGTATTTCTATTGGCGCTTCCGCTTAGTCTTGGCATAGCCAAAGCCAGCGGATTCTCGGCTTCGCAAGGGGTTCTGACGGCCATGATTGGCGGTTTGCTGGTGGGGCTTTTTCAAGGCGGGCGCCTTACTATTAAAGGCCCTGCCGCAGGATTGATAACGGTGTGTGCCGGAGCCGTGGCGGAAATGGGCGACTTGCATTTGGGAAATATTCCCGCCGTGGATTTAGTCTGCGGCGCCATTGTGGTGATGGCTGTTATACAGCTCGTTCTTTCCTTGTTAAAACTAGGTTTCTACAGTGACTTCTTTCCTTTGTCGGTGGTNCATGGCATGTTGGCGGCGATAGGGCTTATCATTTTTGCCAAACAAGTCCCTGTTCTTCTCGGCATTCAAGCCTCGCATTTGAAAGGNCTNAGTCCTTTTCAATTATATGAGCACATACCTGATTTTATTATTCATCTNGATCCTAAAATCGCGGTTATCGGAGNNCTCAGTTTGCTCATCCTTTTTGGCATGCCTATGTTGGGCGGCATTTTCAAAAAAATTCCNGCGCCCATGATAGTGTTGCTGGTNACTATTCCGTTGGGAATTTTTTGGGAGATAAAATCCATTCCGGATTCGCTTGTGGTGATTGGCAATTTNTGGCAAAACGTGAATATTCACGCCAACTTTTCTGCCATCGGCGCTTTTGTATTTTGGAAGTATGTGATCATGTTTCTTTTTGTAAATAGTCTTGAATCGCTTTTAACCGTGAAGGCTATTGATGGTTTAGACCCTTGGCGCCGCCCGTCCGACTACAATAAAGACCTTGGGGCTTTGTCGGCCGGAAATGGATTGGCGGGCTTGCTTGGCGGGTTGCCCATGATTTCAGAAGTGGCGCGTAGTTCGGCTAACGTAGGGTTTGGCGGACGCACGAGCTGGGCTAACGTATTTCACGGCTTATTTATTTTCCTCTCCATGTTGCTCATCATCCCGATGATTGAGTTAATTCCCAACGCGGCGCTTGCGGCCATGCTTATTGCGGTGGCTTATCGTTTGGCTTCTCCAAAAGAATTTATCGGCGCTTATAAAATCGGAAACGAACAATTANTTATTTTCNTGGTAACCATCGTCGTTACCGTGGGGGAAGATTTATTGTTAGGCGTATTTTGCGGGATAGTCACAAAAATTATATTCCATATTAAAAATGGCGCCACTCTCAAAATGTTATTCAAGTCAGATTATGCCTTGGAGGAAACTTCCGAGACTTATAAAGTAAAAGTAAACGGCGTGGCGACCTTTTCCAACTTTTTGGGGTATAAAAAATTATTCAAAAAGTTTGCGCCCGGAAAACAAATCGAGTTCGATTTCAGNCATGCCAAACTGGTGGATCATTCCTTCATGGATCAAATTCATCATTTTGAAGAAAAATATGAGCATGCCGGCGGGAATGTAACCGTCTCCGGATTAGACAGTTTNTTCGCCTTCTCCGATCATCCGTTGGCGGCGCGAAAACCGCAAAACGGTTCCAACCGAATTCAAATCCGCCTTTCTTCGCGGCAAACGGAACTCAGCCGCTATGCGAAGGAAAACGAAATGGCTTTCTATCCGCAAAAGGTAAAGCCGGGCGCCAAGTATAAAGACTTCCCGCTTCAAATGTTCAACCGAATTTTATCGGAAGAAAACCTGATCACCGGCTATGAAGATTGGGGACAAGTCGCGTTTTCCGATTTGCAAGTGAGCCGCGCCACCGCTTCCACATCGAGCAGGGCATGATGACGGTACTCTATATTTCGGAAATTGAAATGCGCCTGCCTGACTTCACGCTGACGCCCGAAAAATTCTCAACCCGCATGGCAGAATTTGTGGGAAATAAGGATATTGACTTTGAAAGCCATCCCTTGTTTTCATCTGCCTATTATTTGCGCGGCGCCGACGAAGCCGCCATCCGCGATTTCTTTACTCCTGAAATATTGGCTTTCTTTGAATCGCACGAAGCCTTGTCTATGGAATGTCACAGGCATCGAATCGTTATCTACGACGGCCATCGACTGTCGGAGGCGAGCGAGCTGGATCGAATTTACAAATTCGCTTCCGAGTTCGCACAGCTCCTGAAGGCCACCATTGTTAATAATTTTAATTTATAAAAAAATGAGATTGAAAGTAATTTTTGTGTTTTTGGCATTGCCAATTATGCAGTTGTCGGCGCAAAGCGAATCCGACCCCAAGCCCAAAAAAGAAATAAAAGAGCTGAAACTTCTCCTCAATCAAGACGGCAGTCATTTCATTCAGGCTGCTTTTTTAAATCAAGCGTGGGTGCGGTTCAATGAAAGCAACCCCGGCACAACAGTCCTTGGCGATCCGCGACCACAAACTTTTGACGTCGGACTTCGCAGGACGCGCTTTCAATTATTTGGACAGTTGACTGACCATGTGCGGTTTTATTTTCAGTTAGGGCAAAATAATTTTAATTATCTCGCGGGACAAAACAGTACGAACAGCGGCAATCGCAAGTTCCAGTTTTTTGTTCACGATGCGCGTGCCGAGTACCAAGTGAAGAAGAAAAGCGACATTCTGTTTATTGGCGCCGGACTTGGCATCACCAACGGTTTGTCGCGCTTTTCCTCGCCAAGCGTAAGCGCTGTCATGAGCCTCGACGTGCCGGTGTTTGCGCAAGCCACCGTGGATCAAACCGATTTGTTCTCAAGAAAATTAAGCCTTTACGCCACCGGACAAATTTCAAAGTTGGACTATCGAATTATTATGTCCGACCCGTTTCCTGTTACCTCCAGCGGAACACTGCCCGCCATTGAGCTTCACAATGCCAACTTTGCTTACGACCAACATCACAAGCAGTGGCAAGGATTTTTCAAATGGAATTTCTTTGAGAAAGACCCCTCCAACTACCAATTTTGCACGGGTACATTTTTGGGGCAAAAGAAAATACTTAATCTTGAAGCAGGTTTCATTACGCAAAAAAATGCCACTTGGACAGGCGCTAGTCCCGCCGATGTGAACCGACAATATTATAACATGAATCTTTGGTCGGCGGCTTTATTTTATGACAGCCCGCTGAATAAAGAAAAAGGCACGGCTTTCAATGCTTACCTTGGTTATTTCGGCACCGATTACGGCAAAGGCTATCTTCGATATAACGGCGCCATGAATCCGGCCACGGGAAGTCAGTCCGGGTTGCCCAACATACCGACAGGAAGTTTTGGAAATGCATTCCCCATGTTTGGAACCGGGAATGTGATTTATTCGCAAGCAGGTTATTTAATGCGCCGCAATTTATTGGGAGAGCATGGCACCTTGATGCCCTACGTCACATTGCAAAGCGCCCGTTACGAACGCTTGGACAAAGCATCGAATGTGTATGACTTGGGATTGAATTGGCTGCTCAACGGGCATAGCTCAAAAATTACCTTGGATTGGCAACTTCGTCCTTCCTATTCAGGAACAAATAACTTATTGGTGCGCAATGACGGGATGTCCAGTCAAGTTACCGTGCAGTATCAAGTGTCGTTCTAAAAACGAAGAAGTCAATTTCTGTTCTCGCGGGGGGCCGGCGGCAGGTCAGCCTCCCGACAGAGGACAAAAAAAATCCGTTTATCCAAAAGCATTTTTGCGCTCAAGGGCAGGGTATGGCAGGGGAGGGGCTTTGTTTTTTTTTGCCGCAATTCATTCACCTGAAAATCTTCTTAATTCTCTCCGTCATTTCAAAAACGGCGGGGCAGACAAGCGTATTCTTGGCGGTTAATTCCATTAGTTGCGCCATTTTTTTTCTGTGGGTGTGCGGATATTCGCGGCAGGCTTTGGGGCGCGATTCGTAGATGCGGCATTCATTATTTTCCGCCAAGAAAGGGCAGGGCGCGGTTTGCAGCACGTAGTCGTTGTCTTCGTCTATTCGCAAATATTTTTCAATCATCTGACTTGGTTTTAGGCGCAGGGCTTTAGCCGCCCGCTCAATGTCGTTTTGATAAAAAATAGGACTCACCGTCTTGCAACAGTTGGCGCAGTTCAGGCAATTAATTTCTGAAAATACCTCTTCATGCAGTCGATGGAAGACATCGTCCACTTTGCGCGGATTTTCCTCTTTCAAGCTTTCAAGGAACTTTTTATTTGCCTTCTTCTTGCTTTGAGCCAGCCGTTGAAATTCTTTTAGATTAATTGACATGCTCGCGCGAACAAATAGTTTTATAATCGCAAAAGAGACACTGCTTCTTGTCGTCTGTTTGCGCAACGGGTACTTGGGGATCAAAGATTTCTTTGATTAATGACACAAACCTTTCTTCAAATTCAGGCAAGTCGTCGGTGACGTCGTCTATTCGTTTGTTGCCTTTGGTGATTCCCGCTTCCGTCCCGCTAAACAACTGTTCGCCGCCTAACAGCGCAGGCAAAATTTTTTGCGTTTCGGGAAATGCTTTTTTATATAATAAGGCATACGTCATCACTTGAAAAACCGCCTTGCTCCAATCGTTCTTGCCCGCGTCAAAAAGCAATTCCGTCTCCTTGAAATTGTTTTGAACCTTGCCCGTTTTGTAATCTGCCAGCCTCACCCCGTCTCCCTTTATATCTACGCGGTCAATGCTTCCGTCTGCTTTTAACGGCTTGCCTATGCGGTCAATCATTACGGGAAAAGCGTTTTCTTCCAATCGGAACTCCAATGCTTTCACCGTAAAAGGCGCCGTTTTTTTGTCTGCCGAAATAACGGCATTGGAAAATTTCTTCACCACTTCCCAAACAATCAACTGTTCTCCTTCCAATTGATCATGCGCGAGCGAAAACTTCTCCTTTAATAAGCGTTGCATCAAGGATTCGATTTCTTCCGAGGCATGAGCAAAATCCTTTTCGGTTAATTCTTTCCCTATTTTCGGTTTATAAAATTCCTCCATCACCGCGTGAAGAAAAATCCCGAGATTGGCGGGGCTTATTTCATCGTCGGGCGCTCTCATCTCTTCAATGCCGACCGCATATTTAAAATAAAATTTCAGCTTACATTCTAAATAAGAAACTAATGCCGTGGGCGAAATNCCCTTCTCTTCAAAACGCTGATAGATTTTTTGCAAAAGGTCATCTGACTTTTGAATAACAATGGGAACCGGAGAGGTTAAATGAATTTCATGTTGCCACACTTCATGCTTTATGTCGATATTGGTTTCATACNTCAACTGTTGCAAAAAACGGCTCTGTTCTCCCTGCCCCAGCGCGTCTTTGGCCGTGGTATAAAATAAATGAACCTGCGAAGCGCGTTGCAATAAGCGATAAAATAAATAGCCGTAAATGCCGTCGTAATACTCATTGACGGGCAGTTGGTAAGCCTTTCGAAGANTATAGGGTATGTACGAACTAAGATTGGCGGCGGGAGGAAAAACGCCTTCATTCAGGGAAAGAATAAACACATTTTTATAATCTAAACACCGCGTCTCCAACATGCCCATCACTTGCACCCCTTCGAGCGGCATCCCTGAAAAAGGAATGCGAAGGGGCTTTGCCAGCGCTCTAAAAAGTTTCTGCAACGGCTTGAGTTGGTTGCCTTCTTCCTCCGCAGAGGAAAGGCTGAACAAATGTTCCATGCGGTTGAAGAGCAAAATAAAATGCAAGACAAATTCTTTGTCCATATTCGACAAAGCAGGCATCAACAAATTAAGCACGGACTGAAAATAATTTATCCACTCCGTGCTTTTGGAAAAATCCTCGCTTTGAAAAACCGTCCGCAACGCCGACGTTTCAAAAAACGAAGCCTCAATGCGCACATTCTTTCCGTTCAAAATATTTTGCCGAAGACGGCTTGCCTGGTTTTCCGCCGCGGCTATGTAAGGATGAGAAAGCGCCTCCGCCGCATCGGCAAAATAAAATTTCTTCTTTGAAACATTGCGTTGCATTTTGAAAAGCGCTTCGATCAAAACATAAGCGGGAGTTTGGGTGAGCGGAAAACCCATCGTTACGTTTATTTTCTCCGCTCCGCCGACGCTGCTAAGAACGGGCAACAACAAGGATTCGTCGGGCAACACAATCAATGTCTCTTCTTCTTTCATGCCATTCTTAAATTCCCGGTACAAAATTTCTCCCAAACATTTGGCTTGACCAATGGCCTGCGCGGAGCTGTGCAGATGGATAGTCGTTAGTTTTTTAAAGTGCGCGGGAAAAGGCGAAAACGTATTTTTCCATTTTCCAAGGCGGTGTCGGCGCAAGAAAAGCCCTGCCTCTTGGTCGGTGTTTTCCACATAATATTCATCCCCGTCCCAGTGCATCGTGCATCCTTGCGAAACGCAATGGTCAATCACTTTTTCCTCCGCCGGCGTGAGCGCGTTGAAACCTACGAAGCGAACGTCTTTTGAAGCGAAGTTAAAATCCTCCGCCGCCATCCGCCACAACATTCCTTCGTAGGCAAGCCCTTCTTTAAAAAGCTCCTCTCTGTACTCTTTATAAACTAAGTAAAGTTTTTCCCACACGCGCAAAAATTTTTGCGCATGGACGCTCTCCAAGCCTTTCATATTTCCCCAAAACGTCTCCAGTATTTTCTTCTGCTCGTCCGACAAGTAGTCGAACCCCGCGTCAATCTCCTTCAAGTCCGAAAGATTTTTATACAATGCTTCGGCGTTCACCCGATTCTTGTCCACCTCATCGAAGTCGCGCAAAAGCATTTCCCCCCAAAAATAAAATTGTTCGAGCGGCTCGCGGCTCTTCGTAACTTTGGCAAATACGCGGTGCAGGCGCATCACCAACTCCAATCGATCGGGAATTCGCAGGGGCGAAAAGGAGGAAATAAATTCGTCGATGGTGAACATCTTCGGCGCCAACACAGGAGCGGAAACAACGCCTGCAATCGTTCGGCAAAAGTGAACTATGGCGCGGCGGTTGGGGAACACAAAAATGCCCTCGCTCCAAGCCTTTCCGCTTGCCGCATAACTCTCCGCTACTTCTTGTAAGAATGTTTTCACTTGTTAAATTTTTTCAATGACTGCCGAGCGAAGGTACAAAACATATCCTTCTGCCTCATATCCCATCTGCGCTATCAACTCTTGATAATGCTTCACTTGCTCTTTGTCTTCCTTCTTTTGCTTTCCTGTTTTAAAGTCGATCACAACAGCTTTGTCGCCGCGGATGAGCAGGCGGTCTGCCCGATAGGCTTTGTCAGGCGGCGCCAGCAAAGGAACTTCCGTGTGCACCGTCCACTCAGGGGCAAACCACGAAGCGGCCGTCGGCAACTCCATCAGGCGTTCCCATTCTTGCCGAAGTTTCTCTCCTTCTTCCGCGCTGAAAAGTCCCTGCGATAAACTGCTGTTGAAAACAACCGGCCAATCGCTCGCATACTTCACCTGCGCCAGCACTCTATGCAAAATAATCCCCTCCGCGACTTTGCTTTGATGCCCGTCCGAAAAAAACGCATGCCCATTTCTTTGAATGGAAATTTTATCCCGCCATTGAAAAGCGGGGAGCGAATGTGCCATTTTTGTCGCCTCCTTTGGCTGTTGCGGCTGCCGAGAAACAGTTCCGACGGCATACTCTTTTTCGTTCCATTTTTCTTGCGCCGTCAAGCTGCTTTCAATCCAATCGCCTACCGTATTCTTGTCCTTTTTCGCCGCGATAAAAAGACCGTTCGCCGCCCGCGTGAAAGCCACGTAAAGCAAGTTCAAATTATCCATCGCCGCCTTGCGCAGTTCTTCTTCATATTCATTTTTCCAATGCGAACGGTCGAGCGTCTTCGAATATTTTACCGGCGCCGGCATCGCATACTCCTCCGTCGCATACGACACCCAAAAATTAAAATTTACTTTAGCATGTCTTTTTTTCCAGTTGCAAAAAGGAATAATCACATAAGGAAATTGCAGTCCCTTCGATTTGTGAATAGTGATAATTCGGATGGCGTCCGCGTCCTCCGAAACCTCAATGGCTTTGCCGCTTCCCTCTTCTTCCCACCATTGCAGAAAAGAGAATAAATCATTCTGACGATTGCCCAAATCCCACGCCCATTGCAAAAAAGCCTGCAAAAAAGAATGTTCCCGAAAGTCGCTTAACTTAAACAATTGAATTAAGGCTTCCGTCAATTCATACAACGGAAGTTTTAAAAACGCCGCGGACTGCGCATAAAATTCTGGCGGAATAATATTTTGGGCAAACCAATCGTGCTTCGGCTCCTCCCCGTTCAGCGCATGCAGAGCCGTTTGCAACTCCGCCTTCGCCAATGTGTTTTTATTATTAATCAAAAGCTTCATCGCGCTCACTAATGCTTTGACTGCATTGGACGAAGAAATAAAAAGGGCTTCATTGGAAATCACGCGGAAGTCTTCTTTAGACGATTTTTGTCGCAACAAAAAATTTGCGGCGGCTGTCCCTTCGTTGTTCTTTCTTACCAAAATGGCAATATCCTTTTGCGGAATATTATTTTCGAGCAACTCTTGAATTTGCCGCAACATCCAATTCAAACTTTTCTCCTGCACGGTCTCCGCGCCCTCGGCTTTGTCCTCTTCAAAATCGTTACCCTCACGCACCCTTCCATTTTTTTTTCGACTTCCTGCTCCGCTTCTTGATAGGCTTGTCGCGTCTCGGCTGAAAAATCGGTGTGTTGCCGAAGCGCGGCAAAAAAAGCGTTGTTGAATTCTACTACATTTCGGGCGCTTCTGAAATTTTTCTTCAACACATTAATATCGGATCGATATTCGCCGACGTCTTCCAAGGCTTTGTGCTGAAACAAATCCATGTCGCTGCCGCGCCAGCGATAAATACCCTGCTTCACATCGCCCACCGCCAGCGAAGAGCAAGCTGAACCCAAACTGTTCTTTATTAAAGGCAAGAAATTATTCCACTGCAATTTGGACGTGTCCTGAAATTCATCAATCAAAAAATGGCGAAAGAAGGAACCGGTTTTTTCATAAATAAAAGGGGCGTCGCTGTCACTGATAAATTGCTTTAAGAAATGGTTCGCTTCCGCCAGCAACATGATATTTTCTTCCTGTTTATATTCCGCCAGTTGCCCGGCCATAAAACTCATCAACGCAAGGGAGTAAAAATTTTCAAGCAACAGTTCGGCGCTTATGGCGTTTTCAATGTGCTTGTCGAAGTAATCCAGCATTTCTTGAAGAGNGCCCGCCAGNTCGTCGGCGACGNGCGCGATGTCGTTGCGGTAAGGCGATTTGGCATTAGCCCAGTTGTCTGCGCTTAAAAATTCTCCNCTGTGCCGCTCTCCGATTTTTATGTCCGACGGCTGTTTCCATTCCCGCACAAAATTCTCAAAAAATTTATGCGCTCCGCTGTTCTTCCATTTAAAATCATCGTTTGTCCAGCCTTTTCTGCAATCATTCTATGCGCCTTCTCCGCTTTGGCGCGCAGGAAATTCATAAATTGCTTCGCCTCTTTATGCTTCTCTTCTCTCAGCTTTTTCAAATCGGGAGCGCCTTTGGCAGGAATGGCGAGATACGATTCCTGAAACATTTCATTGGCAAAACGCCTGATGTCGCCTTTGATGTTCCACTTGCTTTTTTCTTCCAAATTTTGCAGCGAAAACTCCATCACCCAATGGCGTAATTTTTCGTTTTCTCTCAACTTTTTCATCAACTCGTCCACCACGTCTTTCATGGCTTCTTGCGTATTGAGTTCTACGCGATAATCTCCCGCAAGCCCCGCCTCGCGGGCAAAGGCGCGAATGATGCGCTGAAAAAAAGCGTCTATCGTAGTAATGTTAAAATCCGAATAATGATGAAGCAACGCCGTGAGGACTCTCTTTGAACGCTGTGAAAATTCACGGCTGTCCAACCCCAGTTCTTCCTGCAGTTCCGCGGCCAAGCTTTCTTCTTTTCCCGTTGAAAATTTAGAAAGATACTCCACAATTCGTCCCTTCATTTCAGCCGTGGCTTTGTTGGCAAATGTTACGGCGAGGATATGCCGAAAATAATCCGTTTTGTTTTCGAGCGCGAGTTTCAAAAAAAATTTAGCAAGCGTCCGCGTCTTTCCTGAACCGGCCGAGGAACGATAAATTTGAAAAGGTTTCATCGCTCAAACATAAGAAAAGAAAAAGTATTTTTATTAGCGCGCGGGGAAATTATTTAGCCCGCCTTGCGCAAAACCCGCAGACGGCATAATCGGGCGGGGCGCTTTGGCAAGCCCGAATTAGGAAGGTTTGAAATACGCCCCTTGACACGACATGCGTAAATTCTCCCGTTTTTTTTGAATACCTTTGGCAGATAATTTAATGACAAAATGCAGGAGGCAACCGCAACAAAAAAAGAGAGCCAAAAAGACGAGGTTATTGAAGAGCCATGTTAGAGAAATTCAGAAATAAAGTATTCAACGAAGATGTTTTAAAAGTCATGTCTGAACTTCCCGACGGCTGTTTAGATATGATTTACGGAGACCCCGATTACAATGTGGGCATCAACTACGCAGGCAAAAACTACACGGCAAAGTGGAACGATTACATGGACTGGTATATTCAACTGACAAAAGAGTGCATGAGAGCGCTGAAGCCGACGGGTAATTTGTTTATGATGAATTATCCCAAACAAAACGCTCACTTGCGAGTTAAATATCTTGACGAAGCCGCTTACGATGTTCAAGATTATGTTTGGGTTTACAACACTAATGTCGGACACAGCCCAAGGCGGTTCACAACAGGACACCGCTCCATACTGCACGCGACCAAGTCAAAAGAAAATCATTTTTACAAAGAGAATGTGGCTGTTCCTTATCAAAATCCCGCCGACAAACGCATACAAGGACGAATGGCTGACGGACATGTGGGAAGGATGCCTTATAGTTGGTTCTATTTTGACCTGGTAAAGAATGTGAGCAAAGACAAAACTTTTCATGCTTGTCAAATTCCTTTGCCGCTTGTCGAGATGCTGATCAAGTCGTGCACGCAAGAAAACGACGACTGTTTTATTTTGTTCGGCGGCAGCGGCAGCGAGTTAGTCCTTTGCCAAAGTTTAAAACGCAATTTCATCAGTTGCGAACTTCATCCGAAATATTATCAAATGATACTTGACCGCTTTGACAATAACGGGAAAATTAAGAATGAGCACCGCCTTGACTTTATCCAACAGAAAAAAGCAAGTCGCCGAATATGAATATAGGTGTAAGCATATTGCCGAAATTATTAATAAGGCCGGCTGCCAAATGGATTTTGTGCGCGAGAAACTTGGTTATTCTCGGGTGGGGTGGTACAAAAAAAGAAAGGCCGCAGACTTCAACCCTCGTGAGTTGAGAGAACTATTTTGAAAAATCATGCGGGAGTGCGCTTACCCGCGAGGGTTGGAAGCATAAGCTTGAGATGGGTTAAATAAATATAAAATAAAGCGTTTTTTTAGCAGTCCGGCGCCAACTTTAAATAAAACCTCTTATATTTAAATAATTTATTCGCTGTTAAACGCTTAGGGCGATGTTAAAAAATTGTTTTCATGAAAAAAATTGCCGGTTCCCTTCTTCTGATTTTTCTTTTATTATTGGCGTGTGATTCCAAAGAGTGGTCTAAAGATAATCAGCTTATATGCGTCTCTCTTAGCGAGCCGTATATTGAATTTTATTCAAAAAACGGAAAAAAATTAAGAGAATTCAATTTGTCCGACTCCCCTTACTTAAAAAAGCGTTTAGCCTTTGCGGAACAGCAATGCCGACAGGATCCCAAAAAAAGAGAGAGCGCCTATTCTTTGTTTAGGGATGCGTATTTGGCCAATGATCATCTGTATTTGCTTTACATAGATCAGGATGAAAAG
>G312J29652_10000145_pt1 | contig 15073 bp, 12 predicted proteins | sample EareggfetidaYelm_FD_29652 | JGI IMG/M metagenome (IMG submission 29652) | reverse complement strand
TAATCATTAACCATTAACCATTATTTTTCTTACATTTGTTTGTTAAAAAATTCACCGCGCGGTTGCCGATATTTATGAGACACATATTATTTTTTTTCCTCCTCTTATTATCCTCGTGGGCATGCTCGCAAACCACGTCGTTTAACAATGACTGGAAATTTGCAGCCGTTGAAAACAGCCCCGACAATGTCGCCCGTCAAAAAATCGGAACTAAGTGGGAAGACCAATTTTCCATTGAAACCGTGACCGCTTCCGATACGGCGTTGAGAAGACATGCTGCCGCGAGTAAGCAAATTGAAGAGATAAAAAATTGGGAGGACGTAACGTTGCCGCACACCGCTTTTTTGGAACCCCTGCCGATAAAGAAACCGCGCGAAGGTTTGGCATTTTATAAAAAGACGTTTCAAATTCCAAAGGAATATAAAGGCAAGCAGGTGATGATTAAGTTTGAGGGCGCTATGCAAGTGACCGAGGTTTGGTTTAACGGAAACTATAAACAACAACACTTGGGCGGCTACCTTCCTTTTATCGTGGATATTTCCGACGACGCAAAATACGGCCGCGCCAACACCCTGGTGTTGATGTTGAATAATAAAGCCAATCCCGCGGTGCCCCCCGGAAAGCCTGTGGAGAATTTGGATTTCATTTACTATTCGGGCATTTATCGAAACGCTTGGCTATTGGTGAAAAATGCCGTCCATATTTCGGAAGCCAACGACGAGCGCTTACAGGAGGGAGGAATTTTTGTTTCTTATAAAAACGTATCGCATAAGAAGGCTGCTATTTTGATTCAAACGAATATTGAAAACAGCCATGGCAAAGAGAGCGCTTTTGAATTAACGCAATCATTAACGTACAATAATAAAGCGGCCGCGACGGCAACGGCTTCTTGTCGAATAGGAAAGAATACGAACAAGAGTTTCGCTCAAGAATTGACGATTGAAAATCCCCTGCTGTGGCATCCTGACCGTCCTTATTTATATCGACTGAAAACGAGCGTGAAGTCAAAGAGCATACTGGATGAAGCGGAAACCCGAATTGGCATTCGCAGTTTTAAACTCACAAAAGAGAAAGGTTTGGAAATAAACGGAGAGCCTTTTCGACTCGCCGGGACCAATCGCCACCAAAGCTATCCCTACATAGGCAATGCGCTTTCCGACAATGCCTCCTATCGCGACGTCTATTTGATTAAAGCGGCCGGCATGAATGCCATTCGCACGGCGCACTATCCGCAAGCGCCCAGGTTTTTACGATGCCTGCAATGAACTTGGCCTGTTGATTGTAAACTGCATTCCCGGCTGGCAATTTTTCAATAGAGACCACGCATTTGCGGAAAATGTGAAAAGCGATATTCGGCAAATGATCCGCCGCGACAGAAACCATCCGTCGGTTTTGCTGTGGGAAGTAAGTTTGAATGAAACTAACCCGAGCGCCGAATTAGATGCATGCAAAACGAGACGGCAAAAAAAGAGTGGGGCAACCGGGAAAATTTTTTCACAGGAGGCGATTCCTATTTCGTCAAAGCGTGTTGGGACGTGCCCTACGACGATTGGAACGGCGACCACGGAAAGCGAAACAATACGACTTATCCCGAGAACTGTTTTTTGATTCGCGAATACGGGGATTATGAATACGGCGGCGCCAATAGTTCCAGCCGTCAGCTTCGCGGCGCGGGAGAGAAGGCTTTGCTGCAGCAAGCGTGGAATTTGCAATGGTCGCACAATAAGAACCGCGCCTTCTCCCCGCGTTGCATAGGCGATTTAACATGGGCTTTTTACGACGGATTGGCGGGCGCTTATCACGGCATTGAAGCGTGGGGAGCCGCCGATATTTTCAGGATTCCAAAATTCTCTTACTATTTTTTTCAAAGCCAACGCTCCGCAGAAGTGAACAAAGAGTTCAATCTTCCGACGGGCCCGATGATTTACATAGCGGACTATTGGGATAAAAAAACATCGCCTTCTAAAGTCATTGTTTACAGTAATTGCGACGAAGCGGCATTATATGTCAATGATAAATTGATAGCCAAACAAAAACCCGACAGCCAAACGGAGTCCGATTACGGCACAGAATCCGACCAAGGAGGCAAGCCCTTTGACGGCGGCAATGCCAATCGATTGGAGCATCCGCCTTTTACTTTTTTCAATGTCGATTTTGAAAAAGGAAAACTGAAAGCCGTGGGCTATTTAAAGGGAAAGCAAATAGAAGACATTCGCTTCACGCCGACGGCAAAGCCTGTTTTGAAATTGACCACGAATGAGTCGGTGAAGAAATGGAAAGCGGGCGGCGACTTGCTTTTTGTCTATGTCAGCCTCGTAGATGAAAACGGAATGCTCTGCGACCGCGAGGCAACCATTCAACTCACCCTTTCAGGCGACGCGAAAATTATTGGCCCCGCGCAGATGAAAGCAGAAGCAGGCATTGCCTCATTCCTCATTCAATCGGGAAAAAAAGCGGGGCACGTGGAAGCAGAGGCGCAGGGAGAAAATTTGAGCGGGAAAATTACGCTGACTGCCAATTAGCAGTGAAACCCGGCGCTGCTTGCGGATTAGTTTTTTTTAACAGAACTCGCTTTTAAACAAACCGCTCAATGATTAAAATTAACGGCAAGAAAATTCACGCGCAATTCCAAACTGACCCGTTTGGCGATAAAGAAACCCGCCTTCCGAAGGCTTTGTCTGTGCCGCAAACTTACGGCGTCAAGCGGAGGCGTTTGCAGGGTTTGGTTGTCAAAAATATGCTCTGCGCCTTTTTCGCTTTGTCGGTTTGCCCTGCGTTAGCTCAAAGGGAGGCGTTAGACCCGTCTTCCTGTATTTGGTTTGACCGTCCCGGCCAATCGTTCCACGAGGCTGTGTTGCAAGGCAACGGCCGCTTGGGGACGATGGACTTGGGAGGCGTAAAAAACGAACGCATTATACTCAACGAAAACACGATGTGGTCGGGGGGTTACTACGACGCCAACAAGCCCGATGCGCATAAGTGTCTGCCCGAGGTGCGCGAAAAATTCTTTGCCCGCGATTTTGAAGCCGCAGGTCAAATTTTGACGCGCAATTTCTCTTACGCAGACGGCGTAAAGGGATGGGGCGACGAGCAGCAATTTGGCTGCTACCAAACCCTTGGCGACCTGATGCTCGACTTCGGCGGAACGGACGAGGCAAGCGGCTATAAACGAAGTCTTGACCTTATGACAGGCGTTGCGCGTACTGTTTTCACAAGCGGCGGCGTACATTTCATCAGGGAATTGGCGGTTTCAAAACCAGATGAAGTAATTGCCCTTCGCATCAAGGCCGACAAACCATTCTCATGCACCGTAAGCCTGACACGCAAGGAAATCACGCGCGACACGGGTTCGCCCTATCGGACGGAGGGCGCTTGGCAGGTGATGGAGGGGCAACTGCCTTTCCGCAAACCGGGCGGGATGGGGCAAGGGGTACGCTATGCGGCAATACTCGGCGTCAAGATTCCCGCCAAAAGCCGGGGGACCGTGAAGACAACCGCCAAGGGCATTGAAATAAAGGATGCCCTTGAAATTGCCGTGCGGGTCTCGGCTTCTGCCGACCTGCGAAATCCGGGCTATCTGGAGCAGGCGCGCACGAGGATGGAAGCTGCCGAAAAACGCTCTTTCAATGACATACTGCGCGACGCCTCCCGTCATCATGCCTCTTTCATGGGACGCTGTACGCTGAAATTGCCCCCCGGCAAAAATTCAGGTTTGCCCACCTCAGAACGGGTGAAGCGTGTGCTCGCCGAGTCTGATCCGACGCTGGCGGCGTTGTACTTTCAGTTTGGACGCCACCTTACCGTTTCGGGTTCGCAACCCGATTCGAAGTTGCCGACCAACCTTCAGGGCATTTGGGCCGAGGAGCTTCACACGCCCTGGAACGGCGACTTTCACAGCAATATCAACCTGCAAATGAACTATTGGCCGGCAGAACCGACAGGCCTTTCCGACTGTCATTTGCCCTTGATGCGCTTCATTTCAGAAACCGCCAAAGAAGGCGCCAAAACCGCCAAAGCCTACTATGACGCGCCGGGCTGGATGGCCAATCACACGCAAAATCCATGGTACGAGACTGCCCCTTCGTTCTTGGCTGCTTGCGTGGGGCCCACTTGCGGCGCTTGGCTGGCGCAACACTTGTGGACGCATTACGATTTCACGCGCGACAAAGAGTTCCTGCGCATGAACTATCCGCTTTTGAGAGGCGCCTCTGAATTTATGTTGGCCGCGCTAGTCGAAGACCCTAACACAAAAAAATTGGTTACCTGCCCGTCGAACTCCCCCGAGAATGCGTATCTGTACAAGCGCCCCGACGGGAGCAAGGCTTCCACTCCTTTCTGCGTAGGCTCGACCTTCGACTTGCAGATCACCCGCGACCTCTTCCGCAACACCATCGCCGCCGCAGGCATACTTGGCACAGACGCTGAATTTAGCGCGACACTGGAAAATGCCAAGGGACGTTTGGCGCCCACGCGCATCGGCTCTGACGGCCGCATTATGGAATGGCAGGAAGAGTTTGAAGAAATGGAGGTAAATCACCGCCACACCTCGCACTTGTGGGGGCTGCATCCCGGATCGGAAATTTCGTTGGCCACCCCGGAATTGCTTGAAGGCGCCAAAAAATCCTTAGAAGTCCGCGGCGACATCTCCACCGGTTGGAGTATGGCTTGGAAGGCAAATATGTGGGCGCGCCTCCGCGACGGCGATCGGGCTGAACGTCTGTTGCTCAATCTTATTGGCCGCGGCGACCCCAACTTGCTATGCTCGCATCCTCCTTTCCAAATCGACGGCAATTTTGGCGGAACGGCGGCAGTTGCGGAGATGCTCCTGCAAAGCCAAGAGACCGCACAAGACGGCGAAGTAGTCATTGACCTTCTGCCCGCGTTGCCTAAAACTTGGGCAGACGGCAAGGCATCGGGACTTCGCGCACGGGGCAATTTCGCCATTGACTTGGAATGGAAAGGCGGGAAGGCGGTGAAGGCAATCCTCTTCTCCGGGCACGGGGTGAAAGCGCAAGTGCGGATGAACGGCAAAACAAAACCCGTTCACATTAAGGCCGGAGAAAAAATAACGCTGGTTAATAATGATTAATGGCGGATGATAGTCCTAAAATCCTAATCGGTTAATGATGCGCTTTTCTGGCTCGCCTCGCTTAAATCCGAATCAAAACAATGGAAATCCAAAACTATTTCTCGGCGCTTATAAGCTATTGCCGCGCGATATGGCATATTAAGGGCAAAGAAGTTATTGGGACTCCTGCACAAATTTGAAACATCCCCCTTATATTTGCGCAAATCTTTTTAAAGAACATTAAACGTAACACGAAACAAACTTAACCGATTAAAAAAATGAGAAAAAAAATTGCTGCAGGAAACTGGAAGATGAATAACACCCCCGAGGCGTCTGTTGCTCTCGTTGCCGATTTGAAAAATCTGGCGGAAAAAGAAGGCATTGGAAATGCGACGGTCATTTTATGTACGCCGTTTCCTTATCTTCTTCCGTTGAAAAATGTATTGGGCAACAGCCCCATTCAGTTGGGCGCCCAAGACTGCAGCGCCCACGATTGGGGGGCCTATACAGGAGAAGTGTCGGCGGCTATGCTCAAGTCGATGGACATTCCCTACGTCATCATCGGGCACAGCGAACGCCGCCAATATCACGGAGAAAACAGCGCTCTGTTGGCGCAAAAGACAGATAAGGCATTGGCGAACGGAATTAAACCGATTTTCTGTTGCGGGGAGCCGTTGGAGGTTCGCGAAAACGGCACGCATGAAAAATTAGTGACGACGCAAGTAGAGGAAGCTCTTTTCCATTTGTCGGCGGAGCAACTGCAGCAGACCGTGATTGCTTACGAACCGGTGTGGGCAATAGGCACAGGCAAAACAGCCACGGCACAACAAGCGCAAGATATGCATGCCGTCATTCGCAGGCATCTCGCGGGCAAGTACGGAAAAACAGCCGACGCCATTCCCATTTTATACGGCGGCAGCGTAAACGCATCCAATGCGGCCGAACTCTTTTCGTGTCCCGATGTGGACGGCGGGTTGGTGGGCGGCGCTTCGCTCAAAGCGCCCGATTTTTTCAGCATCATTAAGGCGGCAAAGTAAATGGACTGGACGTGCGTACGCTTATCGTGCAAGCACGGTTTTGCGGAAATTTTGATGGCTGAAATGGCCGATAGTTTCGAAACTTTTGCGGAAACAGAAGAAGGCTTTGACGCTTTCACAAACGGAAATTGCGGCGAGGCGCTTGAAACGCTTGTCGCTCATTATCCCGAAGCGGAAATAAAATACCGCCTCGAAGTCATCGGCAAAAAAAACTGGAACGAAGAATGGGAGAAAAATGTGCCGACCGTCGTGGTGGCCGAACAATGTTTGATTCGCGCAAGTTTTCATCCGCCCGAAAAACAGTATCCTTATGAAATTATCATCACTCCCAAAATGTCGTTTGGAACAGGGCATCACCCCACTACTTATTTGATGATTGAAAATCAGTTGACGATTGATCATCAAAATAAAAAAGTGATGGACGCGGGTTGCGGCACGGCTATTCTCAGCATCATGGCGCATTTGCGCGGAGCGGCGGGCACAGAAGCTTTCGACCTCGACGATTGGAGCGTGGAGAACGGAAGGGAAAATATTGAAATCAATAATGCGCAAGTCAATATTCGCAAAGGGTGTATTCGAACATTGACTTTTCCGCACGCCTTCGATATTATTTTAGCCAACATTAACCGCAATATTTTATTGGACGAAATGAAAGAATACGCGCGCCATTCGGCGGCGGGCGGAACGTTGCTCTTGAGCGGATTTTTGGAGGACGACGCGCCGACCATGAAGGAAGCTCTTCAGCCGCATTTCGCTTTTCAAAGTCTTTCCCGAAAAGAAGGATGGTGCGCGATGACGGCACGCCGAAACCACGAAGTATAAAACTTTAGATGGCAAGGACTGAAAATTCAACTATAAGTATTATTTTTGAGGCATGAAGCAGATAAGTTCTCAGCCGTCTTTTAATTTTACAGGTTATGTCTGTCCCATCAGCGCGAGCACTAAAGAAGCGCTGGACAGAATAAAAAAAGGCATAAAAGACGACTGCCTCAACGAAGGACACATACCCATTTGCATCATTCACGACAAAAATAATCCTGTTTATAAACAAGTGAAGAAAGAAATTGATGAAGGAAGCGAAATGTATCCGCCCATGGAGTTGGGCGATGATTTTTTCCTCATTGTTTCTTCTGCGCCTTTCAAAACGTATGAGGCGTAATTCCCGTCCCGCACATTCCTGTTAATCGCAAGTGTTTTTTGCAATGAAAAAATAAGAAAGAGGCCGCCTCTCCTNTTTTTCGGTCGCCGACAAGGGCATTGAANCGCTCATGACCCGCGTGTTTAGCGTGGTTTGTTTTAATATTGCGCCTCGTGAATCCTGCGGTTTACGGGGTNAGTCGGCAGTCATTTAAAACCCTATGATAAATAATAATAATGCCCCNAAAGAAATNACGGACGGAATCGGCCCAAACCCGCTCCGCCGCGCGTTTAAATTAATTGCCGCCCTTTTTTTGAATAGGTTTGCATCCCTTGCTTTTAATGACAATCTCTTCGCCTGCCGTCAGGTACGAGCCTCCTATGACCACGCATATGGCGTGCAGTCTTGCGTATAAATCCTCTTCCACTAGCGTTATCGTTACCACGCAACTCGCCAGCTTCTCTTTGTCGCATCTGATTTTTACGCCATACACATTCTCTAATTTCTCAAAAACTTCAACGGCATTGGTCCCCGCAAATTCCATTGAAAGCGACGACGATTTTTTTGAAAATCCTTTGCCTTCTCCCGCTTCATGCGGCGGGGCGACAAGCGGCTCCGGATGAGCCACAATGGAAGGGATAAGTCGTTGGCGGGATTTGTTGTATTGCACTTGGTAATTTGGCGTTACCGTAATAAACGAATCTTGAACGCCTGTGCTTGGCTTCGAATGATAGACCGCCACGAGTCCCGTTTTTACGGCTACCGTTTCTCCTTCGCCCTGTGGCGCGTCGATTGTAAAACTTGTGCCCAACACGCGAACCACAATATTTTCCGTATAGATGTAAAACGGACGTTGCGGATTATGAGCCACGTTAAAAAAGGCTTTCCCCGCCAATCGCAATTCCCTGCGGCGGCTTTCAAAACGAATATTTTTTAACCCGCTTTGGGCATCCAATATCACCTCGGTTCCATCCGAGAGAAGAATTTTTTGGGGCGCCGATTCGGGGTTGCCAACCCATGAATCGCCGGCGTTCATTCCTTGGCGGGCTGTGCGTTCAGGCGTTCTTAGCGACGCCCCGCTATTGTAAACCGCAAAGCACAAGACGCAAATAATAAACGCCGCCGCCATGGCTTCTGCCGCGCGAAATAATTGAAATTGCTTTTTAGAGACCTCGCCTTGCAGGGCATTCGCCAAAATAATTTCCTTATAAATTTTTGCCTTGCTTTCTGCGGGATTGGGTATTGCCTTCTGCTCGCGTTTCACCACAAAGTCACACCACCTTTCTACGATAATTCGCTCATCGTCGGTACATTTGCCGTCCATGTATTTTTGCAAAATCGAATTAAACTTGTCGGTATTCATGGCGCTTTCTCTGCGACTACATATAAGACGGGCAAAGCGTAGAATTTCCTGAAAAAATCCGCGTTATTTTTTTTTATGCTTGAAATCGGGCTTAATGAAGAGGCTCGCCTCCGACGTGGTTTTTTTTGACTAATGTTATAACAATCAGTTTTATGCTGACATATAAATTTGTAAAATCTTTTGGAGTTGTTGCAAAAGAAGTTAATATTTGTTTCGATAAATATTTGTTTTTTGTCAAAGTCAAGCAAATGGCACACTATTCCGACTACAGCGATTTAGAATTGTTAGCAGCGATTAAAAAAAACAGCGCTCAAGCCTTTGACGCGCTCTATAACAGGCATTGGCAATCGCTTTTGCAACACGCCGTCAACATGCTTCCCTCTGTCGAAGACGCCGAAGAGGTGGTGCAAAATTTATTTATAAAAGTTTGGAAAAACCGCGAAACATTAGAAGCGGAAAACATTGAAAATTATCTTCATGCAGGCGTCAAGTACGGCTGCATTTCCCTGCACCGAATCTTGCTGCACGAAAAAAAATATCGCGAATACTGCCAACTATTCCTCACCTCAGTGAGCGAACCCGCAGAAACCGCATGGCTTGAACAGGAACGGAGAGAACTTTTAGAGAAAGCGATAATTAAACTGCCCGCTCAATCGCAGGAAATTATTCGCATGAAATTCATCGAAGGAATGTCGTTTAAAGAAATATCCGAAAAACTGACCCTCACCACAAAAACAATCGAGTATAAACTCTCCAAGTCAAAAAGACTTCTAAAAACAGCCCTGCAACACCTTATTTCTTTAGCCGTCATGGCGAGGTGGTTCGGCTAAAGACCTCATGTTAATATATAAGAGCGTCACGGGGGCGGGATTTTTGAGGAAAGCAAATGCGGAGGCATTTAGCAGCCCCGAATTAGGAATACTTGAAAGACGCCCCGCAGTGAATTTATAACTCATAATTCATTATATTTGCCGCTTGCAAACGAGAAATATGAGTTTTGTCAAACAATTTTGCGGCGTAAGCCTGAGTATAGCCGTGCTTTCGGCGTTGCTGTTGGCTTCTTGCGGTCAGTTCAGGAGAATCCAAAAGAGCGCGGATTGGCGCATAAAATACGAAGCAGGACTTCGCTATTATGAAAAGAAAGACTATTACCGAACGGCGATTCTTTTTGAAGAAATTCTTCCCATTGTCCGCGGGCTTCCCGAAGGGGAAAAGGTGCAATTCTATTTGGCTTATTGCCAGTTTTATGAGCGTACCTATTTGTTGGCGGCCAATCAATTCAAAGTTTTTTCGGAAACCTACGGACGAAGCGCCATGGCGGAAGAGGCTATTTATATGCATGCCTATTCTCTGTATCAATCGGCGCCGCCTTACAATAACGATCAGGACGGCACCGTAAAAGCCATGGACGCCATGCAAAGTTTTTTGAATCGCTATCAGGCGAGTACTTTTGCCGAAAAAGCCGTTGCCGTGATTGCCGATTGTCAAAACAAATTGGAGAGAAAAGGATTTGAAAACGCCAGACTCTATTTGAAATTGGAATATTATGAGGCGGCCGTGGTGTCGTTGGACAATTTCAACAAATCCTTTCCCGACTCAAAGTATGTGGAAGAATCATCGGCGTTGCGCGTTCGTTCCCAGTATTTGTTGGCCAAAAGCAGCATTCGCGCCAAGCAGTTGGCGCGCTACCAAACCACGATAGACATCTATAAAGAATTTTTAGAAAGGTTTCCGTCCAGCGCATTTTTGCCCCAAATTGAAAGTTTTTACGCAATCAGTTTAGCCGAGATTAATAAAATCAAATTAAAATCAAATAACTCATGAGCACTCAACCTAACACCAGCATTATCACGCGCAACGTAAATAAAATTGCGGCGCCCACGGGAAACGTTTATGAATCCGTGGTGGTCATGTCGAAAAGAGCGCGGCAAATTGCGTCCAATCTGAAAGAAGAGTTGGGCAATAAATTATCAGAGTTTACGCCGTCGGTGGACAATCTTGAAGAGATTTTTGAAAACCGCGAGCAAATTGAAATCTCGCGTCACTATGAGCGCATGCCCAAGCCCACCACCACGGCCACGGAAGAATTTCTCGAAGGCAAACTAAACTATCGCATGCGCGATGAAATGCCGACGGAAAATGCGGTTTAATGAAAGGAAAAAAAATTGCCGTTGGCATAACGGGCAGCATTGCCGCCTATAAATCCGCTATTTTAGTTCGACTCTTCGTGAAAGCGGGCGCCGAAGTGCGCGTTATTATGACCCCTTCCGCCTCGCAATTTATTGCCCCTCTCACCCTTGCCGTGCTTTCCAAAAACCCCGTCCTGATCGACAATGCCTCGAACGGGAATTGGAATAATCACGTGGAGGCAGGTCTTTGGGCTGATGCGTTGGCTATTGCTCCCGCGTCGGCCAACACCATGGCCAAGATGGCGGCCGGAATTTGCGACAACTTATTGCTCACGTCTTATCTTTCTGCGCGAGGCAGCGTCTTCCTTGCGCCCGCCATGGATTTAGATATGTGGCGGCATCCGTCCGCCGTCCATAATTTAGCCCTGCTTCGCCAACGCGGAACTTATATTATTGAACCTGCATTTGGCGAATTGGCAAGCGGACTTGAAGGCCGCGGGCGAATGGCAGAGCCAACGACAATTTTTAACTGCTTGGAAAATCATTTTTCGGGCGCCGATAAATTGAGCGGAAAAAAGGTTCTCATCACCGCCGGTCCCACGTATGAAGCCATTGACCCTGTGCGTTTCATCGGCAATCATTCTTCGGGAAAAATGGGCTTCGCCATTGCCGAAGCCATGGCCATGCGAGGCGCTCGCGTAAACCTCGTCGCCGGCCCTGTGCAACTTCCGGTTCCGTCGGGCGTGGATTGCGTACGCGTACAGTCGGCCGAGGAAATGCTCAACGCTTGCTTGTCGGTCTATCCCGAAACAGACATCGCTATTCTCTCCGCCGCCGTAGCCGATTATAAACCCGAAAAAACAGCCGCGCAAAAAATAAAAAAAGAACACGCCGAAATTTCTATTCCGCTCACAAGCACGCCCGACATTGCCGCCGCTTTAGGCAAGCAAAAGAAAGAAAATCAACTCTTAATCGGCTTTGCGCTCGAAACGGAAAACGAAACGGAAAACGCGCGGCGGAAAATTTTATCGAAGAATTTTGATTTTATCGTGTTAAATTCGCTCCGCGACAAAGGCGCGGGTTTTGGCTATGACACAAATAAGATTACTATTATTAATGCAAAGAACGAAAGCAAAAAGTTTGACCTCAAAAGCAAAACCGAAGTCGCGCACGACATCGTGAACGAAATAATTGAAATGCTTCATGCGTAAATTGTTGTTTTATATTATCCTGATTTTATTGGCGGAAAATACTTTGGCGCAGGAACTTAATTGCAAAGTAACCGTCAACGCGGCCCCTGTTCAAACGCAGGACAGAGCCGTGTTTAAAGACATGGAAAGAGCGATTGCCCAATTTATGAACACCCGAAAATGGACGCAAGACACGTATAAAAATCACGAGAAAATAAACTGCTCCCTTTTCATCACGCTCAACAATATGCCGTCGTACGGGAATTTTGAAGGCAGCGCACAGTTGACGTCCTCGCGTCCCGTGTACGGAACAAATTATGAAACGCGGCTGATTAACTATGCCGACCTCGATTTTAATTTTCAATATCAAGAGTCGCAGCCCATGGAATACAACGACAATTCTTATATAAGCAATCTCACGTCTATCCTGGCGTTTTATGCTTACTTCGTTTTGACGATGGACTATGATTCTTTTGCGGAGTTGGGCGGGAGTCCTTATTTGCAAAAAGCCTATCAAGTGGTAAATAATGCGCAAAATTCGGGAGTAACCGGCTGGGTATTGGGCGCGGCGCGAAACCGCTACAACTTGATGGAAAGTCTCAACAATCCGCAAAACCTCGATTGGAGAAAAGGAACCTACCAATATCACCGCTTGGCGCTGGATGTGTTCGACAAAACCCCCGACGTGAGCCGCACTAAAATTTCGGAAGTGCTGACGGGTTATAAAAAGATTTTTGCCGTCAATCCCGGCACCGTCTTGCTTGTCCTTTTCTTCGATGCGAAGTCGAATGAAATAGTTAATATTTTCACCCACGCTGACTTGAATACGCGGCGCGAAGTCTATGATTTAGTCACTTCTATGGACTCCAAACGCACNATCTTTCAGCAACTGGTGGGGAATTAAATGATTGCTTAAAAAAAAACGTTTAAAACATGGGACGCATATTTGAAAAAAGAAAGCACAAAATGTTTGCCCGCTTCGACCGAATGGCAAAAGCCTTCACGCGCATCGGCAAAGACATTGCCATTGCCGTGAAACAAGGGGGCCCCAACCCCGACCACAATCCGCGACTTCGCATGGCCATTCAAAACGCAAAGGGCGTAAATATGCCGAAAGACCGCGTAGAATCCGCCATTAAAAGAGCCTCCTCGAAAGAGGAAAAAGATTTTCAGGAGATTCTATACGAAGGCTATGCGCCGCACGGGGTTCCTGTTATTGTGGAATGTGCCACCGACAATCCCACGAGAACAGTGGCCAACATCCGCTTGCATTTTTCAAAGAACGGCGGCAGCATGGGCAACTCCGGTTCGGTGGCTTTTTTATTCGAAAAGAAAGGCGTTTTCAAATTTGAAGCAGGAAAGCTGAAACTCGACGAGTGGGAACTCGATTTAATCGATGCCGGCGCCGAAGACATTCAACAAGACGAAGAGGAAACAACTATCTTCACTAAGTTCAGCGATTTTGGAAGCATGCAAAAGTTTTTAGAACTGAAACGCCTGGAAGGAAAAAGCGCAACCTTGCAGTTTATCCCCCACACGACCAAAGAATTGACCGAAGAAGAGCAAGATGAAGTCTTGAAATGCGTTGAATCGCTGGAGAGCGACGAGGATGTGCAAAACGTGTATCACAACTTGGCTTAACTTATGACTTATGCCTTAAAAATGATACTTAATGAATAACTATTGATACTTAATGAATAGGCAATTTAAGGCGGGCATGGTTTATTTGCACCTTGTTACAGGGTAGTAATTTGTTAAAAGGGCGCTTCTAAGAACTCAATTAACTAAGACTCTTGTTATGGCTTACGAGGTCTTATTTGATTAAGGTTTTCATGTCGTGTATTATAGTTTAATTGCAGGGTTTTTAGAGGTGCCCTTAAACAAATTGAATTAAATCCGTAACGGGCAATTCTTGATTTTTTAATTCTTAATATTGAATTAAATATTGTAAGTTTGATGCACAAACCAAAAACGCCATGTCTCCGAAAAACTTACTCTGTTTAGCAATTGCCTTCTTCGGCGCAATTATTTGCAACGCCGAGAGTTCCTCCGAACCCCTTGTGAACGACACCGTTAAGTTGCCGCCCGTTGAAACAAAAAATCCTAACAGCAAATATAAACCGGCCTTTGCGGGGCAGACAAGAATTGCGGGCGCAAAGACAACTACGCCTTATAAAGCAGAGAAATTGGCGGGAAATTTGGGGCGGCCTTGGGCTGTTGTCCCTCTCTCCGACGACCGTTTGTTGCTGACTGAAAAATCAGGTTTCATGGAATTACGCACCGTCGGCGGCGTATTAATCAAAAAAATCACGGGGTTCCCTCCTGTAGACGACGGGGGGCAGGGCGGACTGCTCGATGCCGCGCCCGATCCGAGTTTTCAAAGCAATCGCCTCATTTATTGGTCGTTTTCTGAAAAGCAAGAAAAAGGAAATTTGATGGCCGTGGCAAAAGGAGTATTAAATGAAGCGGCCGGAAAAATCGACAACCCCGTTGTCATTTTTCGCGCCAAGCCTGCGCTCAACAGCAATTTGCATTTTGGCTCCCGCCTTGTTTTTGACGCCGACGGGTATCTTTTTGTAAGTACCGGGGAACGCTCCATTTTGGAAGGGCGAAGGCAGGCACAGTTGTTGTCTTCGGGGCTGGGCAAAATTTTTAAAATTACCGTCCAAGGCAAACCGGCTCCGGGCAATCCGTTTCTGAACCGAAAAGACGTCATGCCCGAAATTTATTGTTACGGAAACAGAAATGTGCAAAGTTTAGACATTCACCCCTCCACGGGAGAGTTATGGGAATGTGAGTTTGGACCGCGCGGCGGCGACGAACTCAACCTTATTAAAGCAGGAAAAAATTACGGTTGGCCGGTTATCACTTACGGCATTGAGTACAGCGGCGAAAAAATCGGCGACGCCATTCAGCAAAAAGAAAGCATGGAACAGCCGATTTATTATTGGGATCCGGTACTCTCCCCCAGCGGCATGTCGTTCTACAAAGGCCGCGCCATTCCCGAATGGAACGGCAATCTTTTCATCGCCGGACTTAGCAGCATGCACATTGCGCGTTTGGTGATTAAGAACAATAAGGTAGTGGGCGAAGAACGCCTCCTCTCCGACAAAAACGAACGCTTCCGCGATGTGGCTTATCTCAACGG
>G312J29652_10000142_pt1 | contig 15215 bp, 15 predicted proteins | sample EareggfetidaYelm_FD_29652 | JGI IMG/M metagenome (IMG submission 29652) | reverse complement strand
TTGCCGCGAACATTCACTGTCGCCAGCAGTTGGCCGTCCCCCTGCTCGGCCGTGGTCCAGCCCTTTGCGGCTGCGCCGACCATGATGGCCTGCTTGACCTGCCCGGCGGTGACGGTCTTGCCGCTGCTGGCGGTAGCGGCGATGTCGGAATGATCGATGATGGGCACGCCGGCGCGCGCTGGCCGGGCCGGCGACAAATACCAGGGCAAGAAGCAGAACGGCGAAAAGTTTGGATTTCATGGGTTGAACGCTCTCGGGTTGACGACGATGCCGACCCATCCGGCCGGCGGCTCTTCATTTCAGGCGCGAGGACAGGCCCTCGATGCCTGCGTGATGATAATGGCCCGCCAGCGGCCGCGATCGGCATGGCATGGCGCATCTGGCCGGTGGATTTTCCGCTTCCTTTGCCGCAACGGGTTTTTGCACCGGCGAATTCAAGCACATGAATGGCGGGCCGGGTCGGGCACGAATTTCATCGGATCGATGGCCTGTCCGGCCGGCTTTCAGGGGTCGGGCCAGCGCCGCAAAATCAGCGAGGTGTTGATCCCGCCGAAGGCAAAGTTGTTACTCATGACAATGTCTGTCTGAAGGCTGCGCCCCCCTTCACGCACGTAGTCGAGTTCGCCGCAATGCGGGTCTACATGGCGCAGATTGATGGTGGGCGCGAACCAGCCGTCGCGCATCATCTCCACGCTCATCCAGGCTTCCAGCGCACCGCAGGCACCCAGGGTATGGCCCATATAGCTTTTGAGCGAACTGATGGGGGTACGGTTGCTGAATATTTCGTGCGTGCCCTGGCTCTCGGCAATGTCGCCGTGCTCGGTGGCAGTGCCGTGGGCATTGATGTAGCCGATGGCCTCAGGCGGCAGCCCGGCGCCGGCCAGAGCCAGGCGCATGGCTTGCGCCATCGTGCGGGAGTTGGGCTGGGTCACATGCGTGCCATCGCTGTTGGTGCCAAAGCCGATGATCTCGGCCAGGATGCGGGCGCCGCGGGCACGCGCATGCGCCAGTTCTTCCAGCACCAGGGTGCAGGCGCCTTCTCCCAGCACCAGCCCGTCGCGCTCGGCGTCGAAGGGGCGCGGGCTCAGGTGCGGCGTGTCGTTGCTGACGCTGGTCGCGAACAGGGTATCGAACACCGCAACATCGGTGACGTCGAGTTCTTCCGCTCCGCCCGCCAGCATCGCGATCTGCCGGCCGCTCTGTATGGCCTCGAAGGCGTAACCTACGCCCTGGCTGCCGGCCGTGCAGGCGCTGGAGGTCGGGATGATGCGCCCGGTAATGCCCAGAAACACGCCCATGTTGACCGCAGCCGAATGCGACATCATGCGGATGTAGGTGTTGGCGTTGATGCCTTCGATGGTTTTGCGCGAAATCATGTTGCTGAAGTCGCCCATCGCTGCGGGCGAGCCTATCGACGAACCGTAGGAGATGCCCATGCGGCCGCTGGTCACCAGCGCGTCGCCAGTCAGCCCGCATCGGCCAGGGCCATCTCGCCGCTCAGGGTCGCCATGATGGCGACCCGGCCCATGCTGCGGGTGACCTTGCGGTTGTAGCGCGCGGGTATCTCGAAAGGCGCGACGCGGGTGCCGAGCCGCGTGTTCAGGCATTCGTAGTCGTCCCACTCGCGGATGTACTGGACCACGTTGCGTTCTGCGCGCAGGCGCGCACGAACGGTGGGCCAGTCATGACCGAGCGGGCTGAGCGCGCCCACGCCGGTGATGACGACGCGCTTCATCCGGGCATCCCCCCATTGACCGAGATGACTTGCCGGGTGATGTAGGCCGCGTCTGACGACAGCAGAAAGGACACGGCGGCGGCCACTTCTTCGGGGCGTCCCATGCGTCGGGCGGGGNTCATGTGCAGAGCTTGTTCGCGCNCCTGGGGTTCAATCATGTCGGTGTCGATCAGTCCCGGGGCCACACAGTTGACGGTGATTTCTCGCTGGGCCAGTTCAATGGCCAGCGCCTTGGTGGCACCGATGATGCCGGCCTTGGCCGCACTGTAGTTGGTTTGCCCTCGGTTGCCCATCAGGCCCGATNCGGACGAGAGCGTCACGATGCGCCCCGGCGATCGCCTGCGCACCATCGGCATCACGACGGGATGGAGCACGTTGTAAAAGGAGTCGAGGTTGGTATGGATGACCTGGTCCCAGTCCTCACCACTCATCGCGGGAAAGGCATCGTCACGCGCAATGCCCGCGTTGCAGACAACGCCGTAATAGGCTTCATGCGCCTGGATGTCGGCCAGCAGCGCGCTGGCGGCTTGGGCACGGTCGGCGACATCGAATGACAGAATGCGCGCTGCACGGCCCATCGCCATGATGGCGTTGGCCACTTCTTCGGCCTGCGCGCGCTGCCGGCGGCAGNGCACGACCACGTCAAACCCGTCTTTGCCCAGGCGCAAGGCGATGGCGCGCCCGATGCCCCTGCTCGATCCCGTGACCAACACGCATCGATTCATCATGGTTCNCCCTTTTGGGAAATTCAGAAATTGCGCCCCTTCCTGTGGCTCGAACACGGACAGATTGGCCAAAGCCGCCGTCTCGTCGCCGACCAGGATCTGGCACCTGAACATGCCCAAACCATTGCCGGCCATCAACTCGCAGTCGGCCTGGATGCGCAGGCACTCGCCGACCTTGAACGACTGGCGCTGCACATCATAACGACGGGTGCCCACCAGAAAGCCCAGCGCAATCGGTCTGCCTTCCTGGCGCGCGCGATGACCAGCCCAGAGCGCGATGGTTTGGGCCATGTATTCAATGCCTATCCATACATCGAGTCGCCCATCGCGCACGAACAGGCTGCTCCCACGGATGTCGGCCTCGGCCACCGCATGCTCTGCGTCGACGCTGATGACGCGGTCCAGCCAACTCATGGTCCCGCGATGGGGAACCAGATCNGCGACACCAAGGGGACGCTGTGGACTGCTCATTCAGGCGCNCCCCAACAAGACGCTGGCATTGCTGCCGCCAAAGGCGAACGAATTGCTGAGCATGTAGCGCGGCGCGCGGCCCAGGCTGTCATTGGGGGCCACCAAACGCAAGGGGGCCAAGGCCGGGTCCGGCTGACCATCCCACCAATGGGGCGGCAGCACGCCGCGCGGGTTGTCCACCAGGGTCAGCCAGCCGAAAGCCGCCTCGATGGCGCCTGCGGCGGCGAGCGTATGGCCGGTCAGCGGCTTGGTGGAACTGGCCGGCACATCGGTGCCCAGAACCTGGGCCACCGCCAGACTTTCCATCGCATCGTTGTAATGCGTCGCCGTGCCGTGGAGGTTGATGTAGTCGACGGCGCCAGCCGGCACGCCGGCGCGCTGCAAGGCCGACTGCATGGCGCGCATAGCGCCGCGCCCGGTGGGGTCTGGTGTCGACATGTGGTGTGCGTCAGAGCTTTCGCCCCAGCCCGCAAGGCGCACAGGCCCTGGTTCGCGCGTCATCAGGAAGAATGCCGCGCCTTCGCCAAGGTTGATTCCGCGCCGGTTCACCGACATCGGATTGCAGCGCGCCGCCGAGACCGCCTCCAGCGCCGAAAACCCGGCGACGGTGAACGCCCCCAGCGCGTCGCAGCCACCGGCAACGACGGCGTCGGCCATTGCGGCGTTGAGCAGGCGCGCGCCGCTGGCCAAAGACTTGGCCCCCGACGAACAGGCGGTGGAGATGACATGCGCCACACCGGTGACGCCGAGTTCGACCGCCAGGAAGTCGGCCAGATTACCCAATTCCTGCTGGGCGTAGCTGAACCCCCGGGGCCAGGACCCGGTGCGCTCCAGCGTCCTGCGGGCGGCTTCGCCTTCAGGCAGTCCCGAGGTACTGGTGCCCACCACGATGGCCACACGGTCAGAGCCAAAGCGGCCAATCGCGGCATCGACGGCCGGCCGCATTTCGGCCAGCGCCAGCAAGGCGATGGCGTTGTTGCGGATGCGAAATTCGGGCGCCACATGGGCCAAGCTCGGCAAGGCCGCCTGGATTTCACCCACAGGCAGGCTGCGGCCAGGCGAGTAGCGCTCGGTGTGTGTCAAGCCGGCAGGGCCGGCTGCGTCCCACAGCGCCTGCCGCACATGGCGGATGCCGTGGCCCAGTGCACAGACCAGGCCGGGCGAGTGGAGGTAAATCCCGCTCATGGCGTGGCGAAAACGGGGGCGTCGTCGCCGGCATGAACCTGCACGGCATAGCCATCTGCGTGCTGGATCAATTCGATGTGCCCGGGCGCCACCATGCGTATGGATGCGATCGTGCGCCCTGCGTAGCTCAGTTCGCGCGTCTGCCGCGACTCTGCCAGGCGCCAGCCCGGCGCAAGGGCCGCGCGCACAGCCGTCGCCGGCCACCAGACCAGTTGCAGGTCGCTCAGCACACGCTCTGCGCTGACGGCATCGGGCCAGCCTGGCGCCAGGCGCTGCTCGAGTTGCCGTCCGTCCCAGTCCAGGCGCGCCACGGTGTGGCCCCACTGCATGAATGCCATGCGCACCGACTGGGCGTCGACTTCGAGCGCAATGTCGAGCGAACGCTTTTGCCCTCCGGCCTGAACCTCCAGTTGCTGCCCCACCGTCCATTCGCGTCCGAGCGCTGACGGCGCCAAGCGCAGCATCGGCGCAACGGGCAGCGGGGGCAGCACGGCGCAGCCCGCCAGTGCCACCATGGCGGCGAACATCCCGGCAAGGCCACGGTGCGCCAGGCGGCTCAGACCGAACACAATCCCTCCAGCACAGCCAGCCGGCGCCGGGATTCGGCCACATAGGGGTTGTTCATGTCCCAAGCATAGCCCGCCAGGATGGACGAGATCATGCGGCGAACTTCCGGGTTGGACTTTTCATGAAAGATGACCTTCTGGAACCCCCCGGCGTACCAGGATTGGACGAACACGCGAAAGGTGTCGACACCTGCCTGGAGGGGGCGCGCATAGTCACTTTCCCAGTCGACGGGCGCGCCTTCTGCTTGGCGTTGCAGGCAGACGGCTGCCAAGCTGGCTGATTTGAAGGCGATGGTCACGCCGCTGGAAAAAACCGGATCGAGAAACTCGCCGGCATTGCCCAGCAAGGCGAAGCCCTTGCCCCACAGCGATGTGACATTGGCCGAGTAACCGGTGATGCAGCGCGCCGGGGTATCCCACGCCGACCTTGCCAGCAGGCTGCGCAGACCCGGGGCCTGGCCCACCAGCGCCTGCAACCGATCCATGTCGCTGCCCGGGTACTGCGCGAGAAACTCGGTGCGGGCCACGACGCCTTGCGAACAACGGCCATCGGAAAACGGAATGGTCCAATACCAGACATCGCCATGCTGCGGATGCACGGTGATGAGGATCTTTTGCCGGTCAAAGTGCGCGCCGACCGGTATGTTGTCCTGCACATGGGTGAAGATGGCGCTTCGCGGGGGGAAGGTCGACGGGTATTCCAGGCCCAGCAAGCGCGGCAGAACGCGCCCGAAGCCGCTCGCATCCAGCAGGAAGTCGGCGGCTACGCCATAGGTATGGCCATCTTGGTCACGCACCTGGACGCTGGGCCGTTGGCGCGCCACATCCACATCCAGGACTTCGTGGCGAAAACGTACCTGGGCGCCCAGACGGGCCGCTTGCGTGGCGAGTACTTGGTCGAACCGGCCGCGTTGCACTTGGTAGGTGGTGCCCCAGCCGGGCGAATATTTGTCACGGAAGTCAAACTCGGTGTGCTGCTCGCCGCAGGCAAAGGCGGCCCCGTTTTTGTACTGAAACCCGGCCTCGACGACCGCCTGCAACATACCCGCAGCTTCGATGTACTCCATGCTTTGAGGCAGCAGGCTCTCGCCGATGGAAAACCGTGGAAACTGCTCACGCTCGAGGATCAATACTTGGCGCCCCTGCTTGCGCAAGAGCCCTGCGGCCACGGCGCCGGCCGGCCCCGCACCGATGATCAGTATCTCTGTCTGTTCTTGCGTCATACCTGACTTTGGTCTGAATGGGTGCCCAATGGACGTAGACGAAAAAGCGGGGCCAGCAGGCACACCAGTGCCAGCCCGAGCAGCAAAGTAAGCCCGAAGGCATGCAGGGCAGGGGTCGAGGACAAGGCCAGCAGGCCAAAGGACAAACCGGTGCTCAGCGCGCCCAGCAATACGGCCAGCCACGCATGGCCCTGCTCCTTTGCCTGGTGCTCGAGCAGAAAAATGCCGTAGTCGACGCCCATGCCCAGCAACAGCATCAACGCCAGCAAATTGAACAACTGGAAAGGCTCGCCCAGCCCGCCCAGCACAGCCAGGCAGCCGAGCGACGCCAGGGCCGTAGGCAGCCAGGCGCGCCAGGCGGCGCGCCCGAAGCGCAGGGCCACGGCAGACCACACCACCAGATGCCCGACCACCAAGAGCCAGCCCATCGTGACCCGAAAACGGCCCAGCAGTCCCGACATGTCGTTGGCGCGATCCACCCAGCGCACCCCCGGCACTTGCTCGCCAAGGGCATGCAGCGTTTGGGCTTGCGCCCGGCTGGCCAGGCCACGGATCAGCACCACGCTGGCATAGCCGTCGCCAACCTGGCCCAGCCACTGGGAACGGGCCGCGCCCGACGCCGGGCTGGCAAGCCAGGCTTGCAGATCGAGCGCTGCGGCATTGAAGGCAGGACGGTGCAGACTCTCCCCCAACGCATGGCCGACCTCGGCCAGCACCTGCTGCTCGACATGGGCTGTGATCTGGCGATTTTCCGCTTGGCGCGCGCCGGATGGCACCCAGTCGGAGAGCGCACTCAGGCCCGGGGAGCCGGTCTTGGCGGGCGCATTCAGTTGCAGATGGGCCTTGAGGGCTTCTTCGCGTTGCAGCACGGCCTCGGGCGTTGCCCCCTGCACGACGAAAAACTGCGCCGGACTGGGCATCTGCAAGAGGCGGCCGACAGCCATCTGCTCGTCCATCAATGCGGGTGGCGCGGACTGCAACTGGCGCAGATCGTCGTTGACCTGAAGGCGGGAACCCCCCCAGACGCAAAAGATAGCGAACAAGGCCAGCAGAGGCCACGGCCAGCGCCCTTCGAGCGTCGGCCAGCGGGTCAAACTGGCCGCCACGGCGCTGGCCATGCGGCTGCCGGGCAGGGTGCCGAAGTCCAGCGCGGGAAACCAGCAAACTGCGGTGAGAAACGCAGCGCCCAAACCCACGGCCGAGAAGACCGCCATCTGCCGCAAACCGGGAAATGGCGCCACGGCCAGCACCAGATAGCCCAGCACGCTGGTCAGCAGCGCCAGCAAAAGACCGGGCAGCAGGTGTTTCATCAGCGGCCAACGCGGGGTGCCGGGCGACGCCAGTCGTGAAGTGAAGTAGTGAATGCCAAAGTCTTCGGCGACACCGATCAAACTGGAGCCAAACACCAACGTCAGAAAATGGACCTGGCCGAACACCCACACCGTGACCGACAGCGCTGCGGCACAGCCGATCAGCAGCGACAGCACGATCAACACGACAGGCCGCAGCGCCCGAAAGGCCCACCAGACAAGGGCGATGACGGCAGCCAGCGAACCCCAGCCGATGGTGTTCATTTCACGGCTGCCCTGCGCCGCGCCGGCCTCGGCATGCACCGGCACCCCGGCCCTGAGGACCGTGATCGGTGCGCAAGCGCCGTCTGCGGCAACGCAAATGCGCGCCATCCGGCCGGCTTCGTCGAGCGCATCGCCCCAGCGGCGTGTGCCATCGAAGCGAAAAGCCGGCCCTTCAATGTCGTACAGCAACACCGCCCAATCGCGCTGACCATCGGCCACCCACAGCAGGCCATCACGCGGCCTTGCCGCGGTCAGCCCCGCGCGTTGCGACCACCAGGTGGGCCACAGGTTCAGCGGATCGGCCAACCATGCCGTGGGCTGGCCGGTGTTCAGACCATGCAACCGCTCCAGCGCCTGTGCGACCAACGCCTGTACGTCGGCATCGCGCAAGGCCGCGCGCTGGGCATCGGTGAGCAGGGCATCGCGCCAGGGCCGGTAAAAATCAAGGGCCTGCGCAGCCACGGCGCCGTCACCCGCGCGGCGCAGGCCGGCATGGGCTGCCGTCAGGGACTGATCGAATGCGGACGCCGCCATTTGCGCAACGCGCCACTCGGTCGCACCCAGCATGACCACCACGCGGCGTTCACCCTGCTCGCCCAACTGCCGCGTGGCGCGCTGGACGATAGAGGCTCGTTCGTCCTGCGGCAGCAGGGCAAAGACATCGGTATCCAGCCTGGGTGCTTGCCAGAAGCGCCATTGATGCCAGCCAAGGGCCACCACGACCAACAGCCAGGCCAATGCCAGCCACTGTGGCGTCTCCAGACGCGCGGGCCGCCTCATGGCCCGAAGCGCTCGGCTTCGGTCGCGCTCAGACCGGATGATGCCGGGTTGAATAAGCGGATGCTGCTGGCGTCGCCGGAGGCCTCGTGCAGACTCAGCGCGTTGACATGGCGGTCGCCTTCCAGTTCGATCCGGGCAATGAAGCCGGCCAACGCGGCGTCGCGCGGTGTCAGCGCAGGCGCCAGCCATGCGCGCCTTGCAAAGTAGCTTGCACATCGAACCGTGCGGTCAACGCCGTGACATCCCCGGCCAGCAAGGCCATCAGCATTTCATTGATCGCGCGCAGGCCAGGCTCTTGGCGGGTGTCGATCTGCCGGCTCGCCCCTGCTTGACCGAGCGTCAGAAGGCGTTCGCGCGTGACCACTACGGTAGACGCAAAGGGTTGGACGGTGAGCCATTGCACCCCGCGGTCGCGCGCCACGACATAGGTGCCGCGCGACACCAGCGGTCGTTTGAAACCCTTGATCGATTTCGTTTGCTCGAACTCGCCGCGCAACACAGCAGGGTTTTCCAGCCGGCGGTCGATTTCGACCAGCAGGTCGGCCGTTGTCCGGGCCAGCGCCGGTCCGTCCGCGATGGCCCTGCCGGTCGGCAGTGCTGCCAGCGAAATGCCCAGGACACTGCGGCGCTTCACGGCCGAGGTCCGTTCACGCCCAGACGTTCCCACAACACTGGCGGGCAAACCCAGCACATCTCGCGGGTGTGGATGTCCAGCGCGACCTGGATGGTGCTGGCCTTGTTCAGTTTGGCGTTCGTTTTCGCACACGAGATGAGGTAGTCGATCTTGAGGCGGTTCTCCCACTCGACGATGCGCGCGCGAATCCGGATGCGGTGCTCGTAATGCACCGGGCCGATATATTTCAGACGCAAATCGACGATCGGCCAAGCGTAGCCGGAGGCACGCATCTGCGGATAGTCGTAATTGAATTGGGCCATGAGCGCATTGCGCGCCAATTCCAGGTACTTGACGTAATTGCCGTGCCAGACAATGTTCATCGGGTCCAGGTCGTGAAAGGCCGGGCTGAGTTCTATCTCATGGCTCAGGTCGGGGCCGCCCGGGGCGGCGCTGCGGGCAGATGGTTCAACCACGGAATGCTCGGCTTTCATGCTTGTGGTCGGGCGGTGTGCTGCGCGCAAGGGCCGCTTGCTGCGCCCAGAAAGGGAAGAAATTCAGCCAAGCCAGCGGCGCGCGTTCGAGCACTATCTCCAGCCAGCCGGCAAATTGCCGGGCATGGGCCGACAGCGCTTCACGGCGCGCATTGCGCGGCAGGATCACCCGCTCGGCCAGGCAGTGCACCCGCAGCACATAGCCGCCATGTGCGCCGCCCTCACGCACACAGCCCATCGCATAAAGCGGGCACTTGAGCAGCGCAGCCAGCACATAAGGGCCTACCGGCCACTGCGCTGGATGGCCCAGGAAATCCGCCGACACCACCATGCTCTGGCGCACTGGAACCCTGTCCCCGGTGATGGCGACATATTCGCCCTGCGCCACCTTGTCAGCCAGCAGCATGGCGGTGGCGGGATTGACCTCGGTGACCTGGATGAAGCGTACTTCGCCGTCTGGCTGCAACTGCCGCAGCATGCGGTTGAAGCGCTCCGCGTGCCTGGTGTGCACAAGCACATTGAGCCGCACGCCGCGATGGCGTAGCGCGCTGATGCGGCACAACTCCATGCATCCGATGTGGCCGGTGACGATCACCGCGCCGCGACCCTGCGCGTGCAAGGCCAGCAGGCCCTCTTCACCCTCGGCGCGCAAAGCGCCCTGCGGCATGTCTGCGCTGATGGCCAGCAGTTTGTCCAGGATGGTGTCGGCAAATGCGAAGAAATGCCGCAAGGTGTCGCGCCATCCGGGGGCATGCCCCAGGCAGCCTTTTGCTGCCTGCAGTTTCTGCAGGTATTCCAGGGACGAACGGCGGGCATTGCCGCAGGTTGCCCAGTAGTAAGTCACCACGGGGTACAGGCACAGGCGAAAGGGCAGGCGTCCCAGCATCCGGTAGATCCAGAACAGCACCTCGATGCCGGCGACAAACGTGTGCTCGCCAAGGCTGGCCCAGTGCGGCTCGACCCCGGCGGCCGCTTTCGCTCCCCGAGCAGTGGCGGTCTGCATCACCAGGCCACTTTGCGCCACAGCAGCAGCGGCAGGCGCAGCAACATGCCGGCCAACAGGCGCGCGTGCATGCAGGAAATCAGCATGTTGTCCGACACCAGTTTGAAATGCGACAGGCCGTCGACCGGGTAACGGACTCGCGTCGGCAGGTGGGTCAGGCGCACGCCCTGCCAATGCAGGCGCACCAGCAGTTCGGTGTCGAAGTCCATGCGCCGGCCGAGGCGGGTTTGATCGATCAGCCTGACCACAGGCTCCAGAGGGTAGACACGGAAACCGCACATGGAGTCGCGAATGTCCAGCGACAAGGTGTTGATCCATACCCAGATGTGGGTGGCGTAGCGCCCATAAAGGCGCGCCTTGGGCACGCAATCGTCATAGAGCGGAACGCCGTAGACCACGGCATCCGGCCGTTGGTCCGAGAGTGCGAGAAACTTCGGGATGTCCGCCACATCATGCTGGCCGTCGGCATCGATTTGCAGCGCATGCGTGTAACCCAGCGACAACGCGTGCCGCAGACCCGCCATCATTGCGCCGCCTTTGCCCAGGTTGTGCTCGAGCCGCAACAATGTCAGCGTAGCGCCGTGTCGTCTGGCCAGGCCATCGAGCACCTCGGCGCAGACCGCGTCACTGCCATCATCGACCACGATGACCTCGAGCTGGTGTGCGCGCACGGCATCCACCATGAACCCGATGGTCTGCGGATGGTTGTAGCAAGGGATCACGGCCACCGTCTCATACATGGATGGCCCCGGGTTCATGGGACCAAATCGCGCGGCCGCTGGCGTGCTCGTGTGGGCTTGCCGTGGCGGCATCATGCGCGTACAGCCTGAAGCTCAGGCTGCGCCATGCGGCATTGGTCAGGTGGGGCTGGAATTGCAGTGCCAGGTACAAAACGGTGTCGGGCTGCACCGGACGCACGAATTTCAGGACTTCCAGGCGCACGAACCATGGCGGTACGGCAAAGCATTGGCGTCCCAGGGCCAGCGCCCAGTCCAGCAAGGCGACACCCGGCACGATCGGCGCCGCATCGAAATGGCCTTCGAACACCGTCAGGTCCGAATGGATATCGAGCGTAGCCAGGGCCTCGGTCTTGCTGCGTTCCAACCATTGCACGGCGGGCATTTCGGGGCGATCCGGGGCCGCCATGCCAGCGCAGGACTGCGCGGTGAACAACGCCCTGAGCAGCGCTTCAGGCGACTTGCCCTGTGCATTGACAGGCAGTGCATCGACAAAGCGCCAGCGCCTTGGCAAAGCCACGGCCTGCACGCCGCTGGCCAGCGTAGTGCGGAGCAAATCGAGCAAAATGCGCTGGCCGCGTTGGACCTGCTCGCGTCCTGCCGGGGTCAGTACCGCCACCACGCCTACCCGGGCGCCTATGGGGGTGTCGACGAGCAGCGCTTTGGCTTCTTGCACCCACGGCGTCTTCAGCAGTTGCTGCTCCATGGCATCGAGCGACACCCGTTTTTCTTCGATTTTGACGATGCGGTCGGCGCGACCGAGCAGACGAAAACCATGGATCCCGGCAGGCTCGGCGCGGTCGCTGGTGCTCCACCATGCCGCATCGGGCAGCCGCGGCGAACACACAGCCAGGCAGCCATCGTGTAGTCGCCACTGCACATCTGAAAACAGTTGCCAGGAATCCTCGGCGCTGGCGCATTGGCGCCAGGCGATGCCACCGGTTTCCGAACTGCCAAAGACTTCAACCGGTGTCTGGCCCAGGACCATGGCGGCCGAACGGGACCCCTCGAACGGCAGCGGCCCGCCCGACGAAAATACGCATCGCAGGTGCTGCCTGACTTCTGACCAATGGGGCGGGTTGCCCAGGCGCTTGAGGTGTGCCGGGCTGGATACCAGTACCGACGCACGCGCGCCCAGGCAGGCCGCGAGGTCTTCTGGATACAGCAATCTGCGCAATCCGAAAGGACGCCCGGCCACCAGCGGCCAGAGCACCAGGAACAGCAATCCATAGATGTGCTGATGCGAAACCGTCGCCCATACGGTGGGCTGGTCGTTTTCCATACCCGAGCCAGCCAGGAGCGGCCCGAACGCCTCTTGCAAGGCGTCAATTTCGGATGTCAACTGCTCCAGGCGTTTGTCTATCGCCTCGGGCCGACCTTGCGACCCCGAGGTGTACAGCCTCAGCCGCGCAGCAGACAGATTCAGGGGTTGACGCTTGCACATCGTGGCGCCCGTCTCGGGACAGACCGACAGGGATCCCGGCAAGTCACCGACCAACAGATAGCCGACATCGAGCAGGGCGCGGACGGTGTCGGGCCGGTCATCTCCGGGCATGACCACCGTTTTGCCCGCGTGCCATGCCGCCAGCAACGCCGCCGCAAACTCGAACGGATCATTCAGGTAAAGGGCGCAGTGGGACTGCGGCTGCGCAGCAAAAGCGCTCTGCCAGCAGTCCGTCCTGACCAAGAGGTCGGCATGAGACAAATGCCGACCGTCGCTGTGCCACGCCACGATGCGGCAGGCGTCGGGCGGGCGGCATGCCAAACTGCCCAGAGACCACCAGTCGGCCATCATCATTCAGCCCGGCGCGGCTTTTGCAAAACCGTTGCGGGCACGCACCCGGCGGCGGATCAGCCACTCGGCGGCCATCAGCGCGCCTATCAGGCAGTAGGAGATAAAGCCGTTATAGAGTGTCCAGACGGCGCTGCTTGCCCACAACGCCGTGACCAGCGCCAGCGCGCCGTTGAAGGCAAAAAACAGGCACCACACCTGCGTCACACGCCGGGTATATGCCACGGCTACCGGCGGCAGGTCAGGCTCGCGCAAGCGCGCCAACCGCTCTATGGCACTGGGCGGGTGCGCCAAGCTGGCGGCAAAAAGCACCAGCATGACGGCATTGGCGCCCACGGGGTACAGCTTGAGCGGCAGCCATGCATTGCCGATCCCGCTGAACATGGCCAGCAACAGCGCCCCGCCGGCGCAACCCCAGGTGACAGCCGTGCGACGGACCGCCAGGCGCATCAGTGCCAACCCGAACAGCAGCAAAGCCAGCCAGCGCGGCTCCAGGCGGCTCAGGCTGAGGTAAACGATCAGCGGATATGCCAGCGCGACCAGCGCCAGCAACACGCCGGCGATGCGCCATTTATGCATTGACAGTCTCGCGCCCTGCCGTCAGTCGATGCAGAGCATCGACGACATCGCCGACGGTGCGCACCAACTTGAACGCCTCGGGCTGTAGCCGCTGTCCGACCAGTGGTTTGAGCTGCACCATCAAGTCCACCGCATCGATGCTGTCGATATCCAGGTCGTCACGCAGCCGGGCTTCGGGCACGATCCGTTCGGCTTCGATGCCGAAAGTTTCCACCAGAATATTCATGAGGCGCTGGAATATTTCGTCTTTGGTCATGAAGGCATCCTTGCAAATGAGGTCAGCGCGTGCGTTGCGCGCTGACGAACGCCGCCAGCGCCTGTACGCTTGAAAAATAGCTGCGCGTCTCCTCGGAGTCTGCCGAGACGCTCACACCGTAGCGGCGCTGCAGGGCCAGCCCGAGCTCGAGGGCGTCAATGGAATCGAGACCCAGGCCATTGACGAACAGGGCTTGAGCAGCGTCGATGTCATCGACCGTCATGTCCTCCAGCGCCAGTGAACTGATGATCAGTTCCTTGATTTCGTTTTCAAGCGTTTGTGCTTCGTGGGTCACAGCGGATCTCCGTAAGAAAATAGTCGGTCAGGTGTTCCGTCAGCCGGCGGACAGCCAGCGCATCGTTGCCACCATGGCCCACCAACGAAGCGATAGGCATATCCTCGCGCACTTCGATGCAAAAATGCGGGCGGCGCTCTGGAATACGCCACCACGGCATGCCTTTGACCAGCACCGGGGGACGGCACCGGATCAGCACTGGCGTGACATCCACTTTTCCTCGCACCGCCACGTTGGATGCACCCCGCTGAAGTTTTGCCAGAGTGCCGTTCATCGGGGTGCGTGTGCCCTCCGGGAAAATGATCAGGTTGTTGCCCGCGCGCAGTGATGCAACACTGTCTTCGATCATCGCCGGACCAGCGTCGTTGCAGATGAACCTTGCCGCCAGGACAGGCCCGCGCGTGAATGGATTGGTCGCCAGCCCGGCCTTGACGACGCAATCGGCTTGGGCGGTGAACGACATCAAAAAAACCACATCGATCAGTGATGGATGATTGGCCAAAATCAGAAGTCCTTGCCGGTTCAACTTGTCCAGCCCATGTGTTTCGTAGGAAAAAATCCCCAGCCCGTGCATCAGGCCGACAAATGCGCGAAAGGTCTGGCGAATGATCCAACGGGCCGTGATCGACAGGCGCTGGCGATCGCGGATGAACCAGGGCAGGGCCGGAAAAACGATGATCCATAGCACCAAGCCACCCAACCCGAAGCATGTGTAACTCAGCGCCGTGGCAAAGAGGCGCCAAGCGTAGTTCAAACGCTTACACATAGGGTGAAAGGTATTACAGAGTCTGGGCGGCTGCGCCGAACTTTCGGACTATACAGTGTAACAGCGCCAGCCCGGCAGGCCATACGGTCGTGGTGGCGCTGGCGCCAGTTACAGTTTTGATCTCCCCCGTGGTGAGCCTGACCGTCCGCGCCGCCGGCTCGTCATGGCCTGGGCGCCCTGGCTTCGTCACGCGCCAAGCCCATGCGTATTCGCAGCTTGGCTGGTCTTCAAATGCGGCATAGCTGCCGGGCAGAGGGGCGTCGTAACAGACCACCAGCACCTCGATGGCGCCGTCTGCCAGCAGCGCAGCGGCTTCGGTCAGTGCGGCTGCGGCGCTGGCGCGGCCCGCTGCAACGACCACCGTATTGCTCGTGTGTCCCCGTGCGATCGAATACAAAGCGGATATGGCGTTGTGCACGGA
>G312J29652_10000139_pt1 | contig 15415 bp, 12 predicted proteins | sample EareggfetidaYelm_FD_29652 | JGI IMG/M metagenome (IMG submission 29652) | reverse complement strand
GCTTCAGACCCCACGCCCACCTATTCCTATTTAACGTTGCCCAACAAAACTTTGGAGGATTATAAAAACGTGCGGGCAACCGATTGGCAAGCGCCCTTTTTTAAAACCGGCAGTTTAGGGAATTACTCGCTGGCCGTAAGGGGCGGCACTGATCAAACCGCTTATTCCTTATCGGGTTCTTTTGATAACTTGGCCGGAACAATTATTGCCACCGGTTATTCCCGATACCAGGGAAGAATAACCCTTGATCAAGCCATAAACAGCAAAGTAAAGGCNGGCGTAAACGCAAATTATGCTTATCTTTCCCAAGCGGGCAGCCTCATGTCGGGCTCCAATTATAGCGCGACCAAGAACATTTTGTACAGCGTATGGGGATATAATCCGCTTTCTCTGCTTACGCTTACCGAACCTCTTGATCCCACCACCGCTTCGGCAAACGATTATAAGTTTAATCCGGTATTAAATCAGAGCAATCGGATACGAAATGTTAAAACCAACAATTTGAATGTGAACGCCTATTTAACCTATAAAATTACTCCTCGTCTTACTTTGAAGTAACGGGCGTGTTAAACAGCAACATCATCAATACTGAAGTCTTTAACAATTCAAAAACCAGCGACGGAAGCCCATTAACCAACGACGGGCAACTCAATGGCGTAAACGGAACCATATCGACGCCAAAAGTAAATAACTGGGTCAACGAAAATACCTTGACCTATAACCGCGTATTTAATAAGGCGCATAGCTTAAATATACTGGGCGGTTTCACAGAACAGGGCAANACCTCAAGCACGTATGGTTTCGGAGCCAATTTTATACCTAATGAATCGCTGGGCATCCGAGGTTTGGACGAAGGCACTTTAAACCCGTTGGTCACAAAGGCCACTAGTTCGTTATGGAATGGCGCTTCTGTTTTAAGCCGGGTCGCTTACAATTACAATTCAACCTATTATGTAACTGTTTCTTACCGGGCAGACGGGTCTTCTAAATTCAGCGAGAAAAACCATTGGAGCTACTTTCCTTCCGGGGCTTTGTCGTGGCGGTTTACGGAGAATAGCGCATTAAAAAATAACAAATGGATTTCCGACGGCAAATTAAGAGTAAGTTATGGCAAAACAGGCAACAACCGAGTGAGCGATTTTCCCTACTTGTCAAGTTCGGCCATATTGCCCAGATCCAGTTACGCATTTAACAACGCCTACGTTCCCAGCATCATTCCGCTAACCGTGGCAAACCCGGATTTGAAATGGGAAACTACGGATCAGTTTGACGGAGGCTTGGATATATCCTTTTTCAACAACCGCCTCAACCTGATAGCCGACGTCTATCGGAAAATAACCAAAGATTTGCTGCTGAATGCCACCTTGCCGACTTCAACAGGTTATCGTTCGGCATATGATAATATAGGCAGCGTACAGAACCAGGGGCTTGAACTCACTTTAAACACGGTTAACATGAATGCCAATCAATTTAAGTGGACAAGCAGCTTTAATATTTCGTTTAACCAAAACAAAGTATTGGCGCTGGCAAACAATCAGGAATCGTTAACCTCCCCGGTTTCATGGGACGGCAGTTGGTCGTCGATACCGGCATATATTGCTAAAATAGGGCAACCGTTAGGCTTAATGTATGGCTACTTGTCGGATGGCGTGTATCAATACCATGATTTTAACAAAACCTCTGCGGGCACCCATGTTTTAAAAGATAATGTGCACACCAACGGCAATGTCCGTAGCGCTATACAGCCCGGCGATATTAAATACAAGGACTTGAACGGCGACGGCGTTGTGAATGCGTATGATTACACCGTGATAGGTCGTTCTCTGCCTGTCCATTTCGGCGGATTCAATAATAATTTTACCTATAAAAACATGGAGCTGAGTATTTTCTTTCAATGGTCATACGGCAATAATATCCAGAATGTCAACCAAATGATATTTAACGGCAACGCGCAGTTCAGAGCCAACCTTGAGCAATATGCAAGTTATGCGGACAGATGGTCGCCCGAAAATCAAGGCTCTTCTAATCACCGCGCAGGAGGATATTTTGGCGGCGGATACTCATCCAAAACCGTGGAGGACGGCACTTACCTCCGCTTAAAAACGGCTTCCATCGGCTATAACATCCCGGAAAACTTGCTGAAACGAGCCAAGATAACCTCGCTCAAGATATACGCTTCCGGCCAGAATTTATGGACTTGGACAAAATATTCAGGCCTCGACCCCGAAGTGAGCACTTATGGTTCGGTATTAACGGGCGGCTTTGATTACAGCGCTTATCCGAGAGCCCGGACCATCGCATTTGGCATTAACCTTACTTTCTAACCTAATAAAAAGATCCATATGAAAAGGGCATTATACATAACTATTGCTATACTATGCTTCAGCGTGGTTTCCTGCACAAAGTTTTTAAATACGGCTCCTGAAGATTTCCTGGAGCAATCCGGTTACTATGATACGCCGACAAAACTTATGGATGCTTTAGCGGGCGTCTACCAACCGTTGGCGAACCCCGGAATATACGGCGATAATATGTTCAACTCGCTTGGCGCCGCCACAGACGAAGGGATTTTATGCAAGGTCGGGTCAAACCACGGGGACAGCGGTATATAACTTTAGCTACGGCGACAACGCCATAAATAATTTTTGGTCGCAACTATATATAGGCATTGAAAGGGCTAATATTCTGATCCAGAATATCAACATCGCCGACATGGACGAAACCCAAAGGAAGGCCATGTTAGGCGAGGCTTTGTTTTTGAGAGGATATTATCACTTTTTATTAGTGAGCAACTTTGGGGACGTGCCGTTGAAAACCATCCCGACGCCTTCGGTCACTAATGCCAATATTGTCCGCACGCCCGCTAAACAAGTATATGCGCAGATACTCGCGGATATGACTGCCGCCGAAGAAAAAGTAAGTTCTATCACGAGTTTGGGCTTTGGAGGACGAGTTTCGACCACCGCCGTGCAAGGGATACTGGCCAGGGTTTGTTTGACCATGGCCGGCTCCCCGGTTAACGACGAATCAAAATATGCCGAGGCTTTGACGTGGGCAAAAAAAGTGCAGAACTCAGGTCTTCACAGTCTCAATCCGAACTATGCGAGAATTTTCATCAACCTTGCCCAAGACATCTATAGTATTAATGAAAGTATCTGGGAAGTGGAACATAAAGGAAACGGCGCCGACGGGTTTGGAAATGCTAACAGGCTGGGGAACACCAACGGAATTGCTTACTCAAAAGATAATAACCTTCCGGGCTACAGTTATGGTTTCGTCAACGCGACCGCTAAATTATTTAACCTGTATTCTGCNGGCGATACCCGCAGAGATTGGGCTATTGCGCCTTTCAGTTACAATCCTTCCACAAGCCCGGTTTCTTACAGTTACTTCACTCCTGTCCAGCTATACAATCGCAACGCCGGAAAGTTCCGCAGGGAGTATGAGCGCTCGTCCGTTCTGAATAAAAATATCACGCCGATTAATTTCCCGATCTTGCGTTACGCCGATGTGTTGCTGATGCTGGCGGAGGCAGAGAACAAGGTGAACGGGACTACGGAAGTCGCTTATAACGCGATTAACCAAGTAAGAAGACGCGGCTTTGGACTGAGTCCGAACACCCCGACGGCTTCAGTTTCGGCGGTGAGCGGGCTGACCTTGTCCGCCACGGGCAATAGCGGCTATATCCGTACAGTTCCTAATGTTCCGATAACTTTTACGGGCGGCGGAGGCACCGGCGCCACCGGCGTGGCTACGGTAGGCGCGACCGGTAAAATAATTTCGGTCGCCGTTCTTAATCCGGGCAGGGGTTATACAAGCGCGCCCGCGGTAAACATTGGCACGGCCTGGTCAGCCGGAACTGCCTATACCGTTAATCAGCAGGTTTACCACGGCGGAAATTTATACACCGTTACCACGGCAGGCACCTCAAAGACTACAGGCCCTACTCAAAAATCAGGCGCCTCGGCGGCGGCAATCACCGGCGCCGTATTTACATACGCGGGTTTAAGAGCCACGGCCACGGCGACCATTGCAACCGCCATCGTGGATTTAACAGGCTTAAGCACCGCCGAATTTCAACAGACCATACAAGACGAAAGAGCCCGAGAACTATGCTATGAAGCGCTAAGAAAACCCGACTTAATTCGCTGGGGGATTTGGGTTCGCACCATGAACAATTTGGCGGCAGATATGAAAGCCAATGCCGGAACTTTTTCATACGGAGCGCTGGCCGGATCCAATATCTCTCCCCGAAACTTATTGTTCCCTATACCCGCTTCGGAAATATCGGTTAATAAGTTGGCTGTGCAAAATCCGGGCTGGTGATTAATTACACATTAAATAAATAAGATAACCTAATTAAAATACTATGAAAATCAGATATTTTATTATAACCGCATTTTTATGGGCTTGCGCCGCCTGTAATAAAGACATTGCCGTAATGCCTGTAACTTTTGACGTTGCCGTCGCCAAAAATAACGGCACGAAAACTACGGTTTTTTCGGCCAATGACACGGCTCGGTTTAACTTTGTCGGCAACCCTGATATGATCACTTATTTCTCGGGAGAGGCCGGTAAAAATTATGATTTTATAAATCGCGTCAGCGCGGCAGGCAAGCCCCAATTACAGTTCAAAACTGTTCGCGCAAACGGAGCGCAGCCCAATTCTTTGTCTTTGCTCGTTTCGTCCGATTTCAAAGGCGTAGCGACCAAGCAAACTTACGGCGTCATGGTTCGCGATACCGCGGCTACCAATGCCAATATAGCCGCCGCCCAATGGACAGATATTACCGCCCGCGCCGCGCTCTCTACGGGCGCAACCGCCGCTATGCCTTCGGGCATCATTGACCTGTCTGATTTTTTAACGCAAGGCAAACCGGTTTATATTGCGTTCAAATACAGCGCCGCCGCGGGAAGCATCCAAAGCAAATGGACTATCAGCGCCTTGTCTTTGAACAATGTGTTGCCTGATGGCGCCGTTTATACCATTGCTAATTTGAATGCGCATACAACCTCCTTTGCCAATTATGGCAATGTCAATTATGGCCCCGGTTGGTCAGTCTCTTCCGTCCCTGTCGATCCGTCCAGAAGCGCGATAAAATATGACTGGATTTATACCGATAGAACATCGCTTGTGATAACCGGGGCCGCTACGGCCGCATTGGCTGCCGTGTCTGCAGAAGCCTGGGCTATTACGGGCCCCATTGACCTGACGCGCGTGATGCCGGATAAGGGGATTGCAATCAAAGAAATCTCGGCCACGTTGCCATCTTATTCATACAATTACACGGCCGCCGGCGTTTATACGGCTGTATTTGTGGCCTCAAACCATACCGCCGGCGGAACAAGCACCACCGTAAAGAAGATAACCCTGACTATTAACCCATGAAAAAAATTAATGAGCCGGGGCAAGGCTTTACGGAATTTTATTGCCGACTGCCTGATAAAAATATCAAAACAAATCATAGCCTAAAAATGCGCTTGACCCCTTATGTTTTTTGGATGACCGTACTCTTATTGCCGACGGCAGGCCAATCGCAGGCAGTAAAAAATGGAACCGCGCAAGCAAAGAGATCGGATAGCATAGGCGTAACCGGACCGGCGGCCGAGCTTGTGCCATTGGATATGAACAGGGCAACGGAAGTGGCTGCATTGTTGCCGCAAAAGCCGCAAGGTTTTGGGGATACTTACCATAAGCGTTTGGCATGGGATAAATTGCGGAGCAACCCTAAATATTTAAAAGCAATTAAAATAGCGGAGGGACTCTTAAATAAACCCTTCCCGGCTTGGAACGATGAGCAGTACTTGCTATACTTTACCAAAGGAACAAGACCCGAAGGCGAGAAGATGATGGGCGACAGGCTTAGTTGGCTGGCGCCTTTGGTTTGGGCTGAATGCTTAGAAAACAAGGGACGTTTTGTGCCTGCCGTCCACATGGTTTTAAGCGAATTGATCCGCCAAAAGTCGTGGACGCTGCCGGCTCATGATAAGAACAAACGAAACATCGAGGCACATAGCTATACCGTGGATCTGAATGCGGCGGGCATGGCTCAAAGCATTGCGCAAGCCGTCTATTTGTTGGACGATAAGATAAAATCGGAATTGCGTGCAGAGGTTTTAAGCCAGATGGATAAACATGTGTTTGCNCCGGTCTTGAGATCAATAGAAACAGGAAATAACGACAGTTATTGGCTAACGGGAATCAGCAATTGGAACTCCGTTTGTTTATCGGGGGTTACGGGGGCGGCTTTAGCCGTCATTTCGGATAAACAGCAACGGGCTAAATTTGTAACCATTGCCGAAAGGTATTCCAAGAACAGCATAGCGGGTTTTACCGAAGATGGTTATTGTACCGAAGGCTTAGGCTACTATGCTTACGGTTTCGGTCATTATGTTTTGTTGCGCGAAAATGTATTGCAGGCGACAAACAATTCCATTGATTTGTTTGCCGATCCGAAAATAAAACGAATTGCGGTCTATCCGCCTAATCTGGAAATTATGAATGACGTCTATCCCGCCATCTCCGATTGCCGTTTAGGCGTAAAAGCCCCCGCTAATATACTATGGTATTGCAGCCGTACTTTAGGTCTGGGGCTGAAAAAATATGACTCTCTCATTTTAACCGGGGGGACGGGCAACTTGACTAGCGACGTGATGTACGCTTTTCCCAATTCCGCGTCAGAGAGCAAGGCGAGTTCAAACGCTTCCGGGTTGGCGCCCGGCATGCGTTCTTACTTTAAAGAAGCCGGAGTATTGATAGAGCGGCCTATTCCCGGTTCACAAGCCATAATCGGCGCCGCATTAAAGGGGGGCCACAATAACGAAATTCATAATCATAACGACGTCGGTTCTTTTAGCGTCGCGGTGGGCGGCGAAATGTTAATGGGAGACCCCGGCGGACCGTCTTTTTATACCGCTAAATCTTTTGGCTCCGAGCGCTACGCTTATAAACTGCTTGCCTCTTACGGGCATCCCGTGCCCCTTGTCGCGGGGCAAGAGCAACAAGCCGGCGCCAAGGCCGAAGCTAAAATATTAAATACCGCTTCTTTTACCGACAGGGAAGACCAATTCGCAATGGATATTTCATCAGCCTATCCGTCGCCTGAATTAAACAAACTCATCCGCACGTTTACTTACAACAGGGATGGCTTAGGCGCTCTCACCGTGAGAGATGACTTCAAATTCAAAACAAGCCGCAGCTTTGAACTTGCGCTAATAACCCGTGTGCGCTGGAAACAAATTGCCCCGGACAAAATCGAGTTCGAGGGGCAGAAGGAAAAAATGACAGCGACCATCAAAGCTACAAGCGGCTTCACCGTAAAATCAGAAATCATCGAAGAAAATGCGCCGGCATTTACCCGCATCGGACTGGTGTTCCCTGCTTCAGAAGCGGGGACGGTAACGGTTACTTTCAGACCTATTAAACAATGAAAATTTATTTTTTAGCTAATCATTATGAAAACAAGGCAAATAATCAACGTCTGGGCGCTTTTAATGATGGGTTCGTCTTTTTTAGCGGCCTCTTGCCGCAAAGAACAACCGTCCGCCGACGAGCCGATTGTGCCGTCGGCTTCCGAAAGAAATGCGGCTAATCCTGTTATTGAAACCGGGATGACTTTAGCCCGGATAAATGCGGTTATTGCGGGGGCAAGCGCCGGGCAAACTGTTTTGGTACAGCCGGGCACCTATGCCATAACCGGGAAAATAGCAATGAAAGCAGGCGTTTCGCTGGTCAAGCAAACTTCCGTCAATCCTGTATTTGACGCCTCCGACTTAAAATCAAAATTAACGCTCAATTATTCGTCCGAGCTGAATAATTGTCTGTTTTCGGGCTTGACTTTTTGGAATATACGCGTGGTGGTAACTAACGCCTCTAAAGCCGCTTTCAAGCATTGCATTTTTGATTATGGCAAACGTACTCCAAATACCAACAAAACCAACAACTTAAAAGACGATTACCTGGAACTGGTTAATACGGATAGCTCCCTCGTTTTTAATTGCGTGTTTTCCTGCCGTTCAACCGACCCGGGCCGCGGTGTTTGGACAAAAAATACCACCAATGCAAGGATACAGAAAAATACATTCGGCAACGGGGGCTCCACGGGCTACTTTGTTTGCGCCATTAACGATAACAGTCTAAGGAACTCCGTGATCGAGGACAACACTATTGCCCGCAACTCTGCATTAAATACCATCGACTCATTAACCGATCATGGCATGTATGCGCATAGTTTTAATGGGTTGACCATATCGGGCAATACCTTCGCTTCCGGCTGGCCGACCAATGCGAGCGGCGGCAACATCAAAGCGCGTAACGGGCAACATCTCACTATATCAAACAACACGCTCAACGACTCCGGCATACTGCTTTACGAATATTCAAATACGCCTGCTTTTCCTTATCTAAAACATGTGACGGTATCTAATAACGCCATTCACATAAGCAGCCCGGCAAACGATATGTATCACGGCATAGGTTACTATCGCAATAACACAACCGATTCGGAATACTCCATCAACATCACAGGCAACCGTTTGCCTAACGGCACAATTTACGCTTTAAGCACAAACATTGCGCCAGCCAATTTTAATGCGGCCGGCGGCGGAGTTTACAATAATGACACGGCAACGGGGTACCTGTTGCTAAGGAGCGGCATTGCCAACTCGGACAATTACTAATGACAATGAAATTCAAAATTATTCTTTTGGCTTTTTTTGCCGGGGTTATTATATCCTTAACGGCGGCCTTTGCTTATCTTGACAAGAAAAATGCAATAATCTCTGCAGAGAAAGCCCCGAATTTGCTTCTCATTATTGCTGATCAATACCGCGGGCAAGCGCTTGGTTTGCAAGGGAAAGAGAATGTCGCAACGCCGAACTTGGATGCGCTTGGCCGCAGCGGCTTTGTAGTCTCGCAAATGGTGGCCAACTATCCTGTTTGTTCTCCGTCGAGAGCTATGTTGATGTCTGGAAAATACCCTTTAAAAAACCGTGTGTATGCCAACGCCAACTCAAACACGGAACCTTACGGCGTAGAACTGCCTAAGGATATAGTGTGTTGGTCAGACGTTTTAAAAGCGAATGGTTATAGCAACGGTTATATTGGCAAATGGCACTTGGATTCCCCCCATAAACCGTATGTGCCTACTGATAACAATGCAGGCGCCGTGGCTTGGAACGAATGGACGCCGCCGGACAGAAGGCACGGTTTTGATTATTGGTATGCATATGGCACCTATGATCAGCACCTGCAGCCCATGTATTGGGATACCAAAGCGGCTCGCAACAATTTTCATTATGTAAACGAGTGGGGACCGCAACACGAGGCCGACAAAGCCATCGATTATTTGGCTAATGCGGGGAATGTGTATCGCGATAAAACTAAACCCTTTGCTTTGGTTGTGTCCATGAATCCGCCTCATTCCGACTATAAAAATGTGCCTCGGCAATATGTTGACCTGTACAAGGACGTTCCGTCGGAGTCGCTTCTTAAAGACCCGAACATCCCGCCCGCAGGAACGCCAATGGGCGATGAATACCGCCGCAATATCAAATACTACTACGCTTGTATTGCAGGCGTCGATGCGCAGGCAGGGCGAATTTTGAATTATCTGAAACAAAGCGGGCTTGATGAAAATACTATTGTAGTGTTTATGGCCGATCACGGCAATTGTCTGGGCAAGCATGGCGAGGTTAGCAAGAATAACATCTATGAGGAATCATTGCGCATCCCCTTTATCATTAATTGGAAAGGGCATATTAAACCCAAAACAGATACCGTGTTGCTGATGAATATCCCGGACATTTATCCCACCTTGTTGGATATGCTTGGCTTAAAGGCAAAAATTACCGCGGATATTGACGGCAAAAGTCTGGCGCCGTATATCATGGCGGGGGAAGGAAAAGGATACGACGAACAATTTATTCTTGGCGCGATTAATCCGCCCAATGCCAATTCAGGGTTCAGAGGAGTGCGGTCGGCTAAGTATAAACTTGCTTATGTGAAAAAGAAAAATGCGACAGAACCTTATTTATTCGATTTGCAAAATGACCCTTTCGAGTTACATAATGTTTACTCATGCAGCGATACTATTGTTAAAAAGCTATTGCCTCCTTTAAAAGCGTGGTTGCATAAAACGAATGATACGTTTGCATTGCCTGCCTGCCCTTAGAGTTAAGCGAAGGCGACCTAAGAACTAGAAAATGACAGGCGCTGTTTGGCGCGGGGGTACTTTCTTATAAATAGGGCGTAATATTCTGAATGTGTAAGGGGGCCTCTCAAAATTCCCGCCTCCGTTCTCAAGGGATTGCCAATGCGCCCCGCATCCCGCAATGACATGGATTGACGGAGGTCAATAAGCCCCCATTTTCAAACGGGGGCGGGGGTAATGACGGAGATTTTGAGATGCACCCCAAAAAAGCAGGAAAAACCGCAAGAAACATTAACTTTGCTTCAAAACCTTGAAAATAAACTCTATGCTATCGCCCCAAAAGGTCCCCGCTCGACTTGGATTTTTTGTTTTGCTTGAAAATTTGGCAACTCCAAAACACCCGCTGTTTATTTTAGCCAACCAAGTCAAATGGAGAAAATTTACTTTTGGCTTTTTTCAAAAAAATTTTGTTTGGGGAATTGAGACGGGGTTTTTAAGGTTCGACTAACTAATTTATCCGACGATGTATAAAATATTCGCTTTCTTAACAGTTTTTTATCAATTTTTATTTCCTCAAATGTCGGAGATGCCTCCGACTCAAATAGCGGAGGATGCTTCATCTGTTCAACAAGAGGAATGGAAGGCCTTAAAAAGCGAGGTCTCGGTAAGTTTTGCCGGCAGCAATATTCGATACCCTCAAAATAATGTGCCCAAAATTTCTTTTCAAAAGCAATGGAGCGTGATGGCATGGAAAGGAGAAAAGGTACATACGCAACTGTTGGTATGGACAAAGAAAGATATAAATCAGGTCAGTTTTAAATTGACTGACCTTGTGAACAGCCGCGGCAACCGCATTGCAAAAGAAAATATTCGCGCTTCTTTTGTACGGTATGTAATGACCGATCAATATATGCCCGGTTGCCCCAAACACCGAATTAATCAATATGATTCTGCATGGGCGGAAGATATAATTGACGTCATTGATTCGTTGCCGATGAAAAGCAATACAGTGCAGCCCGTTTGGTTAAGCATAAAAGTGCCTTCTGATATTTCTGCAGGCAATTATGCAGGGTCGATAATTATTAATGCTGAAAAAAAATACAAATTGGATATACTTGTCCGCGTGTTGCGCCATACTTTGCCGCCGCCTGAAAAATGGTCATTCGATTTAGATTTATGGCAACACCCTGCATCCGTCGCCCGAGTTCACCAACTTCCCTTATGGAGCGCCGAACATTTTGAAAAAATGAGACCCTATTTTGAAATGCTGGCCAAAGCCGGGCAAAAAAACATTACGACAAGCATAATCAATGAACCTTGGAACCACCAAACATTTGACGATTTCCCGAGCTTAATTAAATGGGTTAAAAAGAAGAACGGCGCTTGGTTCTATGATTATAGCCTTTTTGACAAATATGTATCGTTTGTCATGGATTGCGGGATCAAAGAACGCATCAATTGCTATACGATGATTCCCTGGGAGCTGTCATTTAAGTATTATGACGAAGAAACAGAGAAAGATACTGTAGTCAGGTTTGAAACCAAGTCCGCGGAATATAAAATGTTTTGGTCAAATATGCTGAAGGATTTTACAAAACACCTGAAAGAAAAGAAATGGTTTTCCATGACAAGCATCTCTGTCGACGAGAGNCCATTGGAGGATATGAAAATAGCGATANGCATATTAAAAGAAATTGATGCGGATTGGAAAATTGCTTTAGCCGGGGATTATCATCCGATAATCGAAGAGGAAATTTTTGATTATAGCATTGCCTCTAAATCGACTTTTAGCGACAAAATCCTGACGGAACGAAAAAAATTGGGCAAACCCAGTACATTTTATACATGTTGCGCAGAGGAATTTCCAAATGGGTACACTTTTTCTTCGCCTGCAGATCATGTTTGGATTGGCTGGTACGCCGCCGCGCATGGATTTACAGGCTACCTGAGATGGGCTTTTAACAGTTGGACTAAGAACCCATTAGCCGATTCCCGTTATACCGCTTGGCCGGCAGGAGACACTTTTCAAATTTACCCGGGACCTCGTTCTTCCATCCGTTTTGAAAAGTTAATAGAAGGCATTCAGGATTTTGAAAAAATAAGGATTTTGAAATCAATATATGTTAAAGGGGAATCATCAGAAAGAACTCGACCAACTAATGAAGCTATTGGATACTTTCCAAATAGAGTCGCTCAAACACACGCCCTCCTTAAATACAGTAATAAAAGCGAAACAATCCATAGATAAACTATATAATGCTCCCCTAATTTAAGGCGCTCGGTCAGTCNATTGCCCGATGTCTTTGGCGGGTTTTTATTTTTGCTTGCGGGTTTTGNTTCAACGTTTTCTTTAGACCAAGCGAGAAGTATTTCATACCTTCGCTGAAATTATTTATTAATGCAAACTTATTATGGTAAGACTTAAATTTTTAGGGGCGGCGCAATGTGTCACGGGTTCTAAGTACGTGCTCGAAGCCAACGGAAAACGCATTCTCATTGACTGCGGAATGTTTGCCGGGAAAAAAGAATTGCGCCTGCGAAACCGGGCGCCTTTTCCCATCCGCCCTTCCATGATTGACATGGCGCTCATCACCCATGCGCACATTGACCACACCGGCTATTTGCCGCGACTGGTGAAAGACGGTTTTGCGGGAAAAATATATTGCACCAAAGCCACCGAAGAACTGACCAAAATAGAATTGCTCGACGCCGGCAAACTCCAAGAGGAGGAAGCGCTCTTTGCTTTGAAGAAAGGCTATTCGAAGCATGAAAAACCAGAGGCGCTGTTTACCGCGGAAGACGCCAAAGCCGTGTTCGCATTGCTGGAAAGCTGCCCGTTGGGGCAATGGATTGACCTCGCCGAAAATCTCAAGTTTCGTTTTCAGCGAGCGGGACACATTTTAGGCTCCGCTTATATCGAGGCGGACATTATCGGGAAAACGCAAACCAAGCGCATTGTCTTTTCAGGGGACATCGGACGCTTTGAAGACCCTGTGTTGAAACCCGCCTCGTTGCCGCAACAAGCCGACATATTATTGATTGAATCCACCTACGGGAACCGCATCAACCCCATGCAAGACGTAGAAGAAAATTTAGCGAAGATTGCTTCGGAAGCGCTTGAAAAAGGCTGTTTGGCGGTGCCGGCATTTGCCGTGGGGCGCACGCAGTCTCTTCTGTTTTACTTTCACAAACTCATCCGCGAGAAAAGAATCCCCGAAGTGCCCGTCTTTGCCGATAGTCCCATGGCTATCAACGTCACGAAACTCTATGAAAAGTTCCCGGACGAACACACCATTCGCATGGCGGAAAACGGAAACAATATTCACAACATTTTCGATGCTCCCTTTATTCATTTTATCCGTTCGTCCGACGAATCGAAGGCGCTCAACAGTCGCAAACAGCCGTGCATTATCGTTTCGGCAAGCGGCATGATTACAGGCGGGCGCATTATGCACCACCTCTATCATCGTCTTCGCCGCGAGGAGGATACGCTTCTCTTTGCAGGCTATCAAGCCGAAGGTTCGCGCGGTCGCAGTATTCTCGACGGCAGTCCCTCGGTGCGCATGTTTGGGGAAGAAGTTCCCGTCAAATGTCAGGTGCGCGAACTTCACGGTCTTTCGGCGCATGCCGATCAGCCCGAACTGTTGCGATGGGTCAGCGAAATAAAAGACAGTCCAAAGATGACTTTCGTAACCCACGGCGAGGCGGAGTCGTCCGTTGCTTTTTCGCAACTGCTCAGCCAAAAACGGGGATGGAATGTGTCTGTGCCCAATTACTTGGACACGGCGGTTTTATTCGACGGCATTTAAAATTGGTTTTTTTAATTTCAACTATTCCATTACCTTTGCAACCCTTTTAAGAAATGGACGGGATCCTAACATTAAAAAAAACGTTAAAAAATGGCAGTAAAAATCAGATTAACACGCAGAGGACGCAGGAAACTCGCTCTCTATGACGTNGTCGTGGCAGACTCTCGCAGCCCCCGCGACGGACGTTTCATCGAAAAACTCGGAACGTACAACCCTCTCACCAATCCGGCCTCCATCGTATTGAACGAGGAAAAAGCCTTTGAATGGCTCATGAAAGGGGCGCAACCCTCGCCTACTATTAAGGCGATGCTCTCNTATTTTGGCGTATTGTATAAAAAACATTTGCAAATAGGGGTCATCAAAGGCGCGGTTACGCAGGAACAAGCCGACCAAAAACTGGCCGAGTGGAAGCAAGCCAAACANTCGAAAATAGACAGCAAGAAAACCGATGTGGTGAGCGCCAAAGCCGAAGCCCTTAAAGCCCGTCGCGCGGCGGAAACCAAAGCCAAAGAAGCCAAGGCCGAAGCCATTCGCAAAAAAGCCGAAGCGGCCATAGCCGACGCGGAAGCCGCGGAAACCCCGGAGGGAGCCGCCGAACCGCAAGCATAATTGACATTTAAGTTTAGCACAGCAGGCTGTTTTTCAAGCAGCCTGTTTTTTTTTCTGTTTGCCATGTCCGACTTTCTTCCTATCGGTTATATTGCAAAGTCTCACGGGCTTAAAGGCGGTTTGACGCTCTCGCTTGCGGACATCGACGCCTCCATGCTGAAAACTGTTTTTATAGAACTCAACCGCGAAAAAGTTCCTTATAAAATATCGAGCCTCACAGGCAACGGCTCTAAATGCTACGCTCTATTGGAGGGCGTAACCACGGTAGAGGAGGCGTTGTTGCTTAAAGGCTCTAAAATTTTTCTTCACAAAAACGACGTGGCCGTTCCCGAAGCAATTTTATTTGAAAATGAAATCGCGAATTTCTCGGCGATAGACAAATTGCGCGGAAACATCGGCTTGGTAAATGGTTTGCAACACCTCGGAGGAATAGCATACATCGCCGTAACAACGCCGCTTCAAAAAGAAGTGCTTATCCCCTCCAACAGTCCGTTTATAAAATCTATTAAAAAACGGGAGAAAAAAATTCATGTCGAATTGCCTGACAATTACCCCGGGTTGTAAATTGTTACAAAGCAGGAGCTTACCGATAGCCCTCATTTTTAAATGGTTGGAACAGGGTCAATTTTTAGAGACCAATCAATGGCTCTCATTTTTAAATGGCGGTTCGGGGCGATTTTAGCGACCGTCAACAGCTCATTTTAAAATGGAAAAACGGGGCGATTTTAGCGACCGTCAATAGAGAACCGTCAATAGAGAATAGAGAGGGGGAGCTTTTAAAAGGTTAGCGGTTTCCGGTGTGGCTCACACCCCACACCGAGAAACCCTAACCTACAGGAAAACTAA
>G312J29652_10000137_pt1 | contig 15467 bp, 10 predicted proteins | sample EareggfetidaYelm_FD_29652 | JGI IMG/M metagenome (IMG submission 29652) | reverse complement strand
CGTTGGAGGGTTTGCAGGGCAGAGTGGCGGGCGTTGACGTCTCTCTCAATTCAGGGGCGCCGGGAGGATTGCCCACGGTAGTAATCCGCGGCGTGGGTTCTTTGAACTCGTCCACCAATCCTCTTTATATTGTGGACGGGGTTGCCATGAGCGATATTCGCTTCTTGAATCCTTATGATATTCAAAATGTGGAAGTCTTGAAGGATGCGTCGTCGGCTTCNATTTATGGCGCTCGCGGTTCCAACGGCGTCATTCTGATTACGACCAAACGAGGGGGGNCTCAAAAAGGCGCCAGCATATCTTATGACGGTTCGTTCAGCGTGGGGAATTTGCCCAGAGAATTGCCGGTGCTTAACTCAAACGAGTTTCTTGACGTCCTTAGAGGAGGGATGGCTAATAATTCGATTTGGGACGTTGATACAAAAACTTTAATAACCACAGACTCTAAGATATTCAACCCGGACGGCTCGCCGAAGTATAACACGAATTGGCAACGGGAGACCACAAGGACTGCCGTTTCAAATAATCATCAGATAGGCATTCAAACGAGGAGCGAAAACTCATCCACAGGCGTTTTTTTTAACTACTCCTACAATCAAGGCATCATGATAAATTCTGATTTAAGGAGGTATTATGTGAAATTGGCCAATGACACAAAAATTAACAAATGGCTTGATTTTGGAATAAATGCGATGGTCAATAGCTCCGCCGAGAATTTTGTTCCGCCGAGCACGGGAGGAAACTCGCCTACCCGAACCATGATTGAATATCCGAGTATTTTTCCTGTAAAATATCCCGACGGAACTTGGTCTCATAATCAACAGGTGCCTGATTTAGCATTTTTAGACGTGGCTGAAAACCCGGTGAAAGTGCTTCAGCAACAAACCAATTTAATAAAGAGAGCCGAGATTTTTGGCAATACGTTCTTGAATTTTAAAATTGCGAAGGGGCTTGAATTTAAGACGCAGTTTGGAATAGACTATTTGAACTCTACGACAAACTTTTATTCGCCAAGCACTTTACTAAATTACTCCGCCACGCAACGGGGAGTAGCCTCCATTAACAACAGCCAGACGTTCTATTGGCAACAAGAGAATTTTTTAAGTTTTAAGAGGCAATTTGGACTGCACAACATCAATGCCGTGGGAGGCGCCAGTTGGCAGACGAATACGGTGCAATCGGTAGGCGCCTCGACGCAGTATTTTGTCGATGACTATTATAGGGAGAGCAATTTAGGGGCAGGCGCTCAACCGAATACGCCCACCAGCAACTACGCCCAATGGTCAATAAATTCATATTTTCTCAGGGCGGGATATACCTATGCCGACAAGTATATGCTCACCTTGAGCGGCAGGATAGACGGCTCTTCCCGATTTGGAAAATCGAATAAGTACGGCGCCTTTCCCGCTATTGGCGTGGGCTATGTCCTTTCGAAAGAAGACTTTATGAAAAACATCTCGCTAATTGACTACCTGAAGTTAAGGGCAAGTTATGGGGTAACAGGAAATACTGAAATTGGTTCCTACCAATCATTGTCCACTACGGTGGGCGGCACCACGCTTCTGAACGCGCAACGAGCCAATACGGCTTATGTGGGAGGACTTTCCAACCCCGATTTAAAATGGGAAAAATCGAATCAGTTTGACATCGGGTTTGAATTAGAAATGTTTAACAGCCGAATCACCTTGGAAATGGACTACTACCACAAGCTGACGTCGGATTTGCTGTTGAACAAACCTATTCCCACGACCACAGGATACCAAAGCGTACTTAGCAACATCGGTTCGGTTTCTAACCGCGGGATAGATATTGGATTGCAAACCTGGAATGTGAAAGCCGTCGATTTTGACTGGAAAACTTCTTTTATTGCCAACTATAATAAGAATAGAGTGGAGAAGTTGGGGAGCAATAATGAGGACATATTTCCGGGGCCGTTTTGGAATCCGGTGCCCAATGGCTTCACCATCCTGCGCGTGGGGGAACCGCTCGGCTCTTTCTGGGGCTATCAACGATTAGGCACGTGGAGCACTGCAGACGTGGCGGCGGCAAAAGCGGCTGACCCCAATTTTTCAAAAAGGCCGGGCGTGGAGAAAGAGTCAGCCGACCAAAAAATATTGGGAAAGGGACAGCCTGACTGGACCGGCAGTTTTATTAATAATTTCCGATATAAGAATTTTGATTTCATGGTGGATTTGCAATTTTCGCAAGGGGCAAGCGTGGTTCAGGCGTTTTTGTTTTCGGCTGAAGACCGAACGGGATACAGCAATTCTCTCAAAACGGTTCTCAATGCGTGGACGCCGCAAAATCAAAATACGCCCATTCAGCAGTTGCGATTTGCGCCAAGCGCCGGCCAGGAGGCTATCTTCGACAGCCATTGGGTGGGCGACGGTTCCTTCATACGCGGAAGGAATTTGGCGATGGGCTATACGCTTGACAAGTCCGTGTCGGAGCGTCTGAAAATTAAGAAGTTGCGCTTTTATCTTTCGGCTCAAAACCTGTTCTTGATTAAGGCGGACTCCTATCTCGGATATGATCCGCAGAATATCACATTCAACTTTGATACGCAAGGACAAGGAGCGCCGCCTTACGGACAAAACATAGAGTTTTATCAGTACCCGAAAGCTCGCACTTTCACCGTGGGCGTAAACGTTAATTTTTAATCAAAAAAGCAGTTGTATGAAACACTTAAGAATAATTATAGCCGCCGCGTTTCTGGCCGGTTTATTTGCCTCGTGCAATAAATTTTTGGAGGAGACGCCCAAGAGCCAAGAGCCGATAGAGGCGTTCTATCAAACAGACAACCAAGTGCAGAGCGCCGTGAATGCGCTCTATGTCAACAGCAACGGACCGGCCAGCTTTTATGCCGCCCAAGGATGGTTTGACGCCACGTGGGTACTTACGTTGGATAATATGGCCGGCATGTCCAGAAACCCCGTGCAGCAGAACCCGAATATTAAATATTTTGCTTCGCTGACGCAAACCCCTGAATTGGTCAGCAACTACGTCGGCAGCATGTGGAGCAATTTGTACGCCTCCATTAACAACTGCAATACCATTATCACGCGGGTGGAAGCGAACGGAGGAGGTCTTAGCGCCGAGGTTAAAAATCAGGCATTAGCCACGGCTCGATTCTTCAGAGCATTTGATTACTATTTTCTGGTGCGATTGTTTGGGGATGTGCCCATTGTGACCAAACCCATTGTTTCCTCATCGGAGGATATTTCCCCGGCTCGCAACAAGACAGAGGATGTCTATAAACTGATTACGGCTGATTTAGAATGGGCGTTGGCAAATGGAAATTTAGCAGACGTTCCNATGGGCAGCAACGGCAATAAGATTTCCAAGGGAACGGTGGCCTGTGTCCTGTCCGAAGTATATTTGACCATGGCGGGCTATCCTCTAAAAAAGGGCAACGACTACTACACCAAGGCGCTTAACACGGCACGTACTGTGATTAGCAATGGAGCCTACCAGCTATTCAGCCACGGCGACAATTTGAACGGCGATAGCGCCTTCGACAAACTTAGGTTGACGCAGTTTGACAAAGGAAGCGAATACCTTTACTTTGTGGAATCTGATCCGGCCATACGTGCCAGCGGGTATCCTATTTGGAGCTTCCCTTCCACATTTCCCAAGCCAATTCCGAACTCTCCCGTGCAAGTTCAATATTCCATCACCACGCTTAGTTGGGAACCGCAATCGCCCCTTTTGAATTTATATGATGATGGCGGGAATGACATAAGACGGAGAAACAGGCAATTTTTCCACGATAAATTTATATATAATGGAAGCGACGGAAAGCCACATGAGATTAAACTTGACTTTACCTCACCTTTCCGCTGGTACGACAGTACGGCGATTTTTGGAACGGGCGCTTCGGGAAAATATACGGCGGTGTATCGTTTAGCCGACGTCTTGCTCATTGCCGCGGAAGCAGCCAATGAACTTAACAGCGACCCGACTCCTTACCTCAGTCCGATACTTAAAAGAGCTTATGAGAAGTCTCTGAACATACCTGCAGGCCAGAATGAGCGCAGAAATTTAATCTTAGCCGAGCGTTTCCGTGAGTTAGCCATGGAGGGGCATACTTGGTTTGATATGTTGAGAACGCGGTTGTATCCCGACGCGGACGCCCAACACCATGTAACCTTTTCGCCTCTCCTCGGGCATGATAACGGAAGAGGTCAGAAGTATGCGGAAAAGGATATGCTGTTGCCTTTGCCGCCGTCTGAAATGCAACGGAATCCGAATCTTCGACCGCAGAATCCGGGGTATTAACAAGCCGTAAAAAAATAGCAAGCGCGCCCAAGTTCAATCCGAACGAATTGGCTTTGGCGTGCTTTTTTTCTTTGAATACAGAAATTAAAATTTATTGAGTAGTTTTACAATCAATAGTAACCTCCAAATTACCGTGCCATGAAAAACCGAAACAAAATTCTCCTGTTTATTTTTAGCGCATTTCTGATGCGATGCCATCCTGCCCCGTCCCGCCTTTTTGAAATAGGAAAGGCAGACGGTTCGGCCGATGAGTTTGCCCTGGCGCCAAATGGTTTTGCCGATTTTGTGCAACGCGACTTTGGCTATGAAGACCGATTTTTTCTGGTCAATTATTCAAAAGAGAAAGAAAATTTTCCGTATGCCCTGCCGGGGCCGGTGGATTTGTGGGGCGGCACTTTTCCGTGGGCGGGATGGCGTTTTAATCAGGTGAATATTTTATTCAAATTGGAAGAAAAAAAGGCAGACGGCGATTTTACGTTGGTCGTGAAGTTGAGCGATTATGCCAAGAAATTCCTGCCGCTGATGAAAGTCACGGTCAACGATAAACTTCAAATGAAGAAGCAGCTCACTGCCGAAGGGCGGGATGTGAAAACGCAACCCCTTCCGACTCTGCGGGAAAAGACGGTTGACTCGGCGGCGCTGGTAAGTCAGGCGGCCGACGCCACGCCGACGACGTTGGAGTTCCAAATTCCGAATGATATATTGCGCAAAGGCGGAAATAAAATCATGCTGACAGTCATTGAAGGCTCGTGGATAAAATTCGACGCCGTTTACTTGCAAGGAGAAGGCAAGGCGGCTAAGGAGCATGGAAATTTCTTTGTGGAAAATGCGTCGGCGGCCGACTATCAGACGGAAGAAGGACAACCCTTGCTGGTGAATGTTTATCATTTGAACGGAAACTCGCAGTGCAGAGCAGAGCTGGACGGAAAAACGATTTTGAACGAACCGATTGATAAGGGGCAATATGAATTTGAAGCGCCGATGCCCGCCACAGCAAACCCGACAAAGAGCGTCTATAAAATTTATGACGGGGATAAGGCAATAGAGGAAGGCGAGGTGATGCGTTCCCCCCAACCCAAGCAAACGTTGGCGGACTATGTGGATACGCGAATTGGCGCTTCTCATTCCCGATGGATGATTGCGCCGGGACCGTGGATGCCTTTTAGCATGGCAAAGATAAGTCCCGACAATCAAAACGAAGGATGGCAGTCGGGCTATCAACCCAATTTTGAAAGCATCGGAACTTTCAGCCACATTCACGAATGGACGTTGGCGGGGCTTGGGACATTTCCAACCACAGGAAAATTAAAAACAAAAATCGGCAACGAACTTAGCGCCGACGAGGGCTATCGTTCCGCCATCGACAAGACTAGCGAGACGGCGAAAATCGGCTACTACAAAGTCCTGCTTACCGATTACAATATTAAAGCAGAATTGACCGCCACCGCCCGTTGCAGTTTTCAGCGATACACCTTTCCGTCTTCGGCCGACAGCGGAAGGGTGATGGTAGATTTGCAAGTTCCGAATGAGTACCCTTATCAATTAAAGGAAATTCATCTCAAAAAAGTAAACTCAAATACTATTGAAGGGTATGCGCATCAGTTGGCGCCAAAAGTGTGGAGCGACGACGCCGACCAAGACTATACCGTTTATTTTACCATTGACTTTGACGCCCCCATTCAAAAAATGGGAACGTGGGTAAATGATGCGGTAGAATATAACAATGAAGTAACCGCCAAGGACGTCAAGCGGGCCGGCGCGTTTTTAATTTTTGACGCCAAACAGAAACCGACGGTGCAGTTAAGAACAGGCATTTCGCTCGTGAGTATCGCCAATGCGCGAATGAATTTGGACCATGAAATAACCCACACTTTTGCTTGGGATTTTGACGCCGTGCGAAACAATCAAGTGAAAGCGTGGAATGATATTTTTGACAGGGTTACTATTACTGCCAATGACAGACGGGAGAAGATGCGTTTTTACAATTCGGTTTATCGTTCCTATTGCAGCCGTAATATATGGAGCGACGTGAACGGCGATTGGCGGGGAACAGACGGGAGGACGTTGCGATTGAAAAACAAAGACGACGTAGCGTTGGGTTGCGATGCTTTTTGGAATACCTTTTGGAATTTGAACCAAGTCTGGAATTTGCTGACGCCCGAATGGAGCCGCCGTTGGGTGAACTCTGAACTGGCCATGTTTGACGCTTACGGTTGGCTGTCAAAAGGCCCCGCAGGAATGAACTATATTCCTGTGATGGTGGCGGAGCATGAAATTCCGCTGATGACGAGCGCCGTGCAGATGGGCGTAAAAAACCTGGACGTCGATAAGATTTTGAAAGCCGCCTTGAAGATGCAAACTACTCCGTCGCAGAAAGTATTTGCGGGCTATGCCGGCAATCGCGATTTAGTTCCTTATCTCCAATATAAATATGTGCCGAGCGACAAAGGAAGATTTTCAAATACGATGGAGTATTCTTATGACGATTGGGCGGTGGGGCAGTTGGCGAAAAAAATGGGAAACGAGGAGGTTTACAAAAAATATAACGAGCGCGGCTATTGGTGGAAGAACGCCCTCGATGCGGAAGGCTTTTGTCATCTTCGGTTAGCCAACGGGGAATGGACAAAGGATTTTGATCCGATGTTAACCGGCGCCAACGATGAATATGTAGAAGCCAACGGATGGCAAATGTCCTTCTTTGTGCCGCAAGACGTCAGGGAGTTGGTGAAGACGGTGGGCAAAGAAAAATTTGCGGAAAGATTGAATCACGGTTTTGAANTAAGCGAGCCTTGGCGCTACAACGGACTGCACGACCAATATTGGAATTGCCCCGTATCGCACGGCAATCAACAGTCCATGCAATTTGCTTTTTTGTTTAACTATGCCGACATGCCCTGGCTTACGCAAAAGTGGAGTCGCTCCATTATTGATCGCTACTACGGCTATGGCGAAGGCAATGCCTATTTGGGCGACGAAGACCAAGGACAAATGAGCGGTTGGCTGGTGATGGCCGCCCTTGGCTTATTTCAAACCGACGGCGGATGTAATGCCCAACCGACGTATGAAATTGCAAGCCCGCTTTATCCAAAAACCGTCATTAATTTAGGGGAACGCGACGGACGCGGAAAGACATTCGCCATTATTGCAAAAAATGCAAGCCGCGCGAACCGTTATGTTCAGTCGGCTTTGTTGAACGGAAAGGAGTTGCAAAGTTTTAGTTTCCCCGCAAGCGAATTGCTGAAGGGAGGGGAGTTGGTTTTAGAAATGGGAAAAAATCCAAACAAGAGTTGGGGCATTGAAAAATAGGCAACGGAGCGGGCTTGCGTTGTTTTTGTTCAATCCTGTTAAAGTCGGGCGGCGAGGCTTGCGGAGGGCGGTTTCGGCGTGTGGGAGTATCCGCTTGGAGTATCCGCCCGACAAAGCGTTTTTTTTCGCGAACGGATAGTTGTGCATTGATTCAATATTTTTTTTATTCACAATAAATATAGGCTAATGAAAAATAATACATCAATTTTGGGCGGATGGATTTTGGCGTTTAGTTGCTTCTTTTGTCAGTCGTATGCGCAAAGGGATTATGCCAAATTAGTCGATCCCAACATAGGCACGGCGCACTGTCGTTGGTTTCACTATGCGCCGGGGGCGGTTCCCTTTGGAATGGCGAAACCGGCGCCCTCCACCAACGGCAGCAAAAGCAATGTGCACGGTTGGGAGGCCACGGGCTATGACTATAGAGACGCCTCCATTGAAGGCTTTCCCAACTTTCACGAATTTCAATTAGGGGGAATTGTCTTTGCCCCCGTCGCGGGAAAATTGCAGACCGTCCCCGGGAAGCCCGAATCCCCGGACGAGGGCTATCGCTCGCGTTTTGACAGGAAAGACGAAATCAGCGCCGCCGGCTACTATTCCGTTATTTTAAAAGACTATAATATTAAAGCGGAGTTAACGGCCACAAAGAGAACCGCCTTTCATCGTTATTCCTTTCCTGCTTCCGCCCATTCGCATATTTTATTTGACGTCGGAAACAGACAGGGCGAGAGCGGTCCCGTGGTGGACGCAAAAGTTTCCTTGTTGCCCGACGGCAGGGTAGAAGGTTGGGTAACTACCTTGCCTGTGTACATTCAAAAGTATCAGCCCGGGGCTTCTGTTACGATGTATTTTTCGGCGGCGCTCGACAAGAAACCTGTTTCGCACGGCGTATTCAGCGGAGCGGTTGCGGAGGCCGGAAAAACAGAAATAAGCGGAAAGGGCGCCGGCTTGTATTTGACTTTCAACACAAAGAAAAACGAAGCTATTACGATTAAAGCGGGATTGTCTTACACCTCCGTGTTGAACGCGCGGGAAAATTTAAAAGCAGAAGCGGAAAAGCTGACTTTTCAGCAAGCCAAGTCGCAAGCCAACAGGACTTGGAATGATTACCTCGGCAGAATTGATGCGGAGGGAAATAATCCGTCGGACGAGGTTAAATTCTACACAGGACTTTATCACGCTTTGTTGGGCAGAGGGCTGGCAAGCGATGTCAACGGCGCCTATCCCAAGTTCGACGGCGGGGTCGGTCAAATACCCTTAGAGGCAAACGGCAAACCTCTTTTCAATCACTACAACACAGATGCGGTGTGGGGCGCTTTCTGGAACCTGACGCAACTTTGGGCGCTGGCTTACCCCGAATATTATTCCGACTTTATTAAAAGCCAATTATTGGTGTATAAAGACTCAGGATGGCTCGGAGACGGAATCGCCAACAGCCGATATGTTTCAGGCGTAGGCACCAACTTTGTGAGTCTTGTTTTTGCGAGCGCCTATATGGCGGGCATTAGAGATTTTGACGTCTCGCAGGCTTATGAAGCGGCCTTGAAGAATGAGTGGGAGGGAAATAACCGACCGTTCGGGGCGGGGAAACTCGATTTAGACCGCTTTATTAAATATGGTTTCGTGAATCATTTAGACTCTGGAGAAGGCGGGGGCGAACGTTGGCAATTTTCGGCGTCGCATACGTTGGAATATTCTTTTAGTTCTTACGCGGTCGCGCAATGGGCAAAACTGATGGGCAAAACTGACCATTGCAATGAACTCATGCGTTTGTCGAAAGGATGGGAAAAATTATTTGACCCGACCTTAAAATTAATCAGACCCAAGCGGGCGGACGGTACCTTCCTGACGCCTTTTAATCCCTCCGAACCTTGGCGGGGATTTCAAGAGGGAAACGCCATACAATATAGCTGCTATGTGCCTCATGACCCGGTCTCTTTGGTTGAAAAGACAGGGCGGGAAACTTTTAATAAGCGGTTGGACAGCCTGTTTGCCGTTTCCGAAAAGGCTTACTTTGGCGGCGGCTCGACCATAGATGCTTTTGCGGGAATAGCGGGACCTTACAATCACGGCAATCAACCCAATCTTCATATTTCGTGGCTGTTTAATTTTTCGGGAAAGCCGTCGCTTACTCAAAAATGGGTGCGGGCAATTTGCGATAAATTTTACGGAACGGAAGGAATCCACGGCTACGGGTTTGGCCAAGACGAAGACCAAGGACAGCTCGGCGCTTGGTTTGTAATTTCTTCCCTCGGCTTGTTCGACGTAAAGGGATTGACCGAAATAAATAATGAAATGGGCATTGGAAGCCCGTTGTTCAACAGGGTAAAAATTAAACTTAACAAGAAATACTACACAGGAGATGCATTTGTGATCGAGACGAAAGAAAACAGCAAGGGCAATTTATATATACAATCCATGGAACTGAATAAGCAGGCATTGCATCGTCCTTTTATAAAATGGGCGGATATTACCAAGGGAGGCACCCTCGTGGTGAAGCTAGGCGAAAAGCCCGTTGACCAATACTAGAAATAAGGGTTAATGGTTAATCAATGTCGTTTACCTAAGGAATGCAGCCCCAGAAAAAATCGACCTAAAAGGCTATTATAGAATGAATTACAAACCGTTATAAAAATGCGCCAATCCTTATAGTAAACGACATCGAATGGTTAATGGTTAATGATAAAACCCACATTCCCCCTGGTATGCCTGACTTCCGCGAAGAGGCATTAACCATTACTCATTAACCCTTATTTCAAACAGCTTCTTCAGCGCCCCCCATAATTGCTTGCGAAGGTCTGCGTTGGCGAGGAGTTGCGTCAGCGAGTGGGAATAGACACAAGGGATTTCGTTTACGACGGAGGGTTTGTAAGGCTCTTCGGCGTCTTTAAAAATAATGAGACGGGATGGTTTATTTTGCAACAGAGGAATTTCCTCCGCGGCAATCACCTGAACGCCGTTGAGCGAAAGGGAAAGCGCATTCAAAATTTTCTTTAGCAATTCGATTTCTTCGTCCGTCAATTTTTTCCAAGCGACGTCNAGGGCTACGGCNGCTTTGGGCGGGATGCGATAAACGTGCTTNGAGCGGATTAGCTCTGAGAGGAAAGGGTTCATGGTTTGCTGAATATTTCTTTTAGTCCGTCGGCTTCGCGCGGCGACATTTTTCCGCTCAACACCAGACGCATTTGTCGGCGGCGCAACGCTCCTGCATACAATTCTTTTTCTTCTTCCGTCTGCGGCTCTATTTCGGGTACGCTTATCGGTTTTCCGTCTCGGTCTAAGGCCACAAAAGTGAAAAAAGCCGTATTGCTGATGCTCTTCGCGCCGGATTTAATATCTTCGGCTTCCGCCACAATATATATTTCCATCGAGGTACGGAAGGCGCGGGTCACTTTGGCCGCCAACGTGACCACATCTCCTAAATGAATGGGGCGATGAAAAGAAATATTGTCCACCGAAGCGGTAACCACTATGTCGCTGTTGGAATGGCGGTGCGCCACGATAGCCGACAGCACATCGATCCAGTGCATCATGCGTCCGCCCATGAGGTTCATATAGTGATTGGTGTCGCCCGGCAATACTAATTGCGTCATTGTGGCAAGAGAATCGCTCGGAGTTTTTTTGTTTTTTATCATCTGCTCTAAATTACCGGTTTCCCCATCCGTCATTCCCCAACAACGGAACAAAGGCAAAGTTGTTGAATTTTTCGGAAACTAACTTATTATTTTTTTTTGTAATACGCGTCATGCATTGGGCGTCGCGGCTGCCCACGGGGATAACCAAACACCCCTCGTTTGCCAGTTGCTCGCACAAAAGAGGAGGCACAAAAGGAGCGCCGGCGGTCACGATTATTTTATTAAAGGGCGCCCTGGTCGGCAACCCTTTGGAGCCGTCGCCGCAAATGAAAAAGGGGGTGTAGCCGAGAGTCGGCAAAAAATCTCGCGTTTTTTCAAACAGCGTTTTATTGTATTCTATCGTATAAACGGTCGCGCCCATTTCCAAAAGCACGGCCGCCTGATAGCCGGAGCCGGTGCCTATTTCCAGTACTTTATCGCGGGGTTTAATATTTAACAGCTCTGTTTGAAAAGCCACCGTAAACGGTTGCGAGATGGTCTGCCCCTCCCCGATGGGGAAGGCTTTATCCTCGTAGGCATGGCAGAGGAAGGCGTTTTCGAGGAAGAAATGCCGTGGCACTCGCCCCATGGCTTCCAGCGTCCGTTCGTCCGAAATACCCTTCTTCCGCAGGGTCTCCAGCAGCCTTTTGCGCATGCCGCGCTCTTTGTACCCGTCTAGGGTAGGTGAAAAATGCCCCATTTTACCGCAAAAAAGCGTATTTTTTCGGTATTCGCAAAGTTTTAAATTTTTCTTAGGAAAATTCAAATCTATCCCCCTATTTTGGGGTACAGATACACACAAGAATCAGCCTATTTTGCCATAGCGTTAATCTTGTGAAACCCACCCCAAAGCGGATCCAACACTTCCGCCCTACGGGGTGGGTTTATTTTTTTCCTTCGTTTTGACTTCATTTTGCGGTTTCTGCTTTTTATTAAATAATCCCCCGCAGAGCCGCCGCACAGGGCTGAAGCAACGCCTGATTTGGGGCGGCAAACGGGGGCGGCGGGCAATGCGTAAGACAAACCCGTAGGCTTGAAACAACGCCTGATTTGGGGCGGCAAAACGCTGGCGCGGCAGGCGCATTAATCATTAATCATTGACCATTAACCATTAATCATTAACGGGCAGCCGCATGGCTGAAGCAACGCCTGATTTGCGGAGGCAAACAGCGGCGTGGCAACCGCATTACTCATTACTCATTAACCATTAGCGGCTAACCATTATTTAACTGACTTTACGAGAAAATTTAATAAAATTATGCCAATAATCTTTGACCTTTGCGTTTTAGCAATTTTGCGAAAAAATTAAATAAACAGCGACCATGATCCAAACCGAAGCCAAGCTGCGCATCGCCGAACTTTGTGAGAAAATAAACTATCACAATTATTTATATTATCAAAAACACAAGTCGGAAATTTCTGATTTTGAGTTTGATAATTTACTAAGCGAATTAATTGAACTGGAAAAAAAATTCCCGGAACTTCAAGCTCCCGACTCGCCTTCGCAACGGGTAGGAGGGACCATCACTAAAGAATTTGCCTCCGCCACGCATCGCTACCCCATGCTGTCGCTGGGCAACACGTACTCCATCGAAGAACTGGCCGAGTTCGATGACCGCGTCCGCCGCGGATTGGAGGAGCCTTATAGCTACTTCTGCGAATTGAAGTTTGACGGCGTTTCCATCAGTTTGATTTACGAAAACAGTGTATTGGTTCGCGCCGTCACCCGAGGCGACGGCGTGAAAGGAGACGACGTGACCGCCAATATAAAAACCATCCGNACAATCCCGTTGCGCGTATCGGGAAACCTGACCCATTTTGAAGTGCGCGGCGAAGTTTTTTTATCGCGTCAGGCTTTTCAGCAACTTAATAAGGAGCAGGAAGACATTGGGGAGGAATTGTATGCCAATGCGCGAAACACCGCTTCGGGTTCCCTCAAGTTGCAGGACTCTGCCGAAGCCGCGCGCCGCCGCCTCGATTGCTATTGCTATTATTTATTGGGCGAAAATCTGCCCGTCGGGACGCATGAAGAAGGCATTAAAAAACTGGAAGAAATGGGCTTCCCTGTTTTCCCTGCCTACAAGGCTTGTTCCGACGTCAAGGAAGTGAACGATTTTATTGCGCATTGGGAAAACCGCGCGGCGCTCCCGCTCGACACCGACGGCGTAGTGATAAAAGTAAATTCGCTGGCTCAACAAGAGCGATTGGGTTTCACGGCGAAAAGTCCGCGCTGGGCTATTGCTTATAAATATAAAGCCGAAAGCGCCTGCACCTTATTAAAATCAATCATCTACCAAGTGGGACGCACGGGCGCCATCACCCCCGTGGCTGAATTGGAACCGGTGTTGTTGGCGGGTTCCACCGTGAAACGCGCCTCTCTCCACAATGCCAACGAAATTAAAAGACTTGGCTTGCATATTGGCGATTATGTGTTTGTAGAAAAAGGCGGAGAAATTATTCCGAAAGTAACAGGCGTGGACTTATCCAAAAGAAAAAAAGGAGAGGAAGCAGAATACATTTCTCATTGCCCCGAATGCGGTTCTTCCCTCATTCGCCGCGAAGACGAGGCGGCGCATTATTGCCCCAATCCGCTCGGCTGTCCGCCGCAGATAAAAGGGAGAATTGAGCACTTTATCCAACGCCAAGCCATGGATATTGACTCGCTCGGAGAGCAGACGATACGACAACTTTTCGATTTAGGATTGGTGAAGACGCCGGCAGATTTATACGATTTGAAAAAAGAAGATTTACTTCGATTGGATAAAGTGAAAGAGAAGTCGGCGCAGAATATTTTAGAAGGCATCGCGGCTTCCAAACAAACGCCTTTTGAGGCGGTGCTGTTCGCCATCGGCATCCGCTACGTGGGGAAGACGGTGGCCGAGAAATTGGCCCTTCATTTCAAATCGTTGCAAGCCTTGTCGAAGGCTTCGTCAGAAGAATTGATGAATACGCCTGATGTGGGCGAAAGCATTGCGAAAAGCGTGGTGGAATTTTTCAGACAACCCCATGCGTCCAAAGAAATGGAGCGATTGGAAAAAGCAGGGTTGCAGTTGGCAGTCGCAGAAAAAGAAGCCACGATGTTAGGTTCTTCTTTGCAAGGAAAAACATTTGTGACGTCGGGTACTTTTGAGATGAGTCGCGAAGAGTTGCAAAGCCTTATCCTCGCCCACGGCGGAAAAATCCTGAGCGGCGTTTCGGGAAAACTGAACTACCTCGTGGCCGGCGACAATATGGGACCCTCTAAAAAAGAAAAAGCCGAAAAATTGGGCGTGAAAATTATTTCGATGGAGGAGCTGAAAAGGCTTATTAATAATGATTAATGATTAGTGCGGTTGCCCCGCCCCTTCGCTTAAACCTTCAATCTTAAACCTTCAATCACTAACCATTAATTCCGCGCCATTTCCGACAACAAGCTATTTACGCTAAAATAATAAACATGAGTAAAGGAGAATATATAAACCAAATCATTGAAGGAAATTGCGCGGAGGTAATGAGAAGATTTGATGATGAAATAATTGATTTAACGGTTACCTCGCCGCCTTATGATAATTTGAGAAACTACAAAGGCTTTGATTTTCCGTTTGAAGACATAGTCAAAGAATTGTATAGAGTGACCAAACTAGGCGGCGTAGTCGTTTGGGTGGCGAACGACGCCACCATTGAAGGAGACGAGACGGGAACAAGTTTCAGGCAAGCGCTGTATTTCAAAGACGTCGGCTTTAATCTTCACGACACCATGATTTTCCGCAAGACTAATCCAATTCCTCAAATTTATCGCAAGCGCTACAACAATGAATTTGAATTTATGTTTGTTTTCAGCAAAGGAACGGTAAAGACGCATCACCCCATAATGGTTGACTGCCTGCACGCAGGTTTAGAACTTAACGGCACGACCTATAAAAACTTTTCTAAAAACGAACAGACGAGAGAGAAAATGGCAAAGCCCGTGAAGGACAAAAAAATTAAAGGGAACATTTGGGAATACGTGGTGGGCAAAAAACAAGAAGATCAGGAAGCAAAAGGACACCCCGCGCCATTTCCTTGCGAATTAGTCAGGGACCATATTAGGTCATGGACCAATTCGGGCGACACGGTTTTTGACCCCATGAGCGGGAGCGGGACAACCGCAAGAGTAGCTTGCGAAATGGGCAGACAATACATTGGAATTGACATAAGCCATGAGTATTGCGAAATGGCAAGAAAACGAGTAAAAATAATTGAAAACGCGCCCGCGCTGTTCGTTGTCGCCGAGTCTGAAAAAGAGTAAAG
>G312J29652_10000131_pt1 | contig 15690 bp, 14 predicted proteins | sample EareggfetidaYelm_FD_29652 | JGI IMG/M metagenome (IMG submission 29652) | reverse complement strand
TCCGTAACAGTAATCGTTTTTGTAACTTCTTTTACCACATCCGCAAAACGATTTACGATTCTGTCTATAATTCTGTCTATGGTCTGCGTAACCGTAGAAAACACAATGCGTTGATTGACTCTGACCTGCGCTTCTGGAGGAATGTCTGTTTCTGGACAATTATCATCTTCTGGAATTTCTGGAATGGGAAGCAATACAATATCCTCAGAGAAAGCGACTCCCTTCATGCGGGACTCTTCTTCTGAATACCTTCTCGGATTAGGATTGCAATCAGGCATGATTAAAAATCTTTAATACTCGGAGCGCGTTTTACGGGTTTAACTTCGGGTTCGGGTTCTTTTTCAGGTTCTTTCTCAAATTCTTTCTCAGGTTCTGATTTCTTTTCAGAAAAAGACACAATTTTAGATTCATGCGATTTGGGTTCGGGAGATTTCTTCTGTTTCTTAATGAAAAAGAAGGTAAGCACTCCTGCCAGAGTTAAAGCCAATATAAATGTGAACTCGCTCATAAGGGTAATATTTTGTTCGCAAATATAAGAAAATTTCATATTGTTAGTTTAAACATCTATTAAAATTTTCTTCTCCTTCTTCTGGCACTGAACGTAGTCGGAGGAGAAGGAGGAATATCTGACGCGACTGTTTGATTTGCGGGAACAGAAACAGGAGCAGGAGTAGAAACCGTTGCGGGAGGAGTACAATCTTTTACTTCCTGAAACATCAATATTTGAGCGTAGGTCATCATGACATAAATGTAATATATACTTTAGAGTTAGGAGCTACTACAAGCGTATGTCTTATTAAAAGACCTCCTGTATTTTCAAATGAAGCTCCTCTTATAGTTTCATCTGTTCCTATAATAGGGAAAGTAACAACAGGTTGAGTAATTCCTGACACAGCGGATAATTCCATAGTACATGTTCCTTGCAATACAGTAAATGTAAAACTGCTTATCGGCAATTGCGAAACAAATGTTTCCGAAGCATCTGTCGTAACAATCAGTTTTTGATGTTGTAATTTAAGCGCCGATATTTTGATCATTCCGTCTATTTGAAGAAATATTCTTTCCAATGTATCTCTCAAAGTATCTGTGGCTCTTTCTTCAGGAAGACTTCTGTTAAGTATAAACAAATTATCCTTAATCTTCTTTATGTCGTCTCTTAATGTAGGATTGGCGGTATCTGTTCCCGTAATAAGCTGATTTGTATTAGTTTTAATCGCGAGAGTATCTCCTCTTATCGCATCCGTATTGTTCTCAATGGCTTTTATATATTGTCTGACGGTGGGATTTCCGGGAGGAGAAGGCTCGGTAGTCAGTTGATCTCTTACGGCTTTTGTGTTGGCGTCAATGAGATCAATCCTGTATCTGGTGTTGGGATTGCTTGCGTCTCCTACCGTATTGAGTTCGGTCTTAATCACATTAGTATCTCCCTTCACCGCGTTTACCGCTATTCTGGTATTGTCCGCATTGGTTTTGATGTCTCCCAATAATCTCTTGGCAGTAGGATTTTCGGCAGTTCCTTCGCTGGATAACTGATTGTCTATTCTGCCGTTGGAAAGTCTGATCTCATCTGCATCGGTAGCTATATCCGTAAGTTTATGCGAGGAATTGGCAATATGAAATTTGACGGTAAGAGTACTTGGTTGTGATNCATCACCGAGCGTAGCTAATTCTCTTTTGATTTCTGCGGTATCCGTTTTTACCAGATCTACCGCGTTTTTGGTATTTAACGTATTGTCTTTGGTTGTTTTCAATACGTCTTTAACCGTAGGATCTGTCGCATTGGTAGNACTTAACTGATCCTCTATTGCCTGCGTATCTTGATGAATTAAAGCGGTATCTGTTTTTACCGCGTCTATTGAAAGTTTTAAAATATCTTTTGCGGTATCTACCGAGTCTTTGGTATTTTGAGTATTGGTTTTAACGGCACGAAGCACGTCTCTTATGGTGGGATTATCCGCAGTGCCTGCCGTAATCAACTGTTCTTCTATTGTCTCCGTATCTTCTTTTACCGTGTTTACGGCATTTGTAATGCTTTCTTTGGCTTGATCCACCGCAAGTTTAGTGGCTGCCGCATTGGTATTTGTGCGTTCCGTATTGGTGGCGATAGTGCCTGATATGCCTACCAGACTTGTGGTATCCGTATGAGTTCCTTCGGTAGCTCCTACGATTCTGACGCCTTGCTGATTGAGAACGTCTATGCCTGATTTGATCTGATTGTTGCTTAATTTGATGTCAGCCGTATGCGATTCTATCAAAATAGCTTTGTCCTTGATTACTTCAAGTTCTTTGATGATACACACCAATTTTTTTATGATTACGTCATTTGAGGCTTTCATTTGCATGGAGGATAAAATTCTGTCAGTTTTTCAATTTGTCTTTGCATCCTGTCCAATCTTACTTGAAATACAGGATTGTAATTTGTCATTATATCCAAAAAATCTCTGCTTTGAATTAATGCGTCCAAAAGAAGAAAATGCACGGGATTAACATGACCTGCATAGCGATCATGGTCAGCTTCGATTTTAGAGGCTTCTAAGAGCTTCTTGTAATTTTCTGTACGCATAACCCCGTTTTATTTGCTTCTGTGTAAATGGTCAAGTACATATTGTTTTCTTGCCCGAAGGTACAACAATTCACGGTTACTTCCTTTACTTGTCTGAGAAGTATTGCCGCTTTTGAAAATTCTCTTAAAAGAATAGCTCTGTATATCATGCCCAACGCGGCATTTATGTAAAAGATGCTGTTTCCGCAATTGTCTGTGATTTCTTGACAATTTTTAGAAGGTACGGGAGAGTTGCATCCGCAGTCAGAGTCGGGAACTGCGGGCTGACAAGGATAACAATCTGCCCAGTCATCAGAATCATCGCACTCCCCTTTAAAAGTCATTCCGTGTTTTTCTATGTCAATGGCGAGAAGTCTGTTAGTTAAACAGGTATGATAATCGGTAAGGTTTCCTATGACTTCTGTTTTCTTTTCGTATCGTACCGTTCCCGAAGTTGTTTTAGCTTCAAATTCAAAAAATATCAATCCTTTAAATTCTCCTATTCCTATGTCTGCCAGAGACAACAGAAGAGATTCTGAATTAGTAGTTTTAGCTAATCTATTGCTCATATCATGAGCCAATGAATAATTCTTGTAAGTACCTTCATCCCACACCAGAATTTTAGAAAAAGCCATGCCCGCATCGCAGGAAAGCGCGGTTTCGATATGTGTCCCATTGCTTGCTAATTTTAGTCGGGTGATGTTAATCATGCCTTTATGTCATTTAGTTGCAATTTAGCCATTTTGATTTGATAATCCGCTGCTTGTATTTGTCCCGTAGCTATCAATGCCGCTATATCCACGATTTCTCTGTGGGTATGACTTGGAAGTTCGCAATCCGCAGTGCCCGTCAAAGGAGCACGACCTGGTATTGAATATCCTCCTGCTCTGAAATCTTCTGCATTGTGCATATATCGGGGTATCTTGATATAAGTGATGTTTACTCCGTTTATCGCAATGGAAGAAGATTTCACTATTCTCAATCCTGTTTTATTGAATACTGCGTTTAAAGTTCTCCATTCGTAAGAAGAACTGTCAAAAGGACTTTCTTCAAAGTCATCGTCATGTTGTCTGATTTTAATCGAGGCTTCTACGCAGGGACAATCTCCTTTTCTGATTTGAGCAGTGCCCGACAAATAATACCAATACTCTGAGGGAAAGAGATATAAATCGGTATTGGTTACTCTTGCCAATGCTTGGTTTTCTGCTATCAAAGATCGAATATCTTCCGTATTCCTTTGACTTTTCTCAAATCCGTTAATGGATTTATTTCGAGGTTCGGCTATCAGTTTTATAAAAAGCTCTTGCGCCTCATTGAGTATCCAGTCAATTTCAGGCACTAAGAGATTTCGATATTGCTGACTGTCAATTTTATTCAGCTTCATCTTAAAGTCATAGTGCATTTCTTTAATAGTCATGACTATTGAATTAAAATGAAGAGAAGAAAATTAAACTGTTCCGAAGAGCGTAGCCAAAGTCGTAGAAAGGGTAGTGCCCGTTTCAGTTCCCAAGATAATCATGAGCCTCTTTTGTTCTGGTTCTCCCGCTCTTTTTGTTTTTGCGGAGTCATATTCAAAAGTAATCACGTCATAATTCTTTCGGTTCTCGAACTGATAGTATAAATCAGGGGAAGCCAATCCGTCAGAAAGCTGAGGGTAATGGTTCAACATAGAGTAGTTGCTCATGTTTTCCCACTCTTCGTGCCTCATGTCATAGCCTGCTCCGTTCTCATATACCAGTTCTCTGGTTTCTTTGAACTGAACCTGCGTTTTGTCATTGATAGTGCCCGATACGTGAAGTTTCACTCCGCGAGGATACACATAAGACGGTTCTAAGTCGTGATATACTACNCGGGTCTGAGGTTTCCCTTTGACTACAAGCATCAGTTTCAGACTTTGATTGTCTGCCACCGTATCCGTATTTACTGTTTTGTTTGCGTCAATGAAGGTTTGAATTGCGGCAGAATTGGCAAAACCCGCGCCCCTTGTTCCGTCTGCATTTAACTGATACACCTCTGCGTCATAGTACGGAGAGTTGTTGGCTTTGATTTTGTCATACAGCAATTTGGTGATGACATGGTTGTCATATACCGATTTGCCAGAACAATCACAGAAACAAGCGAGTTCTGCGGGAGTTACCTCGAATACATAATCGCGATGCGTCCAATTCATCCCGTCCCTGCGCATCAGTCCTTCCTCTTCTATGATGATATTCATATAGACGGATTTGGAACAGTCGCAGGCAGAGAATACGCCTTGAAGTTCTTGCGATACTTCGGGTTGATATATCTTTCGGTTTTTGTTGAAAATCCTGTCTTTTCGGATATTCTCCAAACTGTACGCAATTTTTCCGTTGATGTTCGCAAGGATGCGAAATTCATCGGGAAGTTCTGCAAAAGTGTCAATGCTGCTGGCAATAGACGTAGTGCTATTGGCGTCAAAAATTCCGATTTCCCCCTCTAAAAGCTGTTCAGGGGTACTGCCGTATTTCAATCCTTTTACATTGAAGAGTTGTCTGATGTCTGCTAAGGTGCTTTTCATGATTTATGTGTTTATTATCCGATTTTGGATTTTATGGTAATATAGATCTCTTGATTGAGCTTGTCTCTGAGGAACTCTTTTACCGCTTCTTCGTCAAAACCTAAATTGGTCTCATAAAAGAATATTCCCTGTTTGGTGCGTTTCAGCACGTTTTTGTAAATCGCAGACTTGATAAACGCGGAGAGAGAAATAGATTCTGCGTCCTCTGTCAGAAGTTCCGTCAGTTTCTTGGTAAGTTCCGCATCCGACATAATATCGTCAAACCTTACCGTCAGATAATCTTCGTTTTTGTTCTCCGTAGTTTCTCCCAACAATATCAACACCACATCTCTTTTCCTTTGCAGAGAAAGTTCCGATATTTTGCGAATGAGTTCGTTTTTCTTTTGTACGCGAGTTGCTTTGATGTTGTTTTCTATTTCCTCATTGTAAATAAAATGAGTCGCTTGCGGTTTGTTTCCCGACTTCATTTCATCTTGAGATTTATAGATGTACTTGTTTACCAGAAGATATTTCCATTTGATGAAATCCACCAAACTCTTCTTGGGAAACAAAAATACGGGACTGCTCCGAAGTTCCATTTTTACCACATGACTTTCCCAGAAAGGATGCGGCACTCCCCTTGTATAGTTATCGGAAAGATCATAATTGCATCCTTTGGATTTAAGATACTCAATATCCTTTTGTTTCAGTCCCGTCTCATATTTCATAGTTACGGAATTGACAAAAGGACACAGAATATGCGCCTGAGAAAAGTACTCCAGATTGTCTGAAAACTTTTTGATCCCGTCCCTGTTGGGGATAGGACGTATTTCAATTTTCAGACTTTCCAGATCTTCCGAAGTCTCTTCTGTTTCAGGTTGCGGTATGTCTAATACGTCTGTCATATTAAGCCACTGTTTTGATTAATTCTCCCGTTACCGTAGGGTCTGCGATTTCTACTCCGATACTGTCGGAAATATCTACTCTGTACCAGTCTCCAGAATGTTTTGGATTAGTAGAGATTGTGCCTCCCGGGCCAATACGTCCGTCTAATACCGTAGTACCCGCCACCTTGTTTTTTCGTACCAGACAAATATTGGCAGAATTGGAAATGGATTGTCCGTTTCCTCCCGTAATATCCAAGAAGGTAATTCGTTGCGATTCCAAAGGATACCCGTTGAGAGGATCAATATCACGATGAATTTCTTTATCGTCATTCAACGGATTATGAATCAAACGAACAGAACCGCCTGTGGGCAAAAGATACGAAGTGTAAGTATAACCTACGCGCAATGAGTTGTTGCCCATTCCTTGCGCATCTTTGGAAACATATTGATTNCTGTCCCTTACGATAGCTTTGCCTCCGAACCACTTATCCAGTGCTTTGGCAAATTCTTTCATGCCGTAATGACCCGAGAAACCTACTACTTCTCCCAGATCTCCAGGACTGATGCGGGCATATACGATCCTGTCAAAGAACGCTTCAATCAATTCCGCGCTCATAGTCGTATAACGCTCTACATTTCCGCCAAAGGAAATCTGTTGTTGGATGCCTGCTCCTGGCACAATAGGGTAACCAGAGTCGGGATCTGTAATAGGCGCGTCTCCTAATCGGGAATACATCGCGTTCATAGCAATCTCTTTATTCATTGCCATATGGTATAAGGCTTCCTGCCTGTCCATCCATGACTGATAAATGTTGCCTCTGTCATCGGAGAAAGCAATATCCAACACGGCTTGCGCTCCAAAATCCGTTACCGTGTATTCTTTGCGCAGTTTCACCAGATTGTTCCTGTACTCAATGGGAGTGAACATTTCTGTATGCGAACCGCTTTCTGCGGCTTCACCCCTCATGGTGTAGAGCCTTGTCCATTTTGCGCCAGATTTCAGATAAATCGGATTAATGTAATGATCCGTGTTTTCCGTGTAAGTCCGCAAAGTATAAAGATACCCGCGCGAACCTTCTTTTACTTTGTCCACTACATGAACTACCTGCGATTTATCGGAAGAACCAGAAGTCCATGTTTCTCCGATTGCGGCTAAATCCGCATCTACAAGCACTTTAATGGGAGCGCGATACTTGCCTGGTTCAACTCCAGGAGTTCGGTTTTCCAGAATAGTCAATGGACGATAGCCTTTTACGCCTATTTTCCATGACCAATTTAAAGCGTCTATATATTTTGTCTTGCTCAATCCGAAGAGCGATTCAAGAATGTTTCCCTGAGACAAATTGAGTTGATTGGTGCGCGAAGCAAAAAGCAAACGATGCGCATAATCAAATACTTCGGGTTTGATAGCGCGATTGCGAGTCCAGTGATTCAAATCTGTCATGCGAGTAGAATCGAAGCGTCCGCTTCTTACTTGCAACTTGTTTATGACTTGTCCCATGATAGTGTATGGTTTATTGTGTTTTAATCATTAAAATAATCTGCCAGAGATTTTTGAGAAGTTTTAATTACCATGCCTGATTTAGAAGGCATATTTCCCTTTGCTCTCCTTACATTGTCTTTTACCTGTTTCACTACCTCTGTTTTCGCTCCGTTTATAATCGCGTTAAAATTAAACGTGCCGTCTTTATTTCTGTTTCTTAACAAAGCCGCTAATTGAAGCATGGCTTGTTGATTCTGAGGCACATCGTAAAACAGTTCCTTCTGCATCTGCGTAATGGAACTGCCGTTTACCTTTACTGTCCTATCATTGATATAAGAAGGAAGCACTCGCTTATCTTCTTTATTAAGAGACAGTTCTCCTACTGCATCATTTTGTTGCAGGAACTCATGAAATTTATTCTTCTGCTCTCTGATAAGTTCTTTCTGCCTTTGAATTTCGGCTTGTTGCCTTCCCAGAAGTATTTGCTTCTCCCTTTCGTTTTGAATTTTCCATTTGTCAAATTTCTTCTGGGCTTCTATTTGAAGTCTNCCCGAGTCTTTTAAGAAATCAAGTTGCGCTTCAATGGTATCTTCGTCATCTTCATTCATGCGCATGACTTCCCGAATCACGAGTTCCTGATTTTTTTCTTCTTCTAAATCAAGATTGACGGAGAGTTTAGCTTCCGTGCCGTTGCTCATGGCTTTGATAAACTGCTGAGGATCTCCTCCGTTCATCACAAACTTATTCAGTTGCTTGATAGAACCAGGCATATCCGCAAACAGTTCTTCTATCCTTTCATTAATCTTATTCTCAAAGGTTTGCTCAAATTTCTCCGCTAACACGTCCTCTGCAGTCTCCTCATCCAATTCCAGATCTTCTTCCTCCTCCTCTGGGATTTCGATAAGTCCTTGCTCTTTAAGGTAGTTAAATATTTGTACTTTTGAGACTTCACTTGACTTTGATTCTGTATTCTTCGGTTGTTTTACATTTCCTTCTATATCGGGTACGTTTATCGCTTTCCCGAACATATCCTCTTCTTTTTCTATCTGAGGATCTGGATCTGGATTTTGATTTTTCGCAGGATAATTAGGAGCTTTCTCTTGTTGCTTCGCCTCGCCTCTGTTCTGGGGAACAAGAGGCTGAGGTTTAGCAGCAGCGGAAGGAAAACCTGGTAAAGAAATATCTGAATCTGAGTTTGACTCTTGTTTTGCGGGTTCTTTGGAAGACTTCTTATTAGAATCTAACAACGCAAAAAAGTCTTTTTCGTCTGCCACATCATTCCAACCCTGAAAATTTTCAAGATTGTCTATTACATTATTGTNGCTTGAACCATTCATGTTGCACAAATTAAGTTTAAATATTAATAATAATCAAGTTTTAAAATGAATTTTTTGAAATTATTTTGATTTTGATCTCATTCTCGCCTTAATTCTGTCCGATTCCGCCTTCTTCTCGGCAATTTTAATCTTCTGCTCTTCCTGCTTTACTTTGATTTTATCCATCTTCATGGTATGACTCAGCTTCTGCTGTTCAATTCCTATCTTCTGCCTTTTAATGTCTGCATCCATCCCGTCTCTGGCTATTTCAAAATAGTCATTTGTTCCGTCTTGGTCTGCATCTTGATCGGGATTGAAAGATTGACCCAGAAGAGCCGTTTTAGCCAATTCTGTTTTTCTTCTCTCTTCCTCTTTAATAATAGTCAGCTCTTTTTGATTTTCAAACATCTGCACTTCGTGCTCTCTTTGTTTNTCTGCTTCTTCTGCCTGCGCTTGCAATTGCTGTTGTTGCGCCTGCTGTTCATATTCTCTTCTGTTGGCTTCGGATATTTTGAGTTTTTCCTGAGCTTCCACGATAGATTCCTCTCTAAGCACAGAGATGACATCCGACAATTCCACCTTTTGATTCTGTAACGCGGCTTGAGTAAGGTTTTTAAGTATCTCTTTAGTTTCTGTAATCTTGTAAGCATTGGACACAAATATACCTAACGTATTGTTATCTAATATGCCCATATCCACTGTCAATGTATGAATAGACATGTCATCGAGCACGTAAGCCAATTTCTTTTCGGGTTCGTCCCGATATGCAATTTTAGCGGTTTCCAACAAACCTTGCAATACATTTCTCTTCATGTGAGCATGTAAATCAAAATAGGATTCCAGAATGGTGGCAGACTGCTCCATTACCGAGTTTACATTNCCTACGGCTTCTCTTTGAGAGACTTGTCCTTCGATTTGATCAGGCATACCCACGCTTCTCCCGCATTGCACTCTCAAGTACTCTGCTATTTCCATGTACTTCTTAATATCTGATATAAGAGACATATCCACCACCTTAGCCACCGTATTGGCGTCATTGTAAGTATTGCCTTCTTCTGCGGGATTGTACCACATAAAAGGAGTAGATTCAAACAACTGTTGCCATTTTTCTATGTCAATGCCCATGCTTTCTGGCACTGCTCCTATATTCATGAGTACTTTCTTTCCTTTATCGGAAGCCAAAAGCAATTCTAATTTGTACATCACTATATTATAGTAGTACTGATATACTTTAAGCCTGTCCATCATGGAAGTAANTTCTGAGTTCATGTTGTCATAGACTACTCCGTAATAAGGGAGTTTGCAGTAGTACAAATCATTCAAGTCTTTGAATTGACCTGGCACGGGTTGCATCTTGATATAAATCGGATCGGAGAGTTTGATCTTCCATGTTTCATACACTTCGGGTATCCATTTCCATTCTATTTCAATATCCCCCGCATCTCGGTTTATCTTATAATGTTCATCTACAATNTCCTCCTGCATCTGACCCATTTCATCTATGTAAGTCAAAAAACCTATTTCTCGAAGAGATTTCCACGTGCAATGAAGCACCCCTATCGTATTTCGATCCGTATTATGACCTTGCAGGATAGAGAAGTAGTCTGAATTGTCCGTGCTTCCCACAGGCATGGTTTTATAAATCCTGTCAATTTCATCCTCCGTCAATTCATCTCCGAAATATTTGACAATCTCAGAACGGGTCATTCTGTATTCGCAGGAAGCGGTTTCCCCGTCCTCAATGAATTGATTGTCAGGAGACATATCGGGAGAAAATCTGAGAGGATTGACTACCCATGTAACNGGTTCTCCGTTAAGGATGCCTATGTACATCACTTGCACTCCAGAGATAAGTCCGTGTTTAAAGGCATCCAGAAACTTGCGGGGAATATCATTCTTCTTTTCTAAATACTCCAATAACTGATTGCTCATTACTTCTGCGGGATCTTGATATTCCCTTTCCATATATCTCTTTACTTCCTGCGGAGTCTGCGATTTAATCTCTTCCTCTATCTGCTGTTGCACCTGTTGCTGTTCTTCCTCAATCAATTCCCTTCCTTTCATCTCCTGTTCATGTTGCATCGCTATCTGTTGCTTAATAGGCATCATGATAGAGTCTATTACAAAATCTTTAATCCTTTTAAGAGATTCTTGTTCTCTTCTGCTTGTGGCTTCTGGGTTTACTGCTACCGCTTCCCATATAAAAGGACGCTTCATTTCCATGCCCAAGATAGCTCTTATCTTTCCCGAAGAAATATCTCTGTTTACCATCGAAGCAGGCAGTTCTCCAGACTCTGCTCCGAAAGGTTTGCATACATATTCAAAGTTCTTTAAGTCCAAGATATTGTTGAACAGGTCATAGTTCACCTTCATTCTGTCAAAATTGGCAAGTCCGTTATTGTATTCGTTGGAATACGAATATCTTCCGTGCATCTTGTCCAACTTGTCNGCGTTAGTTCTGTACCATTGCTTGTCATTGCTGTTTTTCTGAGCCATAGTCAAGCGTTGATCCACGTCTGCGGAAGTATTTTTCTTAGCTTTCTTTGCAAGAGACTGAACCATATTAAGCCATTAACGAATGTGAATTGTGTTTTTGATACATTCTGCCCATCATATCTATGAGCTTCTTCCCTTTGGGATGCACTTCCATACTGTCATACTTCTTTCCCAACACTTCTTCCTGAACCTGAAACATACACATAAATAAGGCAGAAATCAAGTCAAAGTTACCCTTTCTGTTGTAAGCAATCAACTCTTCCAATAATCGGATAGAATAAATTCTGTCCAATACTCTTACTTTATTCCCGTTTTCGTCATAATCCAAAGTAGTCAAAAGCCAATCTTTTACATATCTTTCTCCTGCGTCTTTAAGCGGTTCTGCCATGTGGCANCCATAGACTCTGGCTACCTTAGACAACTTCACATTTTTGGATATAACTGCATTGGGCTGACCTGCCAATAAGTGCAATTTTTTATTTCTTTGAAAATAAGTCTTTACTCCCGTAACCTCGTTTTCGTGCATGATTTGCGTATTATAATAGACTGCCAGCATTTCAGCCAGCCTGTCCATATCTTCGGCAGATTCCATTCTTCCTATATATTCTGCTACCAGAATACTGTGATATTGAGTAGAAGTATGCACTCCTTTATATACCGCAATTCCCGCCAATGAAGTACCTTGATCCTGCATCACGGGGTCATATCCTATTTTATACAGATTTTTAGGAGGGTCTGGCACTGCCTGTTCATAAATCACCACGCATCCTGCTTTGTTGAGCGGTATATTATAATAAGAGGTAATCGGTTCTCTGCTGNTGTTAAGAATAGGTTTAATGATTACTTCTTCTCCCTCATATACCAAATCCACAGGCATCCCTTTCACAAACTGCCAATTGTTTGCTTTTACTTTTTGAAGCTGATGTTTAAGTTCTACTACGGGAAAATTGTTGATTGAAATTGCTCCGAAGGCTTCTGAGGGAGACAGAGGATTTTCCTGCATCCTCTGTTGTATATCTGCATATAATGCTCCGTTCTTTATTAATCTTTTACGAGTCAGAAGTTCTAAATCCTGAGCTGCTTTTCTATTTGAATTTCCTTGTTGATCATAAAGACCTTCCATATTCCAATCAATGGGATGAAAGAAACCTGTTTTCTGGTTTAAAGAATCTTTGTCCCATATATTAAGAAAAGGAAGCAGATTAAATGCTTCTGGTCTGGAGTGCATGTCTGCATAGTCTGCAGTACCGTGTTCGGTATCTCCCGAAGTTCCGAAGAGCGTTATCATTCCTGTTTTAATCTTTCCTGCCATTACGCAAGGTTCTGATGCAGAGTAAGATAACTTTAATAATCCTGGCACTCCGAAAGCTCCCGCTTCTTCAAAGTAAATATCTTTTGCATTTTTACCTCTGAGCGCGTCTGGATTATCTTTGAAGGAAACGGCTTGTATCTCTGACTTAAATCCTTTTTCGAGTTTAAGTCCGTTTACATATTCATAATATGAACTGCGAATATGATCTGCTCTTTTAAGCACATCGGAAGGCATTACCCATCCCGTAGAAGTATTGATAAAATTGAGAAGGTCTAATGTATAAGAGAAGATAGCTCCTGGATATAAAAATCTCTTTTCATAAGCGGCTAATGCAGTATAACTATTGGGAATAGTCAAAAANTTATTTGCCGCAATGGAAGAGTTTTTTAAGGAATATCCTTTCCTTCTGGATTTACCTACTATCAAATTAAAACCTCCTTCCAGATTATCTTTTACATATTTCTGTCCGTCTAATTCTATTGTGGTAACGGGAGGTATTTTTACTTCTAATNTGAGAGATTCAAACAACTGTTTTCCAAGATCTGGAAATTTAGAAGGATTGGCTGTAAATTCTTTAAACTTCTCTGGAGAAAGCAATGATTGATATATCCCGTTTTTGGCTATTTCTCTTACCCAAAAGTAATTAAAATCACCATCCCAGAAGTCGGGAAAGCCTTCTATTTTGCTGGCTCTGTTTCCCGTGATTATATCCACCTTTTGAATAGGCGTATAATTGAGATAGAAGTAATGTTCTCCCGTAATCTTTACCCCCGATACCGTATATCCTTCAATACATCTTTTACGTTCTTCCTGCCAATAATCATACCATGCCGAAGTTCCCCACGGATCTGACACATAGTATCCATGCTTTTTAAAAAATCTTCCTGCTTCCGTAAACACGGAAGAATTAATCCATATGCCGTCTGGATTGCGTATGGCATTGAGTTTTCCGTCTGTATATGAAATATCGGGTATCACACAGAACTAGGATTTGCGAAAGGACTTATTTTCTTATCTCCTCGTATCCTGCTCTCTTCATACAGTTCTTCTTCTACTTTNTTTTGAAGAGATTTGAGATTAGTAAGCACCTTCTCGGTATCGTTTAAAGCAGAAGTAATGTCTCTGGGTTTATATATCGGCATATCTTTGGCATTTCTTTCCGTTATATTTACTTCGAGAAAGAAGTTTTGCATTTTCTCTGCCGCTATTTTGGCTGATATATAATAGTTATAAGTGGCAGAAGCATCTTTTTGAAATTTAATTACAGCTTCCATAGCCGCTTTAACCAATTCGTCTGGTTCCCATTTTTCTTCTTTGATGATTGCTTTTCTGATTACTTCTTCTTTTCTGTCCTCTGGGTATTCTTTATATGGATTTGACTTCTTCATGGAAGTCATAAACTCCACATATGCCAATTCCTGTATAGCCACTTTCTTTTCATGAGACGTATCTCTTTCCCATATTTCTTTAAACGGAGAAATAAGCAATGTCTCTACGTTAGGAAATGCTATCTTATCGGTTACTTCAAATAAATATGCCATATGATTAAAATTCTTTAATTAAACAATAACTGACCGCATCCTGATGTCTCACTTTATTGAGTATTTCATAATACATTCTTACATGATTGATTACCTGACATCCCGCAGACCATTGTCCTATGTTGGGTCTGAATATGTCATTCTTCAATTCCTGCTCGGTGAAGTCATAAAACACGGTATGAAAGTTAATTCCTATCACCTGATTGAACAATTGACCCTTTTCATCGGGTGTTTTGTCTCTGTTGGTATCCCGATAAAACTTAATGGGATGTATCTGCCTCAATGCAGGCATCTTGTTTCTGTGCAATCCATATGACCAGAGATTAAAGTAAAACTCTTCCGTTTTGATTACCGCAATTCCGCTTTTGTTAAACTGTTCATAGGATTTCAGTCCCGCCAATCCCGCATTGGTAGTGCCGTTTGCGATGTTCTCCAACTTATCTCCGTTGAATAAATAGAAGAGATCATCGAATTTATCGGGAATATTGGCTTTAGACTGTACTCCCAATATCCAATAATCGGAAGGAAGTTCATTTCCGTGAATCAATACAGGAAGAGATCTTACTCTTTTGATAAGTTCCTCCTGCGAATATTGTTTTTTTATGCTTGTTTCTTTTATGTTCATGGAGTCCATTCATTAACGAGACAATAGGATAATCTAAATGCCGCTTTTTGTTCTGCCGTTCCCGTATTTGCTGCTCGTACAAGATTAAAAAACATGTTTGCATCAGTTATTATTTGACAACAATCCATCCATTTATCTTCATTATGCAATAATCCTTTTGGATAAGGTAAACCGTAAGGATTAGAACTTAAATTTAATTCTTTATGTTTAACATAATGATAAGGCATGAGATATGCGTATGTAGTAAAAACTTGATTTGGATCCTGATTAATCCTAGAAACATAAGAATGTTTGTTATCATCAATAGATTCTAATTTATATATCGGTGTCCTACTACTTGACGGATTTTCAATTCCATGAAAACACGGAGCTGTAATAACTTCTTTATTAAATTGCCATACATTATATCGCCAGAATCCAGGATGTACTATAGTTAATGTAGTTAAGTCGCCATCGAAACCAAATAACTCTGCTTTTTTAGCATGAGTTGTACCTTTTGACATATTTTGTAAGAATGTTCCTTGAAAAAGATAAAATCTATCATGTTCTAAACCATTTTCTGAACTTATATTAGACTGAACTCCTAAAATCCAATAACCAACGGGAAATGCTGTAAAACCTTCAGTATTTCTTGCTTTAGCCAATAGTTCATTCACAGTATAACTCCACCTTGCTCTTCTCGGAGTCGTAACAGGAGTAACAGGAGCAGTAGTACCCGTTCCGCCAGATCTTGACTTTTTTAAAATATGAAAACAACGGCTCATAATATTATGTTTAGAATACAAATTTACCTTAAAAGAACGGCATTAAAAACTAATGTTTCCCGCGCTCCCGTTTCATAGGTTACGTCAATGCGTCTGGACACGGGATGCGTTTCCGTTTTGATGTGTTCGGGTATTCTTTCCCTGAACGCAAAGTCTATCTGTTTTTTGGCTTCGTCATAACCTGCCACAGAACAACTGCATCCCGC
>G312J29652_10000129_pt1 | contig 15779 bp, 11 predicted proteins | sample EareggfetidaYelm_FD_29652 | JGI IMG/M metagenome (IMG submission 29652) | reverse complement strand
TTGCGGCCACATTTGGGCTGCTCGTCCAGCAACGGCTACCCGCCGCGAACGAGATTGTCGGCCTCCTGATGATCTTGGCCGGAGCCATTGGCGCCGTTCGACTCGTGTTTGCGCCGTCAGTGTGAAAGAATGATGGCTTCATTAGTGAAATATGGGGCGGAGCGCAGACAGTCCCCATGTACGGCAAGCGACGCCGACAAAGTGCACGGATGATTCAGGAATGGAATCACACCGTACGGAAGATGGTCGGTGCCCATTTCATCTGGCCGGTTGAACCGCCCTTCAAGTGCATCCCGACGTGCATCGGGTATCTGCTGGACAGATTCATTGACGGATTTCTCACGGCGACGGCTTTTGACTGGGGAAACAAGGCCGACGGAAGAACTCGATGATGGGGCCAGCGACGAATTTGCTGCGGCCAATCTGGGGGATATGCGCCTGGCACGTGCCTGACACGAGGCTTTCAGTGAACCCTGCCTATTTGCGCGATCACGGGTTGCACGAAGCCCTGCGGCGTTGATCCCGAGTCAGCCCGCCCCCAGCACCAACCCCGCCGCCCTCTCCGCCACCATCATGGTCGGCGCATTGATGTTGCCGGAGGTGATGTTGGGAAAGACCGAAGCATCAACCACGCGCAGCGCGGTCACGCCGTGCACTTGCAGTTGGCTGTTGACCACGCCGTCGCGCCCCATTGCGCAACTGCCGCACAGGTGGTAGACCGAGCCGCTTTGTTCGCGCACGAATTGCAGCAGGCTGGCGTCGTCGTCGCCGTTGGGCCGTGGCGCGGTTTGCTCGGCGGTGACCTGGGTCAGCGCCGGGGTGGCGGCCAGGCGGCGCAGCAGGCGGGCGCCAGCGATGACGGTGTGGCGGTCTTGTTCGGTGGCCAGGTAGTTGGGGTCGATGTGCGGGGCGCTGTGGATGTCGGCGCTGCTGATTTGTATGCTGCCGCGGCTGCTTGGTCGGCAGGGGGAGAAGAACAGGGTGTAGCCGGAGTAGGGCTGGATGCGCGGGGTGCCGCCGTTGTCCGGCAGGATGTAGGACAGGGGGTTGAAGTAGAGTTGCATGTCCAGCGGCCCGTCCGGCCCGGCGCTGCTGAAAAATCCGCCGGCCTTGACGGTGGTGGCGAGCAGGCCGCGGCGTTTGAGCCAGTATTGCAGCGCGGCGCGCGCCTGTTGCCAGGGGTGCCGGATCTGGTCGTTCATGGTCGGGCGGTTGGCGCGGAAATAAAAGGACGCGCACAGGTGGTCTTGCAGCTTGCGGCCTACTGCGGGGGCGTGGTGGATGAGGGGGATCTGGTGGCGTTGCAGCAGCGCGCCGTCGCCGATGCCGGACAGTTGCAGCAGTTGCGGGCTGGCGACGGCGCCGGCGGACAGGATGATTTCGCGCCGTGCGGCAAAGCGCTGGCGCTGTCCGCCGATGAGCACGTCGACGCCGCTGGCGCGGCGCTGTTCGTCGAACAGGATGCGTTCGGCCAGCGCCCGGGTTTTGACGGTCAGGTTGCGGCGCCGCATGGCGGGGTGCAGGTAGGCGCTGGCCGAGGAGTCGCGGCGGCCGTCGCGGGTGTTGATGTCGTAGGTGCCGTAGCCGCCCAATTGGGCGCCGTTGAAGTCGTCGTTGCTGGCGTAGCCGAGGCTGGCGCAGGCGGCGAAGAAGGCTTGGCAAATGGGGTGCACGGGGTCGCGGGTGATGCGGATTTTGCCGCTGCTGCTGTGCCAGCGGGTGTCGCCCAGGGGGTGTGATTCCAGCCGTTTGAACCAGGGCAGCAGGTCGTCGTAGGCCCAGCCGGGGTTGCCTTGCGCGGCCCAGTCGTCGAAGTCGCCGGCCTGGCCGCGCACGTAGACCAGGGCGTTGATGGCGCCGGAGCCGCCGAGCACTTTGCCGCGCGGGGTGTAGACCTGCTGGTTGGCCAACTCTGCCTGGGGGGTGGTGCTGTAGCGCCAGTTGTATTTGGGGTGCTGGTAGAGCTTGGCGAAGCCCAGTGGCATGCGCAGCCACAGGGAGCGGTCGGCGGCGCCGGCTTCGAGCAGGAGCACGCGGTGCTGGCCGCTTTCCGTGAGCCGGTCGGCGAGGATGCAGCCGGCGGAGCCGGCGCCGATCACGATGTAGTCAAACTCTGTCATGCTGCCCATGGCGGCCTATTCGCTTGTGCGGTTTTTTGTGTTGCGCCAGGATGCTGACCAGTCCCAGCAGCGCCGAGGCCAGCATCAGCGCCAGCGAGACGGCGTTGAGTTCGGGCGTGGAGCCTTGGCGCATGCGGTTGAACATGGTGATGGTGAGCGGGGCGTCCGAGCCGACCAGCATCAAGGTGGTGCTGAAGTTCTCGAAGGACATGAGGAAGGCGACCACGCCGCAGCCGATCATCGAGGGGTAGAGGTACGGCAAGGTGATGGTGCGCAGCACGGTGAGCGGGCCGGCGCCCAGGTTCAGCGCGGCTTCTTCGAGCGAGCGGTCGAATTTGCGCAGTCTGGCGGAAATGACCAGGGTGGCGATGGTGGCGATGAAGGAAAATTGCCCCAGCGTCACCAGCAGCAGGCCGGGCCGCAGGGCTTCCACGCTGAGGCCGAAGTGGGTTTCCAGGCCGTTGGCGAGGGTGCTGGAGAAGGCCAGGATGGCGATGCCGAGGATGACGCCGGGGATGACCAGCGGCATCAGCATGAGCAGGTAGAGCAAGCTCTTGCCCTTGAAATCGTGGCGCTCGAACAGGAAGGCAGTGGTGGTGCCGCAGCCTATCGACAACAGCGTCACCAGCGCGGCGACGATGAGGGAGTGGCCGATGCTGGCGCCGATCTCGCCATCCATCAACATGCCGGTGCGCGTGCTGCCGTTGCCGATGAACCAGTCCAGCGTCCAGCCCTTCCACGGCAGCGAGGGGATGGTCGAGTCGTTGAAGGCAAACACGGCCACGACGGCCAGCGGCAGGGCCAGGTAGGCCAGGAACAGGCCGAGATAGGCCTTGTGCATCCAGCGCAACCACTTTTTGCCCGGTATGGTTCGCAACATGTTTAGCTCCCTCTGGCGAGTGAACTGGACAGGGACTGTCCACTGAGTTTCAGCCCCGCCCACACCACCAGGCTGGAAGCGGCCAGCAGCACGAAGCCGAAGGCCGAGCCTAGCTCCCAGTTGAAGCGGGTGATGAATTGGGTATAGATTTGTTCGGTGAACCATTGGCTGCTTTTGCCGCCCATCAGAATGGGCGTGAGAAAGCTGCCGAGGCTGAGCATGAAGACGATGATGCAGCCGGAGGCGATGCCGGGCATGGCGTGCGGGATGACGATCTGGCGCAGCACGATCCAGCCGTTGCCGCCCAGGTCGTAGCCGGCTTCCACCAGCGAATCGTCGAGCGTTTCCAGCACCGAGATCAGGGGCACGATCATGAACAGCATCAAGGTGTAGATCAGGCCGACGATCATGGCGGCGTCGTTGTAGAGAAATTCGATCGGCCCCTGCACCACGCCGAGGTGCTGGAGCAGGCGCGAGAGCAGGCCGGTCTCGCGCAAGATGATGGTCCAGCCGAACACGCGCACCAGTTCGCCAACCCAGAACGGCAGCAGGCAGGCCAGGTACAAACTGGTCTTGGAGCGCCCACGCGCCAGCTTGGCGATGTAGTAGGCCACGGGCCAGGAGATCAGCAGAATCAGCAAGGTGGTCAGGATGGAGATGACGACGGTGCGCGCCAGGGTGCGCAGATAAACCGGCTCGCCGAAAAACTCCCGGTAGTTGGCCAGGCCGACGCTGGTGGCCGATTCCTTGAAGGACAGCAGCAGCAAATCGACATGCGGCAGCACGATGATCAGCAGCATCCACAGCAAAAAGGGCGTGAGCACCAGATAAAAGGACAGGCGCCCGGCCAGTCCACCGCTGGTGTCGACGCTGGTGCTGGCGCTCATGGCATGTCTGCGCCGGGCAGGCCGATCAACTGGTCGGCGCCAAAGCGGATGTTCACCTCGGCGCCCTGCGCCAGGCCGCGATGGTTCAGGCTCTGCGGCAAGGCGACCGCAATCAGGTCGCCGGACTGCACACGCACCATGGCGCGGCTGTTGGCGCCATTGAACAGCAGGCTTTCGAGCCGGCCTTGCAACACATTGGGCAGCGCGCCGGAGGTGATGGCAGGCGTCATGTCCGTGCTGATATCAATCGCTTCCGGGCGCACGAAAAGCTCCAGCGTATCGCCGCGCATGGCGCGACCGGCGCCGCCGTAGACGGCAAAAAAGGTCTGGCCGGTGGGCAGCGAGACAGTCAGCCGTTGCCCGTCGACATGCACGACGCGCCCGCGCCAGCGCTGGCTATCGCCGACAAAGCCGGCAACGAAGGCAGTGGCCGGTTCGTAATAGAGTTTTTGCGGGCTGGCCACCTGCTCGAAGCGGCCAGCGTTCATGACGGCGACCTGGTCCGACATCACCAGCGCCTCGGACTGGTCGTGCGTGATGTAGACGAAGGTGGTGCCGAACTGGTGCTGCAACTGCTTGAGCTCCAGCTTCATATGCTCGCGCAGTTTCAGGTCGAGCGCGCCCAGCGGTTCATCGAGCAGCAGCACCGCAGGCTCCAGCACCAGACAGCGCGCAATCGCCACACGCTGGCGCTGGCCGCCGGACAGTTGCGTCACCTGCTTGTGGCCGCTACCGGGCAAGCCGACCCGCTCCAGCGCCTCATTGACCTTCTTGTCGATCACACTGCCGCTCATGCCGCCCTTGCGCTTGAGACCGTAGGCAATGTTGGCCGCGACCGACATCATCGGAAACAGCGCCAGATGCTGAAACACCATATTCACCGGGCGCTTGTTGGGCGGCGTGTGCAAGACCGAAGCGCCCTTGATCAGGATATCGCCCGAACTGGGCTGGCCAAAACCGGCCACCATGCGCAACAGCGTGGTCTTGCCGCACCCCGAAGGGCCGAGAATGGAAAAAAACGAACCTTGCTTGACGCCGAGCGAAACGCAGTCAACGGCGACATGGTTGCCGAAGGTCCTGACGACATCCCGGCATTCGAGGTCATACGACATGGGGCTGGCTCCCTCTGGATGTGTGACTGGGTGCCCGGGCACAGCGCAAAAGCGGCCTGCCTGCTCCAGCGGCGGCGCGCAGCCTTGAGATGGTGTCCTCATGGTTCGAGAACGTGACTTGCACATCGATGCCGGTTTTCTGCCTGGACTTTTTGACCGATTCCGGCGGCGCCAGGCCACTCCAAGTCAGCCGTTTCAAGGTTTCGGCGCAGGCGACACTGGTGGCGACCACCAAGCCCGTCAAGTCCATCGGCAAAACAAGCCGCTTTATTTTCATCATCGTCGAGTCTCCATTGTCATGTTTCTTGTCCGACTGCTCTTGCGCTACCTGCTTGGGTCCTGCACCCCGGATGGTAGGCGCTAAGCTACGCCAACATTGGCTTGGAACAAATACCCATTTTAAAAAAATATGGTAGTCCATTCTTGGTGGGGTGTGGGTGTGTCGTGCTGGAGCAAAGCGAGGCATGTGCCAGGGCCATGACTTCATCATGGCAGGAGGGGTCATTCTGAACATTCGCGCATGCTGATGATGCAGACGATTTCTGGCACCCTGTCATTTTTTCAAAATGGAAGTTTGGATTCAGTCTCTTTTGGGGAGAAGACAGCCCGTCTGACAGTCAAATGACACGGTGGCCCGCTGGTGACTACATCGTGGCGCACAACACCAAGGCATTCATCTGGGCCATCGGACATTCGGGCCAAGATTGGCCGGGCTTGGGTCCCCTTGGATAAAATCGGTTCTGTTTGACGCNCCATCNTGGCGAAACGGGCGACTGTTAGAATGTTTGTTCACTTTCCCATGGTGTAAAAGCGTATGGGGTGNGTTTTGGCTATGCNCTTGTGCCAGTCGATAGTCAAACGATCGCCCTTCAGGACAATGCCTTGAAGCAAGCAGAATGCAATCATGATGCGGCAAGCGGAAAGTACAAGCACGGTGGCGTCATGCCACCGCACATGACCACTTGAACCTCGAAGGAACAACAAGACGATGACCAAAAAGACCACCTGTTTCGACGTGTTCGAGCAATGCGTACTGGCTGTGCAAGCCGGGGAACTGATCGAATCGGTGTCGGCGAAGGATAAGGAGTTCCACTTTCAAAACTGGTTTCAGAAGCGCCTGCAAAAGCTCGCGCTCCACTTCGAAGGATCTGGTCGCAATATTTATCCCGACTTCTGCTTGGTTGAGTACACCGAGGGCTATGAGATCAAGGGTCTCGCATGGCCAGGCCGCGAGAAGGATTACGACGCCAACAGTCAGGTACCGACCGGCCATCACAATGGACGCCAAATCTTCTATGTGTTTGGCCGCTATCCTGCTGACTTGGCGCAATTTGCGGACCAAGGCAATGGTCAAAGGCAATACCCGGTGGTTGATCTTGTGATTTGCCACGGGGACTTTCTCAACGCTGATCACAACTACGTCCACAAAAACAAAAGCGTGAAAGGTTTTGGCGCTTACGGCGACATCATGATTCGTGATCGCAAGATGTACGTCGCGCCTACGCCTTTCGCGCTGACTGAGGGCACAACGGGTCTGATAACGCTGATCGTGCCGGAAAGCATGGGTGGCGACCCGCGCTTCCAGAATGTGGGGCGCCTTACCCGTGCTGAGGCCGACACACTGGTGGTGGGCTACACTTTCGACCTGCGAACCAACGAGCTAAAAGCCGAGTACATTCCTAACCCGCGAGCCGGAGCGCAGCATCGCTTTGTCGCATTCCGACTGGCAAATCAAGCCAATAAGCCAGTGTCGATGCTCAGAGCGCCCGTCCTGCCGGATGAAAACACAGCGCCCGACGAAGCATGAACACCATCACCGACAAGATTGGAGCCGCCAATGCTGCCGCTGCTACGGCGCTTGAATGTGACTTCCCGGTGGTCGAAATCAGCCAAATCGCCGAGCAGGAGAGTTGGCGGAAAGAGATCAACCGGCCGATTTATCACATCCATAAGTGGTGGGCGACGCGGCTAGGGTCAGTATTTCGGTGCATCACCATTGGGGCATTGACCAAACCGGGTGCAAACACTTGGGCACAGTTTTACGAGACGCACGACCTCGCTGGCATGGTGGTACTCGATCCTTTCATGGGCAGTGGTACGACGCTGGGTGAGGCCGTCAAGTTGGGTGCCAAGGCGGTCGGTTCCGACATTAACCCGGTGAGCACGTTTCTCGTTCGGCAAGCGTTCACACCAGCATCTGAAGATCAACTTCGAGCAGTCTTCGAGCGACTTGAGCGGGATGTCGCCCCAGAAATCCGTCGTTATTATCAGACGCGTGATCCTCAGTCTGGTGAGTTAATCCCCGTGCTTTACTACTTCTGGGTGAAAACAGTAATGACCCCGCAAGGGGAGTCGATTCCACTATTGTCTCGCTACGTATTTTCGCAGGACGCCTACCCCAAGAAAAAGCCGAAGGCTCAGATCGTGTGCCCCGGCTGCTGGGGGATCATGGAGGAGCGCTACGACACGACGGCAGCAGACTGCCCGCAATGCGGCCACCATTTCAACCCGCAAATAGGGCCGGTTGTTGGGCAGTACCTGACCGACAGGAGCGGCAATCGCTATCGTGTCAAGGATCTGCTGCCCAAGGATGGCTCGCCGCCACATCATCGCCTCTATGCCATGATGGCCCTGCGCCCTGATGACTCGAAGGTCTACTTGGCAGCGCGCAATGAGGATGTGGCCTTGTACAAGGAAGCCCAAGAACGGCTTGCGACCGAGGTTCTGCCGTTGCCTGAATCCAGCGTGCGGCCCGGCCACAACACCAACCAGGCGCGTGGCTATAACTACACCCAGTGGCGCGACTTCTTCAATTCACGCCAGTTGCTTTGCCTGGGTATCTTGCTGCGTGAGATTTTGCATATCGAGAATACGGATATCCAGGAACAGATGCTGTGTTTGTTCTCAAGCACACTGGAGTTCAATAACCTGTTTTGCAGTTTCAAGGGAGAGGGCACCGGGGCCGTGCGGCACATGTTCTCCAACCATATTCTCAAACCGGAACGTACTCCGCTTGAAAATTCGGTGTGGGGCACGAATCGTAGCAGTGGCACGTTTAGCACGCTGTTCGAGTCCAGGCTGCTGCGAGCCAAGCGTTACCTTGACGAGCCTTTTGAGATCGCCTTCGAGTACGACCAGGCCGGACAGCGCATTGGTTCGCGTAAGATCGTTGCAAGCCAACCAATCCGGGCACGCCGCATGGAGACTTGGGGTGAGTTGGAGAAAGCCGATCACGGGATGATGATTCTCAACGGGGATAGTTCCAAGCTCCCAATTCCCGATTCATCAGTGGATGCTGTCGTGACCGACCCGCCTTACTTCGACTTCGTTCACTACTCGGAACTAAGCGATTTCTTTTTCGCTTGGTTATCGCCTGCACTGCGTGACCGCTACCCATGGTTTGCCCGTGAAAACTCATCCGATCAGGGTGAAGTGCAGCACAAAGNCCCGCGCGCGTTCGCGCGCCAACTCGCCTCAGTGTTTACCGAAGCGTGCCGTGTGCTCAAGGATGAAGGTGTACTGGCGTTCAGTTTCCATCATTCGCGTGCCGAAGGCTGGGCGGCCATCTATGAGGCCATTACCAAAGCCGGGTTGGCAGTGGTGGCTGCTCATCCAGTCCATGCCGAACTGCGCGCAGCAAGCCCAAAAACGGCCGCCAAAGACCCAATCAGCCTCGACGCCATTCTGGTCTGCCGCAAGCGAGCATTCGCCCAGTCGAATCTGCCAGTTGCCGAGAATGTGGTCGGCGCCGTCGAAATGATGACAGTCAGACTACAGGCTGCTGGCTTGCGAATTTCAGTTAGTGATCGCTTTGTCATTGGCGCCGCCCAGACGCTGATTGCCCGGGCAATCGACGATCTGAGTTTCGACGAAATCAAAGAGTATCTTGAGGCAGTTCGTCTGGCCGTCGGACCGAAATCCGAAAGCCTGCCTGAGATTGAACTTTCCGTTCCAAAAACACACGCATTCGTTAATCAATTGAATTTATTCGATTTTTAACCGGACACTACCGATTTTGAATAACGTTCAGAATGCCCAAACTTCCATCAAAGCAATCTTCGACGATACTATGACAAGTAATATATCTCTCAAACACTCCGCGATACCATTGAGTGGGTATCTGTATCAAAATCTGGTCGGAATTAAATTGCTTTGTGATTGGCTCGATGACCCGAACCTCTATGACTGGGTAAAATTCGAAGCCGATGATGACGAATCGCCTAAGGGCTTGGACGATATCGTCGCCCACCGAACCGATGGTTTGCTTGATCTATATCAGGTAAAATTCACCGTTGACCCATCCACTCCCAAGAACTNCCTTTCATGGGAATGGCTTCTTGAGCACCGTCCCAAAGGTAAGTCATTGATACAGAAATGGTACGCTGCGTGGGAAAGTGCGTCTGGGTCGCCGGTTCATCTTGCCGCGCTCGTCACAAACCGCCGACCCGACCGCGAGTTCCAGGGCTGCATGAACGCGGCAGCCTTGCTTGTTGAATTCGACAAAATTCCTGCTGATGCCAGAGCCACACTGCTGGAACAACTACCTTCGGCTGATCGAGCAGAATCTTTTTTTCGCACGTTTAATTTTCAGCATTCGTACCAAGGTTTTCTTAGCTTACGTGGAACCCTGTCAGACAGACTCGTCGGTCGGCATACCACCTACCATGGTTGGCATACTCTCTTGAATGCGACCGTCGACTGGGCAATCAGGAAAAACTTCCCTCCACCACACGGACAAATCACGCTTGACATCATCAGAGGAGAAATTGATAGCCACCGGCCGGCGCCCCTCAATCAGTCGTTCCAGGTGCCTGCTGGCTATGAACCGCCAAGTATTCCATTTCACCAAAAATTCAGCGCACAAATTCTTTCCACCTCAAGCAGAATCTTTGTTTTATGGGGGTCACCCGGCCAAGGAAAAAGTACCTATTTGAGTTTTCTTTGCAAGGAGTTTGAGCAGCGCGAGATTCCATATATAAGGCAGCACTACTTTCTTGACCTATCAGATCCATCGGAGCGGTTCTCGCTTGTTTCTGTCGCCAATTCGATGATGGCGCAAATGGAAAACTATCATGGTCAATTCGTAGACCAGCTATCCAACAAACCGGAGTCATTGCGGCAATGGATCGAAGCCTGCGCATTGGGATATCAGAAAAGTGGGAAGCAATTTGTCATCGTGGTTGATGGACTTGACCACATATGGCGAGAGAACGATAGGGACATTGCACCGTTAGATTCACTGTTTCAGCATCTTCTTCCTCTGCCTCAAAATGCCGTTTTGGTAATAGGNACACAGCGCGTCAGTGTCGAACAACTGCCATCACGGTTGAATAATCAATCAGAACCCGAAGATTGGTATGAGCTTCCGCTTATGTCGCAAGCATCAACAAGGTGCTGGCTCGAAGAAAGGCATCGCAGCGGCCAATTTGAACTCCATGAACAGAACGGGAAACAGAGCGAAATCGAGAAAGCAGACCTGATTGCCCAGNTTACGGAGGCGTTCCAGACACTCTCACAAGGGCATCCACTACACCTTACCTATAGCTTCGAGGCGATGAAGCTTCAGCATCGGATACTCCGGCCCGAGGAGGTAGCCCAGTTGGCAGCCTGCCCAGATGGCGACATCCGTGGCTACTACAAGTCACTATGGCAAAGGCTTTCCTACGATGCAAAGGACGCCCTTCACCTTGTGGCAGACAGCGGCTTCCCCTGGCCTGTGTTCAGNCTTGAAGACACCTTGGGTATTCGCCCTGGGATCCTGCAAACTGAGATTCGGCATCTCTTATATGACTCGGAAGCAGGTCTTATCCCCTTTCATGGAAGTTTGCCCGCCTTTATTCGGGAGTTGGAAGAACATGATGTTCGAACTGAGCATTTAGCACCCAAGGTCGTCAAGTGGCTCAACGAAAGGGCTCCTGCCTATCATCGTTGGGGTTGGCTTTGGCTGTATCAGGCACGATGCGGTTCCACTGATAATCTTGTTTTTCAGCCTGGTCGGGATTGGATTATTAAAAGTATGTCGAAAGCCTATCCAAAAAAGCAGTTGATTAAAATTCTCACCTCTGCTGAAACTGCTGCATTTTCTCAAAAGAATTTCGCGAGAGCTGTCCGTCTGCGTTGGTTGAAAATACGCCTGCAAAACGGGACAACTTTTCAAATTGACAACCCCACCCGAATTGACGAGTGTGCGCTTTCACTCACTGATGATGATTACCCATTAAAGAATCTATCCACGGCATTTCGTACAGCAAACATTGCTGACCTGCTCCTTTTGGGCCGACAGTATCTGCGTGCACGCAGGATTGAGGAGGCCATCGAATGCAGAAAGGCCATTGGAATCAGATTGGCTGACACAATCCGTTCCGGGACAGCCAACGCCCGGAGCCATGAGTCTGATGTCAAGGCGTTGCTTGAACTATGTGCCGCCACATCGACGTTTGAATCAACAGTATTGAAGGACTGCTTCCGGCGACGTGCTTACGGTCCATCGCGATTCAGGTTCTTCATTGGTGAATTGGCTAAATTACGCGACATCGATAAACTGCTCCGATGGTTACCAATTCCATTACCCTACGGAATGCGGAGNGATTTGGAACTTGAGATTGTGCGTGTCGCTGGCATAAACAGAATTAGCCTCCATGAATACCCAGAATTTGGGCAGCTACGCAAACATCCGATCTCCGAATGCTGGGCACGCCTCTATGCGCCATCAAAGGCGCGGCCAATTCCATTCTCTCTCGATGCTTCTGTCTACAATAAAGATGCCTGGTATGATGTTTCCAGTGGAAGTCTCGAATGTTTTTTGCACGGGCTATTTTTCTACATTGTTGCCAAAACCTTGGAGGTTAAGGGGGCTAATTTAACAATAAATCCACCGACAACCCAAAAGCGTAAATGGTTGAATGAAGTCCTGACCGAGATAACAAGGTGCGCGGCATTGGCAGGCAAAATGTTGNTCAGACATGAACGTCCGAAGTTTGACTTCTTGTTTGCGGCATTATCTTCACTTCCAGAGACAAAGGATTACGACACGCATGCTGATCATCAATCACTTAAACGCGCGCTTCTGGCAATTTCAAAGGACTTGTTCCTGATATCTGGCGCTCTTGAGGCTCCACGCCTGATATCAGGCACTGAATGGACCCGCGCAAAGCAGGCTCGCCATTTTTGGTTCCATGGTTGGCTGGAAGACTGTTTGCGTACCGGCGTTGTTTTGATTGAGTCTGATATCGTGAGGCGTGAACTGGCAGACCGTATGGCGACGATCAAAAGGGAAATCAGTCAAATTGATGAGCGTGCCAACAGTTATTTGGCACTCTGCGAGTTGGCCTGCAAAACGGATTCACTTGAAGCGATCGGCAAATCTTTGTTGCACAGTTCTTTGGCGTGCGTAATGGGCTACGGATGCAGAAAAGACCCTACGATTCATCACGTTCTGGATGCAATACAGGNAGTCGCTCAGGCGGATGCCAACTTCGCCAAATCGATGCTAATCAAAATTTGTCCTGTGGTCGCCAATATCAGCGTCATTACGGATGGAAGCGAGACGAGACATGCACTCGCTACCATGGCGGTAATGTTCGCCAAATATATGCCTGAGACTTATGCCGATATGTATGATCACCTCCTGAAGTCTGGTGAGTGGTATCTATCGGAGTGTGCGCTTTCGGCTGTTGTTCCTACCATTGTTGGCAGCGCGATTGGCCGTAATGTCATTGGCCCAACCATGTGGGATGCAGAAAGCGTAGGCAAGCTGCGAGCACTGGCGTCGGCTGGCTCCGTGTATGCAAACGAAATCATCGAAATCAACTCAAAATTCCTCGGCCTTGCGTCGCTTGAACTCGGCGATGAAGAAAAGAACGGCACCTCTTTCAGCCTTGACGACGGTCATGGCATTGATATCAGCGNTTTTGGGCCACATCAATATGAGGCTTTGATTGATGCACTTCACCAGAAATCACAATATATCGCTGAAGAAAGAATGGTTCGGGAATGGTTTGCGTATTGGAGAGGCAAAGGAAAGGGTGCAGAATTGCTACGCAACCTTCGCAAATACCTGACCGAAGAGAATGTTCCGACGGGCATAAGCTCCATTTTTGATTCGATGTTTGAAATCAGTCTTCGTCTGGACGGTACGGTAAAAGCATATCGATGGCTTGTCGCTGCTCAAATCCATCGCAAAGGTTGGGACGAGTTTTATTACCGTGAAGAGGAAGCGTTGAACCGCTTCAAGGTCTTCGCATCTCATTATGCAGCGAGATGGGAAGACTTTATTTTTGACACCACGACACCGAAAACTGGACTCGATGCAGAGCCACTGGCTATTCCTCACAGTCGCTTGGTGCACTTTCTCCATGCCGTCGGCCAAATTTCAGATGCGATAAAAATAACGAAGGAAATGGTGAACGCAACTGTAGAAGAAGTGAGTGATATCCCGCTGCCCATACCTTTGTGGTTCAAGGGGAACTAACGTGGACGATAAGATTCTTGTCCGCGTAGGTCTCAGCAGACTTCGCCATCCGCTTCCACCCGTAAAATTGATGGTAGCGCATTCTGCTGCGGCAGGAATTATCTCCGAAAATGGAGCAGTCGTTTGGAATGCGTTGCTAACCTTCATTGAGAATCAGGAGTTGGAGTCCGAGGTTGCCGAGGCATTGATGGTGGCATTTCTTGCCAAAAAATCCCCATTGGTCACTGTGGCGGCACTTCACCGTGTCATTGCGAGACCATCACCGCTTTCCGACTACATTCTGATGGGAATTACAGGACAACCCGTTCTAATCAACGCTTGGTCGAAATCACACTCCGGTGAAGTACCCAAACGCTACACAATATCGGAATATGCCCAAAGCTTGACTGCCGCTCACCTTGTTCCTCCGATACTACGCACCAGATTAGCGGCTTTAGAAAAGCAGCACGATCTGCCGTTTTTACGGCAATGGGAATATGAGATTGAGTGCCTCGTTTGCCGCCTGGGCGCGCCTTCTGGCAGCGATCGTGACTATTGGTCGAANGATCCCGATGCCGTCGCACTGCAGATTTCTCACGCTTGCCATTTCGGCAGATCGGCTTATCTCAGAACCCTTGCTCTTGCCTTCGACCTTTGGGGTATGTCTGAAGAGATTGTTCATGAAGAAGTGAAATATGCCATTCCTTGTGACCTTGTCTATGCCCAGATACTTCCCGGAGAGTGCCCTGTCTGGGCTGCCGGATTGCAGGAGGCTCTTCCGGATGACGCCAATAAATGTTCCACTTTGATTGGACAGATGGTGCGAGATTGCAGCGCCGGCGGTGAACTGCTGATGTATCTGAATGCACCGCTAGGCATATCCAACATGTATCGTGCAGAACTTCGAATCACTTCCTGCTATGTGAACAACGAAAGCGCAAGACCAAAAGATGGATTTGCGCTCCATGATTATCTTTTAAACAGAATGATTTCCTTAACAGAAAGTCTCGTGAATAAGATTGACGTGAAGCCGTTTGGCTTTTTGCCCGGAGTATTTCCAAATAACGTTAGCATGCTTCCTGGGGTAATACCAGGCCCGATGCGTCATTTTGGATACCTTGTGAGCGACCTGTTGTCACGTTTCNCATATTTACCAGCAAATCACAGCGTTGGTAAAAGCATGACGGCCAAGCCTACTCGCGGAGGCATTGATATTGATGCTGATGGTGTTCACATTGGGCATCTCACTTACTGGAATCAAAGGTGGCAACCAACCCATTCCAAGGGAATTGGAACTCCATGCGGTACTGCTCTCACCTTGAAGGAGGCGCATCTGGAAGGATTTTCCCCAAATCCCGTATTCCGGCTCCAGCGGTATTGGGAACTAAAAATTTTCGAGCGCGATAATTCTCACATGAACTGGAATAAGCGAACTCTATATGGCCGTGTTCTGGATAGCCTGGATACGAACCCAGTATGCAAGTTGTAATGCCAATAAAGTGTACGCCAGGGGTGGCACGGACGCGGTTGACCGTATCAAAACGCGGCGCACTGTCGAGCCGCAATGCCTTGTATAAGGCTTCGCGTGTGATACCGGCTGACTTTGTCTCTCGCTCACCCCGTGAGCGCGGGAAATTTCGGATGAAACGCAGGCGCTGGGCGTGCTCGCGCAACTGGCCGCGCACACCGCGCTGATGCGCCAGTCGCATGCGCCGTGGCCGCCGGCGCAGCCGCCTTCGTTGCCGCAGGGCAGTGGCCGCTTTCTCAACGAGGTCCAAAGCCTGGCCCTGCTGGCCGCGCATGGCATCCCGGTGGTGCGCACAGGCTGTGCTGCACCGCAGCCGAGGCACGCGATGCCTGGGGCGCGGCGTGGTGAAAGCCCGCTCAGGCGACATGCCGCACCAGTCGGNGCACGCCCTCGTCGCCCTGCATGTCGACAGCGCCAATGCGGCTGCGGCGCTGTTCGGCACCCAATGGGCGAGACGGGCAGAACCCGGGGCGGCACGAGTTCATGGCGGGCGCGCGCCAAGACCCGGTCTTCGGGCCCGTCGTGGTGGGCGACGGCGGCANGTATGTGCAAGCGCTGCAAGACATCGCCGTGCTGATCCCGCCGTTCGACAGCGCCGACGTGTACGCAGCACTCAAAACCCTGCGCATCGCGCCGCTGCTGGACGGCGTGCGCGGCGAGCCGCCGCTCGATGCGGNCGCCCTCTGTGCGGTGGTGATTGCNCTTGGCCGACTGATCGCCGCAGCGCCCGACAGCATCGCCGCCATCGACCTCGATCCGGTGCTGGTCGGCGCCCGGGGCGAGGGCGCCATGGTCGTTGACGC
>G312J29652_10000127_pt1 | contig 15817 bp, 15 predicted proteins | sample EareggfetidaYelm_FD_29652 | JGI IMG/M metagenome (IMG submission 29652) | reverse complement strand
CATTAATCATTAACTCATGTCTCTGTTCTTTTCAAACAGGTGCAATAAAATTCCGTCTTTAAGCCCCACGTCGGGAACTGCTATTTTTTTGGACCCCGCCCACTCCATCACTTTTTGGTAAATGCCTCCCGCCGGCACAATCACGTCGGCGCGGTCGGGGTTCATCATCATTCTGTAAATGCGGTCGTCCATGCTTGTGTTTTCAATTTGGGAGCAAATCTCTTTCATTTTTTTAATGGAAAGCGTTTGTCCCGGTTTCTTCTGCGCCAATTCATAAATTTTGCTGATGTTTCCTCCGGTTCCGATGGCCGTGAGTTTTCCGCGCACTGTGGCCGTACTCATTTTCACCCACCGCTCCATCTCCTCCCACACTAAAGGCGAATCGTGGCGCTCCAAAATCCGCACCGAACCCACTTTGAAAGAGCGCGAATTAATCTTTCTCCCTCTCGCTATCAGGTTTAGCTCGGTGCTGCCGCCGCCCACGTCAATGTGCAAATAGTTCTCGTCGTCAAGAAAACTGAACAAGGCATTTTTAATCAACTCCCCCTCCCTGGCGCCGTCAATAATATTTATTTTAATGCCCAGCTCACTCTGTACTTCCGCCGCCAATTCTTCTCCATTCTCCGACTCGCGCATGGCCGAGGTGGCGCAAAACATATAATCATGCACTTCATACAACTCAAGCAGAAGTTTATAGACTTTCATCAACTTCTTAAATTTAATGCGGCTGGGTTCGCTTATTCGATTGGCGCTGAATACATCGTGGCCAAGCCGCAACGGGTAGCGTACATATTCTAACCTTTTAAATAAAACTTTTTCCTTCACTACGGCAGTTGAGATCTGAAGTCGGATAGCATTGGAACCAATATCGATTGCGGCTAATTTCATGCGGCGGGTTGAAGCAAAAACCATGAAAAACTAATGTCTGAAAACGTCACAAAAATAATATAGTCTCATTTCGTCGCATTAAAAGCAATGCAAATATACGATTTAAGTTTTTTCCGGGAAAGCCGAGTTTGGCGGTTTCATTTTTTATAAGTTCGGGTTATTCAATCGGGTTATTATAAAAATGACTGCAAGCCAGGGTACCCAAAATGGCGTATTATACCTTACGCCTTTAACAAATTCTGGGCAATTGTTCGCCGGCTAATCTATTCACTGCCCGGTGTCCGCCTATTGTGCTTTTCATTATCACCTGTTTTGGGTGCGCGGCCGTTATTTCGCCGATAATGGCCGCCGCGGCGCCGTGCTCCCATGTCTTCAGACTGTCTAAAAAAGCCGTTGCCGCCGCGCTTTCCACCACGGCTATAAACAGCCCTTCATTGGCTATGTAAAGAGGGTCGAGTCCGAGCATCTCGCAAGCGCAACAAACTTCTTCTTCCGTCGGAATATTCTTTTGCAAAATGTCTATGCCCAATTTGGCGTCGCTTGCAATTTCATTTAAGGCGGTTGCCAGTCCGCCTCTTGTGGGGTCGCGCAGGAAATGAATTTTTTCGCCAAACTCGTCCAGCAGCCTCCGCACGATTCGGTTGAGCGGGCGCGTATCGCTTTTAACGGCGGTCTCAAATTGCAACCCTTGCCGGCAACTCATAATGGCTATGCCGTGACGAGCCAGGGGACCGCTTAAAATTATTTTATCCCCCTCTTTAATATTAAGTATGTCGATATTTGCCCGGGGATGCACTTTGCCCAGCCCCGACGTGTTGATAAAAATTTTATCTCCTTTTCCCCTTTCGACTACTTTTGTGTCGCCGGAAACTATTTTTACGCCGGAGGTTTCGCAGGCCGCTTTTATGGCCAGCAAGACCTCCCAAAGTTCCTTCATTTTCAAGCCCTCTTCCAGCACTAGGGCAAGCGTCAAAAAAGCGGCGTCGGCGCCGCACATGGCAAGGTCGTTGACGGTTCCGTTAATGGCAAGGTCTCCGATGCAGCCGCCGTCAAAAAAAATGGGAGTGACCACATAAGTGTCCGTGCTCATCGCCGTTCTTCCGTCTAAAGCAAGCGTTGCGCCGTCGTGTTTTTTGTTTAAATATTCATTTCCGAGCAATTTAAAAACGCCGGCATTGAGCAGTTGGTCGGTTAGAATGCCTCCGCTTCCATGTCCGATATTTATGGTATCAAAATCAAGCGGGGGGAGTGGACATGTCATCATTTTATTTTTAATTTATTAACGCTGAACCGGCAAATTATTCTGTTATTGCCATTCGGGAGTCTGTGCGCGACGATAATGGTAATAGGCGGCGCAAGCCCCTTCGCTGCTGACCATCGGCGCCCCGACAGGTTTCGCAGGCGTACAGCCGACGCCAAAATTAGGACATTGATCGGGTTTAATTTTACCCTTCATTATCTCCCCCGACAAGCATGTCGGGTCTTCCTTGGTTTCAACCCCGCGGCTGTTGAATTTTTTCAGCGCATCGTAAGCCGAAAATTCGTCTCTTACCTTATAGCCGCTTAAAGGGATATTGCCAATTCCTCTCCATTCCCTGTCCGTTACTTCAAAGAGTTGCTCAATAATTTTTTGGGCGTGCCGGTTGCCCTCCTTTTCCACCGCGCGGCTGTATTGATTTTCCAGTTTGCTTTCTCCGTTTTCCAATTGCCTGACGGCCATCAAAATCCCTTCCAGTAAATCGACNGGCTCAAATCCGGTTACCACCACGGGCGTTTTATATTTTTCAACAATGGGGTAATACTCGTCCAGTCCCATAATGGCGCACACGTGGCCGGCGCCCAAAAAGGCGTNTACTCTGCAATCGGGGTCGCTCATAATGGCTTCCATGGCCGGGGGAACCAANACATGCGAGGCCAGCACCGAGTAATTTTTAACCTGACTTCGCATGGCATGAATCACCGAAAGCGCATTGGCCGGCGCGGTAGTCTCAAATCCCACGGCAAAAAAAACGACTTCCCTCTCCGGGTTTTTATGCGCTATTTCTACGGCCTCCAAGGGAGAATATAAAACGCGCACATCGCCTCCTTTTGACTTTGCTTCGAGCAAGCTCATGCGGCTGCCGGGCACTCTGATCATGTCGCCGTAAGAACAAAGAATCGCGTTTTGCTCCATCGCCAGTTGCACGGCTTTGTCGATTAAACCCACGGGGGTAACGCACACGGGGCAACCGGGGCCGTGTATCATTTGCACCGTTTGCGGCAGCATTTGCAAAATGCCGTTCTTTGCCAATGAGTGAGTCTGCCCGCCGCAAACCTCCATGATATTCCATGTGCCTTTGGCGACCTTTTTAATTTCAGTCAACAGCCGTTTCACTGACTGCGGGGTTCGGTATTCGGAAATATATTTCATTCTGGATATTTAACCGCGGTTAAACAAAGGCAACTACTCGGCGTCGCATAAGTCGTCGAGTTCGCCGGCTTCCTTTAAATAGCCAAATACTTTGCCGGCTTCTTCTTCGTTCACTTTGCTGATAGCCACGCCTGCGTGTATCAGCACATAGTCCCCGACGTCGGCAGAAGGAACTATTTCGAGACTCGCCTCTTTAACGACGCCGCCAAAACTGACGCGGGCCATTTTTACTTTGCCGTCAAACAAATATTTAACGGATTGTATTTTTCCGGGAACTGCCAGACACATGCTTTATTTAATTTAGTTGGAATTCATTGATTTCATATTTTCTTCTTTCTCATGAACAGACCGGATTTTATTTTCATAAAAGGCGACTTGTCCAAAAGAAATATTCTCATCGTTGGGGGAGAGGGCTGCATGAAAAAATAATTGATGTTTGGCGGCGTGCTCATGCCGGATCCAATCCGTGAGAAGGGCATTTTGAAATACGCCGCCGCTAAAGCAAATATTCCGAACCTTCATGTCGGCTGCCGTCAGGCCTATCAGGCGAACCAAGGAGAAGTGAAATTTTGCCGCAATATAATTTTTGGGTTTGCCGCGGGCGAGGTCGTCGAGGATGCCTTGCATCAAGGCCTTCGCGGGACGGGAGGGCGCATGACTGCATTTGTCAAAATAAGAGCTGTCCATCGCGAACCCGCATTGCCCGACATAACTTTCCGCCAGCGTTTGCAAATAAAGGGCGGCTTCGCCTTCATAAGTCTGCACGTCGCAGAGGTCGAGCAAGGCGGCCGCGGCGTCGAATATCCGGCCTGCCGACGAAGTGCGGAGCGAGGAGAATTTAATTAAAGCGAGAGAGTTATGAAGTTCATGCGTTGAGAATTTTCTTTCAAAGAGGCGCATGTCCGTCGAGAGTCCGTCGACGGCGCACAAGGCGGCCAGTCGCGGTTCCCACGCGGTTTTATCGCCGGCCACGGTCGGGAAATAATCAAAATGAGCGCCCCGGCTCATGACGTTATTTTCATATCTAAAAAACTCGCCGCCCCAAATGTGTCCGTCGCTGCCTAAACCGGCGCCGTCCCAAATTACGCCCAATATCGGTTCGGGGGAAAACAGTAAATTATTTTCGGCCAGCACCGCGGCAAAGTGAGCTTCATGATGTTGTACCAGATGTAAGTTCACGGCATATTTTTCGGCCAGTTCTTTGGCGTGTCGATGAGAAAAATAGTCCGGGTGCCGGTCGGCAACGATTGCGTCCGGCGTGATTTCATACAGGCTCAAACAATGCCCCAGCGTTTTGACAAAAGAAAGTTGCGCCTCGTGACTTTCGCCGCTTCCAAAACATTGACTGACCACGGCGCAGGCGCTTAACTTGAGAGCGAAAGTACTTTTCAGAAAAGCGCCGGCGCCCAATACGATTTCCGTTGATTTCGTTTTATAATTCAAATAAGCCGGCGCATATCCTCTTGACCTTCTTAACAGGATAAAATGATTTGCAAATTGGGAAAACTGCGCCACGCTGTCGTCCAGCGGGACTGCAATTTCGCAAGTATGTTTCAGCACGCAATCCGCATAGTTAAATAATTGATTAAGCGCTTCCGTATCCTCATAGACAATAGGCGCTCCGGAAATATTGGCGCTGGTGGCGATGAGCGGCGCATTGAAACGTTTGGCTGTCAAATCCAACAAGGGGCTGGAAGGAATCATGACGCCCGCCCTGTTTAAGCCCGGCGCAATGGCGGCAAGCGACAAATTATTGCAAGCATTCGGTTTGGGGTATAATAAAACCACGGGAGCGGCCGCGCTTTGCAACAGCGCCCTCTCCTCGTCCTTCAAATAAAAATCACGGCTGACCCTTTCGACGTCGGGAAATAAAACAGCCAGCGGTTTTGTCGGTCTGTTCTTGAGCCTTCTTAATCGGGCGATGACGTCGGCGCGGTTCGCGTCGCATACCAACAAGTAACCGCCGACGCCTTTTATGGCCGCTATTTTTCCCTCTTTCAGAAACGCATCCGTTTTTTCCAATGCCTCCGCGGCGACTTCCGTCAGGCAACGGGAAGCGCTTCCCCATAGACTAAGCGTTACGCCGCAACTTTGACAGGAGTTAGTTTGAGAAAAAAATCTTTTATCCCTGCTGTTTGAGTATTCCGAATTGCAATTCCCGCACGCCGTAAAATCATTCATGGAGGTATTGTGTCTGTCAAAAGGCAGTTTTTTAATAATGGAATATCTTGGGCCGCATTGGGTACAGGTTATAAAAGGATAGTTGAATCTTCGGTTTTTATCGTCGTAAAGTTCCTCCCGGCAACGGCTGCAAAGAGCCTTGTCCGGGGTAACCGGCACGCTTTTTTCCGAAACGCCGCTCTCTTGCCGGAAAGAAAAATCAGAAAACGGCTGATAATCCACCTTCTTTTTTGAGGCGGATAAAATGACCGCTTCGGGCGGCGCCGATTGTTTCAGGCAATCGTAAAACAAGTCGGCTTCTTGCGCCTCGCCGTTAAAGAAAACGTCCACGCCGCCGTTCCCGTTCTCGACATAACCGGTCAAACGCATTTCTTTGGCCGTCTGATACACAAACGGCCGGAAGCCCACCCCCTGAACAATCCCGTTAATGCGAATATGATACGTGTCCAAAGTATTGAATTTAATTTGTGTAAATTAATTCAGGAAACAACCTTACATTCTTTTTTCTTTTCGTCCGCTTTTTTGAGCAGCCAATCGCTCCATAAATTCAACCCCTCGCCGTTTAAGCCGGAGATCGTAATTACCTCCAAGTCAGGATTTACTTCTTTGGCGTCTTTCGTTACTTCTTCCACAGAAAAGGGCAGGTAGGGGAGCAAGTCCGACTTTGAGACCAACATGAGTTCGCTGGTGAGAAACATCCGCGGATATTTTTTGGGCTTGTCGTCTCCTTCCGTAACGGATACGAGGGTCACCCTGAAATCTTCGCCTAAATCAAAAGCGGCGGGACAAACGAGGTTGCCCACGTTTTCAATAAACAAAATATCCGAGTCGGCGAGGTCTACGCAATCCAAGGCCTGCAAAATCATTTGGGCTTCAATATGACACATGCCGCCCGTTACTATCTGCCATGCGCGGATGCCCGCCTGACGAATCCGTATCGCATCCCGTTCTGTTTCGGGGTCGCCCGTCAAGACGGTCATTTTCAACTTGTCTTTCAAGCGTTTGCCCGTTTCCTGCAACAGCGTGGTTTTGCCGCTTCCCGGCGAGGAGCACATATTGACGACGAGCAGGTTGCGCAAGCGTTCCCGAATGAGGCCGGCGGCGAAATCGTTTGCTTTGAGCAGATGGAGCGCGGTGTTTTCGCACACTAAAGAACCCGCCGGCGCCTGATTTGATTTGGGTGTTGACATAGCATTAACATTTATCCGTAAATTCTATTTTTTTAATAAGCAATTCTTCGCCTTGAATTATGCGCCCGGGTTTTCCGCATGGGCAAATAAATTTATAATTCTTTACTTCTGTTACTTTTTCACATTCGCGACATTCCATAAGCACGGGCAAGACCTCTACTTCCAGGGCGGCTTTTGTAAAAACAAGCTCGGCCTCCTGCACGGCGCGAAAGGCGCTCTGCATCAATGTCGGTTGAACATTCGTCAATAATCCGACGGCCAGATAAATTTTGTGAACCCGCTCGACGGCCTCCGGGAACTCTTCTGCCACGGTTCTGAAAATATTCCTGACTAACGATATTTCATGCATCTCTGAATCTATTTTAAATAACCCCGTTTATTCCGTTCCCTCAAAACTGACTCTTGCTTCGGAAGACGACTCCTTAGCCCGACGACTGCGTTTGGCCGCCCCTGAATTCGGCAACCGCGCGCTGCCCCGACTTATTCCCTAATTCTTCCAAAAGTTCCAGGTGTTTGCCGGCTTCCCGCAACAGCGGTTCATCCTTTGTCAGCGTTTTAATTTCGTTGGCCTTTTGCAACATGTCGTTGTATCGCTCCATGTTAAAACCCTTCTCCGGATTGCCTGCCTTCCAACTAATTTCCAAATAATTTAATAAAGTGACCGCCCTTTCAACCGGAAAGGAAGAAGCCGGACGCACCGTCAATGCTTCGTTGTAAAGCCATAATGCTTTTTCAAGCGCCTCGCTTTCGACTCCTTCGGGAAATTTTGAACAGGCGTTGGCAAAACTGCAACAGACCATTCCGTATCCGTAAGGTCTCTCCTCTTTATTATAATAGTTCAACGCCTCCGTAAAAGAGGAAGCGGCCGCCGTTGCCCAAAGGCGTTGCTTTTTGGGGTCGTCCGGCAGTTCGGCATAAATTATTCCCAACTGATGATGGATGTCGGCAAAGACCTGCGGCGCTTCGTTTCTCGTAAAAACCTTCAAGGCTTCCTGATAGGATTCAAGCGCGTTTCTGCGGAATTGCGGATGCCCGTTTTGTGCCCGCTCATGCCATAACCGCCCGCTTGCCAACTGCGCCTGAGCCGCCATCTCTTCCTGCCCTTCATTTTTAAAATATGAAATGGCTTTGCTTATATACTCCAAAGCCTCTGCGTGATTATGGCATATATTGGCCGCGGCCGCGACGTCGGCGCATAACAAGCCCGCCATAATTTTATGCCCGCGGCTCTCAAAAAAATGAAGAGTTTCCCGCAATCTTTCCTTTGCTTCAGTTAACAGAGTGGCGTCGACGGGGAAAGACGTCGTCCGCAATACAGCTTGTTGCCTTATTCTTTCCAGCGAAAATTTCGGATAGGCGGCAAGCGATTCAGGCGCATGCAAATCCAACTTCTCCCTTGCCTGAGAAGCGAGATTGTTATCCATTAAAAAAGCAATATAGTATTTAAGCGTATAAGCCTTATATTCCGGCTCAAGAGCAAGTTCTAAAGCCGCGTTATAATAAGCCTCGATAACCTCCCGCCCGACGGCGTTTTCATAGCGGCAATAATTTAAAGCGACGGCTGCGTTATGGTTAAAGGCATAGTTTTCAAAGGGGGAGGAAAGGGCGTCTTTTTTCAGGAGGCTTGCCAACATGACGTCCGCCTCTTCGCCGGAAATAATCTTTTGCGCGGCGTCAAAAAGAAGCAGCCAATCGGGAAAGTCCTTTAAAAGTTCGGAATACTTTTCTTCGTAACCGAGCAAACCAAAGAGGATGCCCAAGAAGTTATTTTTTGTAAATGGAATCCTCTTCGGAAAAACGAATGCGGGGCGTTGCTCAATCCAGTCCGGCTTAATGCAGACGCCGCTTTCGTCTATGCAGACGGCATTTGGCGTTTCCGCCGCAATGCCCCCCGCCGGCAATGCCATCGGAAGCGCCATCGGCAACACTGCCGCCAATTCGGCAAGCCCCTCCGCTTCGGATAAATATTTATTGACGGCAAGAATATCCGGCTCCGCGCAACAGAAAATGCGTATCTGTTTTTCAGTCATGGCTCAAATTTTAACGGTCAGTATTCTGCGCGCGTCGTCTGCCTCGAATGAAAGGTCTCTGTCGGCAACATCCCTTTCGTTATCGGCTAAAAATCCATGGACGGCAATCGCTTTGTCGCCGGCCATGTTTTTGCTTTTGAGCATTTGCTGCTCCGCTCTGTACAGGCTTTTAAATTCCCTGTTGCTTATCGGGGCAATCATTAAAACATTGTCTTTGGGAAAGGCAAGGCAGACCGCCTCCTCCGCTCCAAAAACCGCCTCCGCAATATCCCTTTTAATGCAAATATGTTGCCTTTCAAGATACACTTTTCCGGTTGCGTTAAAACGATTAATTTCTGAATTTCCATTGAACATGCGCATCGTTGTTTTTACAAGTCGTTTAAAATTTTGGACATCAGTTCATCCCCTGCGTGTTTTACCTTGTCGCTTAATTCCATGGCTAACTTTGTGTCGGAAATGGCAATCAGGTAAACTTTAATTTCTGCTTGGTCAAATGCCGGCCCCAATAACTTTTTCGCATAACTTAAAGCCTGATCCCACTTCATGCCATGCAAAAACAACAAGGGGTCATCCTGTATCTTAGCGTTAATTTCAGACGCCGGCAAACAAAAGAGCGTCCCGTCTTCGCTCCCTGAATTAATCACGCCGTCGACGATGAATATTCGCCGGTGATTCGCAAGTTTAAAAAGCGTTTCAAAGGCGGAAGTACCCATGTCAAAAACGCTTATATCCTCGCGTCCGTTCAGATGTTTTTTTAATTCGTTGACCACGTAAACGCCCGCGGCGTCGTCGCTTCTGCAAGGATTTCCAAATCCTAATACGGCGGTTTTTTGCAATGCGACAGTTTCCATGTTTGCTTCAAACAATTAATTAACTTTAGTTTAAACCGACAAAAAAAGCCGACTTAAATTTTTCAAAGGCAACGCTAAAAATTCAGTTAACGGGTTCCTGATTTTTTTACAAATGCCGTCCCAATACCTTGCTAATCCCCCAAAAAATTTCGCGTTATTCCGTCCGTGTCCAAGAGAAGGCTTAGAGTTTGAAACGAGATAACTCTTTGCCTGACTTGTTGTCGTGAGCGTGCACGGTACACACGAGGCAACTGTCAAATGACCGCGCTACCAACCCTACTTCCACCGGGTCATTCTCATCTTCGATTTCCAACCCCGTCAATGCGGATTCAATGGCGCCGGGATGCTCGTTCTCGTCTTTGGGGCCGACATTCCACGTAGTGGGCGCCACGATTTGGTAGTTCTTAATCACGCCGTCTTTTATGTCAATCCAATGGGCTAATGCGCCTCGGGCGGCTTCCGTGGCTCCAAACCCCTGCCCGTCGCGCTCCGTCGGCTTGCAATAAAATTCATCGTCCAGTTTTATCTGCCCCAACCACTCGCTAATATGAGCGTACAAGCCGGTCATTTCGTGCATGCGCGAGAGGCTTCTCACAAACACGCTCGGTCCCATTTTCCCGATAATATCGCCGAATAAAGGGTCTTGAATTTGATGGGGCAAATTGGCGGGGTTTGCGTTCATTAGGGTTCGTGCCAGCGACCCCACCTCGACGGCCTCTCCGCGGTAACGGGGCGCTTTAGACCAACTGTATTTGCCGGTAAAATCGGTATGCGCCAAAGTTTCNGATTTTACGGGCATCGGCGCTTCTTGCTTAAAAGGATGCGNTGCCGGCGCCGCCTGATACCAACTGTGTTTGACGTGTTCGACGATGCTGTTTTGATCAAACTCGGAATATTTCGATTCGCTGAAAAAACCGCCGGGTTGGATGAGCGCCTGATTGCGGTTTTCAATGGCGGGATGATTGTATTTATCTTTATGCAAATAAGTTCCGAAAGCCAAAAACTTGCCTAATCCTTGNCCCATTTTATCTAAACCAAATTCAATTCCCGCACGCAGATACAAACCCAAATCGCTGTTTCTGTGACTTTCTTTTTCCTCCAGCCAGCCCATCAACTCGTCCCAGCTTTTAATTTGTCGGTATCGTTCCATGGAACATCCCAGCCAAANGGGTTCAAGCCAGTCGTTTTTAAATTGGTTTAAAATAGCGTGGGAACGGGTAATGTCTTTTAAAGAGGGGGCGCACATAACCCCTCCGGGAACCATGTAACTGCTGTGCGGCCACTGACCGCCAAAAATGGCGTAAATTTCAACGGGTCTTCCGCTCGCGGTTAATCCTTGTTGAAAGGAGGTNCCTGTATAGGCGCTCCAGCGCTTGACCACTTCGCCGTATAATGACTTATCGGCGAATTTTTTATGGGTCATGTCTGTGGCAAAAATGGCATAGAACCATCTCGGAGCGCTTTGCAAACTTTCCGCGGCCTGCCCGATTGCCCTTAACAACAAGGCATTGGGGGGAAGCGTGGTTTTCCACGCCGTATCGAGCGCCGACGCCGCGCAGTATAAGTGAGAACCTCCGCAAATGCCGCACGCCCGCGGGGTTACTATTAAACCGGACTGCGGATCTTTTCCCTTTAAAATAATTTCCAACCCCCTGAACATGGAGGCTTGCGTATGGGCACGGGTAACTCGCCCGTTTTCCATGTAAACATTTACGTCAAGGTCGCCTTCCACGCGGCCTACGGGCGATATGTTCAGCTCTTTTGTGATCATAAGTTTATTAATTGGAGTGATTAGTTTAATATCAATTTCGATTATCCGTTATTTCGTATGCTCAAACACTTTGCTTGGCGTACCCAATACTTTGCTGACGCCCGCCTTAAAATAATAAGAGAACGGGTTGTCGCCGGTCGGTATTTCTTTTGGCAGGAAGCCCAAATGATGCGCCGTTTTAAATATGCTTCCCTTTTTGAGGTCGTGATGCGGAAAGCCGGGTTCAGTGCAACCCAAGCAAGGATGGTTTGTCCTTGTTTTTGAAGAATGACGATTCCACAATATTTTATTGCAACTGGCGTGAGTCATGGGGCCTCTGCAACCGACCTCATAAAACAAACAGCCGCCCCGCTTGCCAAAACTTCCGCTTACCTTTTCGCTGAAAGCCCTGGCGTTGGTGCAACCGGTTTGAACAAAATCGCTGAAGAAGGTGGTCGGGCGGTGATACTCGTCAATTTTTACGTCTCCGATTCGCCCCATGGCAATGGCTACAAGAATTTGTGTGATCCAATCCGGGTGTGCCGGACAGCCGGGGATATTTATTACCGGAAGCCCGCCTTTTGAAACATAATCGGCTCCTAAAAATCCTCCTTTGTTTTTTTTATGAAACTGAAGCCCCGTGCTTTCGCTCGGATTTGGCGGCACGGCCGGTATTCCGCCCCACGTCGCGCAATCGCCGATGGCTACCACGTATGAAGCCGCTTTGGACAACTCCGATACCCACTCTTTCATGGGACGTTCGCAAAAATTGTTCATCGTCCCTGTTCCGTTCGGCCCTTTAATAAGAGAGCCTTCAAAAACCAAAATGTCAAGCGCGGTCCTGCCGGCGATGCAATCGTTTAAAAGATCCGACACTTGATGCCCAAGTTCAACCCCCGACGTCGGGTGCCACAGGATATTAATCCCGAAATCGACGATTAACTCTACCACAGTAGGCTCCTCTGCATTTAAAAAGGACATCGTGTTGCCGCTGCAAGCCCCGCCTTGCAACCAAAGTACATTAGCCATAATCATTAAAGTTTAAGTTTGACAAAACTGTTCTTATTCAATACGTTATTCAAACGTAATATAAATAAATCAAATAAAAAAATTATTTCAAATATTTATTTTTAAAGTTAAGTTAAAAAATATATGGAGGGGCGACGATTAATGGGCAATGGCTAATGGCTCATGGGATGCCCGCGGCGCAAACGTTGCCAGAGTCGCAAGCGGCGAGAGGGTGCGTAAGCCTCTTTCAAACGGGGGCGGGCTAGCGACGGAGATTTTGAGATGCGCCCGTCGCAAGACGTCTGCCGAGTCCCAAATGCCCCGCGCCGGAGCAAGCCCCAAGTTACATTCATTGCTTCAATCTAAGAATCCTAAAATCCTAATCCAGCTTGTCTGCATCCGCTAAAATTTGCTCTCGAATCTGCATAATAGCTTTGCTGAATGTTCTATTGGTTATATTTGAGACGTCTAACATTGTGCTGTGATATATTGTGGCAGGTCTTGAAGCCGTTGCCCTTCCTGTATATGTATTTATTAAGCGATTGTGATTGTCATAAAGCCTCATTTCAATTACAATTTCCGAGGTGTTTCTTGACATAGGAACTCCAAAGTGCAGGGAGAGCGAAGGCATCTCTGCCAAAAAAAATAACTTCCAATTTGTTGCAAGGAAAGCGAAACCGGCTACTCCTATAATGATTGAGATCTTGGCAAAGGCGTTGGTTCGGGATTTGCCGTAAAATTTTTTAATCTCCCCTTTAATTATAAAATCGGGATTTTCAACCTCCCGCCCCGCTTCCTTAAATAAGCCGCCGGTTGAAAAATCAGAAACTACGGCGTTTGTAACTTGCAAATCCAATTCATCGTCCAACAATTTTTTGTGGGTAATCGACAACCCTTTCATGAAGCGAATTTTTTTATCCTCGGCGGGAGAAGCGTCTTTAAATCGGTCAATTTGCACTGATTTATTAATGGTTCGAGGGCTAATATCTAAATTTACTTGGGGGGTATATTTTTGGGTATATGAAATTGCGGTGCAGGATGGAACGGAGATTGCGAGCGACAGGAAAACTAAAAATTTAGAGGCAACTTTCATCATAGTTTTTCTTTGTTTAACAGCGGCGGCGTTTAATGAACGCATATTTTGAAAATTTATTGCGCGGCCTTCGGAAAAAATTTAACCAAGACGTCGATAAGATAAATTTATCTGATAATCAATAACCTGCCGTTTCTCATCGTAAAATGAGACGAGCGTAAAACTAAGGAGCAGGCAAAAAAAACCTGCCGCAAGGGCGAGCTATTTTAATACAAGGCGCTTGCTCTTTAGATTCAGAACGACTTGGAAGCTTCATTCATCAACTCTTCAATTTCTTCTGCTTCCGTCGGAACATCGCGCATCAAATCGAGAGTCCCTTTTGAAGTGAGGACTACATTATTTTCAAGGCGGACGCCCAATTTCTCTTCGGGAATATAAATGCCGGGTTCCACCGTCCACACCTGCCCTTCTTTCATCGGTTCATGCAGGCTTCCCAAGTCGTGAACATCCAGCCCCAACGGATGCGACGTGCCATGCATAAAATATTTCCAACAAGCGGGGTTTGTTCTTGAATTATTTTTAAGGTCAGACTTATTCAGGAGTTTTAAATCGACCAATTCGGACGCCACTAACTTTTGAATTTCCCATTGATAGTCGTGGTATTTCAAACCGGGTTCCAGCATTTTGATCGCGGTTCGCATCGCCTTGAGCACTGAATTATAAACCTCTTTTTGTCTGTCGCTAAATTTTCCCGACACAGGAATAGTCCGCGTGAGGTCTGCGTTATAGCCGGCATATTCCGCGCCGACGTCGAGCAACAAAACTTCTCCGGACTTACAGGCTTTGCTGTTCTCAATATAATGCAACACACAAGAGTCGCCTCCCGAAGCAATGATAGGCTCATAGGCAAATCCGCGCGAACCGGAGCGCACAAATTCGTGTAAATATTCTGCCTCTATTTCATATTCTTTTATGCCCGGCTTCGCTGTTTTCAAAACACGTCTGAAACCGGCATGGGTTATGTCGCAGGCTTTCTGCAACAAGGCAATTTCTTCTTTATGTTTAACCGAGCGCAGTCTTGCCATCAGCGGCGCCAACCGATGATAATGATGCAACGGATATTTTCCTTTGCACCACGAAATAAAACGGGCGTCGCGCGACTGCACTACTACCTCGGCGCGATAGTGTTCATTGGTGTTGAGATAGACATGTTCCCCGCCCTCTGCCATGAGTTGATGAAACAGTTTTGGAAATTCCGAAAGCCACAGAACCGTCTCAATGCCGGTTTGTTCGCGGGCTTCGTCTTTGGTGAGTTTATGCCCTTCCCACCGCGCAATGGCATCGTTGGTTTCGCGCAAAAATAAAATTTCGCGATAGCGTTTTTCGGGAAAATCGGGGCAGAGCACAAGAATGGTTTCCTCTTGCTGTACGCCCGTGAGATAATACAGATCGCTGTTTTGTCGGAAACGCGCGGTGCCGTCCGCATTGAGGGGCATCACATCGTTGGAATTGACAACCGCCAACGAATTCTTTTTTAATTCTTTGACCAATCGTTTGCGTTGCGCAATGAAAAGGCCGGACTTGATTTTAGAATGACGCATAACATGCTTTTTTAGTGAATAATTTAAAACAATTTACACCGAAATCGGCGCTTTGATGGAAGGATGCGATTGATAATTTAAAATTTCAAAATCTTCAAATCGGTAATCAAATAACGTATCGGCTTTTCTTTTTATATTCAATTGGGGGAGCGGAAGCGGTTGTCGCGAAAGTTGCAGTTGCGCCTGTTCGACATGATTATTGTAAAGGTGAATATCGCCGCCCGTCCACACAAAGTCGCCCGCTTCAAGATTGCATTGTGCGGCAAAAAGATGGGTGAGCAGGGCATAGCTTGCAATGTTGAAAGGCGTGCCCAAAAAGTAATCGGCCGAGCGCTGATACAACTGACAAGACAATTTATTGTCGGCCGCATAAAATTGAAACAGTACGTGACACGGAGGCAATGCCATCTTATCTACATCCGCAGGATTCCAGGCGCTCACAATATGCCGACGCGAGTCGGGCGATTTTTTCAACTGCTCTAATACTTTCGAAATTTGGTCAATTCTTTCTCCGTCGGGAGCAAGCCAGCTTCTCCACTGACTCCCATAGACCGGCCCCAACTCTCCCTTTTCATCCGCCCATTCGTCCCAGATAGAAACGCCGTTGTCTTTTAAATATTTAATATTGGTGTCCCCTTTCAAAAACCACAGCAACTCATGTATGATCGAGCGCAGATGCAGTTTTTTTGTGGTCATCAAAGGAAACCCTTCTTGCAAATTGAAACGCAACTGTCTTCCAAAAAGAGAGCGCGTTCCGGTTCCCGTTCGATCCGCTTTTCCGGCGCCGTTTTGCAAAATGTCATTCATCAAATCCAAGTACTGGCGCATATTATGCAAGGCTGTTTTAGCGCAATTTAAGAATTATTTGAAAAGAA
>G312J29652_10000120_pt1 | contig 15930 bp, 13 predicted proteins | sample EareggfetidaYelm_FD_29652 | JGI IMG/M metagenome (IMG submission 29652) | reverse complement strand
GTGGAACAGGTGACGCAGCGGGCAGCACGCAACACGGCGCTTCCTGCTTCGATCTGGTGCGGGCATTGACCAATGTCGTGCAGACACTTGTTTATCTACCTGTGTATGTTGGCACTTGTCTTGCCATCTGTTCATTGGTGTAAATACTATTGGACATGGCACTTGCCAAAGACTACAAACCGGTTTCGCGATGGCTTGCCATCGTGTCCCGGCGCCTGCGCTTCAGGCGTCGCCCCGGTTTTCATCCCGTGAAGGAGTTTTCCGATGAACATCCAGCGCATTCGGCCCAACGCCCGCATGAGCGCCGCCGTGGTCTGCAACGGCCTGGTTTTCGTCGCCGGTCAGGTGGCCGACGATGCCAGCGCCGATGTGGCGGGGCAGACGACGCAGATTCTGGCCAAGATCGATCAGTTGCTGGCCGAGGCCGGCAGCAGCAAGGAGCGCATCGTGAGCGCCAACATCTGGCTCGCGGATATCGCTACCTTCGGCCAGATGAACGGCATCTGGGACGCCTGGGTGCCGGCGGGCGAGCCGCCGGCGCGCGCCTGCGTGGAGTCCAGGCTCGCGTTCCCGCAGTACACGGTGGAGATCGCCGTGATCGCGGCCCAGGGCCGTTGATGCGATGAAGACCGTCATCCTCGGCGCTGGCGTGGTCGGCGTGGCGACGGCCTACTACCTGGCCCGGGAGGGGCACGAGGTGCTCGTGATCGAGCGCCAGCCAGAGGTGGCGCGGGAGACCAGCTTTGCCAACGCCGGGCTGGTGGCCCCCGGGCATTCCTACACCTGGGCGTCGCCGAAGGCGCCCGGGATCTTGCTCAAATCGCTGTTCCTCCAGGGCCAGGCCCTGCGCTTGAAACTGCGCCTGGATCCGCCAATGTGGGCCTGGGGCTTGCAGTTTCTGCGCCATTGCACCACCGCGCGCTGGCGCCAGAACACGACGCGCAAACTGCACCTGTGCCGCTATTCGCAGCAACTGCTGCAAGCGCTGACGGCCGCCGAGCGCCTGGAGTATCAGCGCACCGAAGGCGGGGCGCTCTACATCTACCGGGACGCGCCAGCCTTGGAGCGCGGGATCGGGGCGATGCGCGTGCTGTCCGACGCCGGCCTGCCGTTGCAGACCCTGACGCCCGGGCAACTGGCGCAGCGCGAGCCGGCATTGGCCGACGCGCAAGCGCAGATCGCCGGCGCGATTTTCTGCCCCAGCGACGAAAGCGGCGACGCCCGCCTGTTCACCTGCCAACTGGCACAACGCTGCGAGCGCATGGGCGTGCAGTTCCTGATGAATCGCCCGATCGAAGGCTGGGAGCACAGCGCCGATCGCATCTCGGCGGTGCGCACGGCCGGCGGCGCCGTGGCCGGCGACCACTTCGTGCTGGCGCTGGGCAGTTATTCGCCGATCCTGGCGTCCCGCCTCGGATACCGCCTGCCCATTTATCCGGTCAAGGGCTATTCGGTGACGCTGCCGATCCGCCCCGGCGACCAGGCGCCGACCCTGGGCGGCGTAGACGAGCATCACCTGGTGGCCTGGGCACGGTTCGGCGACCGTTTGCGTCTGACCGCAACGGCCGAGTTCGCCGGCTACGACACCGGGCATGTGCCGCAGGACTTCGACGGCATGCTCGCGCTGGCGCGCCAACTGTTTCCCCGGGGCGCGGACTACGACCGCCCCGAGTACTGGTCCTGCCTGCGCCCGATGACGCCATCCGGCGCGCCCATTCTGGGCCGCACGCGCCATCGCAACCTGTTTCTGAACACCGGGCATGGCCACATGGGCTGGACGATGGCCTGCGGCACCGCCCGCATCGTCAGCGACATCATCTGCGGGCGCCAGCCCGGGCACAGCCTGGAGGGGCTGACCCATGAGGCAGGAGGGTAGTCCGGTGCGCCATGCCGTCGACCTCGAGCGCGCTGCGCCCTATACCGTCGTGCCGTTTCGGATGGATGCCGGATTGATGGCGCGCGCGGCCATCGGACTGGTGGTGCTGGCCAGCGACCAGACCATGGAATACGAGTGGCGCCGCATCCTGACCGATGTCCCCGGCCTGGCGTTCTTCGCGGCGCGCATGCCCAGCCCGGCGGACATCTCGCCCGGTTCGCTCGCGGCCATGGAAAAAGACATTGCCGGCGCAGTCGATCTGCTGGTTCCCGGCGTCGCGCTGCACGTGGTGGCGTTCGGCTGCACTTCCGGGACCATCGTCATCGGCGAGCAACGGGTCTTCGGTCATCTTCGCGCCGCCAGACCCCAGGCGCGCTGCACCAGCCCCATCACCGCAGCCATGGCCGGGCTGCACCAGCTCGGGGCCAGGCGCATCGCGCTGATCTCCCCCTATGTCGCGGCCATCAACGCACTTTTTCGGCGCCACATCGAGGCCGATGGCGTGCAAGTGGCGCGCATTGCTTCGTTCAACCACGCCAACGACGCGCAAGTGGCGCGCATCGACCGCGCATCGCTCGAAAGCGCCATCGTCGGCGCCGGTTCCGCTGCGGATGTCGACGCGGTCTTCGTCGCCTGCACCAGCCTGCGCATGTGCGAGCTCACGCGCGATGTCGAGCAAGCGCTGGGCAAGCCGGTCATCTCCAGCAACAGCGCGATGGCCTGGCATGCGCTGCGTCTGGCCGGCATCGATGACCGGCTCCCGCGATGGGGGCGGCTGTTCGAGCAGCCAGCGGGCGCCAGGGCCGGCGGCCCGGACCCCGGCCGGCTTTCTCAGGCATTCTTTCTTGGGAGCTCCCGATGAAAAAACGCAATTGGCTTGCAGCGTGCGCCGCTGTCGCGTTGCAGGGCGCGCTGTGCACGCCCTGGCCCGCGCTGGCGCAGGCCAGCATACGGATCGGTGCCGTGCTGCCGTTGACCGGCCCGTCCGCCACCATCGGCGAGGACATCCGCCGCGGCATCATGCTCGGCGTCGATGAGGTCAACGCCAACGGCGGCGTGCTCGGCAAGAAACTGGCGCTCATCGTCGAGGACTCGGCGAACAACCCGAGCACGGCGCTGACCGCTGCCCGCAAACTGGCCACGGTGGACAAAGTCCCTGCCGTCATCGGCGAATACTCTTCGAGCATTACCCTGCCGATGGCGCAGTACCTGGTCAAGGAAGGCGTCGCGCATGTCAACATCGGCAGCAGCAGCACCAAGGTGCGCGCGTTGGGCGGGGCCGCTTACAGCCTGATCGGGCTGGAAGACGCCGGCAACCGCCATGCGGCGCGGGATACCTACGGCATGGGCTGGCGCAAGATCGCCGTCATCGTGCCCAACAACGCCTTTGGGCAGGGCGTGGCCGAGGGCTTCAGGCACGAGTTCGAAAAGCTCGGCGGCAAGGTGCTGGCGCAGGTGCTCTATGCCGGCGGCCAATCCTCCTACCGGCGCGAGTTGCAGCAGCTCGCGCGCAGCAAGCCCGACGCCTATCTGTACTCCGCCTACGGGCAGGAATCGGCGGTCATCAACCGCGAGAGCAAGGAACTGGGCCTCAGACAGGTTCCCTGGTACGCCTACATCATGAGCATGTGCGTGTCGGACACCCCCGCCGAAAACGTCGAAGGCCAGATCGGGATGGATGTGGGCGCGGCCAAAGGCGAGTTGGGCAAGGCTTACGAAACCGCGTTCCGGGCCCGGCACAAGGAAGGCTTCAAATCCGCGTTCAACGGCTATGGCTATGACGCCGTGCGGATGCTGGCCGCCGCGCTGACGCAGGCCAAGGGCAGCAGTTCTGCCGATGTCCAAAGAGGTCTCAAGGAGGTCGGCGCCGGCGGGTTCGCCGGCGTCACCGGCACCATTGCCTTCGATGCCGAAGGCCAGCGCATCGACCCGCCCTACGACAAGCTGCGCTACCAGGGCGGCAGGCTGGTGCCGCGATAAGCGCCAAGGCAGGCGCGAGGCAAGCACCGCAAGCAACCAGGCAAGCACCAGGCAGGCACGCGCGATGCTGCAATTTTTCATCGACACTTTGCTGCGCACCACCGATCTGGCGCTGATCGCGCTGGGTTTGAGCATGTTGTACGGCCTGGTCAAGTTTCCCAATGTGGCCCATGTCCAATATGCGATGTGCGGGGCCTTTCTCGCCTATGCCGGCCACAGCGCCGGCGCTCCGTTGGCCGCCGCGTTGGCGCTGGCCTCGGCGTTGACGGGGCTGATCACCTTGGCGCTGCAGCGCCTGGTCTTCAAGCGCCTGCTGCAAGGCGGCCCGGCGATCGCGATGATCGGTTCACTGGCCATTGCCATGCTGCTGGTGGCCGGCGTGCAGGGCATTGCCGGCTCTTTTCCGCGCATGTTCTCCCTGCCTTCAATGGACCCGGTGGTCATTGGCGCGGCCCGCATCACCCCGGTGCAGCTTGGGTTTTGCGCGACCACCATGGCGCTGCTGCTGCTGTTCGTCGGGCTGCTGTTTCGCACCCGGGCCGGCCGGGCGATGCGCGCACTGGCCAGCAACCCGATGCTGGCCCAAGCCTGCGGCCTGGATGCGCAGCGCATCACCTATGCCGTGACCTTCATCAGCGGCGCCGTGGCCGGCCTGGGCGGCGCCATGCTGGCATTGTCCACCGGTGCGCATATCAACCTGGGCTACGACCTGCTGCTGCCGGTGTTCGCGGCCGCGATTCTCGGCGGCTTGGGCAACCCCGTCGGCGCGGTCGCCGGGGCCTTGCTGATCGCGCTGACCGAGACCATCGTGACCCACCTCGACTTCGGCCCCCTGGTGGGGCAGGAACTGCGCTTCCTGCCCGTGGCCTACATCGGCGCCGCGTCGTTCCTGATCTTGCTGCTGACCTTGCTGTTCAAGCCCCATGGATTGTTCGGCGCGGAGGTGCGCCGTGTTTGATTTCCTGACCTACCTGCTGACCATCGGCGGCATCTACGCCATCATGGCGCTGGGCCTGAACATACAGGCGGGCTACGGCGGACTGCTCAATTTCGGCCATATCGCCTTTGCCGGCATCGGCGCATATGCCACCGGCATTGCCCACGTGCGCGGCTGGCCGGTGCCGGCCGGCATGGCGCTGGGCATGGCCCTGGCGACGGCCCTGGGGTGGTGCATCGGCAGGCTCGGGCGCAGGCTGGCGGCGGACTACTGGGGCATTGCCACGCTGGCGGTGGCCGAAATCCTGCGCACCGTGGCCCTCAACGAGGACTGGCTGACCGGCGGCGCCAATGGCATCAGCGCCATCCCGGGGCTGTTCGAGAACCAGCCGCGCCCGTGGAACGAACTGCTGTTCATGGCGCTGGTGCTGGGCCTCGTGGCGCTGCTGGCGTGGCTGTCGGCGCGGCTGGGCGATGGGCGTTTCGGCCGGGCCATCCGCCTGATGCGCGAGCAGCCGCAACTGGCCGCGTGCATGGGCTACGACCTGCAGTCGCTCAAGACGCGCACCGTCATGAGCGGCGCCGCCGTGACGGCGCTGGCCGGCAGCCTGTATGCGCTGCAAATGAACTTCGCCGGCCCCGAGTTCCTGCTGGCCGCCGAAACCTTCGTGCTGTGGACGATGCTGATGGTAGGCGGCATCGGCCGAACGGCGGGGGGGTTGCTGGGCGTGGTGCTGCTGCAGGCGGTCCATGCCTTCGTGCCGTTTGCGAAAGACATGCTGGGCTTCGATTCCGATCGCGCCGGCGCGCTGCGCCTGGGAATGATCGGCCTGATCCTGTTGGCTTGCCTGCTGCTGCGCCGCGAGGGCTTGCTGCCGGAAAAGCTCAGGGCCAGCGCATGAAGCCCCCCTTGCTGCAAGTGAGCGGCCTGGCCAAAGCCTTCGATGCCAACCAGGTGTTGCACGATCTGCAGTTCGCGATTGCCCCCGGCGAGATCGTCGGCCTGCTCGGGCCCAACGGCTCGGGCAAGAGCACGCTGCTCAACATCGTCAGCGGTTTCGAGCGGCCCGATGCCGGCGACATCCGGCTGGACGGCCGCTCCATCGCTGCGCTGCCGACCGACCGCATCGTCGCGCTGGGCATGGTGCGCACCTTCCAGTTGCCGGCCATGCCGCAAAAAATGTCGGTGCTGGAAGTGGCCATGGCGGCCGCCACCGGCGCGCATGGCGTGCTGGCGACGCTGCTGCGCAGTCCGGCAGCGCGCCGGGCCGAGCGCCAAGGCCACGACAAGGCCGTCGAACTTCTGGCCGCGCTGCTGCTGGCGCCGGTCAGCCATTTGCCGGCGGCAGCCATCTCGGGCGGCCAGAAAAAGCTGCTCGGCATCGTTTGCGCGCTGATGGCCGGGCCCCGCCTGCTGATGCTCGACGAACCGACGGCCGGGGTGCATCCCGATCTGCGCCGCGACATCGTGCAGGCGCTGCAAGGACTCCATGCGCGCGGCATGACCCTGGTCATCGTCGAGCATGACATGCACTTCATCCGCGAACTGTGCACACGCTGCATCGTTCTCGACCAAGGCCGCATCGTGGCCAGTTGCCGGCCCGACGAACTGGCGTCGAACGAGCGGGTGGTGCAAGCCTATCTGGGTGCCAGCGCCAAGGAGTCCGGCCGATGAACCGGGCCATCACCGTCGATCGGCTCAGAGCCGGCTACACCCGCGAGGTGGACATCCTCGACGGCATTTCGCTGCAAGTGCAGCGGGCGGAAATCGTCAGCTTGCTCGGCCCCAATGGCTGCGGCAAATCGACCCTGCTCAAAGCCATCGCCGGCTTTGTCCAGCCGCGCAGCGGCCAGGTGCTGCTGGAACGCAGGGATGTCTCGGCACTGCCGGCGCACGAGAAGATGCGCTCGTGCAGCCTGGGCTTCGTGCCGCAGACGGAGAACATCTTCAGCGCGCTGAGCGTGCGCGAGAACCTGCAGATCGGCGGCCATTACCTGGCCCCGGCAGCGCGGCTCGGGCGCATCGAGCGGCTGTGCGCGCTCTACCCGGTGCTGGCGCGCAAGCTCCGGGCGCCGGCGGCCTCCTTGTCCGGGGGCGAGCGGCAGATTCTGGCGCTGGCGCGCGCCCTGATGCCAAGCCCGAAAGTGCTGCTGCTCGACGAACCCTCCGCAGGGCTGGCGCCGATGGTCCTGCGCCAGGTGTTCGATGCCATCGTCGAGATCCGCGATGAGGAGCAGGTCAGCATCCTGATGGTCGAACAAAATGCGGTCGAGGCCCTGCGCATCTCGGACCGGGCCTACATCCTGGCGCTGGGCGCCGTGGCGCTCAGCGGCCGCGCAGATGAACTGCTGCACGACCCCAAGGTGCGCGACTTGTACCTCGGCGGGCGTGCCGCATGAGCCGCCAGCAAAAAGGATCGAACCCATGCCCACCGCCGCACCGATGCCCGCGCAGATAGCCGCCATGTCGCATGGCCTGTGGGGCCACAGCGCGGCGCCAGCGCCTGAAACACAGCCGCTGCAGCGCGACATCGCGGTCGATGTCGCCGTGGTCGGGGCGGGGTTCACCGGCTTGTCGACGGCACTGCATCTGCGCGAAGAAGGGGCCGCTGGCGTTGCCGTCCTCGAAGCGGCGGACATCGGATTCGGCGCCTCCGGCCGCAACGTCGGGCTGGTCAACGCCGGCGCCTGGATTCCGCCCGACGAACTGCCGCGCCGGCTCGGCCAGACCTACGGTCGGCGCCTGTTGCAGACCCTGGGCGCCGGCCCCGATCTGGTGTTCGACATCATCGGGCGCCACCGCATCGACTGCGCCGCCGTGCGCCATGGGAACCTGCACTGCGCGCTCGGCGCCAGCGGCCTGGCCAACATCCGGGAACGCGCCCGCCAATGGACCGCCCATGGCGTGGCCGTGCGCCTGATCGATGCCGCCGAAACGGCCCGCCTGGTAGGCAGCGATGTGTACAGCGGCGCGCTGCTCGACCCCCGGACCGGCACCATCGAGCCGCTCGGCTATGCGCGCGGCCTGGCCCGCGCGGCCATCGCCAGCGGCGCCGCCGTCTACACGCAGACCGCCGTGACCGGGGCCAGGGCCGATGGCGCGCTCTGGCGCCTGTCCACCGCGCGCGGCCACAGCGTGACGGCGCGCCAAGTGGTCGTGGCCACCAATACCGCGCAGAGCCTGGCCCCCGATGCCTGGCCGCAGTTGCAGCGGGAACTGGCGCGCCTGCCCTATTTCAACGTCGCCACCGAGCCGCTGCCCCCGGCCAGCCGGCAAAAGATACTGCCCGGTGGCCATGGCGTCTGGGACACCGCCACCATCTTGTCCTCCTGGCGGCTCGACGCCGGCGGCCGCCTGGTCTGCGGCAGCGTGGGCGCGCTCACGCCGGGCGCCCGGAACGCCCATCTGCAATGGGCCCGGCGCGCCATCGCCCGGCAGTTTCCGGCGCTCGGCGGCATTGCCATCGAACACCAGTGGTACGGCTGGATCGACACCACGGCGCACCACCTGCCGCACCTGCACCGGCTGGCCGGCAATGTCTGGTCCTTGAGCGGCTACAACGGCCGGGGCATTGCGCCGGGAACCATCCTGGGGCGTGAACTGGCCTGGATGCTGCGCGGGAAAATACAGCCGCAAGACATGTCGCTGCCGGTGACGGCGCTCGGGCCGATCCGGTTCAAGCGCTTGCGCGAAACCTTCTACCAGAGCGGCGCTGCGGCGGCACATGCCGTGGGCCAGCGATGGTGACGCCGTGCAGCGACGCCGGACCTGGGCCGATGGCTGGGTGGAGCGCCTGCCGGCACCGGGGCCGATCGGCTGCAAGGCGCCCGGGCACCGGCTGGCCTCTTGGCACACGGCCCGGGGCGCGCTGGCACGCCGGCGGGTCTGCCAAGGGCCGCCGCAGCCCGGGCGTTGCTATCCAAATTGATAGCATCAAGTAAAGCAGGAACATGCGCCCGTGCGTGGTGTCAGCCATTTTCCGAAGCGCTGGCGGCGCACCCGGCTGCGCCGGGCGCAGGTGGCCGGCGCGGTATCATCCGCCCTTTGCCGTCCAACCCCCACCGGCGCCCCTGCCGGGGCGCTGCGCCTGTCCGGCGCCACCTCTGTCCGCTGACCCGTGCGTCTTACCTCGATCAAGCTGTCCGGATTCAAGTCGTTTGCCGAACCGACCACCTTCATGCTGCCCGGGCAGTTGGTGGGCGTGGTCGGGCCCAACGGCTGCGGCAAGTCCAACATCATGGACGCGGTGCGCTGGGTGCTGGGCGAGAGCAAGGCCAGCGAATTGCGCGGCGAGTCGATGCAGGACGTGATCTTCAACGGCACCACCACGCGCAAGCAGGCCAGCCGCGCCAGCGTCGAACTGGTGTTCGACAACTCCGACCACCGGGCCGGCGGCCAGTGGGGCCAGTACGGCGAGGTGGCCGTGCGCCGCGTGCTCACGCGGGACGGCGCCAGCAGCTATTACCTGAACAATCAGCCCGTGCGCCGCCGCGATGTGCAGGATGTGTTCCTGGGCACCGGCCTCGGGCCTCGGGCCTACGCCATCATTGGCCAGGGCACGATCAGCCGCATCATCGAATCGCGCCCGGAAGAACTGCGCCTGTTCCTCGAAGAGGCCGCCGGCGTGTCCAAGTACAAGGAGCGCCGGCGCGAGACGGAAAACCGCCTGGCAGACACGCGCGAGAACCTGACCCGCGTCGAGGACATCCTGCGCGAGTTGAACAGCAACCTGGACAAGCTGGAAAAACAGGCCGAGGTGGCCGCCAAGTACCAACGGCTGCAAACCCAGGCCCAGCTCCGGCAGCACCAGCAATGGTTTTTGAAGCGCGCCGAGGCCCAGGCCGAGCAGGCCAAGCTGCACCAGGACGGCTTGCAGGCCGCGAACGATCTGCAAGCGCGCATCGCCGAACTGCGCGCGGTCGAGTCCGATCTGGAGACGATCCGGCAGGCGCACTATGCCGCCGGCGACCAGTCAACCAGGCCCAGGGGCGGCTGTATGAGGCCACGGCCGAAGTCGGGCGGCTCGAAGCCGAGATCCGCTACGTGGTCGAAGGCCGCCAGCGCGTGGAGCAGCGCCTGCTCACGCTGGCCGGGCAGATCGACCAATGGGCGGCACGCCGGCAGGAGAGCGAGACCGGACTGGAGCAACTCGCCGGCGCCGGCGCGGCGGCCCAGGAGCAGGCCGAACTGCTGGCCGCCCAACTCGAAGAGCAGGCCCTGCAGTTGCCCGGCCTGCAAGAGGCGCTGCACCAGGCGCAAAGCCGCGCCAGCGCGCAGCGCAGCGCCGTGGTGCAGGTGCAGCAGCAGATACAGGTGCTGGCCGCCGAGCAGCGCAGCATTGCCGAGCAAAGCCGCCAGCAGCAGGCCCGGCTCGAACGCCTGGGCGCCGACCGCAACGCCCTGGCCGTGCCCGACGAGGCGCGCCTGGGCAGCCTGCGCGCGCAACTGGAACAAGCCCGGGAACTGGCCGCCGCCAGCGAAGCCCGGCTGGCCGAACTGCAAGAGTGCGCGCCCCGGCTCGACGATGAGCGGCGCAGCCGCCAGCAGGCGGTGAACGGCGAGAACGCGCGCCAGGCCGAACTCTCGGCGCGCCTTTCGGCGCTGCAAGCGCTACAGGAAAAACTGATGACCGATGGCAAGCTGCGCCCCTGGCTGGCCAAGCATGGCCTGGACGGCCTGCCCGGCCTGTGGCGCCGCATCCACATCGAACCCGGCTGGGAAAACGCGCTCGAAGCCGCGCTGCGCGAGCGCCTGGGCGCACTCGAAGTAGGGCGCCTGGACCTGGTGCGCGGCTTTCTGGGCGCCGGCGGCAGCGATGCGCCGCCGGCGCGCCTGGCCTTCTACAGCCCGCCGCCGGCAGGCGCGCCAGAACCGGACGCCGGGCAGCCACCGCGCCTGTCCGACCTGCTGCGCCTGTCCGACCCCGGCCTGCGCGCCGTGCTGGCCGGCTGGCTCCAGGGCTGCTACACCGCCGGCACGCTCGACGAAGCCCTGGCCCGGCGCAGCCAGCTACGACCGGGCGAGGCGGTTTTCGTGCCCGCAGGCCATGCCGTCAGCGCCCATAGCCTGGGCTTTTACGCGCCCGACACCGAGCAGTCCGGCCTGCTGGCCCGCGCGCAGGACATCGAGCAGTTGGACAAAGCGCTGCGCGCCCAGACGCTGATGGCCGAAGAAGCGCGCAGCGCGCTGGCGCGCGCCGAAGCCGCCTGCGCCGACACCGCGCAGCGCCTGGTGGCGGCGCGGCGCGAGGCCTCCGAAGCCCAGAGCCGGGCGCATGGGCTACAGGTCGAAACCCTGCACCTGGCCCAACGGGCCGAGCAGGCGCGCGCGCGCAGCGCGCAGATCGACGCCGATCTGGCCGAGGTCCAGGCCCGGCAGGCCGAACTGCAAGAGCGCAGCGCGAGCGCCGAGGCCCGCTTCGAGGAACTGGACATGCAATTGGCCGACAGCCAGGAGCGCGAGGCGCAACTGGGCGAGCGCGTGCTCGACGCCGAGCGCCAGCTTGGCGCCTGCCGCGAGCAGCAGCGCCAGCTCGAACGCCAGGCGCAAGAGGCCGGCTTCGCGCAGCGCAGCCTGGCGGCGCGGCGCGCCGAACTGAGCCGCGCCATCGACACGGCCGCGCAACAGGCCGCCAGCCTGAGCGACGAGCAGCACCGCGCCCAGGCCGAACTGGCGCAGTTGTCCGACGCCGCCGCCCGAGGCGGCCTGCAACAGGCGCTGGCCATGAAAATCGAGCGCGAACAAGCCTTGCTCACGCAACGCAGCACATACGACGAACTCACCCACCGGCTGCGCGCCAGCGACGAACGCCGGATGCAGCTCGAACACGCGCTGGCGCCGCTGCGCGAGCGCATCACCGAATTGCAACTCAAGGAACAGGCCGCGCGCCTGGGGCTGGAGCAATACACCGCCTTGCTCGCCGACGCCCGGGCCGACCTGCAAGCCGTGGCCGCGTCGATCGCCGACGGCGCTGTGCGCCCGGGCGGCCTGCAAGGCGACATCGAGCGCCTGCAGCGCGAGATCGCCGCGCTCGGGGCGGTGAACCTGGCCGCGCTCGACGAGTTGCGCCTGGCGCACGAGCGCAAGAGCTTTCTCGACGCGCAGACGGCCGACCTGGGCGAGGCCATGCACACACTGCAAGACGCGATTCGCAAGATCGACGGCGAAACGCGCCAACTGCTGTCGGGCACCTTCGACACCGTCAACGCCCACTTTGGCCGCATGTTTCCCGAACTGTTCGGCGGCGGGCAGGCCAGGTTGATCATCACCGGCGACGAAATCCTCGACTCGGGCGTGCAAGTGATGGCGCAGCCGCCCGGCAAAAAAAACCAGACCATCCACCTGCTGTCCGGCGGCGAAAAGGCATTGACCGCGATCGCACTGGTGTTTGCGATTTTTCAACTCAACCCGGCGCCGTTTTGCCTGCTCGACGAAGTCGACGCGCCGCTGGACGACGCCAACACCGAGCGCTATGCCAAACTGGTCACCCGCATGGGCCGCGAAACCCAGTTCCTGTTCATCAGCCACAACAAAATCGCCATGGAAATGGCCGAGCAACTGATCGGCGTGACCATGCAGGAACAGGGCGTATCGCGCATCGTGGCGGTGGACATGGAATCGGCGCTGTCACTGGCCGAGGTTTGAACCCGACGGAGCCCCTGCGATGAGCACATTGCAACTGAGTCTGAGCATCCTCGGCGCCCTGGTGCTGGCCCTGATCGTGGCCTACAACGCCTGGACCACGCGCCGCCACACCCCCCGGCGCGCGCAGGACGAGGCGCACGGCGGGCGCCGCGAACCCGGCTTCGCCGCCGGCGCCATGCCGCCTGCCGACCCCCTGGATGACCCTGCCGCCGATGCCCAAGCGGCCCGGCAATGGCCCGTGCCGGCCTTGCCCCCGGAGCGCCGCTACGGGCTCGACCCGTTGATCGACGTGATCGCGCCGCTACAGCCCGAGCACCCGGTCTCGGGCGCGGCCGCGCTGGCCGCGCTGCCGCCGACACGCCGCGCAGGCAGCAAGCCCTTTGCCATCGAGGGCCTGAACCAAACCACGCAGCAATGGGAGACCCCGGCGCCCGGCCAGCGCTACCAGAGCTTTCAGGCCGGGGTGCAGTTGACCAACCGCATGGGCGCGCTCAACGAAATCGAATTCTCGGAATTCGTGGTCAAGACCCAAGCCTTTGCCGACGCCATCAACGCCGCGCCCGACTTTCCCGACATGCTGCACGAAGTGGCGCGCGCGCGCGAACTCGACCAATTCGCCAGCGAGCATGACGCGCAACTGACCTTCATGCTGCGCGCGCGCGAAGCCGCCTGGAGCCCCGGCTACGTGCAGCAAAACGCCGCGCGCCTGGGCTTCGTGCCCGGCGCCATGCCGGGCCGGCTGGTGCTGCCCGCCAGCCAGCCGGGCGCGCCGCCCATGCTCACGCTCAGCTATGACACCCAGGCCGCGCTGGCCGACGACCCCGACCAGTCCGCCCTGCGCGACATCAGCCTGGGCCTGGACGTGGCCCAGATCGACCGCACCGAACAAGCCTTTGCACGCCTGCGCGACGTGGCCGCCGCGCTGTGCGAAGCCATGGACGGCGCACTGTGCGACCAGCATGGCCAGCCGCTGCCGGCAATGGCCATGGAGCCTATCGCCGCCGACCTGGAGCGGCTGTACGACCAACTCGACGGGCGCGATCTGTCCGCCGGCTCGGCACTGGCCCGGCGCCTGTTCAGTTGACNCCCCGGAGGCGCCCGTGNCCGACCCCCTGGATCATTGCCCGGACCCGGCGCAGATGGACCCCGCGCAGGCGGACGCCAGGATCCGCGCACTGCGCGAGCAACTGCTTCACTGGGCCCACCAATACCATGTGCTGGACGCGCCCAGCGTGCCCGATGCCGAATACGACCGCGCATTCCAGGCCCTGCAGGCCCTGGAGGCCGCCCACCCGGCGCTGATCACCCCGGACTCGCCGACCCGGCGCGTGCAGGGCGCGGTGCTGCAAGGACTGACCCCGGTGCGCCACGCGCTGCCCATGCTCAGCATCCAGACCGAAACCGACACCGGGGCCGGCGGCGCGCAAGCCTTCGACGCCCGCGTGCGGCGCGAACTGGGCCTGACCGACGCCGACCCGGCCATCGAATACGTGGTCGAACCCAAGTTCGACGGCCTGGCGATGGGCCTGCGCTACGAAAACCGCCGCCTGGTGCAGGCCGCCACCCGTGGCGATGGCGAGATCGGCGAAGACGTGACGCACAACATCCGCACCATCCGGCAGATACCGCTGGGCCTGCCCGACGACGCCCCTGCGCTGCTGGAAGTGCGCGGCGAGGTCTACATGCGCCGCGCCGACTTCGACGCGCTCAACCAACGCCAGCGCGCGCACAGCGGCAAAACCTTTGTCAACCCGCGCAACGCCGCGGCCGGCGCAGTGCGCCAGCTCGACGCCAACATCACCGCCCAGCGCCCGCTGCGCTTTTTTGCCTACGGCCTGGGCGCCGTCACCGCGCCGGGCGAAGGCGGCCCGGCATGGCGCACCCACTACGCGCTGCTGCAAACCCTCAAATCCTGGGGCTTCCCGGTCGCAGAGCAGGTCGGCATCGCGCATGGAGCAAGCCAACTGGCGGCATTGCATGAGCAGATCGGCGCCCGCCGCGCCGCGCTGCCCTACGACATCGACGGCGTGGTCTACAAAGTCAACGCGCTGCAACTGCAACGCGACCTGGGCTTCAAAACCCGCGAACCGCGCTGGGCCGTGGCGCACAAATACCCGGCGCAAGAGATGCCCACGCGCGTCGAAGGCATAGAACTGCAAGTCGGCCGCACCGGCAAACTCACCCCCGTGGCCCGGCTCGCGCCGGTATTCGTCGGCGGGGTCACGGTGACCAACGCCACCTTGCACAACCTGTTCGAGATCCGCAAAAAACAGGTGCGCGTGGGCGACACCGTGACCGTGCGGCGGGCCGGCGACGTCATCCCCGAGGTGGTCGGCGTGCTGCCCGGCCAGCGGCCGGCCTACGTCGCCAACTTCCGCATGCCCGCCCACTGCCCCGTCTGCGGCAGCGCCGTGGTGCGCGAAAAAGGCGAGGCCAACCACCGCTGCACCGGCGGCCTGTTCTGCGCCGCCCAGCGCAAAGAAGCCCTGTTGCACTTTGCCGCGCGCCGCGCGCTGGACATCGAAGGGCTGGGCGACAAACTGGTAGACCAACTGGTCGACGCCGAACTGGTGCGCGGCCTGCCCGACCTGTACCGGCTGGACCTGGGCGCCCTCAGCGCGCTCGATCGCATGGCCGAAAAATCGGCGCAAAACCTGCTCGACGCACTGGAAAAATCGCGGCAAACCACCTTGCCGCGCTTCCTGTTCGGCCTGGGGCTGCGCCATGTCGGCGAAGCCACGGCCAAAGACCTGGCGCGCCACTTCGGCACGCTCGACGCCATCATGAACGCCAGCGTCGAGCAACTGCTGCAAGTCAGCGACATCGGCCCGGTGGTCGCGCAAAGCCTGCACTGCTTCTTCCAGCAGCCGCACAACCGCGAAGTGGTGGCGCAGCTACGCGCCTGCGGCCTGCACTGGCCCGAAGGCGCGCCCCCCGAGCGCCCCGCCCAACGGCTGGCCGGCAAGAGCGTGGTTCTGACCGGCACCTTGCCCACCCTGGGCCGCGACGCCGCGCGCGACCTGCTCGAAGCCGCCGGCGCCAAAGTCACCGGCTCGGTCAGCAAAAAAACCAGCTACCTGATCGCCGGCGCCGAAGCCGGCAGCAAACTGGCCAAGGCCCGGGAACTGGGCATCCCCGTGCTGGACGAGGCCGGCATGCTGGCCTTGCTGGCCGGCGAGTGAAGCGCCACGGCGCGTTCGCGCCGGCAAAGNCCGCAGCGCAGCCGTCCGCCGGCTTGCCGGAGCNCGCCGCGCAGGATGCGGATGTGCCGTGCCAGCCCGGGCAAAGCCATGGGGGNGCCGCAGCCTTCGATCAGGTGCGGATGCAGAAACNGCGTGGCAGAGACGGCGTGGCAGAGACGGCGCCTGAAGCGTCAGCGNGCTGCGCCAGCNTTGCGCACCATGGCCAGGGCGCGGCACAGGTCGGCCCAGGCGGCGGCCTTGGTGTCCGGCGAGCGCAGCAGGAAGGCCGGGTCGTAGCTCACCACGGCCGG
>G312J29652_10000116_pt1 | contig 16045 bp, 18 predicted proteins | sample EareggfetidaYelm_FD_29652 | JGI IMG/M metagenome (IMG submission 29652) | reverse complement strand
CTGGGCCAATTACGAGTTTTCGATTTGGTATGCCCTGTGAACGGTCCCNCCGTGCACGACGAGACGCAGATGCCCTTCGGCGGCGTGAAAGGCTCCGGCATCGGCCGCTTCGGCGGCAAGGCCGGTATCAACGAGTTCACCGAACTGCGCTGGATCACGGTGCAGACAACGCCCCGGCATTACCCGTTCTGATGGGAAGTTGAAGAGGCTAAGAGAAGGAGGAAACGAGAACCCCGAGGTTTAGGGACCCTGGGGCTTTGTATGCATACCGCGATGAGCACGAACAAGCTGCGGCTGAAGCACCCCATCTGACGCCTGGGCCACTCCCTGCCGCAAGACCAGGGACCGGGCAGGCCCGCTCCGAGGCGCCGCAGATAGCTCCCCCTTCGTGATCAGGCCGGCAACGGTGCGCCGGTCTGCCGCGCGGCCGCCTGCAACTCGCCGGCGTGCTGGACCAGGATGTCGCAGGTGAGCCGGATGTGGGCTTCCAGTGCCAGCGCAGCACGCGCTTCCTGGCGCGCCATCGCCGCGTTGTAGATGCTGGCGTGTTCGTCGTGCACGTCGCGCTCGATGGTCTGGGCTGCGCCCATCTGGATGGCCACATACCGGTAACGCTCGCCGTGCCGGTACAGGATGCCCAGCAAGTGCTTGTTCCAGGGCGAGCGGTGCGCCGAGATCAGGGCCTCGTGGAAGCGCTTGTTGGCCGCCTCCCATTCGAGCGGCTCCAGGCCACCGGGATGCTGCTCGGCACGCGTGAGCACCTCGAAGGCCTGCGTCAGCTCGCTCTCCCAGGCCGCATCGCCCTGGCGGATGGACTGGCGCAGGGCCTCGGTCTCCAGCATCACGCGGGTGTTGGTCAGGTCCTTGAGGTTGCTGAGCGAGATTTCCGAGACCCGGTAGCCGCGCTGGCCCTCGACCGTGACCAGTGCATCGGAGACCAGCAGGGCCAGGGCTTCGCGCAGGGTGCCCGCGCCCACCGCATAACGGTCTTTCAGGTGCTCCACCCGCAGGCGCTCGCCGGGCGCGAGCCGGCCATGCACGATGTCCTGGCGCACCGCCAGGTAGGCCCGCTCCGCGAGCGTTCGGGGCGTCTCGGCCGCCAGCCGGTTGAATGGTCCGGCCGATCTGTCGTTGATGTGGTGAGTGGGCAGCATGCGGTTCGTCCCGTTGCGGGTTTCAAGGGGTTTCTTCGTCCAGTTGCTGGCGCTTGAGCCGGTAGGCCAGTTGCGGCCGCGTCAGGCCCAGCAGGCGTGCCGCACCCGACAGGTTGCCGCCGCTGCGCTCGACCGCCAGCGCCAGCACCTGGGCTTCGAGCTGTTCGAGCGGCAGGCCGCTGCCCACGATGCGCTCGCAGAGTTCGCTCTCTTCGGCAGGCAAGACCCGGGCCAGCCGGCCCTGGGGGTCCACGCTATCCTGGCGCTCCTGGGGCTGGTTCGGGAACAGGTGTTCGAGCTCCACCGTGCCGCCCTGGGCCGCCAGGATCACACCGCGCTCGACCAGGTTCTCCAGCTCGCGCACGTTGCCAGGCCAGTCGTGCCGCATCAGCGCCTGCAGCGCGCGGTCGCCCAGGCCACTGAGGCGCTTGTTGTGCACCGCCATGAAGCGCGCCAGCAGATGGCGCGCCAGCGGCTCGATGTCGGCGCTGCGCTCGCGCAGCGGCGGGATGCGGATGGGGTACACGTTGAGCCGGTACAGCAGGTCGCGCCGGAACCGCCCCTGCGCCACCGCTTCCTCCAGGTCCACGTTGGTCGCGGTGACCATGCGCACGTTGACCTTGCGCGTGGCCTCGGCCCCCAGCCGCTCGATCTCGCCCTCCTGCAGCACGCGCAGCAGCTTGGCCTGCGCCGCCAGCGGCAGGTCGCCGACCTCGTCGAGGAACAGCGTGCCGCCTTCGGCGCGCTCGAAGCGCCCGGCGCGCGCCGCATGGGCCCCGGTGTAGGCCCCTTTCTCGACACCGAACAGCTCGGCCTCGATCAGTTCGGCGGGCAGCGCCGCGCAGTTCACCGCCACGAAGGGGCCCGCGGCGCGGTCGGAGTGCGCGTGCAGGGCGCGGGCGAAACGCTCTTTGCCAACCCCGGTCTCGCCGGTCAGCAGCACCGTGACCTGGGTCTGCGCGGCACGCTGCATGAGATTGTGCGCCTGCTGGAACGCCGGTGAATTCCCGACCAGCATGCCGCCAGAAGTCGTGGGCTCCAGCGTGGTCTTGAGCGCCTGCACCTGCTGGCTCAGCGCGTCCATCTTGTCCAGCAGCGAATCGTCTTCGAAGTATTGGCCGTAGGCCGCGCCGTCAGGCCATTCGTCGATCGGCTTGCCCACGATGTGGCAGTGCTCGTCTCCGCAGGCGCCGCACCGGATTTCCTTGAACAGGATCAGCTTGCCCATGAACGCGCTGGTGTAGCCGCTGGCGTAGCCCAGCAGGATCCAGCAGGCCGGCTCGTCCACCACGCCGTAGGCCAGGCGGTGGGCATGGGCCTCCCAGGAATCGTCCCACCGGAACTCGCCCTCGAACAGGCCCGCAGCCGCGTCCATCTTCAGGTGCAGTGGCGTGACCCGGGCCGCGCCTTCGAGCATGTGCAGTTGAGGCCCCACGAGGAACATGTCTTCCAGGCTGCAGTCCCCCCGGGTCTTGTTGGCAAAGCCGGCGTCGTGCAGTCCGCTGGCGTAGCCCATGCGCGTGAGCAGGCGGCGGGCGTGGTCGGTGCCGACCGAGGTGATCAGGTCGCGGCGCAACGCACTCAGCGCCGCCGTGTGCAGCAGGACCATGCGGCGCTCGCCGAGCCAGATGGCCCCGCTGTCGGGCTCGAAGCGGAGCAGTTTCCTCAGGTCGGCGTCCGGAGGGTAGTTCAGATGCGGTTCCACGGGGTCTCCTGGTCGCTGGGCTGTGTTTGCGCGGATTCTCGATATTTTCACTGCACAAGCCTTTTTCGGCAAGCCAGCAGAGGTTCGGTACAGCCTTCACCATTTCATCAAACACCGGCAAAGACCTTGATGATTTAGTGAATTCATTTTGCATTTCATGGTGTTGCACGGTGTTTGGCAGACCGGGTTTCCCGCCAGAACCCGGGAAAACCCACCTCCTCCGATGCTTGATGCTTAGGGGCATTCCCTTAAATATCGAGATTTTTGGAGATTCTGGTCCATTCAGGCACACCCCATGCAAGAGCAGCCGTGTCCACCCCGCCCGACCATGACCTCTGTACACGCCCCCGAATTCCAGAACCTGCCCGCCGTGGACCTGCAGCGCCGCTACGTGCGCCTGCTGGAGCGCCGCGGCGACGGCTTGGTCAGCTTCGAGTTCTCGATCGGCTGGCCCGAGCTGGCGGTGGAACTGATGCTGCCCTCGGCGGCGTTCGACGAGTTCTGCGCCCGCAACCACGTGATCTGGCGCGAAGACTGAACCCCTACAACACCAGGAGACAAGACCCGATGAACATCGACCTGCAGGCGCGCGAGATCACACCGCTGCGCCACACCTATGCCCACGTGGCGCAGCACATCGGCGGCGACAAGGTGGCCTCGCGCTACCAGGAAGCCACCTTCGGCGTCCAGCCGATGACCAACTTCCACTACCGGCCCACCTGGGACCCGGCGCACGAACTGTTCGACGCAGCACGCAGCCGCGTGGTGCTGGCCGACTGGTACGTGCTGAAGGACCCGCGCCAGTTCTATTACGCCACTTGGACCATGACGCGCTCGCGCCAGCAGGACGCGATGGAAGCCAGCTTCCAGTTCGTCGAATCGCGCGGCATGGTCGCCATGATCCCGGAAGCGGTGCGCGACAAGGCGCTCGCGGTGCTGCTGCCGCTGCGCCACGCGGCCTGGGGCGCCAACATGAACAACGCGTCCATCGCCGCCTACGGCTTTGGCACCGCCTTCACCGCGCCGGCCATGTTCCACGCCATGGACAATCTCGGGATCGCGCAGTACCTGACCCGCCTGGGCCTGGCGATGGCCGAGCCGCAGGCTCTGGATGCCGGCAAGCAGGCCTGGCTGGACGACCCGCACTGGCAGGGCCTGCGCCGCTACGTGGAAGACACCCTGGTGCTGCAGGACCCGTTCGAGCTGTTCGTGGCGCAGAACCTCGCGCTCGACGGCCTGCTGTACCCGCTGGTCTACACCCGCTTCGTGGACGACCACGTCGCGCTGCAAGGCGGCACCGCGGTGGCCATGCTGACCAGCTTCATGCCCGAATGGTTCGACGAGACCACGCGCTGGGTCGACGCGCTGGTGAAGACCGCCGCGGCCGAGTCCGACGCCAACCGAGCCCTGATCTCGCGGTGGGCGGCCGAATGGTCGGACCGCGCCCAGGCCGCGCTGACACCGGTGGCCGAACTGGCCCTGGACGCCCAGGGCCCCGCCGCGCTGGGCGAGGCGGGGGACCAGTTCAAGGCCCGCTGCAAGAAGGCCGGCCTCGCGCTCTGAACCCTGCCCACAAGGAAACCCCATGTCCAACGTATTCATCGCCTTCCAGCACAACGAAGAATCGCGTCCGGTGATCGACGCCATCGTGGCCGACAACCCCGCCGCACAGGTCGTGCACTCGCCCGGCCTGGTCAAGATCGACGCGCCCGACCGCCTGACGATCCGCCGCTCGACCATCGAGGAGCAGACCGGCCGCCCCTACGACCTGCAGCAGATCCACGTCAACCTGGTGACGCTGTCGGGCCACATCGACGAAGACGACGACCAACTCACCCTGAGCTGGAAACACTGACCCCCCGCCCACCCGAGGAGACATATCTCATGGACACCCGCGTCACCAAGAAAAAACTCGGCCTCAAGGACCGCTACGCCGCCATGACCCGCGGCCTGGGCTGGCAGACCACCTACCAGCCCATGGACAAGGTCTTCCCCTACGACAAGTACGAGGGCATCAAGATCCACGACTGGGACAAGTGGGAAGACCCCTTCCGCCTGACCATGGACGCCTACTGGAAATACCAGGGCGAGAAGGAGAAGAAGCTCTACGCGGTGATCGAGGCCTTCGCGCAGAACAACGGCCAGTTGGGCGTGAGCGACGCGCGCTACATCAACGCGCTCAAGCTGTTCATCCAGGGTGTCACGCCGCTGGAGTATTACGCGCACCGCGGCTTCGCGCACGTGGGCCGCCAATTCACCGGCGAGGGCGCACGCGTGGCCGCGCAGATGCAGAGCATCGACGAACTGCGCCACTACCAGACCGAGACGCACGCGATCAGCCACTACAACAAATACTTCAACGGCATGCACCACTCGAACCACTGGTTCGACCGCGTGTGGTACCTGAGCGTGCCCAAGAGCTTCTTCGAGGACGCCTGCACCGGTGGCCCGTTCGAGTTTCTCACCGCCGTGAGCTTCAGCTTCGAATACGTGCTGACCAACCTGCTGTTCGTGCCCTTCATGAGCGGCGCGGCGCACAACGGCGACATGTCCACCGTGACCTTCGGCTTCAGCGCGCAAAGCGACGAGAGCCGCCACATGACGCTGGGCATCGAATGCATCAAGTTCCTGCTGGAGCAGGACCCGGACAACGTGCCCATCGTGCAGGGCTGGATCGACAAGTGGTTCTGGCGCGGCTACCGCCTGCTGACCCTGGTGGCCATGATGCAGGACTACATGCTGCCCAAGCGCGTGATGAGCTGGAAGGAAGCCTGGGAGATGTATGCCGAGGAAAACGGCGGGGCCCTGTTCAAGGACCTGGCGCGCTACGGCATCCGCGAGCCCAAGGGCTGGAAGGACGCCTGCGAAGGCAAGGACCACATCAGCCACCAGGCCTGGAACACCTTCTACAACTACAACGCCGCCGCGCTCTTTCACACCTGGGTGCCCAACGAGGACGAGATGGACTGGCTGTCGGAGAAATACCCCGACACCTTCGACAAGCACTACCGCCCGCGCCTGGAGCACTACCGCGCGCAGCAGCAGGCCGGCAAGCGTTTCTACAACAAGACGCTGCCCATGCTGTGCAACACCTGCCAGATCCCGATGCTGTTCACCGAGCCCGGCGACGCCAGCAAGATCTGCTACCGCGAGAGCGACTGGCGCGGCAACAAGCACCACTTCTGCTCGGACCACTGCAAGGACATCTTCGATCACGAGCCCGAGAAATACGTGCAGAGCTGGCTGCCGGTGCACCAGATCTACCAGGGCCACTGCTTCAAGCCCGGCACCGACCCCACGGTCGAGGGCTTCGACCCGTTGATCGCGGTGCTGCAGTGGTACGAGATGGAGATCGGCCGCGACAACTTCGATTTCGAAGGCTCGCAAGACCAGAAGAACTTCGCCGCCTGGCGCGGCCAGCCCATGGAAGGAGCCGCGAAATGAGCGTCGTCGCCCTCTCCACATACGACTTCCCGGCCAAGGACGTGCGGGAGAACTTTCCCGCGCCGCTGCTCTACATCGGCTGGGAAGACCACCTGATGTTCTGCGCCCCGTTCTGCCTGCCGCTGCCGCCCGACATGCCGTTCGGCGCGCTGCCCACGGCCGTGCTTGCCGGCGTCTACGGCGAGCACCCGGACTTCGCGCGCATCGACTGGTCCACCGTCGAGTGGTTCAAGTCGGGTCAGCCCTGGCAGCCGGACCCGGCCAAGTCGCTGGCCGACAACGGCCTGACGCACAAGGACGCAATCCGTTTCCGCACGCCGGGCCTCACGGGCATCGGGGCTTCGTTCAGCTGAGCACCAGGCCTTCTCGACATGAGCTACCAACTCACCATCGAACCCCTGGACGCGACCATCGAGGTCGAGGAAGGCCAGACCGTGCTGGATGCGGCCCTGCGCCAGGGCATCTACATCCCGCACGCCTGCGGCCACGGGCTGTGCGGCACCTGCAAGGTGCGGGTGAGCGACGGCGAGGTGGACCATGGCGCGGCCAACCCGTTCGCGCTGATGGACTTCGAGCGCGACGAGGGCAAGACCCTGGCCTGCTGCTGCACGCTGCAGAGCGACGCCACCATCGAGGCCGACATCGACGAAGAGCCCGATGCCGAGGTGATCCCGGTGCGCGACTTCGCCGCCACGGTGGCGCGCATAGCCACCCTGACCCCGACCATCAAGGCCATCCACCTGCAGCTCGACAAGCCCATCCACTTCCAGGCCGGGCAGTATGTGCAACTGGAGATTCCGGGCCTGGGCCAGAGCCGCGCCTTCTCCATCGCCAACGCGCCGGCCGAGGTGCAGGCCAGCGGCGAGATCGAACTCAACGTGCGCATCGTGGCCGGCGGCGCCGGTACCGGCTACCTGCACGAGAAGCTGAAGGCCGGCGACCGGCTGCGCCTGAGCGGGCCCTATGGCCGCTTCTTCGTGCGCGAATCGGCGCAACTGCCCATGCTTTTCATGGCAGGCGGTTCGGGTCTGTCGAGCCCGCGCGCCATGATCCTGGACCTGCTGGGCAAGGGCTGCACACAGCCCATCACCCTGGTGTATGGCCAGCGCAGCCGCGACGAGCTGTACTACGACGCCGAGTTCCGCGCGCTGGTACAGCGGCATCCGAATTTCACCTACGTGGCGGCCCTGTCGCACGAGCCCGAAGGCACGGACTGGAGCGGCGCGCGTGGCTTCGTACACGAAGCCGCCAAGGCGCACTTCCCGCAGGGCTTCGCCGGCCACAAGGCCTACCTGTGCGGGCCGCCGCCCATGATCGAGGCCTGCATAGCCGCGCTGATGCAGGGCCGGCTGTTCGAGCGCGACATCTACACCGAGAAATTTCTCTCGGCGGCCGATGCGCAGTCGGCGCGCAGCCCCTTGTTCCGGCGGGTGTGAACCATGAGCCTCTTCGACACCCGCCCCAAAGTCAGCGTGCTGGTCGAGCAGACCGGCGAGCGCTACGCCTGCGCCACCACCGAAAGCCTGCTGCAGGGCATGTTGCGCCTGGGCCGCAAGGGCATCCCGGTCGGCTGCGTCAACGGCGGCTGCGGCGTGTGCAAGGTGCGCGTGCTCGAAGGCCGGACCACGCCGCTGGGGCCGGTCAGCCGCGCGCACGTGAGCGAAGCCGACGAGCAGCAGGGCTTCACCCTGGCGTGCCGGGTCGCGCCCGCCACGTCCGTGACCCTGCGGGGGGTCGGCAAGTTCGAGAAACCCTTTTCCAGAAGGCCTGCCGTATCTGCGGCGGCAGGCTCCGAATCCTGAACAGCAGCAACCCCCACAAAGGAGACACATCATGGGTGTAATGAGAATCGGGCACGCCAGCCTGAAAGTGATGGACATGGCCGCGGCCCTGCGGCACTACGAGAACGTGCTCGGCATGAAGGTGACGATGCAGGACAAGGCCGGCAACGTCTACCTCAAGTGCTGGGACGAATGGGACAAGTTCTCCGTGGTGCTCACGCCCGCCGACGAGGCCGGCCTGAACCACGTGGCCTACAAGGTCGAGAAAGAGAGCGACCTGGACGAACTCCAGCAAAAGATCGAGGCCTGGGGCGTGAAGACCACGATACTCGACGAGGGTACGCTGCCATCGACCGGGCGCATGCTGCAGTTCAAGCTGCCCAGCGGCCACGAGATGCGGCTGTACGCCACCAAGGAATACGTGGGCACCGAGGTCGGCACCACCAGCCCCGACCCCTGGCCCGACGGCATCAAGGGCGCCGGCGCGCACTGGCTGGACCACACGCTGCTGATGTGCGAGATGAACCCGGAAGCGGGCATCAACACCGTGGCCGACAACACGCGTTTCATGGCCGAAGTGCTGGACTTCTTCCTGACCGAGCAGGTCACGGTCGGCCCCGGCGGCAGCATCCAGGCCGCCACCTGGATGAGCCGCACCACCACGCCGCACGACATCGCCTTCGTCGGCGGCGCGCGCAGCGGCTTGCACCACATCGCCTTCTTCCTCGACTCCTGGCACGACGTGCTCAAGGCCGCCGACGTGATGGCCAAGAACAAGACCCGCATCGACGTGGCGCCCACGCGCCACGGCATCACGCGCGGCGAGACCATCTACTTCTTCGACCCCAGCGGCAACCGCAACGAGACCTTCGCCGGCCTGGGCTACCTGGCCCAGCGCGACCGGCCCGTGACCACCTGGACCGAGGACAAGCTCTGGAGCGGCATCTTCTATCACACGGGTGAAGCGGTGCCGTCCTTCACGGACGTGTACACCTGATCCGGCGCGCCATGAACCTGTCCGTCGAGACCCCGCAAATCGGCACCACGGCGGCCCACGCCGCCGTGGCCGCCGCGGTGAATCACGCCCGCTCGCTGGGCATCACCATCAACGCGGCCGTGACCGACGGCAGCGGCACGCTGATGGCGTTCCTGCGCATGAACGGCGCGTTCCTGCACTCGATCGACATCGCGCTCGACAAGGCCTACACCGCCGCCAGCTTCGGCTTCCCGACCTCGAAGTGGAGCGGCGTCATCGGCGACGACGAGCTGCTTCGCATCGGCCTGAATCGGCGCGAGCGGCTGGTGCTGTTCGGCGGCGGGCTGCCCATCGTCTCGGACGGTGCGCGCATCGGCGGCATCGGCGTCTCCGGCGGTTCGGCCGAGCAGGACGAAGCCTGCGCCCGCGCCGGCCTGCAAGCCCTGGGCCTGGTTTGAATCTCCACCACCTCTGTTCACCATGAAACAGTTTCACAACTTCATCAACGGCGAGTTCGTCGCCACCGGAAAAACCTTCGAGAACCGCGCCCCGGCGAACAACCAGGTCATCGGCCTGGTGCACGAAGCCGGCCAATCCGAGGTCGATGCCGCCGTGGCCGCCGCGCACGCCGCGCTCAAGGGCGAATGGGGCCGCATGAGCGTGGTCCGGCGCGCCGAACTGCTGCACGCGGTGGCCGACGAGATCCACCGCCGCTTCGACGAGTTCCTCGAAGCCGAACTCGCCGACACCGGCAAGCCGCGCTCGCTGGCCTCGCACATCGACATTCCCCGCGGCGCGGCCAACTTCAAGATCTTTGCCGACATCGTCAAAAACGTGCCGACCGAGAGCTTCCAGATGGCCACACCCGACGGCGGCACCGCCATCAGCTACGCGGTGCGCTCGCCGCTGGGCGTGGTCGGCGTGATCTGCCCCTGGAACCTGCCGCTGCTGCTGATGACCTGGAAGGTCGGCCCGGCGCTGGCCTGCGGCAATGCCGTGATCGTCAAGCCCTCGGAGGAAACGCCCGCCACCGCCACGCTGCTGGGCGAGGTGATGAACGCCGTGGGCATTCCCAAGGGCGTGTACCAGGTGCTGCACGGCTTCGGCCCCGGCTCGGCCGGCGAGTTCATCACCAAGCACCTCGGCGTCAACGGCATCACCTTCACCGGCGAGACGCGCACCGGCGAAGCCATCATGGCCGCGGCCGCCAAGGGCGTGCGCCCGGTCAGCTTCGAGCTCGGCGGCAAGAACGCCGGCATCGTGTTCGCCGATGCCGATTTCGAGAAGGCCGTGGCCGGCATCACGCGCAGCGCGTTCGAGAACTGCGGCCAGGTCTGCCTGGGCACCGAGCGCGTCTACGTGCAACGCCCGATCTTTGAGAAGTTCGTGGCCGCGCTCAAGGCCAGTGCCGAAGGCCTGAAGGTCGGGCCATCCCACGAGCCGGGCGTGAACCTCGGCCCGCTGATTTCCGCCGAGCACAAGGAGAAGGTGCTGGGCTACTACGCCAAGGCCAGGGCCGAAGGCGCCACCGTGGTCACCGGTGGCGGTGTGCCCGAAATGAAGGGTGAATTCGCCGAAGGCCACTTCGTGTTGCCCACGATCTGGACCGGCCTGCCCGAGAGCGCCGCCGTCATCCGCGAGGAAATCTTCGGCCCCTGCTGCCACATCGCGCCCTTCGACACCGAGGAGGAAGCGATCGCACTGGCCAACGCCACCGACTACGGCCTGGCCACCACCGTGTGGACGCAGGACCTGGGCACCGCGCACCGCGTGGCCGCCGCGATCGATGTCGGCCTGTGCTGGATCAACTCCTGGTTCCTGCGCGACCTGCGCACCGCCTTCGGCGGATCGAAAGCCAGCGGCATCGGTCGCGAGGGCGGCGTGCATTCGCTGGAGTTCTACACCGAACTGCGCAACGTGATGGTGAAGCTGTGAACGCGCCGCACAACCCCGAAGTTGCGCGCAGCGTGCGCACCGGCTCCTTCCACACCAACGTGCACGACCTCGGCGAATCCCGCCCCGGCCAGCCGCCGGTGCTGTTCATCCATGGCTCCGGCCCGGGCGTGAGCGCCTGGGCCAACTGGCGGCTGGCATTGCCCGTGATCGCGCAAGACCGCCACGTGATCGCGCCCGACATGGTGGGCTTCGGCTACACCGACCGGCCCGCCGGACAGGCCTACACAATGGATGCCTGGGTGCAGCAGGTGCTGGACCTCATGGATGCGCTCGGCGTCGAGCAGGCCGACGTGGTGGGCAACAGCTTCGGCGGCGCGCTGTCGCTTGCGCTGGCCATCCGCGCGCCGCAGCGCGTGCGGCGGCTGGTGCTCATGGGATCGGTCGGCGTGTCCTTTCCGATCACGCCGGGCCTTGACGCCGTGTGGGGCTACGAGCCTTCGCTGGACAACATGAAGCGCCTGCTGGACATCTTCGCCCACAGCCGCGCGCTGGTCACCGACGAACTGGCGCAACTGCGCTACGAGGCCAGCATCCGGCCCGGTTTCCAGGCATCGTTCGCCGCCATGTTCCCGGCGCCGCGCCAGCGCTGGGTCGATGCGATGGCCAGCCCCGAGGCGGCCATCCGCGCGCTGCCGCACGAGACGCTGATCGTGCACGGGCGGGAAGACAAGGTCATCGCGCTGCAGAACTCGCTCAGGCTCAGCGAGTGGATTGCCCACAGCCAGTTGCACGTGTTCGGCCACTGCGGCCACTGGACGCAGATCGAACACGCGGACCGTTTCGTGCGCCTCGTCGGCGACTTCCTGGCCGAGGCCGACGGCGCCTGATTTCCCTTTCACAGGACACCCCATGGACCCACAAAAAATCCAGCGCCACGGCGACGAGCTGTACCAATCGCTGCTCAGCCGCCAGCCCGTGGCGCCGCTGACCGAGCGCGAGCCGGGCATCACCATCGACGACGCCTACCAGATCCAGTTGCGCATGATCCAGCGCCGCCTCGACGCCGGCGAGCGCGTCGTGGGCAAGAAGATCGGCGTGACCAGCCAGGTCGTGATGGACATGCTGGGTGTGAACCAGCCCGACTTCGGCCACCTGCTCTCGGGCATGGTGTTCAACGAAGGCCAGCCGCTGAGCATGGCCCAATTCATCGCGCCCAAGGCCGAGGCCGAGGTGGCCTTCATCCTCGCGCGCGACCTCGAAGGCCCGGGCGTGACCGCCGCCGACGTGCTGCGCGCCACCGACTGCGTGATGCCCTGCTTCGAGATCGTGGACAGCCGCATCAAGGACTGGAAGATCAAGATCCAGGACACCGTGGCCGACAACGCCTCCTGCGGCGTGCTCACGCTCGGTGGCCTGCGCCGCAGCCCGCGCGACATCGACCTCGCCCTGGCCGGCATGGTGCTGGAGAAGAACGGCGAGATCGTCAGCACCTCGTGCGGCGCCTCGGTGCAGGGCTCGCCCGTCAACGCCGTGGCCTGGCTGGCCAACACGCTGGGGCGGCTGGGCATAGGCCTCAAGGCCGGCGACATCATCCTCTCGGGCTCGCAGTCGCCCCTGGTGCCGGTGGTGGCGGGCGACAGCCTGTATTGCACGGTCGGTGGACTGGGCGGTACTTCCGTCCGGTTTGTGGCTTGAACGGAGAAGCGATTCATGAAACTCGACCAGCACACCATCGCCCAACTCGCCGAGCACCTGGAGAACGCCGAACTCGAGGCCCAGGACGTGCTCAAGATCACCGACGACCACCCGGACATGGACTGGGCCGACGCCTACGCCATCCAGGATGCCATCCGCGCCCGCAAGGAAAGCCGCGGCCAGAAGACCGTGGGCCTCAAGTGCGGCCTGACCTCCTACGCCAAGATGAAGCAGATGGGTGTGGACACGCCCGTGTTCGGCTTCGTCAGCGACTACATGGCCCGCACCGAGGGCAGTCAGATCAGGACGTCCGAACTCATCCACCCCAAGGTGGAGGCCGAGATCTGCGTCGTCACCAAGGCGCCGCTGCAGGGACCGGGCTGCCACGTGGGCGCCGTGATGGCCGCCATCGACTTCGTCATCCCCGGTGTGGAAATCATCGACAGCCGCTACCGCGACTTCAAGTTCGACCTGAAGAGCGTGATCGCCGACAACACCTCGGCCTCGCGCTTCGTGATCGGTGGCCGCGCGCGCAGCGTGGACGCGCTGGACCTGCGCACGCTCGGCGTGGTGCTGGAAAAGAACGGCCGGATCGTGGCCATGGCCGCGGGCGCGGCCGTGATGGGCCACCCGGCCGCGGCCATCGCCGCGCTGGCCAACCACCTCGGCGAACGCGGCCAGGCCATCCCGGCCGGCACTTTCATCATGACCGGCGGCGTGACCGAGGCCATCGCCGTGCAGGCCGGCGACAGCGTCAACGTGCGCTTCCAAGACCTGGGCACGGTCTCGATGCGGTTCACCTGACACCCCTTCTTCCCATTCAAACGAGAGAGAAACGCATGAACAGCAAACTAGCGGCCGGGATTCAACTGGTGCACGTGCCCTACAGGGGCACCGGGCCCGCCACCCAGGATTTGCTGGCCGGCACCGTGCTGCTGTCGTTCGAAAGCTCGTTGACCAGCGCTGCACCCAACGTCAATGCGGGCCGGCTCAAGGCCATCGCCATCACAGCGGCCACGCGCAGCGCCCTGCTGCCCGACGTACCAACCGTGGCCGAACAGGGCTATCCCGGCTTCGACGTGCCGACCTGGTTCGGCATCGTCGCACCGGCCAACCTGCCTCCGGCGGTGGCCGCCACCCTGCACCGGGCGATCACCGAAGTGCTCGGCACAAGTGAGGTCGCCGAACGCTTCGCGCAGATCGGTGCCGAACCGACCCCCATGGCGGCCGAGCGCTTCGCCGGCTACATCCGGGCCGAAAACGAGCGCTGGGCCAAGGTAATCCGCGACGCCCGCATCACACTCGAATGAATGAAGGAATTCCCATGAAAAAAATCAAATGCGCCCTGATCGGTCCGGGCAACATCGGCACCGACCTGCTGGCCAAGCTGCAGCGCAGCCCCGTGCTGGAGCCGGTATGGATGGTGGGTATCGATCCGGCATCCGATGGTTTGAAACGTGCCAGTGAGATGGGCATCAAAACCACCGCAGAAGGCGTGGACGGCCTGATCCCGCACATGAAGGCCGACGGCGTGCAGATCGTCTTCGACGCCACCAGCGCCTACGTGCACGCCGAGAACAGCGCCAAGGTCAACGCCCAGGGCGCGATGATGATCGACCTCACGCCCGCGGCCATCGGCCCCTACTGCGTGCCACCGGTGAACCTGAAGCAGCACGTCGGCCGGCGCGAGATGAACGTCAACATGGTCACCTGCGGCGGCCAGGCCACGATTCCCATGGTCTACGCCGTCAGCCGCGTGCAGCCCGTGGCCTACGGCGAGATCGTGGCCACCGTCTCCAGCCGCTCGGTCGGCCCGGGCACGCGCAAGAACATCGACGAGTTCACGCGCACCACGGCGGGCGCCGTCGAGAAAGTCGGCGGCGCCAGGCAGGGCAAGGCCATCATCATCATCAACCCGGCCGAGCCGCCGCTGATCATGCGCGACACCGTGCACTGCCTCGTGGAGGGCAAGCCCGACGAGGCCGCCATCACGCAGTCCATCCACGACATGATCCGCGAGGTGCAGAAGTACGTGCCGGGCTACAAGTTGGTCAACGGCCCGGTGTTCGACGGCCAGCGCGTCTCGGTCTTCATGGAAGTCGAAGGCCTGGGCGACTACCTGCCCAAGTACGCGGGCAACCTCGACATCATGACCGCCGCCGCCGCGCGCACGGCCGAGATGTTCGCCGAAGAAATCCTCAAGGGCGAGCTCGTCCTCGAACCCGTGGCCGCGTGAGAAGGAGCACCCCATGACACTCAAAGGCAAGCAGATCACCGTGCACGACATGACGCTGCGCGACGGCATGCACCCCAAGCGCCACCTGATGACGCTCGAGCAGATGAAGACCATCGCCTGCGGGCTGGACGCCGCCGGCGTGCCGCTGATCGAAGTCACTCACGGTGACGGCCTGGGCGGCAGCTCGGTCAACTACGGCTTTCCGGCCCACAGCGACGAGCAATACCTGAGCGCGGTCATCCCGCTGGTGAAGCAGGCCAAGGTCTCGGCCCTGCTGCTGCCGGGCATAGGCACCGTGGACCACCTGAAGATGGCGCACGGCCTGGGCGTGCACACCATCCGCGTGGCCACGCACTGCACCGAGGCCGACGTGTCCGAGCAGCACATCCGCTTCGCGCGCAAGCTGGAGATGGACACCGTGGGCTTCCTGATGATGGCGCACATGGCCAGCCCCGAGAAACTGGTCGAGCAGGCGAAGCTGATGGAGGGCTACGGCGCCAACTGCATCTACGTGACCGATTCGGCCGGGCATCTGCTGCCCGAGACCGTCAAGGCCCGCGTGGGCGCCGTGCGCGAGGCACTGAAGCCTGAAACCGAACTGGGCTTCCACGGCCACCACAACCTGGCAATGGGCGTGGCCAACTCGATCGCGGCCATTGAAGTGGGGGCCAACCGCATCGACGCGGCGGCGGCCGGCCTCGGCGCGGGCGCGGGCAACACGCCGATGGAGGTGCTGATCGCGGTGTGCGATCTGATGGGCATAGCGACCGGCGTGGACGTGTTCAAGATCCAGGACGTGGCTGAGGACTTGGTGGTGCCCATCATGGACTTCCCGATCCGCATCGACCGCGACGCGCTCACGCTGGGCTACGCGGGCGTCTACGGCTCCTTCCTGCTGTTCGCCAAACGCGCCGAACAGAAGTACGGCGTCCCGGCGCGCGACATCCTGGTCGAGATGGGCCGGCGCGGCATGGTCGGCGGGCAGGAAGACATGATCGAGGACACCGCCATGACCATGGCGCGCGAACGCGGCCGGCTTGCCGCCTGAAGTCGAAGTAGGAATGCCAGTCACCCGACCCCCCCTTCACAGCTCCGTACGTGCGGAGCTACCGCATACGGCTCCTGCCTCGGGTCGTGACGATCAGACGCTGGCCGGGG
>G312J29652_10000115_pt1 | contig 16126 bp, 18 predicted proteins | sample EareggfetidaYelm_FD_29652 | JGI IMG/M metagenome (IMG submission 29652) | reverse complement strand
AATCCAATGGCTCAAGCCAATTGCATCTTTTGGTTTTCAATAGTTACATTAAAATGAACTTCTGCTTTCAAGGCTTTGAATACTTTCCATACAGTATCAATGGTGGCGCTATTTGCGCTGCTCTCCAGTTTTGAAATTTGCGATTTTTGGACGCCCACTAGTTTTCCCAACTGTTCTTGCGTTAGAGAACGTTCTTGCCTGACGGCTTTAATCATACGCCCCAGCAGCTCCATACGCAGTTCATGCTCGTAGCTATCTCTCTCAGGGGTGCCTGTTTTTCCAATATACTTGTCCTTCATTTCTACAAGCGAGTAAGATTTCATTTTTGGCTTTGTCATAATATTGTGTCTCAAAGTATTGCACTTGCTTAATTTTTCAGCAAAGATAAAAAAGTTTCTAATTTTAGAAACTTGCCTGCAAAAAATAAAAACAGAATCCTGCCCTCGATAAGAACTTGCCGTCAGCGCATTTATCAAACCAAAAAAAGAAAAGGAGGGGGAAAGCGCCAGACGTCGGAAGGAGAAAAGGAAGCGGCTTGTCATTGCGATAACGACGGTTGCAAAGGGCGCTAAACCAATCCTCGTTCAGGAAAAAATCGAATAATTTTTAAAAGTTTCCGTTTTTCCGCGTCTTTTTTTTCGTTAGTTAAATTTCTCTATTAACTTTGTGCACACATTTTACGCCATGATTGAGAATAACCTTTACGCCATTATTTTTCTCCAATTTGTTTTGGCGTTGGGATTTGTCGTTACCAGCATGGCAGCCACTCATTTACTAGGTCCCAAAAGAAGCACCAAGCAGAAGTTGTTGAATACCGAGGCCGGCATCGAAGTGGTGGGAAATGCGCGTTTGCCCTTCAATATCAAATACTTTGTGGTTGCCATTTTATTTGTCCTCTTCGATGTGGAGGTCATTTTTATGTACCCTTGGGCGGTGAACTTCAAAGAGTTAGGGATGTTTGGTTTCGCGGAAATGCTGATTTTCACTGCGGCCTTCTTGATTGGTTTCTTCTATATTCTCAAAAAAGGGGCGTTGAATTGGGAGAAATAGCAAATAAAATGAAACAGAATCCGTTTTATAAACAAAAGTGGGAACAATAAAAGAAAGAGTGAACGTAGCGGAAGCCCCCGAAGGACACAGCGGCGAAGGCTTTTTTGCCACCTCGTTGAGCAAGGTTATCGGGTTGGCGCGCGCCAATTCCATTTGGCCGCTTCCTTTTGCCACTTCGTGTTGCGGGATTGAGTTTATGGCCACTATGGGTTCAAATTACGACTTAGCGCGTTTTGGTTCCGAAAAGCTTTGTTTTTCTCCCCGACAGGCCGATTTGCTGATGGTTATGGGAACCATTTCCAAGAAAATGGGACCGGTGGTGAAACAGACCTATATTCAAATGGCGGAACCGCGTTGGGTGATTGCCGTGGGAGCCTGTGCTTCCAGCGGCGGCATTTTTGATACCTATTCTGTATTGCAGGGAATTGATAAAGTAGTGCCTGTGGATGTTTACGTGCCCGGGTGCCCGCCGCGTCCCGAACAAATTATCGACGGCGTGATGAAGATACAGGAGTTGGTGAAAAACGAGTCGCTTCGCAGACGAAACGAGCTGCCGTATAAAGAATTGTTACATTCTTATGGCATAGAATAAATGGAGATCGCCGCCTCATATCTGAAAGAACAACTGGATGAAAAATTCGGCGCCTCGGTTTTGCGGTACTCGACTCCCTACAACTTCCCGACAATAGAGTTTGAAGCGGCGCGTATTGCGGAGTTGCTGAAGTGGCTGAAGGAACATGCCGAATTGCAAATGAATTTCCTCACCGACATTACGGGCATTCACTACCCCGACCAAAAAGGAAAAGAAATTGGCGTGGTTTATCACGTACACGGATTAGCGCACAATATCAGGTTGCGCATCAAATGTTTTTTGCCCGCTGAAAACCCGGCGATTGATTCGGCTACNACGGTTTATTCAGGGGCTAATTGGATGGAGCGCGAGACCTACGATTTTTTTGGCGTTCAATTCCAAGGGCATCCGAATTTGAAACGGATTTTGAACGTGGATGAAATGGACTATTTCCCGTTGCGCAAGGAATATCCGTTGGAAGACGGTACGCGCACTGATAAAGACGACAATTATTTTGGTCGATAAATGACAGCCGAGGAACACATAATTAAGCCTGCAGACGAACAAGAGTTGACCACGTTAAACTTTGGTCCGATACATCCCGCCACGCACGGCGTGATGCAGAACATTATCAAAATTAACGGGGAGACCGTGGCGGAGTGTGAGCAAACGATTGGCTACATTCANCGNGCCTTTGANAAAATTGCCGAGCATCGTCCGTTCTATCANGTGACGCCGCTCACCGACCGTCTCAATTATTGCTCGTCGCCTATCAACAACATGGGCTGGCACATGACGGTGGAAAAACTCATCGGAGTGGAACTGCCGAAGCGCGTGGAGTATATGCGAATCATCATCATGGAGCTGGCACGCATCTCCGACCACTTGATTTGCAACAGCGTCATCGGCGTGGACATGGGCGCTTTTACGGGCTTCACATATGTGTTCCAATACCGCGAGCGCATTTATGACATTTACGAAGAAATTTGCGGCGCCCGATTGACCACCAACATTGGACGCATCGGCGGATTTGAAAGAGATTTTAATAAGAACGTGTACAAAAAACTGAACGACTTTTTGGTCGATTTTCCGAAGATGTACGATCAGTTTATGAGTTTGCTGGAACGCAATCGCATCTTTATGGATCGCTCCATCGGCGTGGGAGGAATTTCGGCCGAAAGAGCGTTGAACTACGGCTTTACCGGCCCGAACTTGAGAGCCGCAGGAGTGGATTATGACGTTCGCGCAATGAATCCTTATTCTTCTTATCAGGATTTTGATTTCGCCATTCCCGTGGGAACGCAAGGAGACGTCTATGACCGTTTTATGGTGCGCGACGGCGAAATTCGGGAGAGTTTAAAATTGATTAAAAACGCATTGCAAAATATGCCCGAAGGCGACTATAAAGCCGATGTGCCTGAATTTTATTTGCCCCCGAAAGAAGATGTTTATTCCAAAATGGAAGCCTTAATTTGGCACTTCAAAATTGTGATGGGGGAAACCGATGTGCCGTCGGGAGAAGTGTACCATTCGGTGGAAGGCGGCAACGGCGAACTCGGATTTTATTTGGTGAGCGACGGGGGACGGGCGGCCTATCGTTTGCATTTTCGACGCCCTTGTTTTGTGTATTATCAGGCCTATCCCGAACTGATCAAAAACGCATTGATTTCGGATGCGGTGATGACCATGAGCAGTCTGAATGTAATTGCCGGCGAACTAGATGCGTGATGAGTAATAACAAGAAACAATTCAGCAACGAGGCGCTATCCTTGATTGAAAAAATCAAAAAGCGTTACCCTGAAGGGAAGCATAAATCGGCGCTCTTGCCGGTGCTTCATCTGGCGCAAGCGGAATTTGGCGGATGGCTTAGCGCGGAGGCTATGGATACGGTTGCCGCAGTGTTGAACCTCACGCCGATTGAAGTGTATGAAGTCGCTTCCTTTTATTCGATGTTCAATTTGCAACCCGTCGGAAAATGCGTGATAGAAGTCTGTCGCACCGGCCCTTGTTGGCTGATGGGCGCGGAAGACATTATCGGATATTTAGAGAAAAAATTAAATATAAGAGCGGGCGAAACCACAAGCGACGGAATGTTTACATTGAAAACAACGGAATGTCTGGCCGCCTGCGGAAATGCGCCGATGTTGCAAATTGGCGAACGCTATCACGAGCGCCTTACTTTCGACAAAGTAGATAAGTTGGTAGAAGAATATAAAGGAAGGACGGAACCTGTTTCGCATTGGGCAAAAAATAAAATTAAGGCGTGATGGGAAAGAAGATTTTATTGGAAAATATCCGCGTGCCTGACATTCACACCATGGAAGGCTATAAAGCAAAGGGCGGCTATCAGGCGTTGGAAAAAGCGCTGAAAATGACGCCCGACGACGTCACTAAGCACGTGTTGGATTCGGGATTAAAAGGAAGGGGAGGCGCCGGGTTCCCGGTGGGGAGGAAGTGGTCGTTCATTGATAAAAAATCGGGGAAGCCGCGCTATCTTGTTTGCAATGCCGACGAGAGCGAGCCGGGCACTTTCAAAGACCGCTATTTGATGGAACGAATCCCTCACATGTTGGCGGAGGGAATGATAATTTCAGGGTATGCCTTGGGCGCAAACACCGCTTACATCTACATTCGCGGAGAACTCATTTACATCTATCACATTTTAGAAAAAGCCATTGCCGAAGCCTATCAAGCAGGCTACTTGGGGAAAAATATTTTAGGCACGGAATACTCGCTTGACTTGCACTTGCAGTTGGGCGCCGGCGCTTATATCTGCGGCGAAGAAACCGCCTTGATTGAGTCGTTGGAAGGGAAGCGCGGCAACCCAAGAATTAAGCCTCCGTTTCCTGCGGTTTCGGGCTTGTGGGGATGTCCTACCGTGGTGAATAATGTGGAAAGCATTGCTACCGTTCCGCACATCATCAATATGGGCGGATCGGAGTATGCCAAAATCGGCGTCGGAAACAGCAAAGGCACCAAATTGATTTCGGCTTGCGGACATATTAATAAGCCCGGCGTGTATGAAATTGAATTGGGTCTTCCCGTCGAAGAATTTATTTACTCCGATGAATATTGCGGCGGAATTCGAGGAGGGCGAAAGCTGAAGGCAGTAGTGGCCGGCGGTTCGTCGGTTCCCATTCTTCCTGCCCATCTCATTTTAAAAACAGCCAAAGGCGAACCCCGCTTGATGAGCTACGAATCGTTGGCCGACGGCGGATTTGAATCGGGAACGATGCTTGGCTCAGGCGGATTTATCGTGATGGACGAAACGACCAGCATTGTAAAAAATTTATATACGTTCACGCGCTTCTATCATCACGAATCGTGCGGGCAATGCAGTCCTTGCCGCGAGGGAACGGGGTGGATGGAGAAAGTGTTGCATAAAATTCTGGACGGACACGGCACGCTCCGCGACGTGGAGTTGCTTTGGAGATTGCAAAAAAACATCGAGGGAAAAACCATTTGTCCTTTGGGCGACGCCGCGGCGTGGCCGGTGGCCAGCGCCATTCGACACTTCCGCGAAGAGTTTGAGCAGTATGTGAAGAACGGCGATAATATTCGCGACGTCAAGCATTATTTTAATCAGGCAGAACCACAAGCCGTGGGCGCGTAAATTACAGAGATATGCCAAAAATCACGATAGACGGAAAAACGATTGAAGTGCCCAAAGGCACCACCATCCTTCAGGCGGCGCGGATGATTGGCTCGGACGTGACTCCTCCCGCCATGTGTTATTACACCAAGTTGGAAGGCAGCGGGGGATATTGCCGCACGTGCATTGTGAAGGTCTCCAAAATGTCGGAAGCCAATCCCCACCCTATTCCGAAGCCCGTGGCTTCGTGTCGCACTTTGGCAGAAGAAGGGATGGAGGTTTTGAATTATACCTCGCCCGAAATTGTGGAGGCGAGAAAGGGCGTGGTNGAATTTTTATTGGCCAATCATCCGCTGGACTGCCCTATTTGCGATCAGGCGGGCGAATGTCATTTGCAAGACTTGTCTTACGAACACGGCTCTGAAAATACGGAGTACGAATTTAAGCGCCGCACCTTTAAAAAGATAGACATTGGNCCGCATGTGCAGTTGCATATGACTCGTTGCATCCTCTGCTATCGNTGCGTAAAAACGGCGGATCAAATTACCGAGAGCCGCGTACACGGCGTGTTGAATCGCGGCGACGTGTCGGAAATTTCTACCTACATTGAAAAATCTATCGACAATGATTTTTCGGGAAATGTGATTGACGTTTGTCCCGTAGGCGCGTTGACCGACAAAACGTTTCGCTTCAAGAGCCGCGTATGGTTCACCAAGCCCGTCTATGCNCATAGAAATTGCGACAACGAGAAGTGCGGCGGCAAAGTAACGCTGTGGTATAAAGGAGAGGACGTTCTCCGCGCCACGGGACGAAAAGACAAGTGGGGAGAACTGGAAGAATTTATTTGCAACGACTGTCGGTTTGAAAAAAAGAAAACCTCGGACTGGACGATCGAAGGGCCCGCCCACATCGACCGCCATTCCGTGATTTCGCAAAACCATTATGAAGAAATGACCGCGCCGAAAGAATTTACATTGAACGATATTAAGCCGATTGAAGATAAAATAAATGGATAGCGTATTCCTTCTCGATAAACTAATCCTCTGCGGGATTCTCTTGCTCATCGCTTTGGGAGTGGCGGCCTATACCACTTTGGCGGAACGAAAGTTTGCGGCCTTTTTTCAAGACCGCATAGGCCCCGACCGCGCAGGCCCCAAAGGAATGCTGCAACCTATTGCGGACGGCGTGAAGAGCTTTTTCAAAGAAGAAATTTTCCCCTCCGCCGCCGACAAAACGCTTTTCCTTTTAGCGCCTTGTTTGTTTATGTGCACGGCTTTGATGACGTATGCGGTAATTCCTTGGGGAAAAGATTTGCTCATCGACGGCAGAACGTTCTCTTTGCAAATAGCGGATTTGAATATTGGCATTCTGTATTCTTTCGGCGTAGTTTCGCTGGGCGTGTACGGAATTATGATCGGGGGATGGGCTTCCAACAATAAGTATTCCTTGTTGGGTTCGGTGCGCGCCTCTTCGCAGATGATAAGCTATGAATTGGCGATGGGGTTGTCCGTCATTCCTATTATAATGATGACGAGTTCGCTTAGCCTTCGCGACATTGCGGAGGGACAGCAGGGCTTGCACTGGAATGTTTTTTATCAACCCTTGGCTTTTATTATTTTCTTCACTTGCGCTTTGGCGGAAACCAATCGCACCCCCTTCGACTTGGCGGAAAGCGAGTCGGAACTTATAGGGGGCTATCATACCGAATACAGCAGCATGAAGTTGGCTTTATTTCTTTTTGGCGAATATGTGAACGTGTTTATTTCCTCGGCCTTGATTGTCACGCTTTTCTTTGGCGGATATAATTTTCCCGGAATGGAAAGTTTAGGTCTTTCGCAGAATTGGTTAGGCTTATTGAGCGTCGGCGTTTTCTTTGCCAAAACATTCTTTTTCATTTTTGTGTTTATTTGGATTCGCTGGACAATACCGCGCTTCCGCTACGATCAGCTGATGCGTTTGGGATGGCAGGTATTCATCCCGTTGGCTATTTTGAATATCCTGATAACAGGGGCGCTGATAATTTTAACTAATCCATAACCGTCATGCAATTAACCAATCGGTCAAAAGTAGTGGTGAATAAGCAGTTGAGCTTGACGGAGAAATTATATCTTCCTGCNATTCTCAATGGGTTGCGCATTACGTTCAGTCATTTTTTCCGCAAAAAAGTTACGCTTAGATACCCCGATAAAGAGCGCGAGTTTACGGCGGTTTACAGAGGCATGCACGTGTTGAAGCGCGACGAGGAGGGGAGAGAAAATTGTACCGCTTGCGGACTGTGTGCGGTGGCTTGTCCCGCCGAAGCCATTACGATGGACGCCGCCGAGCGCAAGCCCGGCGAAGAGCATTTATACCGCGAAGAAAAATACGCCGCCGATTACAGGATTAATATGTTGCGTTGCATCTATTGCGGCTTGTGCGAAGAGGCTTGTCCGAAAGACGCGATTTATCTCACCGACAGAATTGTGCACTCAGAATATACGCGCGGAAAATTTGTGTACGGAAAAGACTTGTTGGTGGAAAAAGTGAATGAGCGCATTGACGTCAGCAAACGTAAAATTAAAAAGGCAGAGGTTGCCGCATTATAAAATTTGAACGGTTTTTTGAACAGGCTTTAATAAATGGGACAGTATATTTTTTTCTTCTTGGCTTTTGTTTCAGTCTTGAGCGCCTTGTTGGTGGTTTTCGCCCGCAATCCTGTTCACAGCGTTTTATATTTAATTGTCTGCTTCTTCTCGATAGCCGGCCATTACATATTGTTGAACGCGCAGTTTTTGGCTATCGTGCACATAATAGTATATGCCGGCGCCATCATGGTTTTATTTTTATTTGTCATCATGTTGCTAAACTTAAATAAAGAGTTGGAGCCGCATAAACCCGGCCTGGCGAAAGCGGCGGCGGCCGTTTCGGCTTGCTTGCTTGGCTTAGTCATTTTAATGAGCGTGAAAGACGCCGCATTGGCGCAGACCGCCAGCCCCGAATCGCATGCCATAGGGTTAGTGAAAGAAATCGGACAAGTTTTATTTCGCGAATATTTGTTGCCGTTTGAAGTTACTTCGCTTTTATTTCTCGTCGCGATGATTGGCGCCGTGCTCATTTCAAAAAAAGAATTATGATACTGCAAATCGCGCCGCCTCTGTTTCAACCCCTCGAAGGATATTTATATCTCAGTCTTGCCTTGTTTTCCATTGGCGTGATTGGCGTGCTCACGCGCCGAAACGCCATTATCATTTTAATGTCTGTGGAACTCATGCTAAACGCGGCCAATCTTTTATTGGTGGCTTTCTCTTCTTACGGCGGAAAAGCAGACGGGCAAATTTTAGTATTCTTCATCATGGTAGTGGCCGCGGCGGAGGTGTCCGTGGGGTTGGCTTTGCTCATCAGCATCTACCGAAACACATCGAGCATTGATATTAATGTACTAAAGAAGTTAAAAGGATAATGAATCAAAATCTCACCATATTGGCCTCGTTGGTTCCNGGTTTTCCGTTGCTTGGCTTTTTGCTCAATGGATTATTCGGTTGCAAATTGTCGGAGAAAACTTCGGGATGGTTGGGCAGTTTGATGCCGCTCTTGTCGTTTATTGTTTCGGTTGTCCTCTTCGCCCAAGTATCCCGCGACGGAAGCATCGAAGTAACCCTTTTCGATTGGTTCCAAGCGGGAAGTTGGGATATTCGTTTTGCCTTTCTTATCGATCCGCTCGCCGTGATGATGATGATGATTATTGCCGGCGTGGGATTTTTAATTCACCTCTATTCGATCGGCTACATGCACGGCGACAAAGCCTTTTATCGTTTCTTTTCTCATTTGAATCTCTTTGTATTCTTCATGATGTTGCTGGTGATGGGGAACAGTTACCTTATCATGTTTATTGGTTGGGAAGGGGTGGGCGCTTGTTCTTATTTGCTCATCGGATTTTGGTTTAAGAATACAGACTACAACCTCGCCGCCAAAAAAGCCTTTGTGATGAATCGCATCGGGGACGTCGGATTTGTGTTGGCCATGTTTTTTCTTTTGTCCATGTCGGGCACCTTGGAGTTTGGAGCGCTGAACGCATGGTTGAAAAGCAACGCCTCCGCGGACGTCGGAATGCTTACCGCCGTAACGTTGNTGNTTTTCTTCGCCGCTACGGGAAAATCGGCGCAAATACCGCTCTATACTTGGTTGCCCGACGCCATGGCAGGCCCTACGCCCGTATCCGCCTTGATACACGCCGCTACGATGGTAACCGCAGGCATTTATATGATCATCCGCTCTTCGGCTTTGTTTATGCTCACGCCCTTGACGATGACCGTTATTTTATGGGTTGGAACAATTACGTGCGCGTTGGCGGCGGTTATCGGCATTAAGCAAAACGACATTAAAAAAGTATTGGCCTACTCCACCGTGAGTCAACTGGGATTGCTGTTTGCCGCCTTGGGCGTGGGAGCATTCAGCAGCGCTTTCTTTCATCTGACCACGCATGCCTTTTTCAAAGCCCTCTTATTTCTTGGAGCAGGAAGCGTGATTCACGCCTTGGGCGGCGAGCAAGACATTCGCAAAATGGGCGGCTTGAGGAAGCATATTAAATGGACTTATATTACCTTCTTTTTGGGCACGTTGGCCATTTCGGGCATTCCGCCGTTCTCGGGGTTCTTCTCCAAAGATGAAATTCTTTCCCGCGTATTTTCGCACAGTCCGACGGTGTGGTTTATTCTTCAGGCAAGTTCGCTCATCACCGTATTCTATATGTTCCGCTTATTGTATTTAGTTTTCTTCAACGACTTCCGCGGCAGCGACCGCGTACGCGAACACATACACGAATCGCCTCCCGTGATTACAATCCCGTTGGTAATTTTGGCGACATTGGCCGCCGCCGCGGGACTGCTTGGATTGCCTTCATTGTTAGGGAAAAATTGGATCGAAGGCTGGTTGCAGCCTGTAATAAATAATGCCGACGGCGAACAGGCCTCTCATCAACTGGAAATTATTTTGATGGCGATTGCCGCAGGGGGCGCGGCGCTTACTATTCTTTTTGCCCGCTCTTTATATATTGCCAAAAAGCAGTTGCCTGAAGAAAGCGAGAAAGAAATGTCGGGCATCAGTCTTTTGGCGTATAATAAATTTTATGCGGACGAATTTTACGACGCGCTGGTAAAACGCCCGATTAATCAACTGTCGTCTGCGGCTTACCGCTTTATAGATCGCGGCTTGCTCGACGGCATGGTGAGCGGCGCGGGAAATTTATCTGTTTTAATGGCCGGCATCCTTCGCCGCACACAGCAGGGAAATGCAGGGCTTTATATTTTTGCGATGGCGCTTGGCGTGATTGCTTTATTAATGATTCAGTGGTTGACAAGATGATTGGGTTACTGTTACTTTTTACGCCTTTAGCGGCTGCGCTTCTTGTGCTGATTGGCTCAAAGAAACCGATATTCTCGGCGATGCTTTCGCTTATTCCTGCCGCGATAACCGCTTGGGCTTATTGCCTATTTCAAAGCGGGCACGATTTCACCGTGGACATTCCTTGGATTTCTCGTCCCAATATTCACTTCCGCATTGGGATGGACGGCGTGGCTTTCTTATTGATCGCCCTTACCAATATTTCCACGCCGCTTATTTTATTGTCGGTCAATAAGGTGTCCAATTCAAGAACCTTTTGCTCGCTGATATTGCTCATGCAGTTTGCGCTCACGGGAGTGTTCATGGCAGACGATGCGGCGCTGTATTATGTCTTTTGGGAATTGACCTTGATACCCGCTTATTTTCTCCTTCTCTATTGGGGCGGAGAGAATCGCGGAAAAGTTACTTTCAAGTTTTTTGTTTACACGTTGATGGGGAGTCTTTTCATGCTGATAGCTTTTATCTATCTCTACGCGAAAGGAGAGGGGCAACTTTCATCGGGCAATCTTTCGCTCCTTTCGCTCGACGGGAAGGAACAAGCATGGATTTTTGCCGCCTTCATGTTGGCTTTTGGAATAAAACTGCCTCTCATTCCCTTCCACTCGTGGCAGGCCGATGCGTATCGCGAAGCGCCCTCGCAAGGAGCAATGATTCTTTCTGGTTTAATGGCCAAAATGGGATTGTTCAGCATGGTGCGTTGGATGATTCCTGCCGTCCCGATGAGCGCGGCGCTTTATCAGCCTGTCGTGATGGGGCTTTGCGTGGCGGGCGTGGTGTATGGCGCCGTGGTGGCCATTCAGCAAACCGATTTGAAACGAATGATTGCATACGCCTCGCTTTCGCACATGGCGTTGATGACGGCAGGTATTTTTTCTTTTGCCAAAGGCGGCATAGAAGCAGCCTTTGTTCAGGCTTTTGCGCATGGCATTAACACCGTCGGGATTTTGGCTTGTGCGCACATTTTGCAAAGTCGGTTAAACACTTCCGATTTGTCGAAGATGGGCGGAGTGCGCCGCGCGGCTCCAAAATTTGCCGCCGTGTTTTTTGTGTTGATGTTCGCCATGGTGGCGCTTCCTCTCACGAATAGTTTTGCGGGAGAAATTGTTTTGCTGTACAGCATATTTGAATACAGCGTTTGGATGGCGGCGCCGGCGGCTCTTACGCTTGTTTTGGGCGCCGTGTATATGTTGCGAATGACGCGCCTTTCCATGTTGGGGGAAAATGACGCGACTAAAAACTTTGCGGATTTAACATGTACGGAGAAATGGATGTTGTATCCTATTGTGATTTTAGTATTTGTATTTGGCTTATGTCCGCAGCCGTTGTTTGACCTTACGGCGCAAACCGCGGAGAGTATTTTGAAATTGATTGAAGGTATTTAAAATGTTAAAATTGGGTTTGGAAAAATTCAAATCAGCTTAAGAATAAAAAGTTTGGAAACATTAATTGCGACATCGGTTTTAGGATTGCTTTGCCTCGCCGCAGAGATTTTCAACGGCAGGAAAATACTGGCTCCTCTGGTCATTCTCGGACTGCTCGCCATTTTGGTTTGGAACGCCCTGGCTTGGAATACAAACATCAGCTATTACAACGACATGTTTCGTTTTGATAATTTTGCCGTGGCTTTCAGCGGGCTGTTGATTCTCTTTTCTGTTTTCATCGTGGTTTTAGGCTTGGATTTCTACAAAGAACAGCCGTCGCATTGGTCGGACTACTTATCTATTTTTCTTTTCACGCTTTGCGGCGCGGTCATTCTCACAGGCTATAACAACTTGGTGATGCTGTTTCTTGGCATTGAGATACTTTCAATTTCCCTGTACATTATGGCGGGCAGCAATAAGCGCGACCTCTCATCGAATGAAGCGGGCATGAAATATTTCCTGATGGGTTCGTTTGCTTCGGGCATTTTACTGTTTGGAATAGCCTTAATTTATGGCGCTTCAGGTTCGTTCAATCTGCAAGAAATTCAAGCGGCTTCGCTGCACAATCCCGCTCACCCGATGCTTATTTCCGGGGTCTTGTTGTTGATGATCGGGCTTTTCTTCAAAGTTTCTGCGGCGCCGTTCCACTTTTGGAGTCCCGATGTGTATCAAGGGTCTCCTGCTTTGGTTACGGCCTTCATGGCTTCGGTTGCCAAAATATCGGCCATGGCGGCTTTCTATCGTTTGGCGGCAATAGGCCTCCCTTCCCTTATGCCGCAGTTGGAAATGGTATTTATGATTGTGGTTGCCCTTACCATTTGCACGGGAAATATTTTAGCCATGGTGCAAGATAATTTCAAACGCATGTTGGCCTTCTCTGGTATTTCTCATGCGGGCTATATGTTGCTGGCCTTGCTGTCGGCGTCGCTTGCCGATTCCGAAATTCTGCTTTACTATGCTTTTGCTTACGGCGCCGCGAATATTGCCGCCTTTGGCGTCGCCATTACGGTTTTCAAATTCATGAAAAATGAAAATGCGGACGCCTTCCGCGGACTCATTAAAAAGCAACCCCTCCTCGCGGTTTGTTTAATCATTGCTTTGTTGTCTATGGCAAGCATGCCGCCCCTTGCAGGCTTCTGGGCAAAATACTTTGTCTTCTCTGCCGCTATCGGAAAAGGCTATCTTCCTCTTGTCGTCATTGGCATCATCAACTCGCTGTTTGGCGTTTACTATTACTTCAAAATCATCGCCGCCATGCTCTTAAAGCCGTCCGATGAAACAGCAGTAACGCCTCCCTTATCTTATGTCATTGTGATCGTCCTCTGCACATTGATTGTAGTCGCGCTTGGGATTGTGCCCGATGTGATTTTGTCGTTGCTTTAACCCGATTTGTAACCAGAGTTTGCAAAATTAACCTCATTTGCTTTAAGCATTTTCGGCATTGACTGGTTCGGCTAACGTTTAATGCAACTGCCCGATTTTCAACGACAAGCCCAAACATTAGTCAGAATCAACGGTTTTTTTTCTTACTTTAGCTGTTTTTAAGAAAGCATTTAGGATATGACTGATAATTTAATATTGGAAAGAACGCTTTGGGAGGCAGCCCTGTCCCTTCCTTGTTCTTTCCCTATCAAAGCGTTCCAGTATTTGAACAGGCATGCCAATGAGTTTTTTTCGGGGAAAGCCGAGTCGGCGGTTTCATTTTTTGCAGGCAGGGGTTATTTTTATTTTGTTTATTTTGATTGGCTTGGACTGCCGCATTAAAAATAATTTCAAAAAAAACGGGTTACGAATTATGACAGATTACGAAAAATTTAAAAAAGCGCTCAAACACCTTGAAGCACAATATAAAAACTATCTCACGCTCGATGAAAAAAATTACCTGACAGAGATAGACAAGGAAGGCATTGCCGAATCTGTTATTCAGCGGTTTAAAATATGTTATGATATGCTTTGGAGAGCGTTGAAGCGGTATTTGAGCGAAGAACTTGGCATGCCCGAAACGCCAAACAGTCCAAAACCAATTTTTAGAATTGCGGGAGAAAATAACCTGTTTACTTCTAACGTTTCACAATGGATAAGATATGCCGACGCCCGCGTTGGGACTTCGCACGATTATTCAAGCGAAAAAGCAGAAGAAGCCCTTGACCTGATGGCAGATTTTGTTTCAGACGCCATTGATTTATTCATTACAATGACGGGCGAAACGTGGGAATAAAAATTGACATAGCGCCAAAAGACTTAAAAACGCTAAGGGAGTGATGAGGCATTAACCATTAAAAGAAACGCCGACCGTTTCCCCCAACCGCTTTCCGAGGTAAACCTCCGCGANGAGGCATTAACCATTAATCATTATTTATTACCTTTGCCGTTTAAAAATTAAAACCAATCATATTATGCCCTATTTTTTCACTTCCGAATCTGTTTCAGAAGGACATCCCGACAAAGTAGCCGACCAAATTTCGGACGCGCTTATAGATTATTTTTTGGCCTACGATCCGAGTTCAAAAGTGGCTTGCGAAACTTTGGTGACAACCGGTCAAGTAGTGCTGGCCGGCGAGGTGAAATCGCAGGCTTATTTAGATGTGCAGGAAATTGTGCGCGAAGTGTTGCGCAAGATTGGCTACACCAAAAGCGAATATATGTTTGAAGCCCACAGTTGCGGGATTTTTTCGGCCATTCACGAACAGTCGGCCGACATTAACCAAGGCGTGGAGCGCAAGAAAAAAGAGGACCAAGGCGCCGGCGATCAGGGCATGATGTTCGGCTATGCCACCAAAGAAACCGACAACTATATGCCGCTCACGCTGGATGTGGCGAATTTGTTGTTGAGCGAATTGTCGGTCATTCGCAAAGAAGGAAAGATAATGAAATACCTTCGTCCCGATGCCAAGTCGCAGGTCACGCTTGAGTACAGCGACGAACACAAGCCGTTGCGCATCGACTCCATCGTGCTCTCCACGCAACACGATGACTTCGCCGCCGAAGCCGCCATGCAAAAGCAAATCAAAGAAGACGTCATTGGCATTCTTGTCCCGCGCGTGATGAAAAAACTGCCCGCGCGCGTGAAGAAATTATTCGGGAAGGATATTAAATTTTATGTGAACCCTACGGGAAAATTTGTGATTGGCGGCCCGCACGGGGATACGGGCTTGACGGGGAGAAAAATTATTGTGGATACCTACGGCGGCAAAGGGGCTCACGGCGGCGGCGCTTTCTCCGGGAAAGATCCGTCTAAAGTAGATCGTTCGGCGGCTTATGCCGTTCGCCACATCGCCAAAAATNTNGTGGCTGCCGGCGTATGCGANGAAGTGTTGGTGCAAGTGGCTTATGCCATTGGCGTGGCGCAACCCGTCGGGTTTTACGTCAATACTTACGGCACCTCGCGTGTGAAGCAGAGCGACGGCGAGATCGGCAAAAAGATAGAAAAGATTTTTGACCTCCGTCCCTATTTCATCGAGCAGCGTTTCAAACTGCGCACTCCCATCTATGCCGAAACGGCTTCTTACGGCCACATGGGACGCGAACCTCGCATAACAGAGAAAATATTCAACAAAGGAAAAGCCAACGAAAAGAAAATGAAAGTGGAACTCTTTCCTTGGGAAAAATTAGACTACGTGCCGCAGGTGAAGAAGGCATTCGGGCTGGAATAAGCGGGAACCACGGGGACACAATTAATGGTTAATGCCTCGTTGCGGAGGCGGGGAATCCCAAGGGGGCACATGGCGTTGGGACGCCGATGGGCTACGGGGATGGCAGGGAGGAATGAGGTTTTTGAGGTTTTGCCATTAATCGTTAGTAAGGCTTTGCTTTCGTCAAAAATCGCAAAGGGATTTGATAATTATAGAAAACAAAGCGCGGCATTATTAGAAGCGCGACCCCGCAGGGGGCATAAAAAAACATGGCTTCGAAGCTCAACCGTTAGCTCAAGAACTCAAAGGCGCAACGGAATAAAGCGGATTCTGATTAGGGCGCCGGGGATTTTCGTTTGGACGTGAGCGCCAAGCGGAGGCATACGAGGGAAACCCGATAAATTCCCCTGTGCTTGACGGAAGATTACTCCCTTTCTTCTTTCAACTTTTCTGTGGTCTCCGCGATTTTTAATTGTTCGAT
>G312J29652_10000107_pt1 | contig 16711 bp, 11 predicted proteins | sample EareggfetidaYelm_FD_29652 | JGI IMG/M metagenome (IMG submission 29652) | reverse complement strand
GGAAGCATCAGGCAGGACGCAAAAAATCGGAGACTGTTTCCGAAATCAATTTACGCGGAGAGCGGCAAATCGTCCTCCCTTCAATGCCCATAACCTTTGACAAACATAACCTATGAAAATCTATACTTAATCCAATTTTAAAAAAAAGTCTGCCATGCTTGGGGCACGGCAGACTTTGAAAAATCCGCCCGGCCAAGGGCTCGCGCGGACTGTTTTTACGCTGTTTATTCACAAAAACATTTTAAGTCATGAAAAAAACATTTAGCAAGGAAGGAGTTTACAAATGGATGAGGAGGGGTTTAATGTGGCAGGTTCTGTCTGTTTTTTCAATGGTTTCTTTCGCCGCTGTTTCTTATGATGCGGGGCAAGGCATTTTGCAAAAGAAAATATCGTTGCAAGTGGACAACATGAAAATTAAAAACGTGTTGAAAATAATCGAACAGAACGCGGCGACTCGGTTTGGCTACCAACCTCAACTCATCGACAGCAACCGCACGGTGACATTGATGGTGGAGGATACGCCTGTTATCAGCGTGTTGAATATGTTGTTTGATTCATCGGTTAAGTTTGATGAAGTGGGCGGCATGGTAATATTTAAGCCGTCTGCCGTTGCCCATGCGGACGGCATCTTGGTGAGCGGAAAAGTAACGGACGAAACAGGCGCGCCGTTGCCGGGGGTGAACGTGTCGGAGAAAGGAACTATAAATGGAACTATTACGGATGCTGAAGGAGTCTATTCGCTGTCGGTAGAAGGGGCTAGTTCGGTTTTAGTCTTTAGTTCCATCGGGTATATGGCGGATGAAATAACGGTGGGCAATCAGTCCGCGATAAACATTTCTCTCAAGGTGAATGTCAAGCAGTTAGAGGACGTGGTGGTTATTGGATATGGCACTGCCAAGCGCTCTGATTTAGTGAGTTCAGTAAGTTCATTGGGGAAAAAGGATTTGGAATCGCGGGTGGCAACCTCAAACCCGTTGCTTTCCATGGCGGCAAAAGTACCGGGGCTTCAAATTTATAATAATAACGGCAACCCCGGCGGCGACATTTCTTTCAACATTAGAGGTTTTTCCTCCATTACAGGCTCGAACACGCCTTTGGTTTTGGTGGACGGCGTACTGACTACCAACTTATCGGGCTATGCCGCCTCTGATTTTGAAACGATTTCAGTCTTAAAAGATGCTTCAGCCACCGCGATTTATGGGGCGAGAGGCTCGAATGGCGTTATCTTATTAACCACCAAGAAAGCCAAAACAGGAGAGCCAAGCATTACTTATGACGGAAACGTGAGCATCGGCGCACAAGCCAAGAAGCTGGAGATGCTTGACGCCGACGGCTACATGCAACTATTTGAAAGAATGTGGAACTATGAGCCCAAAAGAGGGGACTATAACACGGTTATTAAGCCCAGACTGCACAAAGATTATCCGCTATTGTTTGACGCCAACAACAACCCAATCTATAACACGAATTGGCAACGCGCCGCTTTGCAAACCTTCGTTTCCACGCACCATTATTTATCGCTGACTCAAGGCAATGACAAATCCAAGAGCGGCGCTTTTCTAAGCTTTAACGACGACAGAGGGCTTTTTAAAAGCGATTACCAAAGAAAAATCACTTACCGAATTAAATCTGAATATAATGTAAGGAAATGGCTGACGGCGGGCGCGGAATTGAACGGTTGGTCAATTAAACAACAAATAGTCGGCAGCACGGGAGTAGGCGGGCTGACTCCGCGCAGAACATTGATTGAATTTCCGGCCATTCTGCCGCCTGTTTTTCCTGATGGCAGCGTTTCGAGCAATCGCGACTGGGGATATGATCGCGANGGGAAGCCGTCGCCCTACTACAGGGACGGCTATAATCCGCGGGCGCAAACCGACAATACGTTTGGCACTTCTCCCGATAAGTTGTGGAATTTAAGGGAAACGCTGTTTGCCAACGTAACCCTTTTGAAGGGACTGGATTTTAAATCCACCTTTACTAATGAGAACAGCAGNAATTTAGCCTATTTTTGGGACAGCTACGCCAATCAAGACAGCAATAATATAGGGTACGCAGGCGGAAATACGGCAAGGACAAATATTTGGACGTCGGACAGCTATTTTAACTACGATAAGATATTCGACNTCAAGCATCACTTTAGCGCAGTCTTAGGATGTCAATGGCAATCGTCGTTTACTGAATCGATGCGTGCAAATTCATCGGGATATACCACTGAATTTTATAAGTATTACAACTTAGGAATCGGTTCTCGGCCGCCCACCGTAGGCTCCGGGTATTCNGCCTATAGCACCAACTCCTATTTCAGCCGTTTAAATTATGTCTATGACGACAAGTACCTTTTTACCCTAAGCTCCCGCTACGACGGCGCCTCTATGTTCGGGGCAGACAACAAGTACGCCTTCTTTCCTTCAGGCGGAATAGGCTGGGTGTTGTCCAAAGAGGATTTTTTTATCAACAGCAGCGCACTAAGCAAAATTTTATCTTATGCAAAAGTAAGAGCCAGTTACGGATTTGCAGGAAACATGCCGAACTCATATTCATCGTTGGGCACGGTGTCCACCTACACATACTCGCTAAACAACCAATTGGTAAAAGGCTTGGGCGTGGGCGGCGCGCCAAACCCGGACTTGAGATGGGAAAAAACAGGACAATTAGACGTGGGGGCAGAACTCCGCATGTTTAATGACAGAATTTCCTTGACCGCAGATGCTTATTCAAAGAAAACCACGGATTTGCTCTTCAATGTGCCGGTTTCGCTTGTATCGGGCTACAATACGGTTACCAAAAATATTGGCAGCGTACAGAACAGGGGCCTTGAGATAATGCTCTTCGGCGAGGCGATTAAGAAAACTGATTTTTCTTGGGATATGAGTTTCGTATTCTCCATGAACAGGAATAAGGTACTTGCTTTGGGAGCCTCCGACGCCGACGTGATTTCTTCGGGCTTTTTGGGTTCGGCCACATTGCTCCGCGTAGGGGAGCCTATGGGTTCTTTTATAGGATTTCGAAGGCTTGGCACGTGGGGAACCGCGGAGGAAGCGGAGGCTAAAAGGTACGGAAAAAAGCCGGGGGACATTAAGCGTTTAGACGTCAATCACGATTACACATTCGACGCCAAGGATGCCGTGTTGCTGGGAAGCCCTTTTGGAAAATTTGACCTTACTTACTCTACGTCTTTCCGTTACAAAAATTGGGATTTAGCGATAGACATACAAGTAAGGCAGGGCAACAAAATAGAGAATATTGCGCTTCTTACCGTGGAGGACAGGACTTGGTTTGCCACCGGTTACGCCACGGTGTTAAAAGACGCCTGGACGCCAACGAATCAAAATACCATGGTGCCGGCCGTAAGAATGGATGCGGACGCTAATTACACCGACTTCGGCAGCTATATGGACAGCCACTGGATTGAAGACGGGTCTTTTATACGGGGCAGAAGTCTCAACCTGAATTATAGATTGCCCCTTCCGCAGGCTCGTAAACTTGGGATGAAAGGGCTGAGAGTATATGCTAATCTGGACAATTTTTTCCTGATGTCAAACAACAGAGTTTTTGATCCGGAGTCTTCCTCATGGGGCGGCGGATATACAGGACAGGGTCAATCTTTTTACGATACGCCAAGGCCGCGCACGCTCACTTTAGGCATTAACGCAAACTTTTAAAACGATTAGAGATGAAAAAGTATTTTGTTTTATTAATAATGGCATGCGCATGGGCGTCATGCAATGAGTTTCTTGTAGAAGATGCGCGTGCTTCGCAAACGCTTGACAATTTTTATAAAACGGAAGCGGATGCGCAAGTTGCCGTCAATGCCATATACGCATTCCTTTACCCGCAATATACGGGCGGCTACGACGATATGCCATGGGCTATGCTGGAGATGATTACAGGACGATGGAAGAATGTATCCCAATGGCCGGAAACAGGGTATTACTATACGCTTTCCAATACTGCAGGAAGCCTGTATATTAGAACGTATTGGTCTAGTTGCTATCAAGGCATCGAGTGCGCTAATTTAGTGTTGGATAAGGTGCCCGCCATCCGCTTTAAAGAGGAAAAGAAAAAGCAAAGTTTACTGGGGGAAGCCCGATTTTTAAGGGCTTACTACTATTATCTTCTCGCGAATATTTTTGGAGACGTTCCGCTAAAACTGACTTCGACGCCAGACCTTCCGACGACGGGCTGCGGTCGAAAACCGCCGTTAAGGAAATTTACAAAACGGCAATTGTCCCGGATTTGATATTTGCTTCGGCAAACCTGGAATATGCCACGCCCGCAGGCCACGGAAGGGTCTCGGTAGGCGCGGCCAAAACCCTTTTGGCAAAAGTTTATTTAAGCATGGCCGGACATCCGCTGAATGAGCCGGGCGCAATGGCCTTGGCGAGAGACAGGGCATTGGAGGTGATAAACAGCGGCTCATTTTCATTGTTTCAAACAGATGACAAATTAACTTGGTTTGACAAGTTAAATAATGCCGCTTATGATAACCTCCAAGAACATATTTGGGACTTGAACTATAGTTTCCCCAATTCTCCGTCGTTTATCAGCTGTTATTTTCTTCCCCAAAAGCCTATTTTTAATACGCCGAAAAAAAACCAGTATGGCGGCTTTTACCCCGACAGCTTGTTTTTAGACAGNTTTGATTCGAGAGACTTGAGAGGCAGAAACAATTTGGGATTCTTCTTCAACCGTTTTGTCGCAGGCAAAGAGACGCATAGATTTGATTGGGCAGTTTATAAGTATTTTGATAAAGGGGTATTGGAGACAGCCCCATATGGAGCCAAGGGAATTCCATTGTTGCGCTATGCAGACCTTTTGCTCACTTATGCGGAAGCTCAAAATGAGACGGACGGCGCCCCCAATGCCGCTTCCTACACAGCCGTAAACTCCATTAGAAGCAGGGCAGGGTTGCCGTCGGCGGAAGCTCTAAGCAAAGACGATTTTCGGCAAGAGGTGTGGAAGCAGAGATATTGGGAATTATGCGCCGAAAGTCAGGGCTATTTTGATATTGTCAGAACACAAAAAGTATTTGACGCTAAACGAAAGNCATTTGTGCCCATTGTGGGATTTCAGTTGCCCAGCGGGGCAGTTGTGAAAGAGGGATACCTTCCTTTCCCCATCCCTCAAACAGAGGTTCAAGTTAATCCTCTGCTTGGCCAATAAAACNGAAAGGTTGCATAAAACATAAGAACTTAACTAATTAAAAATATGATTTACAAAAATAATTTTATGGAAATAAAACGCGGCAAGTTATGGACGTCGGCAGTGTCATTGCTATTCCTTGCAGGTATTTTAAATGCGCAGCCTAATTATCGTCCTCATGGCTCTAAAAACAAGGACCACTCCTATTTTAAAAACGGGTTCGTTAATTTCATTGGCTCCAGTCATCAGGACATAGCATGGATGGATTCTATCGGGGCTTGCATAGTGTACAGGGATGAAAAGATGATTACTCCTGCNTTGCATTTNTTGGCAACCAATCCGGCNTATTGNTTTAGCGTGGAGGATGCGTTAAGTCTTCGGGAATATTTGGAAAGGCATCCTGAGCGATATGACGATATTCTTCGATACACCAAAGAAGGACGATTGGAATGGGGNGCAACTTATAACATGCCTTACGAGTCTATGTATGACGGCGAGTCTTTGATACGGCAGATGTATTTAGGTCAAAAGTGGCTGAAGAAAACGCTTCCGGGCTGTAGTTTTTTGACGGCGTGGAGCGTGGACGTTCCCGGGAGAGCTCTTCAGATGCCGCAAATATTGGCCAAGTCAGGGGTGAAATATTTATTCATTTCAAGGCATGAAGGCGGCCTCTATCGTTGGAACAGCAAAGACGGGAGCAGCGTAATCATGTTTACTCCGGGACACTACGACGGAAGCGGAAGAGATATTTTTAGCGCCGAAAACGATAACGCCAGAGGCGCCGCGNTTCTTACTCATATTGATGCGTGGAGCATTTATTTTAAGACCAATAAATTAAAACCNGCCCTTCCCATCATGCTNTCCTCCGATTGGAAAGAGCCTAATGACTACCATTCCTTTGTTCAGTCTTGGAATAAAGAGGCCGCGGACAAACGACTGCCTAAAATAAAATATGCCACGGCGGCGACCGTAATCGAGGATTTGAATTCGCCTCGCGCCGTGTATGAAAACATAACNGGCGAGCGNCCTGATGTTTGGCTTTATATACACGGCCCGACGCATGAGCGTGCGTTAACGGCNTCGCGGAAAGCCAGTCGTACTTTGGTCGCCGCCGAAATGTTTTCGGCGATAGACGCCTGTTTGAAGAAAAATTTTTCGCTTTATCCTCAATCCGACTTTACCAAGGCTTGGGAAAATGCCATCTACGCCGATCACGGTTGGGGAGGGAAACACGGCGATTTGACGGATCAAACCTTTAGAACAAAATTTGAAGAGGCTTACAAAATTGCGGCTAAAATATTGCAACAGCGTTTAAATTCCATCACGCGGAACATCGGCTTTGGCAAGAAAGGCAAAGCCATTGTGGTTTTTAATCCGCTTTCGCGCGAGCGAACAGACCAAACGGAAGTAAGCCTAAAAGTTTACGGTCAAGATACGCTGGCATATAAGCTGATAGAGGATGCTTCGGGGGAGGAGGTGCCNGNGCAATTGGTAAAGGCAAAGTCNGCGGAGGGCTCTGATGAGGTTACCACCCTTTCGTTCGTCGCGGAGAAAATTCCTTCCATGGGCTACAAAACCTATAGGCTAATCCCNTACTCGGCGGCATTGCAAAACGGGGTGCCCGTTAAGCCGACCAATCCGTCGCCGATAAACGCGCCGACTTCGGATTTTTATGAAAATAAATTTTATAAAATCCAATTTGGAGCCGGCGGGTTGAAAAGCATATTCGACAAACAGTTGCAAAAGGAGCTTNTCAAAACGGATAACTTTTTGTGCGGCGAGATATTTCAATTAGAGTCAGTGGGGAATGGGGCAGGCGAGTTTTCTGACATACAGCCTGTATCTGTTAACGGATTGGAAAGAACGAGTCAGTATCAGCCGAAATGGAACTGCACGGAATTCGGGGCGGTGAGGAAGTCTTGGGAGTTTTCTCAGCAAACCAAATTTGCGACCATCCGCCAAACCATCACGCTCTATGAAAATCTAAAACAGATAGATTTTAAGGCAGACATACTGGGTTTTTCAGGCGAACGCTACAGNGAGTATCGGATTGCTTTCCCGTTGAATCAAACGGAATCAAAAATTGCATACGAAGTTCCCATGGGNGCGGTAGAAATCGGCGCCGACGAAATCAAAGGAGCGGCGGGCTATTCCTACGGCACGCAAGATTACTCTNCGGAATGCNGCAAAGTACACCCGCGGGAAGTTCAGGATTGGATTAACAGCAGCAAAGATAATGTGTCGGTTACAATCGGCGTTTCCGCNGCCACATTCGACTGGATTGACCCNACCGACAGCNACAGCCATGCGACTGTTTTGCAGCCCATCTTATTAGCCAGCCGAAAAAGCTGTCACGGGGAAGGAAACTATTATTTGCAGCCCGGCAACCACTCTTATAGTTTCAGCCTGACTTCGTCGGAAGGCGATTGGCATAATAGCATAGCGGTCGGCAAGTATCAGAATCAACCCCTTCAGCCCGTGGCGGTGAACGTAGGCGAGGCGAGGAAAGGGTTGCCCTCAAGTTACAGCTTTGCCGGCGCAGANGCGGAAAACATTCTTATTTCGGCCATTAAAAAATCAGAAGACGAAAACAGCATCATCATGCGGGTGGTCGATTTGGAAGGAAAGACGACTCACGCGACCATTAATTGGTTTGGTCAAATTAATGAAGTTACGAAGACAAATATTATAGAGGAAGAGGATAAACCGCTGTTGAAAAACGTTTCCGAAATAAACATGAAAATCACGCCCTATTCCATAGAAACCATAAGGATTAGGTAGTTAAAATGAGATNGCGCGGAGCGCGAAACGGCGCCCGAAAANAGGGTATGTCAGAAATGAGCGAGGTCGGTTTTTATTTAATAAAACGAGGAAGGCAATAAAATGGCAAAAGGCAAACTTTATGTAGTTCTAATTTGCGCGGCCGCGGGGCTGGGCGGCTTCCTCTTTGGCTTTGACACGGCGGTTATTTCCGGGGCGGTTAATTTTCTGAGAGTCCAATTTCAGTTAAGTCCCGCGATGGAGGGGTGGGTGATGAGTTCGGCTTTGTTGGGCTGTTTAATGGGCGCGGCCGCGGCAGGTTATTTGTCGGATGAATACGGAAGAAAAAAAGTGTTGTTGGCCTCGGCTGTTCTTTTTGTAATCTCGTCGGCGGGCTGCCTGGCGGCGCAGACTCCTTCTTTCCTTGTGGTTTCCAGAATTGCGGGCGGAATTGGCGTGGGTTTCGCGGCCATGGCAGCGCCTATGTTTATAGCGGAATTGTCTCCTGCAAATCAGAGGGGGAGACTTGTGTCCGTGTACCAACTGGCCATTACATTGGGCATCTTATGTTCTTATCTGTCGAATGCCGTTTTGCTGAACTATGCGCTGGCTCATGCGGCGGAAAGCGCCGAAAGCTCAGGACTCATTGACTATTGGTTTGTACAAGAAGTTTGGCGCGGAATGTTGGGTTCCAACGCCGCGCCTGCTTTGTTGTTTCTCNTTTGTTTATGGTTTATTCCTGAAAGCCCGCGATGGCTGGCAAAAGAAAATCGAAAGGAAGAAGCGGCCAAGATACTTGNCCGAATTAACGGCGAGGCGGCGGCCGCGATTGAACTTAGCCGCATTAGCGACNGCGNAACCGACGGAAAAGGCNGCTTCCGCGAGCTGTTTCAGCCCTCGATGCGAATGGCGTTGCTGATTGGACTCGCGCTNCCGATTTTCAGCCAACTTTCAGGCATTACAACCGTCATGTATTATGCGCCTGCNATTTTTGAAAAGGCAGGTTTCCGCGCCTCCTCCTCCGCCATGGGCAGCGCCGCGGTCATTGGCTTTTTTAATATGATTTTTACCTTGATCGCCATTTGGAAAATCGATAACTGGGGGAGGAAGAAACTGCTTATCGCAGGGTTTTTCGGCTTGAGCGCGGCGCTGATTTTAATTGGGTNTCTGTTCATTTTTCATGCCGACGCGAACTTGTTATTGCTCGCTTTTATTTTGTATATCATCATTTTTGCCGCCACGCTTGGCCCCGGGGTTTGGGTGGTGCTTTCCGAGATTTTCCCCACCCAGATCAGAGGGCGGGCGATGTCGTTGGGCACGCTGGCTTTATTTGCAGGCTCCGCTTTAGTGACGCAAACTTACCCCCTTCTTAGGGAGGGATTAGGCATCGGGGCNGCCTTCTTAATTTATGGTATTTGCATTTTGCCTGCAGGCTGTTTTGTGCATAAGGCCGTGCCTGAAACAAAAGAAAAATCGCTGGAAGAAATAGAACGGCAGTGGAGCCAGAAAAACTCTTTTGAAAACAAATAGAAGCCATGAAAATTCTTTTGATAAAATGATAATGCGGCGCATGGCTTTGATAAAAGGAATCACTTGGGATCACCCCAGAGGATACCGCCCGCTAAAGGCGGCGAGCGCCGATTGGCTTAAACGGTCAGGCACAGAGGTTCAGTGGGAAGCAAGGACGCTGAAAGAATTTGGCGATCTTCCGACAGAAGAACTGATTGACAGGTATGACTTAATTATAATAGACCACCCCTATATGGGGGAGGCCGACGCCAAGGGGTTGCTTGTAAAACTGAATGAATGTTTGCCCGCCTGTTTTTTAGAGAGGCAAGAAAGCGAAAGCGCAGGGGCTTCATTCGAGGCTTACCGATATAACCATGCGTGCTATGCCTTGCCGATTGACGCGGCGGTTCAGGTATCCGCTTTCAGGAAGGATTTAACAGAAAGCATAGGGTGGGAAATTCCTGCGGAAACCTTGCGTCTCGGAGAGAGCGCAAAGGCATTGCCCGCTCGTTTCCGCCTTGCCATTCCCTTATGCCCGACGGATAGCTGGTGTGTGTTTTTAACGCTGTGCGCTCAATATTCCGACGGCGATTTTTTTACCGAGGCCGGCATTCACGACGAAATCGGCAAGCGGGCTTTAGACCAAATGACGGAATGGCGCTCGTTTATTCACAAAGATTCNTATCGAATGAACCCTGTGCAGTTGTTGGAGCNCATGGCCTCCCGCGACGAAATTATTTATTGCCCGTTTACTTTTGGTTACAGTAATTATTCGCGCGCGGGTTTTGCCGCGCATTTGATCCATTTTTGCAATGTGCCGCAATATGGCAACGTCGGAAAAACGGCTTTGTTGGGAGGGGCGGGGATAGCGGTTTCGGCAAAGACTAAAAACTTGAACGCATGCCTTGATTTTATTCAATACATACTCGATCCAAAAATTCAGAGAACGGCTTACTATTTGGAAGGAGGGCAACCGGCCTGCCTTAGCGCATGGAGGGATAAGGAATGTAATGCCGATTGCGCCGACTTTTTTGAAAACACTTTATATACTGTCGAGAACGCCTACGTCAGGCCGCGAGTCCCCGGGTTTAACAGGTTTCAGGAAAAGGCTGCCGATTTATTGCATGCCGCGATAACAACTCATTCCGACGGCGGAACTTTAATCAGCCGACTCAATACGCTCTATTATAATTATAGCCATGCAAGAATTTAAAAACATATTGCTTGTCGTGCAAGATTCGGCGGCCGTGCTNACCTTCAACAGACCTTCTTCGCTCAATGCCATGAANCGGGAAATGATGAATGAGATTGTCGAGGCTTTGCATTTGACAATCGAAAACAAGTCTGTTCGGGCGGCGGTTATCACGGGGAGCGGTCGCGCATTTATGGCCGGCGCGGATATTAAAGAGTATGCCGCGCAATCGGATGAAGAATTTCAAGCCTTTCGGCAAAAGGGAAGAGAATTAAACAGACTTATTGAAGAGTCGGAAATCCCGTTTATTGCGGCGGTCAATGGCATTGCGTTAGGCGGCGGATTTGAAATTGCTTTGTCCTGCGATTTGATTATGGCCGCAAAAACGGCCGTGATGGGCTTGCCTGAAGTTCACCTTGGCTTGATACCGGGGGGCGGCGGCGNACAACGGCTTTTGCAAAAAGCAGGCATGAACAGAATAAAGGAGATGCTTCTTTTCGGACAATCTTACAGCGCACGGCAGATGCAAGAGTGGGGATTGGTCTGCCGCGTGGCGGAGGACGCCCGACTGATGGACACGGCGCTTCAAGCGGCAGACCAACTAAAGAGAAGACCCGCGCAGTCTCTTAAAGAAATAAAAAATATGCTGAAGCCGGCCGTGCTGGAGAAGACGTTTGAAGCACGCTTGGATAATGAGGGCAGGCTTGTATCGGAATTGTTTCACACCTCTGTGGCGCAAGAATTAGTAAGGGGATTTGTCAATAAAAATAAATAAAGCATGAATATCGAACGAAGAAAAAAGGCACATGAGATTCTCGCTTCTTTAAACTTATCCGCCCTCATTTTTTGGCGGCCNGACGAGTTGGCGCTGATGCTTGGGTATATGCCGCAGTGGGGGTTGTCCTTTCTGCTTTTCACCGCCGACGACGAGCCGCTTCTTTTTGTCCCGGAAGCAGAACCCGAAGACATTTTGCCGACCGACATTCAANTTCAAAAATTTCCTTGGGGCAACGGCGCTTGCGCAGATCCCTGGACTATTCTATATCGGGATATGAGGGAAATGCTNAAGAACAAAAGGCTTTCAAACAAGCCCGTTTCATTTATCGAAAGCATTGGCGGAACGCCCCCGTGCAGAATGTCGGGAGAACAACCCTGGCTGCCTGATGATTTGGCGATTCAGTTGTGTGTATTAAATGATTCGGGTTTTAAACACGCGACGGCCGATATTTTAAAACTTTACGCGAATAAAACAGAAGCCGACGTCGTCGGATTGAAACGCGCCCACCAAGTCGCGGCGCGGGCCGTGGACACATTCTACAAGGGCGCTCAGGAGCCTATTTCGGAAGCGGTTCTGGCCGCTCGGATTCAATACGCGGCGAGTGAAATGATAGGAAAAAACGACATAAGCTTTGCGCAAGCCTGGCCCTTGGTTCAGTCGGGAATAAATACGGCGAGAGGCGGAGAGTTTAATCGAACCACCGGGAAAATTATCAATGACGGAGATTGGGTAATGCTCGAAATGGCGGTATGCGTGAACGGCTATTGGGCAGACGTCACTCGCACCGCGGTAAACGGTCAAGTCACTGACCAACAATATGAAATTTATAATGCCGTGAGAGGCGCGCAGCAACGGGCTATGGATATGCTGAAGCCGGGAACGCCTATGCGCGACGTTGACGCCGCGGCTCGAAATTATATTAAAGAGGCAGGATACGCGCCCTATTTTAAACATGCGCTCGGACATCAAGTGGGCTTTCGATACCATGACCCGGGAGGACGATTGTCTCCCGACAGCAACGCCGTATTGGAGGAGGGCATGACGTTCACCATTGAACCCGGAATTTATGGCGCGGCATTGGGCGGCGGAGGCAGAATTGAAGACAATGTGCGGATAGCCTCAAACGGGTATGAAATACTTTCAGATTATCCGAGAAGTTTGAAAGGCAATTAAAAAAAAGACAAAATGAACGAGCATAAAGAAGAGGGCGTTTCAGGCCCTTTGAAAGGAGTAACGGTTGCCGATTTCACGCAACTGGCGCAGGGGCCGTGGGCTACCCAAATGCTTGGAGACATGGGAGCCGAAATAATTAAAATCGAGCCGCCCAAAGGAGATTGGATGCGCCATTACGCCTACGGCAATTTGTATCCCAATGGTCAAAGCATTTCCTTTTTGGCTTTCAACCGAAATAAAAAAAGCATTGTTCTTGACCTTAAAACAGAAAAAGGAATTGAGGCAGTCAAAAGGATTATTGCCAAGGCCGACGTGGTCATAGAAAACTTTAGGCCCGGAGTGATGGATAAACTGGGAATTGGTTATGAGGCATTAAAAGCGCAATATCCCGAAATTATTTATTGCGCGGGTTCCGGGTATGGCGCGTCCGGTCCCTATCGAACTCGCCCCGGACAAGACCTGTTGGCTCAATCGCTCGCGGGCGGCGTTTTTATGAACGGCAGGCGTTCCGATGGACCGGTGGCCACGGCCGTGGGGCAAGCCGATTTGCTTACCAGCCTATTTATCGTTCAAGCGTTGCTGGCCGCCTTGTACAGCCGACGGCAAACAGGAAAAGGGCAACGAATAGACGCCTGTTTGCTCAATTCGGTCATTGCTTTTCACACGCAAGAAATCACTGCCTTTTTGCTAAAAGGGGAAAGCCCNGAACGAAGCCAAAGCGGAATNCCAAACCCCTGGCTCGGCGCCCCCTACGGATTATACAAAACCGCAAGCGGATTCCTCGCCATTGGCATGAACTCCGTAAAAAAACTGGCCGCCCTCGCAGGCTTGGACAAGTACAACGATCCGCGCTATGACTCCAATAACATCATCGACCGTCGGGATGAAATTCACGAGGATTTTGAAAATGTTTTTAAAACAAAAAGTACGAATGAATGGCTACACATTCTTCTGAAGGAAGACATTTGGTGTTCGCAAGTAAATTCATTTAAAGAAATGGCGCAAGACCCGCAGGTCATTCACAACCAAATGATTGTTGAATATGAGCATCCCGCGGCAGGCAAAGTGGCGACCGTGGGGTTTCCTGTACGCTTCAGCGAAACGGCGTCGCGGCTCTATCGCCCGGCGCCTTTGCTCGGCGAACACACAAGCGAGGTATTGCAAGAAGTATGCGGTTACAAAGAGGAGGAACTGCGGGAGTTTAATTCTGTTAAATAATTATTTTCATGGAAAACACCATCAATCTTTCGGGCAGACGCGCGATACTCACGGGGGCCAGCCGCGGGATTGGCGCCGGCATTGCGCGAGCGATGGCCGCCTGCGGCGCCCATCTGTTGATCAATCATTTTAGAGATAAGGAAAATGCCGCCTCGCTGGCCTTGGAGTTGCAAGAAAAGCACAAGGCCGGCGTACATATATTTGACGCCGACATATCGAATGAAGAGGAGGTCAAACAGCTTTTTTTATTTGCCGACGCCATGCTCGGCGGGGTCGATATTTTAGTCAACAATGCGGGTTGCGAAACAGTTGCCCATGCGTTGGATTTGTCGCAGGAGGAATGGGATAGAGTTTTTAATGTAAATCTCAAGGGGGCGTTTATGTGTTCGCAGGCGGCCGGGGAGAGGATGAGACTTCGGAAGCGCGGCGTCATTATTAATATCTCCTCCATCCACGACAAAACGCCGCGAAAGGGGTTAGTGCATTATTGCTCCTCAAAGGCGGCGCTCCATATGATGACTAAGTGTTTGGCGCTGGAGTGGGCTGAATTTAACATTCGGGTGACCGCGGTTTCTCCCGGCGCCATTGAAACAGAAATGAACAGGGAGGAAATCAACCACTTTGGACGAGAAAAATTTAACCATTGGATTCCGCTGGGAAGAGTCGGCGCCGCGGACGACATTGCTTGGGCCTGCGCCTTCCTGGCAAGCGACAAAGCAGGCTACGTCACCGCCGCGGAATTGTACATCGACGGCGGCTATAAAGAAAGCGTCATACCTTACGATATTCGAAAAAAGAGAGATAAATTATGATTAAAATTATAGAAACTTATCACCATGATAAAGACGGGTATAATCCATTTTTTATCAGAGCACATTGGCAGGTGGCGCAGCTCAACTATATGCAGGAGCAGGGACTCGACGCCATCGCGAAAATGGATATGCACTTGGACACCGACGAAGTTTTTGTGCTCACTAAGGGCGCGGCTGTTCTTATTGCGGGAAGAGAAACGGAAAATGAAATGCAATTTGAAGCCGTTAAAATGCGCCCCGGCATGGTCTATAATATTCCTGCGAAAGCCTGGCACAATATTGCGATGGATAAGGAGGCGTCTGTTATTATCGTCGAAAAGAGCAATACGCATTTGGGCGATTTTATATGCCGCCCCTTGAACGGCAACGAACAGGAAAAACTTTCTGTTGCGATTCAAAACTTGCTGGAGTCATAAATTTCACAAACCATAATATTAAAATGAATGTTGCGCATGAAGCAAAATGGGAAAGCGACGCGGACCTTTTTGCGCTTTTTAAAAACGAATTATATACCCCTGTGGTGGGCGACGTATTGGACGAGTTGGGATTCTTCCGTCAATTTCTTCCGCAACCGATTCAACCCATGCGCCTGACCGATAAANTGGTCGGGCGGGCAATGCCTGCAGTCATGATTGATGTTTACGGCACGCAAAAAAAACCTTTTGGCAAACTTACCGAGGCGCTTGACCAACTGGAACCCGGCGAAATCTANGTGGCTTCCGGGGGCGCTATGCGATGCGCTTATTGGGGCGAAATTCTTACCGCGGCGGCGAAGAAAAGAGGAGCTAACGGCGCGGTAATCAATGGCTTTTACCGCGATACGCCCAAGGTGCTGGAACAAGACTGGCCGGTGTTTGGAAGGGGGAGGTTTGCGCAAGATTCAGGCGTTAGAACGCAGGTGGCNGACTTTAGATGCGCAATTGAAATAGAAGGCGTATGGATTGAACCCGGCGACCTGATTTTCGGCGACTTAGACGGGGTGCTTGTCGTTCCTAAAAAAGCGGAAGAAGAGGCGGTCAGCAGGGCGCTTAAAAAAGCGAGGGGAGAAAAGCAGGTCAGAAAAGAAATTGAGAACGGGATGTCAGCGACCTGCGCCTTCCAAAAATACGGAATTTTATAAACGCCTTAACCTCAAAATATGAAAGTCGGAATTGGACTCTACAGACACATGCTGAACGAAGACCATTTTAATTTTGCCAAGCAATGCGGATGCAGTCATGCGGTGGTTCATTTAGTGGATTATTTTAACCAAGGGCATCAGCCCGATAAGGCCGACCAACCCATCGGCGACGGCAGGGGCTGGGGCTATGCGGGGAACTCAAAAAAAATGTGGGAGACGGATGAGTTGCTAAGATTAAAAAAACAAATCAACCGCGCCGGCCTGGAGTGGGAGGCTATCGAAAATTTTGACCCGGCCGATTGGCACGATATTTTGTTGGACGGCCCCGCCAAAAAAAGGCAGACCGAAGAAATCAAGCGCTTGATTCGCAATGTGGGAAAAGCGGGCATTCCAATCATTGGATATAACTTTAGCATCGCAGGCGTCTGCAGCCGAATGACCGGGCATTTTGCAAGAGGTCATGCGCTCTCTGTCGGAATGAACGGAACAGATGAGCGTCCTGTTCCCAATGGGATGGCGTGGAATATGATATATAATCCAAAAGCGCCCCCCGGCACGATTGAAAATTTCTCTCATGAAACCCTGTGGGAACGTCTCGAAAATTTCCTGCACGAAATTATTCCCGTGGCGGAAGAGGCCGGCGTTGTCATGGCCGCGCATCCCGATGATCCGCCTGTGCCTGTGGTGCGCAATACGCCGAGATTGGTTTATCAACCCGAAATGTACAGACGATTGTTGAATATAAGTTCAAGCAAACACAATGCCCTTGAGTTTTGTTTGGGAACTATTGCCGAAATGACGGAAGGAAACGTGTATGAAGCGACCGAACAGTATGCCGACCGAATGGCCTATATTCATTTCAGGAACGTAAAGGGAAAGGCGCCCAATTACAGAGAAGTTTTTCTCGACGAAGGAGACATTGACATGATGAAAATTCTGCGAATACTGAAAAGCAAAAATTTTAACGGCGTGCTTATTCCCGATCATACCCCCCAAATGACTTG
>G312J29652_10000105_pt1 | contig 16821 bp, 12 predicted proteins | sample EareggfetidaYelm_FD_29652 | JGI IMG/M metagenome (IMG submission 29652) | reverse complement strand
GCTTCGCTCATCAAAGCAAGAATGGCGGAATAGTTTACCCCTTCAATTTTAAATGGCGGGCAGGGCAGTGATGTAAATTTTGAGAGGCGCCCGTGCGCGTGTACATGAGTTGGTCTTTCGACAGAGCGCTTTCATTCGTGTAGGGCGAACTCAATACGCCCGCTTCCATCCAATAATTTCTTTTCTTGCTCAACCTCACCGCGACCGAGGCTTCTGCAATATTTTTGAGCGTGCCCGGTTCGGCGGCATAGTTGGCGTTCATATAAGTCCCCGCGCCTAATGCCAGACGCGATTTGAAATGGGGCGTTTTATAATTAAGCGCCGCATAGCCTAAGTTTACATTGATTTCATTGTGTCGGTTATAGGAAACAAAATAGGCATTGTTTCCGTCGGAAGGCTCGTTGAAATTATAGTTGTAGTATAAATCAAGATAAGCCCCCGCCGTAAAGGTTTCTTTTGGTTCGCTTTCATTGTCCTGCGCACGGGCTTCAATGAGCGGCATGCTTAATAAAAAAAATAAAAATTTCTTCCTCATGCTACAAAATTAGCAGATAGTTGGTTACGTCCTTTTGGCGTATCGGTTCGGCGGTCAAGACGGCGGGCGCGGCGAAGCGCTTTTGGCCATTAAGCCAAAATTGCATTACCTTTGTTGCGTTAAACAGTCTCATGCTTCACAACCGAAGACAAACCACATTCTCTTTCTTGCTTTTGTTCTTGCTGGGGTTTCTGTTTATTTNCCCTCAAAGTTCGTCGCAAAGCAAGGGAAAGGGCAAAGGNTTTCTCGTCANTCAAGCGGATGAAGAGTCTTCGTTCGACGCCCGCTTTTGCGNCANTGATAATTTTGCCAAAGNATTTGAGAATTNCGNCATTGAAATAAATGGTCTTTGCGACGCGGCGTTTTATGTCGGCGTATTTTTCTCCGAAGATAAAACGCGGGCTTCCAAACTCTTCCTCCGCTATAGGAAGCTGTTGCTATAGTCTGGTCGCCGGCGGCGGTTGTGCATAAACCTTCCCCCCGGTAAATTTTTTGTGAAAAGAAAATTGGCGTCTGACGCCCGATTAGATTTTGAATAATATCATGTATTACAAAAAAATATTTTCAATTCGTTTCCGTGTTTTGCTGTGGCTGTTTCTCGCGGGCGGAAGCGGTTGCGCGGCGCAGGCGTTGCGGCAAGAACCCGACTCGATTTTTACATTGCCCGAAGCCAAGGCCAAGTTGATGCGCTCCAACCTCGCCTTGTTGGCGGCTTATTACGACATTGACATTGCCAAAGCCATGGTCATTCAAGCCAAGGTTTGGAATAATCCTTATTTCATTTTCAACGGCGATATGTTTAATGCGGAAACCAATTCGTGGTTTGGGTTTCGCAAGCAATATGTGTTTCAAATAGAGCAGATTTTTTCGGTGGCCGGAAAACATACCCACACGGTGAAACTCGCCCGCCTTGGCGTGGCCATGGCCGAAAAACAGATGGCTGATGTGTTGCGCAGCCTGCTCTACGACATGACCGCCAAATACAGTCTCTTGGCGTCGTCTCAAGAAAAGGAATCGTTGTACAGACAAGTGTTGGCGAGCTATTCAAAATTGCTGGCGACCGCCAAGAAGCAACTCGACGTCGGCTCTATCAGCGGCGCGGAGGCCGTCCGTTTGGAGTCGGAATATTTGGCCGTGCAGACGCAGGCATTGCAAAACCACAATCAATACGAATCGGCGTTGGCGGATCTTCGCACGGCGCTCCGACTGCCCGAAGACACGGTCTTTTATGTGTCGCAATATACGCCCATCGTGGCCGCCGATTTTACGTCCGCCGAACTTATTGAACAAGCCTTGAACCTGCGTCCCGATTTGCAAGCGCAAAAATTAAACATTGAATATAACAAGCGCAATTTGAAGCTGCAGCAATCGGTCGCCGTTCCCGATTGGAAATTAGCGGCTGTTCCCATCGACAAAGGAAGCAACTACACGCAGCCTTACACCGGCCTCAACTTTGAAACCTCTCTCCCTCTTTTCGACCGCAATCAGGGAAGAATTCAGGCCGCGAAAGCAGGCATCCTGCAGGCGGGGGCGCAGTATGAGCAGCTCGAAAATCAAGTGCGCAACGAAGTGGCGGCGGCGCACAATCGCTATAAGAGCACGATTGACGGATTGGCCGCTTATAAAGAAGATTTTTTGAGGCGTTTGGAGGCCTTGCACGGCGCCGCCGGCGAAAACTATCAGAACCGAAACATCAACCTGTTGCAGTTCATAGACCAGCAGCGCATTTATGTGCAAACCATTGTGCAGATGATTGACATGAAGCAACTGTATATCGACAACGTGAACGAGTTGAATTTTTGCGTAGGCACAAACATTATTGAGTAACCCATTTATGAAACTGAATAAACTATTTATTTTTCTTGCCTTGGCCGCATGGAGTTGTCATAAAGAAAAAAAAGCAACCGCAGTCGTTCACAAACCAAGAAGCATCGAGTTCAGCGACTCGCAAATGAAAAACATGAAGTTGGGCAAAGCCGAGCGCATGCCGTATGCCGAAGAAATCAATGCGGTGGGCGACGTGAGTTTCGACGAAAATAATGTGGTGCGCATTTTTCCCATCGTGAGCGGAACCGTGGAAGAGGTGAAAGTCTCTCTTGGCGACTACGTGCAACGCGGACAATTATTGGCCTCCATTCTCAGTACCGATGTTTCCGGTTTTCAGCGCGACTACAGCGTGGCAAAAGAAAATCTGCAAGCGGAAGAAAAAGACATGTATCGTGCCGAAGAGTTGTACAAAAGCAACATGATGAGCGCGAAAGATTACAGCAACGCCAAGAAAGAATACAGCAATGCGCTTTCCGAATTTAATGAAAGAAAACAAATTCTTGAACTCTACGGGAGTTCGTCGGATAACTTGGACGCCACCTATCGCGTGATTGCGCCGCGCTGCGGTTTTATCGTGCAACGCGACCTCAATGCCGGCATGCATATTCGCATGGACAACAGCGCGACCATCTTCATTATCTCCGATTTAAAAACAGTTTGGGTTTGGATAAATGTGCATGAAAGCGATATGGCCAAAGTGCACGACGGCGACCACGTTTCGGTCACCACGGTGACTTACCCCGGCAAAATTTTTTCGGGCGTCATCAATAGAATGGGCACCACGCTCGACCCCGCTTCTCGCGTAATTCGCAGCCGTTGCGAACTCGACAATTCCGCCGGGCTTTTGAAGCCGGAGATGTTTATCACCGCCACCATTACCTCGCAAACCAAAGAAACGGTATTGGCTGTTTCCGAACAAGCGGTCGTGCTCGAAAACAATCGCTACTATGTGATGCGGCAAGCGAAGCCAAATGAATTTGAAAAAGTGCAAGTAGTCGTCGGAAAAAAATTTAGCGACATGTGCGAAGTGCAAGGACTTTCCGAAGGAGATATTGTCATTGAAGAAGGGGCGCTCTTCGCCATGACGGACTACAACTTGAAATAAGAAAATATGCTCAAAGGAATCATTTCATTCTCGCTCAAAAACAAGCTCATTGTTCTTCTGGGCACGCTGGTGATAGCCGCGGCGGGCATTCGCTGCTTCACGGCTACGCCCATTGAAGCCTTTCCCGACGTCATCAATACGCGCGTGGTGATTGTTACGCAGTGGCCCGGACGCGCGGCCGAAGAACTTGAAAAATTCGTCACCATTCCCATCGAAACAGAGATGAATGTGGTGCCCGACAAAACAAGTCTGCGTTCCATCTCTCTCTTCGGCTTATCGGTGGTGACTTTATTTTTTGAAGACCACGTCACGGATTTTTATGCCCGAGAATTGGTGTTTAACCAACTGCAAAATTTAGACCTGCCCGACGGAGCGGAAACGGAAGTGCAACCCGCTTCCGGCCCCACGGGAGAAATTTATCGCTANACCCTGGAAAGCGAAACCAAAACCGCGCGGCAACTGAAAGAAATTCAAGATTGGGTAATTGACAAACGACTCAAGGCAGTGCCCGGCATTGCCGACGTCGTGAGTTTTGGCGGCGAAGTAAAAACGTATGAAGTCACCCTCAATCCCAATTTGCTCTCCGCTTACAATTTCAGTTCAGAGGANGTCTTCGGCGCCATACGACGCAACAACAACAATGTGGGCGGCGACGTCATCGAAGAAGGCTCGCAAACTTTTCTCGTGCGCGGACTTGGCTTGGTGAACAGTACGCAAGACATTGAGTCTATTATTATAGAGAATGTGAACGGAACTCCTATTCGCATTAAAGACGTCGCGCAGGTAAGCGAGTCGTTTCGCCCTCGCCTCGGCAAAGTAGGGCGCGGCAATCAGGAGGATGCGGTGGAAGGAATAGTGCTTTTGCGCCGCGGCGAAAATCCCAGCGCGGCGCTGAAATCGCTCAACGAAACCATAGAGGATTTAAACAGCCGCGTATTGCCCGCGGGGGTGAAAATAAATGTGTTTTACGACCGCACTCATTTAGTCAATCTTACCATTCACACCGTGATGGAAAACTTAGGCTTGGGCATGCTTTTGGTCACCTTCATACTAGCCGTTTTCTTGCTCGACTGGCGCACCACGCTCATCGTATCTTTCATCATCCCCTTGGCTTTGCTCTTTGCTTTTATATGCATGAAAATAAAAGGCATGTCGGCCAACTTGCTTTCTATCGGCGCCATTGACTTTGGAATTATCATCGACGGCGCGGTGGTAATGGTGGAAGGAATTTTTGTGTATCTCGCCGAGAAGCAACATGAAATGGGCGTTGAAAAATTCAACCGAGAGGAGAAGTATGGCATGTTGCGCCAAATCTGCATTGAAATGGGAAAGCCCATTTTGTTTGCCAAACTCATCATCATCACGGCGCTCATTCCCATTTTTGCATTTCAGCGAGTGGAGGGAAAAATGTTTTCCCCGCTCGCCTACACCATGGGCTTTGCGCTGATGGGAGCCCTGCTGTTTACGCTCACTTTAGTGCCTGTGCTTTCCCGTATGTTGCTCAATAAGAACGTAAAAGAGCGCGAAAACTTCATGGTCATTTACCTGGAAAAAGCATATGCCAAAATTGTCCGATGGTCGCTCGACCATGCCAGGCAAAGCATCCTCATGGCTCTTTGTTTATTGGTTTTCAGTTTGGGCATTTTCACGCGGATAGGCAGCGAGTTCTTGCCTCAGCTCAATGAAGGNTCCATTTACGTCCGCGCCAGCATGCCGCAGAGCGTAGCCTTTAGCGCAGCCAATGAAATGTCGACGAAGATGCGGAAACTTTTCGAAAAATATCCTGAAGTGAGAGGAGTGATTTCGCAAAACGGACGCCCCAACGACGGAACCGATCCTACCGGTTTTTTCAACGTAGAATTTTTTGTCGACCTCTACGAAAAAAAAGAATGGAAACGCAAGATTTCAAAGGATGAGCTGATTGCGCAAATGCAAGATGAATATGAGGCGAGTTTCCCCGGCGTGGTCTTCGGATTTTCGCAGCCCATTTCCGACAATGTGCAAGAAGCCGTATCGGGCGTGAAAGGGGAGATGGCCATTAAAATTTTTGGCGACGATCTCTACCGTCTGGAAACGCTTGCCGACAGCGTACGGGATATTATGGCGGAAATTGAAGGGGTGGAAGACCTCGGCATTTTCAAGAGTTTGGGACAACCCGAAATCCGCATCGAACTAGACCGCGAAAAAATGGCGCGCTATGGCGCCAGCGCGGAAGAAGCCAATCAGATAATTGAGATGGCTATCGGCGGGAAAAAGGTATCCAATTTCTATTCCGGCGAAAGACGTTTTGACATTCGCGTGCGCTACTCTCCTCAATTCAGAAGAAGCGAAAAAGAAATCGGAAAACTGCTCGTGCCTTGTCCGAACGGCGTAAAAATTCCCATGAGCGAAATTGCCGAAATAAAACTGCAGAACGGGCCGGCTTTCATTTACCGCGAAGGAAATTTGCGTTTCATCCCCGTGAAATTTTCGGTGCGCGGCCGCGACCTCGGAAGCACTATCGCCGAAGCGCAGAAAAAAGTGGACAAAGCCATCAAGTTGGAAAAAGGCTATAACATTGCTTGGAACGGAGAGTTTGAAAATCAAGTGAGCGCCACCAACCAATTGAAAATAGTGGTCCCCATTTCTATTCTCTTCATATTCATTTGGCTCTTTTTCATGTTCAACTCCGTGCGCGACGCAGGCATTATTTTGGCCAACGTGCCCTTTGCCTTGATCGGCGGCATCCTTGGATTATATATCACGGGCATCAACTTCAGCATTTCGGCCGGCGTAGGTTTCATCGCTTTGTTTGGCGTGAGCGTACAGAGCGGAATTATATTGGTTTCCAACTTCAACAAATATCTGCAATTAGGAATGCCGTTGAAAGAAGCCATCATGAAAGGAGCGTTGAGCAGAGTGCGCCCCCTGGTGATGACCGCCTTAATGGCGGGACTCGGACTTATGCCCGCCGCGTTGTCTGGCGGCATCGGTTCTGAAACGCAAAAGCCCTTGGCGGTAGTGGTAATTTGCGGTTTGGTTTCTGACACTATCCTATCCCTCGTCACGCTCCCCGCCATCTATTCGCTGAGAAGGCCAAGAAGGCATGAAGGCATTGACTAAAATTTGAGTTATAAAAAAATTAAAATGAAAGCATTCGGGATCATTCTTTTTCTCTTCGCCGCAGGTTTGGCCGCCGCGCAAAACTATAAGCCGCTTGCCTACACTCCTCCAAAAGAAGCCCATAGAAAAGATTCTGTTCAACGTAAAATTTTCTTCGGCGTCAGCCTGCAGCAATATTGGGGAAAATTTCTCGACTCCAATTATCCTAAGCCTGTATTTTGGAAACCTTGCCTCGGCATCAGCGCACGCATTGAATATTATCCTGTTCCGTGGATTGGCGTCGGCGTCGGGGGCGGCATACAGCAACGCGGAACCGGTTTGATAAATCCCGATAAAAGCGGGACGTCGTTTGGCGCCTCCGGCAACCCAAGCGAAACAGACTCTACTCATCTTGAACGCATTCGCAGCGCTACGCTTGAAATGCCAATGACTCTTTTGGCAAGGTCTCCCTTTGAAATTGTAAAGAACGTCCGATTGAGCGGTTCGCTTGGCATAGTATTTCTCCGCGTCGTGAGCGTGCAAGACGTGTGGCTGAGTCCNGCCGACGGCAATCACAAGAAAACGGATATTTCAGACCAATTCAACAGCAATGGGTTGGGATTTTTTGCCTCGGCGGGGCCGGAGATTTGCGCGGACAAGACTCGCTTTCAACTTCATTTTGTTTACAGCAAAAGCGTAAGCAATATTTATAAGACTGACTACCATGCTAAGTGGGGCACGATGGGCATTCGGCTGGCGTGGTTGTTTTAGATTGACGCAAAATCGCCAAGCATTGATCATTTAATTGTTGGGCGCGTCCTTGTCTTTAGACTTATTTTTGCCGCGAACCTTGGCTTCGACGGGAGGGGCGATATGGGAAAGCGCATCATTAACCATTAATCATTAATCAGGCCGGCATGAGGCCTCCGGTGTGAATGGCCAGCACGGTAGAGCCGCGATCGAAAAACCCTTTATCGATGGCATCCATGACGCCAAAGAGCATTTTGCCTGAATAAACCGGTTCGAGCGGGATATTCCTGTGCGAGAAATCCGATATAAATTTTTGCAATTCGGGAGTGCTTTTGGCATAGCCGCCAAAATGATAATCGTGCAGCATTTTGAAATTTTTGTCGGGCGCAAAACTTTTAACGACGTCTTCTAAAAAATTTCCTTTCAAGACGGGAATCCCGACGGCCGTTTGATGAGGCAGACTGCGCACAATGCCGCCCAGGGTTCCGCCGGTGCCCGCGGCGAGGCACACATAATCGAAAGACGTTTTTTGCAATTCATTTCCCCATTCTTCACAGCCGCGCAAGGCTTCCTCATTGGTGCCGCCTTCGGGAAGGACGCAACATCTTCCGAAAGGGGTTAAGTCGATATTTTTTTCGCGATAAGCCTTGCGACTGACATAGTGCAATTCCATGCCGCATTGTACGGCAAAAGATAAAGAGGGGTTGAGCGGAAGCGTTTCCTCGCCGCGAATGACGCCTATGCTTTTGAAGCCGGTAAGTTGCGCGGCGGCGGCCACGGCCCGTATGTGATTGGAGTAAGCGCCGCCAAAAGTGAGGAGTGTTTCGTGTCCTTCTTTTCTCGCCTTCCGCAGATTGTATTTCAGTTTCCACCATTTATTGCCGCTCACCGCGGGGTGATTGAGATCCTCGCGCCTAAGCAGGAGCTTTACTTTTCCGCAAGGAATTTCTACGGTGGGCGGGGAACGGTAATCCATAAGGCAAAATTAGAAATCTTTATGCCAAAAATGCGCCTTTTTTATAATGGCTAATGACTAATAAGTACCCCTGGCCTTACCCCAAAGGAAACTTCTTTGCCTCCCCGGCGTTTTTCTTGTCGTTAATCTTTTCAATAAACCATTTTACATTTGGCCTTGTTGGCTTACCAGATAGTCAACACGATACGTTATCAGCTCAAGGGGAAGGGCGTCAAACGCAATTGGAAAGAGCTTGTCGCCAAACCATGACCCAAAAAGTCATCCGCGCTTACGGACAAAATCAATTTGACGAAACCGTATGCGTGAGGCGTTGCTCAGATACTGATGCGGCGGCGAGCGTCCTTTACGCCGACCTCAATTATCAATTCTGTCCCTTTGTCAGGCGAAAATTTGTAGTGCGCAAACCAATACTCAAAAATGAAAAGAATGAGTATTTGCAAGCTTTTTCGTCTGGTTAACTGCAAGTTGGGTTAAAGCTGTTGTTTAAAAAACTTTCCGAAATTGGCATTCTTTTTTATATTGGAGCGGCGATTTTCTTGTTACTTGTTTAAACTGCCTGTTAAAATTTGAAAGGGTTTGAAATCCGCATACATCTCCGACGTAACTAATTTTCGCATTCCCTTCACTCAACAATTTACAGGCATGACTAATCCGAATTTCTTTCAAAAAATCTGAGAAAGATTTATTAACCCTCGATTTAAAATAACGGCTGAAGGAGCTTGGCGTCAAATATACCTGAGCCGCAACCTTTTTTAAATCGATTTTCTGACTAAAGTTTTTCATTATATAGGTATATATTTTATTTATTCGGTCTGTTTCTGTGGCATTGTTTGATGGTACGTAGTGCTTATGAGTAATCTGGTGACACTCTGCTGAAACGGCAATGGTTTCTAATATTCTTAATAATTGAATGACGCTGTTAATACCGCTAAGGTTTAGTATATCAATCATCATTTTTCTGATTACCTGATTCGTTTTTCCGGTGATTTCCAAGCCACATACAGATTTTGTAAGTAAATGTTGAATATTCTTCAGTTCTTCGCACGCACGAAGATAATCGCTCAAAAAATAATCATGAAAATAGATGACAATACCTGTAGTGCTTAATTTATTTTTCCTGTCAAAATAGGCGTTTTCATTCCTCCAGAGATGAGGCAGGTTCGGACCTGTTAAAACCAGATCGCCTTTTTGAAAGGGCTTAATGGTATCGCCCACAAACCGCATCCCGGTTCCTTCCAGAACTAAAAATAACTGGTACTCCGGATGAGAGTGATAAGTGGGNTCAAAATGGGGTTCGACTAATTTTTTTACGACCATGATTTTAGAATCGGGAATTGCCCATTTTGATATATTTTTCATAATTGCCTTCCATTTTGTCTCTACAAATGAAAAAAAAACGCTATTATGGATATAATAGTACCATAATTTGATGCAATTTAATATTTTTATTGGTTTAAATAAAAATACCTTTGCCTAATGAAAATACTAATCAAAACGCTGAATAAACAATTAGTTATAATTATGGGCAAGCCTTGGCCTTTTAACCTCACGCTCCAATTAGTTGTGGTCTTTATTGTTTCACAATTTGTAGTCGAAGGTTGTAAACCCAAAGAAGCTGACAGCAGCAAAACAAGCGGCCTTTTGTTCAGTCAGGACATCCGCACCACTGAGGCGCGCACTCCTGAGGAGGAAAAGTTCGGCTTCAAACTTCCTCCTGGATTTGAAGTGCAGCTATTTGCTTCCGAGCCGGATATTGACAAGCCTATCAACTTAACATTCGATGCCATGGGACGAATGTGGGTAACACAATCTTTTGAATATCCTTTCCCCGCTGTGCCTGGCGCCAGCGGAACCGACAAGCTTACCATCCTTGAAGACACCGACGGCGATGGCAAGGCCGATAAGTTCACACATTACTCGGACACTCTAAATATTCCTATCGGAATTTTGCCCATAACAAGCGGAGCAATCGTCTACAGTGTACCCAACGTTTACAAATTTGTCAATNCTAATAATGACGACAAACCTGAGAATTCGAGCATAATACTCGGACCTTTCGGTTTTCAGGATACTCACGGCATGGTGAGTAACTTCATTCGCGGCTATGACGGATGGGTGCATGCTTGTCATGGGTTCACCAATAAGTCGAGTGTGGCTGGCGCTGATGGCGATTCAATCCATCTTATATCAGGAAACACATTTCGGTTTCGCATTGACGGCAGTCATGTAGAGCAATCCACATTTGGGCAGGTCAATCCCTTTGGTTTGGCATATGATGAGCTTGGNTACATTTATTCCACGGACAGTCACAGTTCTCCGTTGTATCAATTGATCCGCGGCGCAGACTATCCGCACTTCGGCAAGTTGGAGATCATGGGCTTTGCGCCCGATATGAAACCGCTGGTGAANGAAGCTACTGCTCTTTGCGGCATTGCCTACTATGCAGATCTGAAATTTCCGCAGGAGTTTCAGAAAAATTTATTTATTGGCGATGTGGTCAACTCGCGCGTACACCGGTACTCTGGCATATGGCAAGGTTCTTCCCCCGTAGGAAAATCGGAAGAAGATTTTATGAAGAGTGAAGACCCTTGGTTCCGTCCGGTGAATATAAAGCTAGGGCCTGACGGCGCGCTTTATGTCGCCGACTTTTACAATGCCATCATCGGTCATTACGAAGTGCCTCTCAATCATCCGAAACGCGACAAGCGCAGAGGACGCATCTGGAGGATCACGTATAAAGGAGAAAAAAACCAACGTGTCGATCTTACGCAATCTTCAGCCGAACAATTAATTGCATTGCTAGATGCNGACAATCTCACGACTCGCATGNTGGCGACCGATCAACTGACAGATCGCATCGGAGCATCGTCAACGGACGTACTAAAACAAAAGCTAAGCGATGCATCTACTAGCGCGAGAAAATATATCCATGTGCTGTGGGCGCTTCAACGGCTCTCTGCGTTAACTGACGACATGCTGAAAACTTCTTTAACCAGTAAAGACCCGCTTATTAGGTTGCATGCCTTCCGTGTACTATCCGAAAGAAATCCCGATACCGGTTATCTGAGTTTGATCAACCGTGCGCTGCACGATACGGATCCGCATGTGCAGCGCNCGGCGGCGGAGTTGCTAATGAAATATCCGACTTCTAATTCGGCAGAGGAACTGCTCAGTATGTTGAAGATTCTGCAGCCGGNCTTCGACACACACCTTATATATACGGCAAGGTTGGCGTTGCGCAACATCTTACGGCATGAAGAGGCGCTCAAACAGGTGACATCCAAAAAGTGGGACGAACAGTGCGCCACATTTATGGCGGGAGTGCTGGTGGATGTGCCGTCGCCAGAATCGGCTCGCTTCCTTACCGAATACATGAGCAAATATCAACTTCCAAAAGAAAGGATTGCACCCGCCTACAAACAAATCATACGATTCATTCCCAAAGATCAGATAAATAATGTGATAGACAAAGCAATGAGCGACAAGAACAACAATCTGACCATAAAGTCGATGATCTTCAAAGCGCTTACCGAAGGAATTGCCCAGCGCGACGGAAAAACGGATTTGAAGGTACTTGAGAAATATGCACTTGGTCTTGCCGATGAAATTTTCAAGAATTTTCCCGCNGGCGATTTGTCTGACTCGGAAGAGAAAGTGAATAACCAGCGNGTGGGCATTGACATAGCAGGCGATTATAAAGTGAAGCCGCTCGAACACGCGCTGATTTCTTTTCTTCAACAAGGGCCTAAAATAGGAATGGGTATACGCGCNGCTTCCTTGCGGTCGCTGATGAAAATCGATCTTGACAAAAACGTTTCGCTCGCAGGCAATATTCTTCAGAATGATTCCATGATTGAATACCAGCGTAGGATTGCGGGTGTGCTGGGCGAATTCCCCGGAAGCACCGTTAATAAAATGATAGAAGGCTTAAAGAACATTGGCCCTGAACTTCAGGGCGCTGTGGCCGTTGCACTGGCCAATTCATCAGATGGCAAGAATATCCTGTTTAATAAAATAAAGCGGGGAGAAATATTACCGCGCATTTTGCTTGAGCCGCGCGTAGAAGAAAGCGTGTTGTCGAATGCTACAAAACAACAGGAAAAAGANTATGCAATGCTCACGGCTAATGTTGAGCCGATCAGCAAAGAGCGCCAAGCGATGATCGAAAAACGGCTGATAGCCTTTGAGGCATTAAGCAAAAATTCGTTCAGCAGCGATTCAGGCAAGTTGGTCTTTGACAAGAACTGCGGAATNTGTCACATGTCAGGCGGGCAGATGGGAATGGCTCCGCAACTGGATGGCGTGGGTAAGAGAGGTACACGCGGGTTGGTGGAAAAAATACTGGACCCCAACAGAAATATTTCGCAGGCATTTCAAAACTATACCATCAAACTCAAAGACGGCACCATCAAGAGCGGTCTATATCGAAGGGACGAAGGCGAAGTGAAAATATTTGCCGACCTCGCCGGAAGAGAATTTTCCGTGCCAAAGAAGAATATTGTAGAGTTGAAAGCATTGAAATACACGCTTATGCCTGACAATTTCAGCACTTCTATTTCAGAAAATGATTTTAACCAATTGATCAATTATTTACTCAGTCGTTAGTCTTCACTATAGATTATATCAAAATGAAAAAAAACCTAATTACTATTCTACGGCAACAGTTATTGCTTATTATCATATTACCGACGTTTTGCATTTCTGCGGCAGCGCAGATAGCAGGTAAGGCGGTGAAATTCAAAAAAAATCATCTTTGGGATGAGTTTTACACAGAGGGCGCCACGGTGGGCGACGTGAATAAAGACGGCAAGCTTGACATCATTGCCGGAGCAAAATGGTTTGAAGCTCCTCATTGGAAGATGCACGAAATTTGGAAACACAAGAAATTTGACTACACCAAAGGCTACAGCGATTCATTCCTCAACTACATGATGGATGTAAATGAAGACGGCTGGCTTGACCTGATCTGCTTTGATTTTCCGGGTAAGGAAGTGTATTGGTTTGAAAATCCTGCCGGGGCGGAGAGATACTGGAAAAGGAACCTGATCGACTCAATCGCCTCTAACGAATCGCCTATGGTTGTAGACATCGACGGCGACGGAAAAAAAGATCTTGTCTTCGGCAACGAAAAGTTGGGGCAGNTGGCGTGGTTCAGCAATGTAGTGAAAGCAAAAAAAGTAACGTGGAAAAGAACCGCCATCAGTGAACTCAATGCAAAAGGCATTGGGTTGTTTAGTCACGGATTAGGATGGGGCGATATTAATGGAGACGGAGTTAAAGATGTAATGATCATAGGAGGGTGGTGGGAGGCTCCCCATGATATGAAAACATCCCCCTGGAAATTTCACGAAGCCAATCTTGGCTTACCGTGTTCCCAGATGCTTACTTACGATCTTGACAATGACGGTGACAATGATGTGATCAGTTCATCCGCACACGGCTACGGGCTGTGGTGGCATGAGGCATCACTAGACAAGGATAAAAACATTGTCTTCAAAAGACACACCATCGACAGTACATTTTCTGAATTGCATAGCATCGTGTTGGAGGACGTGAACAATGACGGACTTCCTGATTTAATCACGGGAAAACGTTTCTTCTCACATCAGGGTCTCGGACCGGGCGGACTTGAGCCGGCCGTGTTGTATTGGTTCGAACTGTTGAAGGACGGAAAACAAAAACCCGCGTGGATACGCCACCTCATTGATGACACATCCGGCGTGGGGATACAATTCGCGACNGAGGATATGAACAAAGATGGTCTGTTGGATATTATAATCGGGAACAAGAATGGCGTTTTCTATTTCGAGCAAATTCTGCCGGGCAAACAAAAGTCAGAAAAATAATCGGCTCATGCACGCCCCTGACATGAAATTATTTTGGCTCTGCGTGATAGCTTTGTCCACTACTTCCTTTGGCTTCATCCTTCGTGCGCTCACATTGCCGCAATGGGGAAGCGAATTCAATTTAACCAATACACAGATTGGAGAAATTGCCGGAGTAGGCCTTTGGCCATTCGCTATCAGCATCGTACTCTTCAGCTTGGCGATTGATACCATAGGCTACAAGAATGCAATACTCTTCGCTTTTGTTTGTCACATTACTTCTGCCGTATTGACGCTATTCGCTACGGGATACCTGTCGCTGTATATCGCCACATTCATAGTTGCCATTGGAAACGGCACAGTGGAGGCGGTAATTAACCCGGTAGTAGCCACATTATTTTCAAAANATAAAACCAAATGGCTGAATATTCTTCATTCGGGCTGGCCGGGCGGATTGGTGCTGGCAGGCTTTATGACGCTGATGCTCGGCCATGAAACCAATTGGAAGATCAAGATGATCCTGATCCTCATTCCTACCATTACATATGGAGTAATGGCATGGTCGTGTAAGTTCCCGATCAACGAGCGTGTAAAGGCAGGCATATCCTATTTAGACATGCTCAAAGAGGTGGGCGCGGGAGGGATATGCGTGGTAACAGCGCTTGTGATTTTTCAATTCGGATCAATCTTCGGTTGGCCGACTATGGTAAGTCTGGTTATCACAATNGGAATTGTTTTGATATTTGGTTTATATGTGAAAAGTTTTGGACAACCGATTTTTGTTTTGATGATTATTTTGATGATTCCGTTAGCTACAACAGAATTAGGAACCGATAGCTGGATTTCAAATTTGATGTTGCCTGAGATGACCACTATGGGAATGCAGGCCGGATGGATATTAGTTTATACATCTACCATCATGGCGGTACTTCGCCTCTTTGCNGGCTCAATTGTTCATAGCATTTCTCCATTGGGATTGCTTGCAATAAGTTCTGCCATTGCCTGCGNCGGGTTGTTGTTGCTCTCTGTTTCAAGCGGCATGGCAGTTATTCTTGCGGCCACGCTATTTGCTTTGGGCAAAACCTTTTTCTGGCCGACCATGTTAGGAATTGTTTCCGAGCTATTTCCTAAAGGCGGCGCACTCGTTTTAAATATTACGAGTGGCGTGGGGATGATAGCGGCCGGAGTGATTGGGGCNGTCATTCTCGGCTATGTTCAAGACAAGAGCGTTGATTCTAAAATGACCGCCTATGATTTAGAACATCACTCCGCCTTGCATGATCGTTATGCCACCGATCAAAAGGAAAGTCTTTTTGGGAATTATAAGGCAATCAACCCCGTAAAACTTGCAACGGCCACTGTTGAAGAACAGGCGGTCATTAATTCTATTCGGGATAGAGCGAAGAAGGACGCTCTGAGGACGGTGACAATATTTCCNATGATCATGCTTGTCGCTTATCTTTTCCTGATCTTCTATTTTAAGTACAAAGGTGGTTATCGNGCCGTGGTGTTAACAGATGATCACTCAAAATCNAAATGAAATTAATCTTTTAGAACTATGAGCGTAAAGAAAATAAATATTGCTATTGTTGGATTGGGCTTTGGCGCCGAGTTCATTCCGATATATCAAAAGCATCCCAATGCAAACATGTACGCTATCTGTCAGCGAACAGAGTCAAAGCTTAATGAGGCAGGAAATGCTTTCGGAATAGAAAAACGATACGGCAACATTTCTGATCTGTTGAAAGATCCGGCTGTCGATGCGGTGCATATTAATTCGCCCATTCATCTTCATGCCGAGCAATCCCTGGCCGCATTGAAAGCCGGAAAACACGTGGCGTGCACTGTGCCGATGGGCACCACGTTGGAAGAATGCAAAGCAATTTTAGAAGCCGTGAAATCCACAGGACTCACGTACATGATGATGGAAACGGTTTTGTATAGCCGCGAGTTTTTGTTTGTAAGAGAAATGTATGACAAAGGCGAATTGGGCAAGGTACAATTTCTCAGGGCGTCGCATCAACAGGAAATGGAAAAGTGGCCAGGCTATTGGGAAGGNCTTCCTCCTATGCATTATGCCACGCATTGCGTCGGGCCTGTGTTAGGATTGACTCGTGATGTGGCGGAATATATTTCCTGCTTTGGATCGGGTACCATCAGCGAACACCTTATTTCGAAATACAATTCTCCTTTCGCCGTTGAAACATGTCACATTAAATTCAAAAATTCGGATCTATCAGCCGAGGTGACGCGCTCTTTATTTAATACAGCCCGACAATACCGAGAAAGTTTTGACGTNTACGGATCGAAAAAAACTTTCGAATGGGCGCTAATCGAGCACGAGCAACACGTGCTATACACAGGAGAAAGTCCCGCGCGTGTTACAGTTCCTGATTATGGACATTTGTTGCCNAAGGAGATTGCTTCATTCACTCAGGCAGGGGTTTATGACGCCAATAGTCATCNGCATTTATCCTTTACTCAAGGCAACGGTCACGGCGGCTCGCATCCTCACCTGGTACATCATTTCCTGATGGCGATAGCCGGCGGCACGCAGCCTTACCCCAATGCAACTCAATCCGCAAACATTACTTGTGTTGGAATACTCGCTCATGAATCTGCTATGAATGGCGGCAAGATTATGAAGTTGCCTGACTTCACGCTTTCCCAAGACGGAGAATCGCTCTCGACAAATAATATAAACAATCTAAACAATCTAAAC
>G312J29652_10000099_pt1 | contig 17383 bp, 19 predicted proteins | sample EareggfetidaYelm_FD_29652 | JGI IMG/M metagenome (IMG submission 29652) | reverse complement strand
CTTGCCAATACAGATCGGTATGGGCTGCGCGATGCGCCTTGCGCTGCGCTCCGATGGCTGCGCGCAGCCTACGACATCTGATCGGTGACGCGACACCAGGCAGAGTCGGCCAAGCACCTCAGGCCGATGGGGTGGTGCCGTCGTAGTTGGCCGGGTCCGCTGCGGCAGCAGACCTTCTCCTGCGTGTCGTTTTGCTGGCGACGACCTGCTCGGCGGGGGCACGCCGCCTGGTGGCGGTCTTCCTGGCGGGGGCCTTGGCGCCGCCCTGGGCCAGGGCATCCACGCGGGCGTTCAGCGCGTCCAGGTCGCGCGCCGATGGCACGCCCAGTTTGGACAGGGCCTTGGTCACGCTGTTTTCGACGATGCTTTCGATCTTGCTGCCGAACCTGTCCCATTGGCCCTGGGCCTTGGTGCCGATGTCGCTGGCCATCGAGCTCATGCTATGGCTGGCATCGGAGAGCTTTTCTTCGGCCACGGCCTGGGTCTTGCGCTGAATGGTCAGGCCCTCCTTGACCAGGGCTTCAAATACTTTGCCACCTTCTTGCTGCGCCTTGGAGAAAGCGCCCAGGCCCGCCAGCCAGATCTGCTGGGCCGAGTTTTTGACGGTGCTGGCGAACTGGGCCTTGCCCTTTTTCTTGTCGGTGTCGGATTTTTGCGGTTTCTTGACCATGGGGCCTCCATTGGTGGGTGGGTAGCGCCAGGGCTGCCTGCCGCTGGCGTATCCGCACTGTACGCCACAGCGCAGCGCAGGGGTAGGCGCAAAGTAGCAGGTGCAGCACCGATAATCGCGCCCCTATGGCACTCATCACCTTGCTCGACGCCCAACTCGCCTATGGCCATGTGGCATTGCTGGACCATGCCGACTTCGTGCTGGAAAGCGCCGAGCGCGTCGGCCTGATTGGCCGCAATGGCGCGGGCAAGTCTTCGCTGCTGAAGATTCTGGCCGGCCTGGCCCCGGCCGACGATGGCGCATTGCATTCGTCCCCGGGGCTGCGCATTGCCCTGGTGGCGCAGGAGCCGGTGCTCGACCCCTGCGCCAGCGTTTTCCGGGCCGCGTCCGAGGGCTTGCAGCGGGTGATTGCGATCCGTGACCAGTACCTGGGCGGCGCCGCTGGTCTGGACCTCGATGCCTTGCAGTCCGAGATCGAAGCCCATGACGCCTGGAACTGGGAGCAGCGCGTGCAAGAAACGCTGCAGCGGCTGCATCTGCCGCCGGATGCGCTGGTGGGCAGCTTGTCGGGCGGCACCCGCAAGCGCGTGGCCTTGGCGCAGGCCCTGGTCGCCCGCCCGGATGTGTTGCTGCTGGACGAGCCGACCAACCACCTGGACCTGGAGGCGATCGAATGGCTCGAAGACCTGCTGCTGGCCTTTTCCGGCAGCGTGGTCACCATCACCCACGACCGCTCGTTCCTGGACCGCGTTGCCACGCGCATCGTCGAACTCGACCGGGGGCAACTGCGCTCTTACCCGGGCAACTTTGCGCAGTACCTGCGCCACAAGGACGAGCAACTGGCGCAGGAGGCCGGCAGCGCGGCCAAGGCCGACAAGCTCTTGGCGCAAGAGGAGGTCTGGATACGGCGCGGCGTGCAGGCGCGCCGCACCCGCAGCGAAAGCCGCATCAGCCGCCTGGAGCGGTTGCGGGCGCAGCGGCAGGCGCGCCGTGAAGTCATCGGCAGCGTGCGCATGGAGGTGGCGACAGCGGGGGCCGCCGGCGCCGGCTATCAGGGCAAGATCGTGGCCGAGCTGACCGGGGTCGGCAAGTCCTTTGGCGCCAAGACCATCGTGCGCGACTTCAGCAGCACGATACTGCGCGGCGACAAGGTGGGCTTGACAGGCCCCAATGGCGCCGGCAAGACCAGCCTGCTGAAAATGATCCTGGGCGAACTGCCGCCCGATCAGGGGCGGGTGCGCCAAGGCGCAAACCTGCAGGTGGCGTACTTTGACCAACTGCGCGAGACCATCGCGCTCGACGCGACGCTGGAGGACTTCATCAGCCCGGGCAGCGAATGGATAGAGATCGGCCAGCAGCGCAAGCATGTCAGAAGCTATCTGGGCGACTTCCTGTTTTCCCCTGCCCGGGCGCGTTCGCCGGTCCGCTCGCTGTCCGGCGGCGAGCGCAGCCGGCTGCTGCTGGCGCGCTTGTTCGCGCGCCCGGCGAATGTGCTGGTGCTCGACGAGCCGACCAACGATCTGGACATGGACACGCTGGAGCTGCTCGAAGAACTGCTGGAGAACTACGCGGGCACGGTGTTTCTGGTCAGCCACGACCGGACCTTTCTGGACAACGTGGTCGGCAGCATCATCGCGTTCGAGGGCGACGGACTCTGGCGCGAATACGCCGGCGGCGTGCAGGACTGGCTGCTGCAAGCCGGGCGCAGCCGGGCGGCCGGTGCTGCGGCCGTCGCCGCCAAGCCCGCAGCCATGGCAACCACCGCAACCGCGGCAACCACGCAGGCGCCGCAGCGCGCGAAGATGCCGGTCCAGCCCGCCAAGCTGAGCTACAAGGAGCAGCGCGCGCTGGAGCAACTGCCGGCGCAGATCACGGCGCTGGAGACCGAGCAGCAGGGATTGCAGCGGGCTTTGGCCGATGGACTGCTTTTCCGCACCGACCCTGCCGCTGCCGTCGCGCTGACGAGCCGGGTCGCGGCCATCGATGAGGAACTGATGGCGGCGCTGGAGCGTTGGACGGCGTTGTCCGACGGGCAGCGCCGCTGAGCAAAAAATCAGATGCGGTGGTGCCCGCGCCCGGTCTCTGCGCGCAGGCGCGCGATCAGGGCCGGCGCAATCTGGCCCAACGGCAAGACCTCGTCTGCGGCGCCGTGGGCAATGGCTTCGCGTGGCATGCCGAAGACGATGCAACTGGCCTCGTCCTGCACATAGTTGTAGCTGCCCGCGTCCTTCATCTGCCGCATCGCGGCGGCGCCATCGCTGCCCATGCCGGTGAGCATGATGCCCAGCGCATTCGGCCCGAGCACCGTCGCCGCCGATTGGAACAGCACCGCGACAGAGGGCTTGTGGCGGTTCACCGGGGGGCCGTCATCGACCACGGCGACATAGTTGGCGCCGCTGCGGGCGAGATGAAACTGCGTCCCGCCCGGCGCGATGTAGGCATGGCCGGGCAAGATGCGCTCGGCGTTGACCGCCTCCTTGACCGTGATCTGGCACAGCCCGTTCAAGCGGGCCGCAAAACTGGTGGTAAAGCCCGGCGGCATATGCTGGGTGATGCAGATGCCGGGCATATCTGCCGGCATCGGCAGCAGGACTTTCCTGATCGCCTCGGTGCCGCCGGTAGAGGCGCCGATGCAGATCAGCTTTTCCGTGGACAGGCGCCCGAGAAGGGCGGGGGCCGCGCCGCCCGCTGCACCAGGTGCACCTGGCACGCCGGGAGCGCCAGCGGGCGCAACGGCCCGGCGCACCTGTGCCACCGCTGCGACCCGCACCTTGTCGACGATCTGCGCGGCCAACTCGTCGAGGCCGCTGGCCAGGCCGACGCGCGGCTTGGCCACGAAATCGACCGCGCCCAGTTCCAGCGCCTTGAGCGTGACCTCTGCGCCGCGCTCGGTCAGCGTGGAGATCATCACCACCGGCATGGGCCGCAGGCGCATCAGGCGCCCGAGGAAATCGATGCCATCCATGCGCGGCATTTCCACGTCCAGCGTGAGCACGTCCGGATCGAGCTCGCGGATCAACTCGCGCGCCACCAACGGGTCATTGGCCGTGCCGACGCACGCCATGTCATGCTGGCGGTTGATGATCCCGGTCAGCAGACTGCGCACCAAGGCCGAATCGTCGACCACGAGCACCCGGATTTTCCTGCCCATCGTGCTCATCGCATCGGGCCTTCCTCAAAACAGATCCACCGACCCGCCCGCGTTGCTGCTGGCCACGGCGGCGGCATCGCGTATTTCCTGCGCCACCAGCGTTTCCGGATGGGCATGCACCAGGCGCTTGACCATGGCTTTGCCGGTCACCGGAAAGAAAACCACCTTGCGCGGATAGATGTCCAGCACATCCTCGGAGACGATCGGAATGCGCTCGGTGTGCAGGTAGTTCAAAACGAAATCGGTGTTGCGCTCGCCAACGTTCATCGTCGCGAAGTTGTGCATCACCTGGGCGCCGCCAAAAATCTTCGCCTGCATGGTCTCGCGCCGGGCGCCGAGCTTGAGCATCTCGTTGATCAACAGCTCCATCGCATACGAGCCATAGCGGCCCGGGGCTTCTGCCGGGTCACCATCGGGCAGCATGAAATGGTTCATGCCGCCCACCTGCGCGCGGCTGTCCCACAGGCAGGCGGCGATGCAAGACCCGAGCACGGTCATGATGACCATGCTCTCGTTGGAGACGAAATACTCCCCGGGCAAGATCTTCACCGCGTTGTGCTGGAAATGCGGGTCCAGATAGAAAAAGGAAGCCTCTCCCGGCTTGCCGCTGCGCGCCTTGAGCTCCTGCAACGATGACGCGCGCGCGGCCGTGCTGCCCGGCGCGTAGATGTCGGCGCTCAGCGGTGCAATGCGCGGCGCGCGGCGCCGCTCGGGCCGGCCTGGCGGGGGATGGGTCATGGGTGTGCCGGGCAAAACGACATGGGCAGTGAGCCGGTCAGCGGCGCTCATACACCGTCTTGCCGCGCAGCGCGAACAGCGTGCGCGACTCGCTGAAGTTCTCGGCATGGCCGACAAACAGCAGGCCCCCGGGCTTGAGCACCCGGTGGATGCGCGCGAGCACCCGTTGCTGCGTCGGCGCGTCGAAATAAATCATCACATTGCGGCAAAAGACCATGTCGAAAGGCTCCGGGAAAGGCCAGTCATCGTGGATCAGGTTCACGCTGATGAAGTCGATGTGCTGGCGCAGTTCGGGCTTGACCCGCACCATCCCGGCGTTGCCACCCTTGCCGCGAAGAAAGAACCGCTGCAAACGCTCGGCGCCAAGCCGCTTCAAGCCATCGAGCCGATACACCCCCTGCGCGGCCATGGCCAGCACGCGCGAGTCGATATCACTGGCGACGAGCGTGAAAGCCGCATGGGCGCCGAGGGTCTCCAGCACCGTCATCGCGATCGAGTAAGGCTCCTCCCCGGTGGAGGCGGCGCTGCACCACAGCCGCCAATTCGGCGCTGGCGCCGACGCGGCCGCCGACTTGGCGCGCAAATGCGCAGCCAATATCCCGAAGTGATGCTGCTCGCGAAAGAAGGCCGTCAGGTTGGTGGTCAGCGCATTCACGAACTCCTGCCACTCCGGCCCGTCGTGCGTTTGCAGCCAGGCCAGGTAGTCGTGAAAACTGCGGTGCCCGGTATCGCGCAAGCGCCGCGAGAGGCGGCTGTACACCATCGCGTGCTTGCCGTCATGCAGGTTGATGCCGGCGCGCTGATGGATCAGCGCCTGCACCCGCGCAAAGTCGGCCTGGGTCCAGGCAAATTCGCGCCCCTGCTCCAGCGGTCCCGAGGGGGGCGCAGGCCGTATCGGCAATGGGGCGGCGCAGGTGCTCTCGGGCATGGTGCTACGGGTCCGGCCGCAGGTGGGTGTGGGTCAGGGGGGGCGAGGCGCCCGGGTGGTTGACGCCCGAAGGCTATTCGTTGGCGGCCGCCAGCCCCATGTCCGCGCTGGCCATGAGTTTTTCGATGTCCAGCAAGATCAGCATCCGCTCGCCGACCGGACCCAGTCCGAGGATGCAACCGTTGTCGATGGCGCTGTCCACATCGGGCGCCGGGTGAATGCTGTCGGGCGTCAGTCCCATCACATCGCTGACCGAATCGACCACGATGCCGACCACCCGGCTGCGCAAATTCAAAATGATGACCACGGTAAAGCTGTTGTAGTCCGCCTGCGCACAGTGGAACTTCAGGCGCATGTCGACAATGGGAACGATGGTGCCCCGCAGATTGACCACGCCCTTGATGAAATCGGGGGCATTGGCAATCCGCGTCGGCGGCTCATAGCCGCGGATTTCCTGCACCTTCAGAATGTCGATGCCGTATTCCTCTTGGTCCAGGCGGAAGGTCAGATACTCGCGCGCGCCCGCCGGCGCGGCATCGGCAGTCTTGGCGATCACAGTCATGGGGCTTCTCCTTGGGAATCACGGTTTTTCATCGCGCATGAAGCGGGCCTGCGCCTGCGCCAGGCCGCCGGCGCCGCCCCTCGATGGGCCGGGGATGGCATATCAATGCCGCGCCCGGCGCACCAGGCCCCCCGTGTCCAGAATCAAGGCCACCGTACCGTCGCCGAGAATGGTGGCGCCCGACACATTCGGAACCTTGCGGTAGTTCGACTCCAGATTCTTCACGACCACCTGGTGCTGGCCGAGCAGTTCATCGACGAGCAGCGCAACGCGGCTGCCGTCATCTTCGACCACCACCATGATGCAACTGGACTTGTCCAGGTCGAAGCGCGGCACCTGGAAAATCTTCTCCAGCGCGATCACCGGCATGTATTCGTCGCGCACCTTCACCAACTGCGACCCTTGCGCCACCGTGCTGACCGCGTCGGTATCGACCTGGAACGACTCGACCACGCAAGACAGCGGCAGGATGTAGACCTCCTCGCCCACCCCCACCGACATGCCGTCCATGATGGCCAGCGTCAGCGGCAGGCGCACCGAGACCTTCATGCCGTAGCCTTCGGCGGAATCGACTTCGACCGATCCGTTGAGTGCCGCAATATTGCGCTTGACCACATCCATGCCCACACCGCGCCCGGACACATCGGTGACCTGGTCGGCGGTGGAAAAGCCCGGAGCGAAGATCAGTTGCCAGACATCCGCGTCCGCCATCTGCTCGGAGACCTCCAGCCCGCGCTCGCGCGCTTTGCGCAGTATCTTCCCGCGCGCCAGGCCCCGGCCGTCGTCACGCACTTCAATGACGATGGAGCCGCCCTGGTGGGCCGCTGACAGCGTGATCGTGCCCTGCTCGGGCTTGCCCATGGCCAGGCGGTCGGCGGGCAGTTCGATGCCATGGTCGCAGCTATTGCGCACCAGGTGCGTCAGCGGGTCGATGATTTTTTCCACCAGCCCCTTGTCCAACTCGGTGGCTTCGCCCAAGGTCACCAGTTCGACCTTCTTGCCCAGTTTGTTGGCCAGATCGCGCAACATGCGCGGGAAGCGGTTGAAAACGATGGACATCGGGATCATGCGGATCGACATCACCGACTCCTGCAGATCGCGGGTGTTGCGGTCCAGGTCGGCCAGACCGGCCAGCAACTGCTGATAAGCGCTGGCGTCCAGCCCACGGCTGTTTTGCGCCAGCATGGCCTGGGTAATCACCAACTCGCCGACCAGGTTGATCAACTGATCCACCTTTTTCACATCGACACGAATGGTCGTTGACTCCACCTGCGCCTGCGCTGCGGCCTTGGGCTCAGCGCCCGCTTTCGGCTCGGCGCCCTTCGGCTCGGCATCGGCCTTGATCTCGGCGCCCGCCTCGGGCGCCGGCACCGGGGCCACCGGCGCGGTGGGCGGCGCGCCGGGCGCGCCGGTGAAAAACTCGTAAGGGGCCTGGCGGGCGGCGCTTGGAGCGACCGGGGCCGCAGCGGCGTCACGCAACTGCACTTGCTCCTTGGCGACATGAAACGCCAAAAGATCGAGCAGTTCCTCATTGCTGGCCGCCGTCTGCACCGCAAACCAACGGGCATTGGCCGGTGCGCCGGCAAGGTCGCGGATGCTGCCCAGGCCGGGAATGTCGCGAAACAGTTCCCTGATCGCGTCGGCCTGCTCCGGCCGCTCCAGCGGGCCGATCCGGATTTCCAGCGCCCGGGCCTGCCCGGCAAACGCCGGCGCCAGCGCCTTCGGGGCGGCCCGCGCCGGGGCTGGCGTCCGCCGCCGCCGCCGCAGTAGCAGAAACCGCAGCCGCCGCATCATCGGGCAGCAGCCCGGCGGCCAGATCAGCGATTCGGCGCAGCAGCGCTGTGGTGGACACGGCCTGGCCCTGGCCGCCGGCCTGATGGCGGGCCAACAGATGGCGCGCTGCGTCGGCAGACTCCAGCAGCACGTCCACCATCTGCGCAACGGCTTGCACCTCGTGGCGGCGCAAGCGGTCCAGCAGCGACTCCATCTGGTGCGTCAGTTCGGCCACATCCGCGAAGCCGAAGGTGGCCGAGCCGCCCTTGATCGAGTGGGCGCAGCGGAAGATGCCGTTGAGCTCCTCGTCATTGGCGCTGCGCAGGTCCAGTTCCAGCAGCATCTGCTCCATCAGGTCGAGGTTCTCGCTGGCCTCCTCGAAGAAGATTTGATAGAACTGGCCCAGGTCGAAATCGGCGCCTGCACCCGATACTTCCTGGCGGGTTTGCTCCATGGTGCTCTCCTGTGTCTGCGCTGGTTTCGATCCATCGGGCTTCAACGGATCACTTTCTGAATCACCTCGATCAGGCGATGGGGATCGAAGGGCTTGACCAGCCAGCCCGTCGCCCCCGCCGTGCGGCCGGCCTGTTTCATCTGGTCACTCGATTCGGTGGTCAGGATCAGGATCGGGATGGTCTTGAATTTGGGCAGCTCGCGCAGCTTGCGGGTCAGGCCCAGGCCGTCGAGCCGTGGCATGTTCTGGTCTGCCAGCACCAGATCGATGCGGTGGGTCTCGGCCTTTTCCAGGGCATCTTGCCCGTCCACGGCCTCCACGACGTGATAGCCGGCGCCGGTCAGGGTGAACGCCACCATTTTCCGCATCGAAGGTGAATCATCTACGGCAAGAATCGATGGCATGTAGGGCTCCAACGGGGTTGCAGGGGGAGACATCAAAACAGGTCGACGGAACCTGCGTCCATCTCGCTTTGCGTGACCGGGTTGGGCCGGTCCGGCGCCATCTCGGCAAAGGGCGCCGCGTCTTCGCCCTCCTCATGGCCCATCGCGTCCGAGGCCAGGCGAAAGGCGCAGCCCTGCAGCACCTTGGTGGTGTGCCAGATCAGTTGCGAGGCCATGTCCTGAAACTGCAACTCGGTCACGGCGTTGCGCAGCGCCGACCGGGCCGCCCGCAGTTCGGGCCAAGTGCCGACCACGCCATCCGTCAACAAGGCGTTGGCCGCACCGAAGCACTCCAGCAAATTGTCGGTGGCATGGTTGAGCAGCCCCTCCAGGCGCTGCAGGTCATGCATCACGACCAGCAGCGAATCCTGCAGTTCCGCCGCCACCATGACGGGAACCTGCACCGCAGGCCCGGTGGATGTCGTTGGCGTAGATGGCATCGTTTCTCCGTCACAAGGGGGCCGCACGGCACGCAAAACACAGGATTACGATAGGGGATCAGGATTTTTTGCGGCCATCGTGCAAACCACGACGCCCGCGCCCATTGGACACCGATGCGGCCACCGGCAAGCGCTCTTGTTTGTTCCAGTTTGTTCCCTTTTGTATTTTTGCGAGAGCACTTCGATGGTCAGCGCAACGAGCGATCAGCCCCTGGAGATACTGCACCTGGAAGATTCACAGGTGGACCATGAATTGGTGGCGCTGACACTGCGCCGATCCGGCGTCGCCTGCCAACTGCGGCAGGTCGACCGCCTGCCCGAATTTCAACGGCTGACCGACGCCGGGTCGTTCGACATCATCCTGGCAGATTACCGATTGCCCGGATTCACGGCACTCGATGCCTGGGCGCATGTAGCGCAAAAGCCGCAGCACCCGCCGTTCATTTTGCTGACCGGCGCCATCGGCGAGGCCGCCGCCGTCGACGCGATGCGCCTGGGCGTGGCGGACTACCTGCTCAAAGACGCAATGCCGCGCCTGCCCCAGGTGATCGCGCGCGCCATCGAGGTGCACGAAGCGCGCCGGGCGCGCGAACGGGCGGTGGCCGAACTGGCCATCTCCGAGCGCCGGCTGGCAGAGCTGGCAGAGCATCTGCAAACATCGATCGAGCAGGAACGCGCAGCGATTGCGCGCGAAATCCACGACGACATCGGCGGCGCCCTGACGGCCGTGCGCGTTGCCGTGGCCTGGATCGGCCGCCACGGCAGCGACCCGGCGCTGCTCGAACATGCGCGCTCTGCCGCCGAGATGCTGCAACACGCGATCGGGGCGAGCCAGCGCATCATGATGAACCTGCGCCCGCCGATCCTCGAACAAGGACTGGTGGCGGCCATCCAATGGCTGGCCGCCGGGTTCGAGCGCCGCACCGGCGTAGCCACCCGCGTGCGCAGCAGCGGCGAGGCCATCCAGACCTGGCCGGACATCCGCCTGGTCGCCTACCGCACGGCCCAGGAAGCGCTGACCAATGTGTCAAAACATGCACAGGCCGGCCGGGTGGAGATCGAACTGTCCGACAAGAAAGGGATGCTGACATTGGAAGTGGCCGACGACGGACTCGGCATCGCCCCCGGGATGCTGGACAAACCCCAGGCTTTCGGGCTCAAGGGGCTGCAGGAACGCGCCCGAACCGTCGGCGGCTGGCTGGACATCAGCAGCCGGCCCGGCCATGGTAGCTGCGTCACCTTGTCGATCCCGCTACCATCGCTGCCACCAACCATCCCGGGAGCCAGGCAATGATTCATGTGGTCTTGTGCGATGACCATGCCGTCCTGCGGCGCGGGATACGCGACACCCTGGCAGAGGCGCCCGAGATCGAAGTCACCGCAGAGGCGGGCAATTCCTGCGAACTGCGCGAGGTGCTCAGGAGCGCCGCCTGCGACGTGCTGCTGCTGGACCTGAGCATGCCTGGCCGCAGCGGCCTGGACGTGTTGGCCAGCCTGCGGGAAACCCATGGCGACATCAAGGTGCTGGTGCTGTCGATGTACCAGGAAGACCAGTACGCATTGCGCTGCCTGAAGGCCGGCGCGCAGGGCTATGCCAACAAGGCGGGGGATCCGCTGGAACTGATCGCCGCCGTGCGCACCGTGATGCAGGGCCGCAAATACCTGACCGCAGAAGTGGCGCAGTTGCTGGCAGACAGCCTGGCGCAGCCCGAGCCGCAGGCCCCGCACAGCGCGTTGTCCGAACGGGAGCTACAGACCTTGCTCAAGATCGCCTCGGGCCGCAGGCTGTCGGACATTGCCGAAGAACTGATGCTCAGCCCGAAAACCGTCAGCGTGTACCGCTCGCGGGGGCTGGAGAAATTGAAGCTGACGAACAACGCCGAGCTCACCGTCTATGCCATCCGCAACCAATTGGTCTGATGGGTCTGCTTGGTCTGATGGGTCTGATCACAGGCTCCAACGGGCCTGCATCGCCGGCCGCTGGCCGTAGCCGGCGTACCAGGCGCCGACCTGCCGATAGCGGTCGCGCCAGCCGAGGTCGGCAAACCGCAGATCCAGATACCACAGTGCGCAGCCGACGGCGATGCTGCCGATATCGGCCCGGCCGGCCGCGCCCGTCAATTGGCCGGGCGCGGCGTCCAGAGCCGCCAGTGCGGTCTCGATCTTGTCGAGTTGGGCCGTTTTCCAGTCCTCCCAGCGCAGCGGCTCGGGCCGGGCCGCATCTTCATAGCGCGCCAGCAGCGCGGCGTCGAGCATGCCGTCGCCCAGCGCTTGCAGCGTCAGCGCCGCCCAGCGCGCCGGCCCGGGCGCCGGGAACAGCCCGCCCCCGGCCAGGTCGTTCAGATACTCGCAGATCACCCGGCTGTCGTAGAGCACCTGGCCATCGTCGGTGAAGAAGGTCGGCACCTTGCCCAGCGGGTTGTGGGCAATGATCGCGCAGTCGCGCTGGATCGGGTGGGCCTGCGACGGCAGCAGCGCGATGCGCTCGTTCAAACCGAGCTCCAGGCCCGTCACCAGGCATTTGCGGACATAGGGCGAGGGGGGCGAAAAGAGGATTTTCATGCTGTCGTCTCGTATCGAGCGGGTTGGCGGGCGATGTGGCGCGCCGCAATCCAGCCAAAAGTCATGGCCGGTCCGAGTGTGATCCCGGGCGCCGGATACTGGCCGCCCATCACGGAATGCAGATCGTTGCCGACGGCATACAAACCCGTGATGGGCCGGTCTCCGGCGCCGAGCACCTGGGCATTTTCGTTGCAGCGCAGGCCGACGGCGGTGCCGATATCGCCGGGATACACCTTCACGGCGTAAAAAGGCCCGGTTTGCAGCGGCCCCAGGCAAGGGTTCGGGGTCTGGTCGGCAGCGCCCAGGTAGCGGTTGTAGGCGTTGCGCCCTTGCCGAAATCGGGGTCTTCGCCGCTGGCGGCAAAGCCGCTGAAGCGCTCGGCGCTGCGCTCCAGCGCGTCGGGGTCGAGCCCGAGCAACTGCGCCAGGCCCCGCAGGGTGTCGGCCCGGTGCAGATAGCCGGCGCGCACCAGCCGCGCCCGCGCCCGCGCGCGCCCGCCCGGCAGGGCCAGGCCCAGGCCCCAGCGCTCGATGAACGGCGCGTCGCACACCAGGTAAGCGGGAATGCCGGGAACGCCTTGGTGCGAGCGGTACATGGCCAGAACGAACTCGTGGTACGAAGCCGATTCGTTGACGAAGCGCTGCGCCGCGCGGTTGACCGCCATCAAGCCGGGCTTGGCGCGCTCCCAGACCAAATGGGGGTAGCGCAGTTCGGTGCCATCGGGCTGCCGGAGTATCGACACCGGTGCCCAGAAGGCCGGATGGGCGTGGCCGGTGCCCAGCGTGGCGCCCAGCGCGAGCGCCAGCCTGATGCCATCGCCGCTGTTGCCCTGCGGCGCCATCGACCATGGCCCGGTCGGCCGGGGGTAGAGTTCGGCGCGCAGCTTTTCGCTCCAGGGAAAGCCCCCGGTGGCGAGCACGACGGCGCGGCGCGCGCGCACCCGGACCGGCTTGCCAGCGCGCAGCACCGTCACGCCCGTCACGCCCGGCGCGCTGCCGGCGGCCACATGTATCTGCTCCAGCGGCGCGTTCAGCCAGTACGGCACGCGGCGCTCGATCAGGCTCTTGAACAGGCGCGCGGCCAGCGCGTTGCCCAGCACCAGGCGCGTGCCGCGGTGGTAGCCGCGCAGGCGGTCGGCCGCATGGCGCAGCACCAGTTTCATGCCGGCGCGCCAGGACTGGAACGACTTCGTGACCGACAACAGGTGCTGGGCATCGGCCATCGTGACCATCATGCCGCCGAGCACCATGAACTCGGGCAGCGGGTCGCGCAGGTGGCAAAAATGCGCCCCCAGCAGGCGGCCATCGAACATCACCGGGTCCATCGAACGCCCGCCGAGCGCGGCACCCGCGCGGTCGGGGTAGTAGTCGGGCGAGTAGCTGCGCCCGGCCAGCCTGACGGCGGTGTGGGCCTCGAACCAGTCGAGCATCGCCGCAGCCGCGTCGAGAAAAGCCTGCTGCATAGGCGGCGCAGCCGCGTCACCGACCACATTGCGCATGTAGCGCTGCACCTGGTCCATGGTGTCGGGGTGGCCTGATGGCTGGCTCTGCGCGTTCAGCGGGAGCCACAAGGCGCCGCCCGATATGGCGGTCGAGCCGCCGATGCGGCCGGTCTTTTCGATCAGCAGCACCTGCAAGCCGGCGGCTGCCGCCGTGATCGCCGCCGACATCCCGCCGGCGCCCGAGCCGGCCACCACCACATCGTATTCATGCTCGTCGTGCAGCGATGGCATCGCTGTCATGCGGCGATGCCGCCAAGGGATTTGCCGCCATCGACGAGCAGCACCTGGCCGGTGATGAAGCCGGTCTGCGGCGCGGCCAGAAAGGACACGGCCTGCGCGATGTCCTCGGGCCGGCCGGCCTGGCCGGTGGGCTGCAGCGCCAGTTGCGCGCGCAGGCGCGCGGGACTGAGTGCGCGCAGCATCGGCGTGGCGATCAGGCCCGGCGCAATGGCGTTGACCAGGATGCCGCGCGGCGCCAGTTCCAGTGCGCTGGCGCGGGTGTAGCCCACCAGCGCAGCCTTGGAGGCCACGTAGTGCGGGTGGTTTCTGGCGCCCAGGTAGGCGCGCGAGGCGATGTTGACGATGCGCCCGCCGCCTGGCATCCGCTGGACGCTTGCCTGCGTCAGCGTGGCCACGGCGATCAGGTTGATCTCGTAGGCGCGGCGGAAGTCGGCGCTGCTGACTTCAAGGAACGGGCGCTCGTCGAAGGCGCCGGCGTTGTTCACCAAGGCCGTGATCGGCGGCAGCGCCTGGACCAGCGCGCGCACGGCGGCCTCGTCGGTCAGGTCCAGCACATGGCAGGCGACATCCAGGCCCAGCGCGTGCAGGCGCGCGGTCTCCTTGTCGGCCAGGGCGCGGTCGCGGTCGATCAGCGCCAGACGGAAACCATCGCGCGCCAGGCGTTCCACCGTGGCCAGGCCCATGCCGCTGGCGCCGCCGGTGACGAGTGCGAGGGGTTTGTTGGCCATCATTCACAGGCCGAACCGGCTGGCGTCGATCTGGCGGTAGAGGTTGTCGTCGAGCACTTTGAAGACCGCGTCCTCATCGCCACGGTCCACCCCCTCGAGCAGCCCCTTCCACTTGGCTTCAAGCCCAAGGTAGGCGCGGATCAGGTCGCTCGGGTCGGCGATTTTGCGCGCCGCCATCGCCGCTTTGGGCAGGTTGGCGATGCTGGCCTTGTTGAAAGCGGCCAGGCTGGCTTTGAGGTCGTCCGACGGTGCCAGCAACTCGATGCCGCGCTTGCGCGCGCCGTCGAGCGCCGCCTGCACGCTCAGGTGGTAGGCCACCTGCGCCCGTGCGGTGGCGCGGGCCATGGCATCGAGCAGAATGCGGCGCTCTGCGGGCTGGAGGCTCTGCCAGAAATCGGGGTTGTAGACATGGCTGGCGCCGACCACCACGCCCATCGGCAGCAGCGTCACCGACTTGGCCACCTCCCACAGCTTGGCGCCCTTGTCCAGCATCGACGGGTCGCTCAGCGTGCAGTCGATCGAGCCGCGCTCGATGCCGGTGTAGATGTCGGGGGAGGGCACCGACACCGGCACTGCACCGATGGCCTTGATCCATTCGGACTGCGCGCCGCCGGCCGTGCGGATTTTCAGACCCTTGGCGTCACCGAGCTTGCGAATCGCCTTGCCACAGACAAAGTGATAGACCGGGGTGGAGTAGCCGCTGCCGAAAACGCCGGCATTTTTCTTCCACTCGGCCTGCAGCTTGGGGTGGGTCAGCGCCAACTCGGTGTAGGCAAAGGCGGCTGCGATGTCATCGTCGGCGACGAAGACCAGGTCATTGATCACGTTGTTCAGCGGAAACTCGGCCGGCGTGTAGCCCGGATAGACGATACCGACCACCGCCACACGGTCGCGGATGCCCTGCATCGTGGACTTGGCCGGGAGCAGCGAACCGTTGGAGTGCACCTCGAACCTGAGCGCACCGTGGCTGCTGCGGGCTACGTCGGCCGACCATCGCTGATAGCTGGCGTCGTTCAGCACATGCCCCGGCGCCAGCCAGTTCGTGGCCGTGTGGGGCTTTGGCTGCCGGGCGGCGCAGGGCAGTGCGCAAGCGGTGAGGACGGCGGCAGCGATGGCGGTGGTGATGGCGGCGGCGATCGGGGTGTCGTTCGGGAGTTTCATGCGCGGGACCTCGGACAGAGGGTGGTCAGGGAAACGAAACCGGGATTCACCTGGACAGCAGATCGGGAAGCCAGAGGCTGATCTGCGGGAAGGCAATCAGCAGGCCCAGCGTCGACAGGTCGGCGGCGATGAACCATGCGACCCCGCGAAAGATGGTGCCCAGCGGCACGCGCTCGCCCAGCGCGCTCTTGACGACGTAGACGTTCATGCCCACGGGCGGCGTGCACAGGCCGATCTCGAGCAGCTTGATCACCAGGATGCCGAACCACACCAGGTCGACGTTCATCTGCGTGAGCAGCGGCAGCAGCAAGGGCATGGTCAGCAGCATGATCGAGACGCTTTCGAGCACGCAGCCCAGAATCAGGTAGATCACGGCAATCGCCAGCACCATGGTCAGTGGGCTGTCGAGACTGCCCAGCAGCCACTGCGACATGGCCGTGGGCAACTGGCTGTAGGACATGTAGCGCGAGAAGATGGCCGCCCCGACGACGATGATGAAGATCGCCGAAGTGCCTTCGGCGGTATCGACGAGGGCCTTGCGCAAGCTGTCTTTGTTCAGCGAGCGGCGCAACCCGGCGATGGCGCAGGCGCTGGCGGCGCCGATCGCGCCGGCCTCGGTGGCCGTGAACGCGCCGCAGAAGATGCCGCCGAGCACGCCGACGATGAGCAGCGGCAGCGGCCAGACATCCTGCGCCGCCGCCCGCTTCTGCGCGCGGCTGTAGAGCGCATGCACCGGCGGGGCGAGCCGGGGGGTGAGCATGCAGCCGATGGTGATGCAGCCGATGAAGACCAGCGCCGACAGGATGCCGGGCACGACGCCGGCCATGAACAGGCGCGAGATCGAGACATCGGCCATGATGCCGAAGATGATCATCAGGATCGAGGGCGGAATCAGCGAGCCCAGCGTGCCGGCCGAGGCCACGCAGCCGGTGGCCAGCGCCGGGTCGTACTTCGCCTTGAGCATCTCGGGCACGGAGATGCGCGAAAAGGCTGCCGCCGTGGCCACGCTGGAGCCTGAAGCCGATGCGAAAAAGGCGCTGGCCAGCACGGTGGCCGAGGCCAGCGAGCCTGGCACATGACCGAGGAAGATGCGCGCCGAGGCGAACAGTCCATGGGTCAAGCCGGTGGCCGAGGCCACATAGCCCATCAGAAGAAACATCGGCACGGCCGACAGGTTCCAGTCGCCGATGAGCTCGTAGGGAATGGTTTTGGCAATGCCGAAGGCGGCATTCCAGGAACTGAGCGCGGCGATGCCGCCCAGCCCCACCAGGCCCATGGCCACGCCGATCGGCACACGCAGAAAAATCAGCAGCAGCGCCAGACCAACGCCAATGGCTCCGATGACGCTGCGTTCCATGGGCGGCCATCAGAGGGGTTCGGCGCAGTCGCCGCCATGCCCGGCGCGACCGCCCTGGAGCAAAACCGCAAGGCGCAGCAGCATGGCGGCGCAGGCCAGCAGCAGGCCCGACGGAATCAGAAAGCGGCTGGGCCAGACCACGACCCGCCATAAACCATCGATGTACTCGCCGCTTTCCAGCGCGGCGCATGCCATCTTGGTGCTTTGCCAGGCAAGAAACGCATAAAAACCCAGGGACAGCGCGCTGCCCAGCACATCCAGCGGTGCTTGCAGGCGCTGCGGCAGGCGGTCGTAGAACAGCTCGACCATGATCGGTCGGCCATGCACCTCGATGTAGGCCAGCGGCAGGAAGACGACGCCGATCATGTAATAAGCGGCCACCACCTCGGCTGTCCCGGGAATCGGCAGTTTGAAGAAGTACTTGAGCAGCACGTCCAGCGTGACATGCAGCATCATCAGGACCAGCGACAGGCCGGCGCCATGGGCCAGCCAGCCGGCCAGGGTGGCGCAGGAGCGCCGCACGGCCGCCCGAAGGCGAAGGTGCTCCAGTGCGCGCTTCAGATCAGAGGCCATGGCGCATGAGACGGCGCATGGAACGACGCATGAGGGGACGCATGGAATGGGCGCGGCACGGGCCAGACCCGCTGCGGCACGGGCGCTGCCAGGCGGCGGGGG
>G312J29652_10000096_pt1 | contig 17522 bp, 16 predicted proteins | sample EareggfetidaYelm_FD_29652 | JGI IMG/M metagenome (IMG submission 29652) | reverse complement strand
TGCACCATGGCGGCGGTGCACAGCGCTTCCTTGCTGCCAAAGTGCTTGTACAGGCTGGCTTTGGCAATGCCCACGGCATTGGCGACATCGTCCATGGTCATTAGGTCGAACGCCTTTTCGCCCAGCAGGCGGCAGGCCGACGCCAGGATCGCCGCCTCACGCGCCTGGTACATCTGCGCCTTGAACGAAACTTTGGGTGGCATCGTGAGCATGGCTGGCATTTTATGCATGGCGCGCAATCTCCCGCAGGCCGCGCCCGCCGTCCATCCGCAGTTTGCGGTCCAGCAGGTCCATGGCCTGCATGCCGTGCGTGCCTTCGTGGATCATGTTCAGGCGGTTGTCGCGCCAGTACTGCTCCACCGGGAAGTCGCGCGTGTAGCCGTAGCCGCCATGGATCTGTATGGCCAGCGAGTTCGCCTCCAGGCACCACTCGCTGGGCCAGCTTTTGGCGATCGGTGTCAACAGTTCCAGCAGCATGCGGGCTTCATCGGCGGCGCCAGCGTCAGCGGTGCGCATGTCATCGACCAGGCGCGCGCAGTACAGGTTCAGCGCCAGCGCGCCTTCGCCATAGGATTTTTGCGCCAGCAGCATGCGCTTGACATCGGCATGCTCGATGATGCGCACCGGGGGTTGGGCCGCGTCCTTGGCCAGGGCGCCGCCGGCGCCGTCTGGCTGGCTTGGCACGGGCCGACCCTGGGGCCGGTTGCGGGCGTAGTCCAGGCTGGCGTAGTAACCGGCCAGTCCCAGCATCGTGGCCGCCATGCCCACGCCAATGCGCGCCTCGTTCATCATGTGGAACATGCAGTGCAGGCCCCGGCCCGCCTGGCCCACCAGGTAGCCGATGGCGCCCGCCTGGCCCTGCACCGGGTATTTGCCTTCGCCAAAGTTGAGCAGCGTGTTGCTGGTGCCGCGCCAGCCCAGCTTGTGGTTCAGGCCCGCCAGCGCCACATCGTTGCGCACGCCGGTCAGTTGCCCCTCGGTGTCCACCAGTTTCTTGGGCACGATGAACAGCGACAGGCCCTTGGTGCCGGCAAGCAGTTGGCCGTCGGCCCCGGGAATCTTGGCCAGCACCAGGTGGATGATGTTCTCGGTCAGTTCATGCTCGCCGGCCGAGATCCACATCTTGTGGCCCTCGATGCGATAGCGCGGGCCCAGCGGGTCGCTGGCAAAGTCCGCGCCATCGGGCACGGCCCGGGTCGTCACATCGCCGAGCGAGGAGCCTGCCTGCGGCTCGGACAAGCACATGGTGCCCGAGAAGCGGCCGGAAAACCCGTTGTGCGCGAACACCGTTTGCTGCCGCCGGGTGCCGTGCACCATCAGCAGGTTGGCGTTGCCGACCGTCAGCAGGCCCGAGCCTATGCTGACCGAGGCGATGGCAAAAAAGCTGTTCGCCGCCGCAACGACCGTGCAGGGCAGTTGCATGCCGCCTATCGAATAGTCCTGCGCGGCGCTGAGCATGCCCGATGCGGCATAGGCGCGGTGCGCATCGTGCGTGCACTGGGGCAGTATCACGCGCTCGCCGTCGAAGTACGGCTCCTGGCTATCGACGGTGCGGTTGAAGGGCGCGTATTTCTCGCGGGCCATGCGCTCGCAACTGTCGAGCACGGCATCGAAGGTCTCGCGCGAGTGCTCGGCAAAGCGGCTGCGCCTGGTCAGCGTTGGCACCTGCAGCCACTGGTACAGCAGGAAATCGATGGCCGGGCGCAGGCTCATGGTGCTACAGCACCTCGAAGACGCCGGCAGCGCCCATGCCGCCGCCTATGCACATGGTCACGCACACGCGGCGGGCGCCACGGCGTTTGCCTTCGATCAGCGCGTGGCCGGTCAGGCGCTGGCCCGACACGCCATAGGGGTGGCCCACGGCAATGGCGCCGCCGTTGACGTTCAGTTGCTGCGCGGGAATGCCCAGCCTGTCGCGGCAGTAGATCACCTGCACGGCAAAGGCTTCGTTCAGTTCCCACAGGTCGATGTCGCTGACCGCAAGGCCGAGCTTGTCGAGCACCTTGGGCACGGCGAACACCGGGCCGATGCCCATTTCATCAGGCTCGCAGCCGGCCACCGCAAAGCCCAGGAAGCGGCCCAGGGGTTGCAGGCCCTTTTTGCTGGCGTAGTCCTCGCTGGTCAGCACGCAGGCGCCGGCGCCATCGGAGAACTGGCTGGCGTTGCCGGCAGAAACCAGCCCCCCGGGCAGCGCCGGGCGCAGGCCGCTGATGACTTCCACCGTGGTGCCTTCGCGCGTGCCTTCGTCCCGGCTGACCGTCACCTGCCGGGTGATCAGGCCCAAGGTCTTGTCGGTCACGCCGGTGGTCACGGTGATGGGGGCGATTTCGGCATCGAACCGGCCGGCGGCCTGGGCTGCGCAGGCTTTTTGCTGGCTGGCGGCGCCATATTCGTCCATGGCCTGGCGGCCGATGCCGTAGCGCTTGGCGACCTGCTCGGCGGTCTGCAACATGCTCCAGTAGATCTCGGGCTTTTGCCGGGTCAGGGCCGGGTCCCGCAGCATGTGCTGGTTCATTTCCTGCTGCACGCAGGAGATGCTTTCCACCCCGCCGGCGACGAACACCTCGGCCTCGCCGCTGATGATGCGCTGGGCCGCCAGCGCAATGGTTTGCAGGCCGGAGGAGCAAAAACGGTTCACGGTCATGCCCGCCGTGGTGATCGGCAGGCCGGCCCTGAGCGCGCATTGGCGCGCGATGTTGCTGCCGGTTGCGCCCTCGGGGTTGGCGCAACCCATGATCACGTCTTCGACCTCGGCCGCCTCGATGCCGGCGCGCGCTACCGCATGTTGCACGGCATGGCCTCCGAGTGTGGCGCCATGGGTCATGTTGAAGGAACCCTTCCAACTCTTGGTCAGCGGGGTGCGGGCGGTGGAAACAATCACGGCGCGGGTCATGGGGAAATCCTTTCAGGGGTGGAACGCAGCGCCGCCGGGGCGGTTGCGTGGTGATTCAGTGGCAGGCCAGCGGCAGGCTCGGCCCGTTCAGTTGAAGGTTTTGCCCTGCGCCGCCAATCGGGCCAGCAATGGGGCGGGCTGCCAGAACGCCGCGTCATCGTGCGGGTTGCGGGCAAAGCGGCCCATGGCCTGCACCACGTTGAACAAGCCCAGTTCGCTGGCGTAGCGCATCGGGCCGCCACGGTGCATCGGAAAACCATAACCCGTGATGTAGACCATGTCGATATCGCCGGACTTGCTGGCGATGCCGTCTTCCAGAATGCGCGCGCCTTCGTTGACCAGCGCGAACACCAGGCGCTGCACGATCTCTTCGTCGGCAATCTTGCGCGGCGTGATGCCCAATTGCTGGCGGTGCTCTTCGATCATCCGGTGGACCAGCGCGCTCGCAATCGCGTCGCGCTTGCCGGCCTGGTAGTCGTACCAGCCGGCTGCGGTCTTCTGGCCGAAGCGGCCCAGCTCGCAGAGCTTGTCCGACGTGCGGCTGTACTTCATCTCGGCACGCTCGACGGCGCGGCGCTTGCGGATGGCCCAGCCGATGTCGTTGCCGGCCAGGTCGCCCATGCGAAATGGCCCCATCGCAAAGCCGAACTTCTCGATCGCCTTGTCCACCTGCTCGGGCGTGCAGCCTTCGTCGAGCAGAAAACCGGCCTGGCGGCTGTACTGCTCGATCATGCGGTTGCCGATGAAACCATCACACACACCGGCGACCACGGCGGTCTTCCTGATCTTCTTGGCGATGGCCATCACGGTGGCCAGCACATCCTTGGCGGTGGCCTTGCCGCGCACCACTTCCAGCAGCTTCATCACGTTGGCGGGGCTGAAGAAATGCATGCCGACCACGTCCTGCGGGCGCCCGGTGAAGGCGGCTATCTTGTCGATGTCGAGCGTGGAGGGGTTGGACGCCAAAATCGCGCCCGGCTTCATCTGCGCGTCGAGTTGCCGGAACACCGATTCCTTGACGCCCAAGTCCTCGAACACCGCTTCGATCACCAGATCGGCGTCCCGGATGTCGGCATAGTCCAGCGTGGTGGACAGCAGGGCCATGCGCTGCTGGTATTTGTCCTGCGTGAGCTTGCCCTTTTTGACCTGGGCTTCGTAGTTCTTGCGGATGGTGGCCAGGCCGCGCTCCAGCGCTTGCGGCTTCATCTCCAGAATCTTGACCGGCAGGCCCGCGTTCAGGAAGTTCATCGCGATGCCGCCACCCATGGTGCCAGCGCCGATCACGGCCACGGCCCGGATGTCGCGCCGGGGGGTGTCGGAGGGCACGTCCGGGATCTTCGAGGCTGCGCGCTCGGCCATGAACAGATGGCGCAGCGCGCGCGACTCGGGGGTCTGCATCAGCTTCATGAAAATCGCGCGCTCGATCTGCATGCCATCGGCAAACGGGCCCCGGGTGGCGGCCTCGACCGCGTCCACGCACAGCGCCGGCGCCGGGAAATTCCGGGACATGCCCTTGACCATGTTGCGCGCGAACTGAAAGTAAGCCTGGCCCTCGGGATGCCGGCAGGGCAGGTTGCGCACCAGCGGCAGCGGGCGCGCGGCGGCCACGCCCTGCGCGAAAGCCAGCGCCTCGGCAGCCAGCGCCTGGGCCGATGTCGACAGCTTGTCGAGCAGTTTCTGGCCGGGCAGCGCGCCTATCATTTCGCTGTTGACCGACTCGCCGCTGACGATCAGGTTGAGCGCGGCCTCCACGCCGAGCGCGCGCGGCAGCCGCTGCGTGCCGCCCGCGCCAGGGATCAGGCCCAGTTTGACTTCAGGCAGCGCAATGCGGCAGCCCGGCGCCGCAATGCGGTAGTGGCAACCCAGCGCCAACTCCAGACCGCCACCCATGGCCACGCTGTGCAGCGCGGCCACCACCGGCTTGCTGGAGTTTTCGATCACCGCGATCACCGACAGCAGGTGCGGCTCTTGCGCGGATTTGTCTGTGCCGAATTCGTTGATGTCGGCGCCACCGGAAAAGGCGCTGCCGGCGCCGGTGATGACGATGGCGCTCACGGCCGCGTCGGCATCGGCCCGCAGCAGGCCGTCGACAAGGCCCTGGCGGGTTGCCAGCCCCAGTCCGTTGACGGGGGGGTTGGCCATGGTGATCACGGCGACGCTGCCGTGGACTTGGTAATCAGCGCTCATGCTGTGCTTCCTTGTAGAGTGAAAAAGAACGGGCGTGCGTTTTTATTGTAGAGACTTCGGCCGACTGTGCCGGTGTCGGTGGGTGGCCAATGGAACGAACTGTCAGACCTCCAGCCATTCCTTGCGGATATCGTTGTCGGCCCGCAGGCTATCGGGCGTGCCCTGGAACACGATGGCGCCATGACCCATGACCAATGCCCGGTCAGAAATCTTCATCGCGATGGTGAGCTTTTGCTCGATCAGCAGCACCGAGATGCCCCGGGCCTTGATGGTTTGCAGGTACTGCCCCACCAGTTCCACGATCTTCGGCGCCAGGCCCTCGGTCGGCTCGTCGATGATGATCAGGTCCGGGTCGCCCATCAGCGTGCGGCACAGCGTGAGCATCTGCTGCTCGCCGCCCGACATCACGCCGGCCTCGGTGTGCTGGCGCTCCTTGAGCAGCGGAAACATCCGGTACATGTCGTCGAATGACCAGCGGCTGCCCTTGCCTGCCGCCTTGCCATTGCCCTTTTGGCCGAGCAGCAGGTTTTGCTGCACCGTGAGGTTGGGGAATACGTCGCGGCTTTCCGGCACATAGCCCAGCCCCAGGTGGGCAATCTCGTAAGCCTTCTTGCCGGCGAGCGCCTGCCCCTTCCAGTGCAGCGCCCCCTCCCAGTGGACCAGGCCCATGATGGCCTTGGCAGTGGTGGAGCGGCCCGAGCCGTTGCGCCCCAGCAGGGCCACGATCTCGCCGGGCGCCACGTCGAAGCTCACGCCATGCAGCACATGGCTCTTGCCGTAGTAGGCATGCAGGTTGTCGATGGTCAGCATGGGTCAATGTGCTCCCGGCAGGTCGTCGGCGACCGTGCCCAGATAGGCTTGTTGCACCTGCGGGTTGGCGCGCACTTTCTCCGGGCGGTCGAAAGCGATCACCTCGCCGTAGACCACCACCGCAATCTTGTCGGCCAGGCCAAACACCACGCCCATGTCGTGCTCCACCGTGAGCAGGGTACGGCCCTCGGTGACCTGCCTGATCAGGCCAATGAAGTGCGTGGTTTCGGTCTTGCTCATGCCGGCCGTAGGCTCGTCGAGCAAGATCACGCTGGCGCCTCCGGCGATGGTGATGCCGATCTCCAGCGCGCGCTGCTCGGCGTAAGTCAGGTTCAGCGCCAGCGTGTCGCGCTTGTGGTCGAGCGCGATCAGCGCCATCAGTTCCCGGGTGCGCTCATTGGCATCGTGCAGTTGCGACAGGAAGCGCCAAAAGCTGTACCGGTAGCCCATGCTCCAAAGCACGCCGCAGCGCAGGTTCTCGAACACGCTCAGCTTGGGAAAGATGTTCGTGATCTGAAAGCTGCGCGACAACCCCCGGCGGTTGATCTCATACGGCGCCAGCCCGTTGATGCGCTGGCCGTTCAGCAGCACATCGCCACTGCTGGGCACGAAGCGCCCGCTGATCAGGTTGAACAGCGTGGACTTGCCCGCGCCGTTGGGGCCGATGATGGCCACCCGCTCGCCGGGTGCGACCGCCAAATTGGCGCCACGGATGATTTCAGTCCTGCCGAAGCTCTTGCGCAGGTCGCGCAGTTCCAGCGCCGGGCCGGCGTCGTTCGCCCCCATGGCCGGCGCCTGATTACTTGTTCGCATGTTCGATTTCTTCCTGAATCCGGCTCCAGCGGCGCACAAACCGGCGGCGGCACAGTTCAAACAGACCGAAGCCCGTGACCATCACCAGGCCGGCGCCGGCCCAACTGCCCGCGCCGTTGGCGTTCAGCGCTGTCCCCAGGAAGCTCAGCACCGGCCCGAGCGCAGCGTTGAGCTGCAAGTGGTAGGCCATCTCCACCATGCAGGCCATGCCCGTCACACCCACCAAGGCCGTGCCGCCCAGCCCCAGGTACGCGGGCCACAGTTGGCGCAGCTTGCCAAACCTGGCCAGCCGCAGGTTCATCATGATCAGGCTGGCCACGCCGCCGGGCGCATACATCACCATGAACAGGAACACCAGGCCCAGATACAGCGGCCAAGCCTTGGTCAGTTCGGCCAGCAGCACCGAGGCCAGCACCAGCAGCACCGCGCCGATGATGGGGCCGAAAAAGAACGTGGCCCCGCCCAGGAAGGTGAACAACAGGTAGCCCCCGGAGCGCACGATGCTCAAGCTGTCGGCGCCGGTGATGATCTCGAAGTTGATCGTGGTCAGGCCGCCGCCGATGCCGGCGAAAAAGCCCGCGATGATGAACGCGAAGTAGCGCACCCGCTGCGTGTCGTAGCCGATGAATTCGACACGCTCGGGGTTGTCGCGCACGGCGTTCAGAATGCGGCCCAGCGGCGTGCCGGTGAACGCAAACATCGCCGCAGTGCAGACAAAGCAGTAGGCGGCAATCAGGTAATACACCTCGATCGCCGGCCCGAAGCTCCAGCCCAGGAACGGCTGGCCGTACACCCGGTCGGTGGTGATGCCGCCCTCGCCACCGAAGAACTCGGGCAGCATCAGCGCCATCGAGGCCACCAGTTCGCCCACGCCCATCGTGATCATCGCAAACGTGGTGCCCGCCTTCTTGGTGGTGACAAAGCCCAGCAAGACCGCAAACGAGGCCCCGGCCAGACCGCCCACCAGCGGAATCAGCACCAGCGGAATCTGCCAACTGCCCTTGCCGGCCAGGTTCATCGCGTGGATCGCAATGAACGAGCCCAGGCCGGTATAGACCGCATGGCCGAAACTGAGCATCCCCCCCTGCCCGAGCAACATGTTGTAGCTCAGACAGATGATGATCATGTAGCCGATCTGCGAGAGCATGGTCAGCGCCAGACCGCTGCGCAACAGCATCGGCGCGACGAGCAGCGTGATGGCAAACAGGGTCCAGACGATCAGGCGCCCCCGGTTCCAGGGCTTGGAGCGGAGCATGGCATTCGGGACAGCGGAATTCATCACATCAGTTTTCCATCACACGACGCGCCAGCCACGGCGCATGAAACGGGCATGGCCCCAGACCGGGAACGCAGCGCCGCCGGTGGCGCCGGTCGATAGCCGAACGGGCCGCCCTTCGGGATGCAGGCGACGCAGACGCGACACGGGCACGACACAGGGGGCAGGGGGTCACTTTTTCAACTCACGCGCGTGCCCAGCAAGCCCTTGGGGCGAAAGATCAGGATCAGCACCAGAAACAGATACGGCAGGATTGGCGCCACCTGGGAGATCGTCAGTTTGAGCACCGGGTAGCCAAAGCTCTGCTCGGTCACCGCCAGGCCCGCAGCCGCGAAGACGCTGATCAGCGAATAGTCCAGCGCCACCGCAAAGGTCTGCACCAGCCCGATCAGCAGCGACGCCAGAAAAGCCCCGGGCAGCGAGCCCATGCCCCCCACCACGACCACCACGAAGACAATGGAGCCGACCGAGGCCGCCATCGCCGGCTCGGTGACGTAGGTGTTGCCACCGATCACGCCGGCCAGCGCGGCCAGCGCCGCGCCACCGCCGAACACCAGCATGAAGACCCGTGGCACGTTGTGGCCCAGCGCCTCGACCATCTCCGGGTATTTGAGCGCCGCCTGTATCACCAGGCCAATGCGCGTGCGCGTTAGCAGCAACCATACCGAGGCCAGCATCAGCAAGGCCACCAGCATCACGAACGAGCGCGACCGGGGAAACTGCGTGCCGTACAGCGTGAACAGCGGGCCTTCCAGCCACCCGGGCAGCCCATAGGGCACGGTGGAACGGCCCCACACCAGTTGCACCACTTCAAGGATCAGGTACGACAGGCCAAAGGTCACCAGCAGTTCCGGCACATGCCCGAATGGGTGCACCCGGCGCAGGCAATAGCGCTCGAACGCGGCGCCCAGCGCAAAGACGAGCAGGGGCGCGATCACCAGCGCCAGCCCAAAGCCCAGCAGCCCGGAGATGGTGAACGCGAAATAAGCGCCCAGCATGTAAAAGCTGGCATGGGCAAAGTTGAGCACGCCCATCATGCTGAAGATCAGCGTGATGCCGGAACTGAGCATGAACAGCAGCAGCCCGTAGCTGATGCCGTTCAACAAGGAGGTCACGAAGAATTCGGCATTCATTGGAATTTTTCGTTGCAGGGGGTCAAAAAAAGCCCGTGTCGTTCGGGCCTGCAGGCGTTGCCAGGGCGTCGACACGGACGGTCATGTCGGCCGCTTCATCTGGCACGAGGTGGGCGTGCTGGCCACATAGGGCGCGTAGTACTTCACCGGGATGAAGGCGTAGCCGGTGTTTTCATAGTCGATGGGGAACTTGCCGCCGGCCTTGTCCCACTTCGAGATGAACAACCCTTGCTGGATCTGGTGGTCGGCCTTGCGCATCTCGACCTCGCCGTTGAAGCTGTTGAATTTCATTCCTTCGAGCACGGCGGCCACTTTCACGGGGTCGGTCGAGCCGGTTCTGGCAAAGCCTTCCGCGAGCATGGCGAACACATGGTAGATGGCACTGGTGGTCATGTCGCCGGCGAACTTTTTCTTGTAGCCGAGAACCAGCTTGTTGATCTCGCCCGGCAGGTTCAGGTGCCCGTAATTGACGGTGTAGACCCGCCCCGCCGCAGTGGCGCCCAGCGCAGTGGGGCTGCCCACGCTCGCCGCGTAGTAGGTGTAGAAGGCGACATTGTTCAGGCCCGCATCATTGGCCGCCTTGATCAGCAGCGCCAGGTCCGAGCCCCAGTTGCCGGTGATCACGGTGTCGGCGCCGGACTGCTTGATCTTCGCGATATAGGGCGCAAAGTCGCGCACCTGCGCCAGCGGGCAGGTCGTCGCCGACGAACTGCACGTCCGGGCGCTTGTTCTTCATCATCTCTTTGGCGAACTTCGAGACTTGCTGGCCATGCGAGTAGTTCTGGTTGATCAGGTAGATCTTTTGGATCCCGGGCATGTCCTTCATGTACGTGGTCAGCGCCTCCATCTTCATCGAGGTGTCGGCATCCAGACGGAAATGCCAGTAGCTGCACCGGCTGTTGGTCAGGTCCGGGTCCACGGCNGCGTAGTTCAGGTACAGGACTTCCTTGCCGGGATTGCGCGCGTTGTGCTTTTCCAGCGCGTCGATGATGGCCAGCGCCGGGCCGGAGCCGTTGCCCTGCACCACGTAGCGCATCCCCTGGTCGATGACCGAGCGCAAAGCGCTGGTGGTCTCTTGCGGGCTGAGCTTGTTGTCGACGGCGATGATTTCAAATTTGACGCCGGCAGCGTTCTTCTTGTTGAAAAACTCTTCCGCCATGAACTGGTAGCTCTGGAGCTGGTTGGTTCCCGTCGCCGCCATCAGACCCGACAACGGGTCGATCCAGGCAATTTTCACTGTCTGGCCTTTTTGCGCGGAGNCCCCGCAGGCGCTTGCCAAGATGATNNAGGCCGCTACAGCCTTGATGGCCCGTTGCATNGGGTGTCTCCTCGTTACAAAGCCCCGTAGCCTAGCGGGTTGCCATGGGGCCAGGATCAGGGTTTACCCTTGCTCATTTCCGCCTTTNGGCGCCGCGCAAACGCCAGGCCCAGGGCTTGGCGCTCACTGGGGTGCCTTCGCCTTCGGCGACGGCATGAGCGCTTNCGGGCGGCCGCGCGGCGCTCACGGCCGCTTCATTTGGCACGAGGGGGGCGTGCTGGCCACATAGGGCTCGAAGTACTGCACCGGGATGAAGGTGTAGCCGGTTTTTTCCGCATCGATAGGGAACTTGCCGCCGGCCTTGTCCCACTTCGAGATGAACAGCCCTTGCTGGAGTTGGTGGTCGGCCTTGCGCATCTCGACCTCGCCGTTGAAGCTGTTGAATTTCAGACCTTCGAGCGCTGCGGCCACTTTCACGGGGTCGGTCGAGCGGGCTTTGGCAAAGCCTGCGGCGAGCAGCGAGTAGGCGTGGTAGACCGAGGGCGTGAACATGTCTTCGCCGAACTTCTTTTCGAAGTCGACAACGATCTTGTTGATCTCGCCCGGCAGATTGGGATGGGCATACGCCACCATGTACACCCGTCCCGCAGCGGCGGCGCCGATCGCCGTGGGTCCGCCGATGACGGAGGCGTAGTAGGTGTAGAAGGCGACATGGTTCAAGCCGGCATCGTTGGCCGCCTTGATCAGCAGCGCCAGGTCCGGGCCCCAGTTGCCGGTGATCACGGTGTCGGCGCCGGACTGCTTGATCTTCGCGATATAGGGCGCAAAGTCGCGCACCTGCGCCAGCGGGTGCAGGTCGTCGCCGACGAATTGCACGTCCGGGCGCTTGCGCCGCATCATCTCCTTGGCGAACTTCGAGACTTGGTGGCCATGCGAGTAGTTCTGGTTGATCAGGTAGATCTTCTTGATTCCGGGCATGTCCTTCATGTACGTGGTCAGCGCCTCCATCTTCATCGAGGTGTCGGCATCCAGACGGAAATGCCAGTAGCTGCACCGGCTNTTGGTCAGGTCCGGGTCCACGGCCGCGTGGTTCAGGTACAGGACTTCCTTGCCGGGATTGCGCGCGTTGTGCTTTTCCAGCGCGTCGATGATGGCCAAGGCCGGGCCGGAGCCGTTGCCCTGTATCACATAGCGCACCCCCTGGTCGATGACCGAGCGCAAAGCGCTGGTGGTCTCTTGCGGGCTGAGTTTGTTGTCGATGGCGATGATTTCAAATTTGACGCCAGCGGCATTCTTCTTGTTGAAAAACTCTTCGGCAACGAACTGAAAGCTCTTGAGCTGGTTCGTTCCGACCGACGCCATCAGGCCCGACAGCGGGTCGATCCAGGCCACTTTCACCGTCTCGCCTTTTTGCGCAGAGGCCCCGCAGGCGCCCGCCAGGATGACCGAGGCCGCTGCAAACTTGAGGGCACATTTCATTGCGTAACTCCTTGTAGACAAGTGCCCCGCAGCGTAGCGTGTTTGCACCGGACGCTGCCCAGGGATTGCCCCTACGAGGTGGCGCAATGCCCCCTCCCGTCGCCTGCGGCCTGGCAACGCCGGTTACAGGCTCGGCAGTTGGTAGCCTTTGAGCTGCTCGCGCAGTTTGGTCTTGAGCATCTTGCCGGTGGCGCCCAGCGGGATGGCTTCGACGAACACCACGTCATCGGGGATTTGCCACTTGGCGACCTTGCCCTCGTAGAACGCCAGCATCTCCTCGCGCGTGAGCTGCGCGCCGGGGCGTTTGACCACGGCCACGATGGGGCGCTCGTCCCACTTGGGGTGCGGCATGCCCACGCAGGCGGCCATTGCGACGGCGGGGTGCGCCATGGCCAGGTTTTCGATCGCGATCGAGCTGATCCACTCGCCCCCGGACTTGATCACGTCCTTGCTGCGGTCGGTGATCTGCATGAAGCCGTCGGCGTCTATGGTGGCCACATCCCCGGTCGGGAACCAGCGCCGGCCTTGTTCGTCCTCGATGAGCGGGTCGCCCCCCTCGCCCTTGAAGTAGCCGTTCACGATCCATGGGCCACGGACCAGCAGGTCCCCGTAGGTCTTGCCATCCCAGGGCAGTTCCTTGCCATCGCCGTCCACGATCTTCAGGTCGACACCGTAGATCGCGCGGCCCTGTTTTTGCAGGAGCTTCATCTGCTCGTCTTTGGGGTACGCAAGGTGCTTGCTCTTCAAGGTGCACAGCGTGCCCAGCGGGCTCATCTCGGTCATGCCCCAGGCGTGCAGCACCTCGACGCCATAGTCTTCCTTGAAGGTGTGGATCATCGCCGGCGGGCATGCCGAGCCGCCAATCACGGTGCGCCGCAATGTCGAGAACCGGAGCCCCGCAGGCTTCATGTGGCCGAGCATCATCTGCCAGACGGTGGGCACGCCGGCGGCGTAGTTGACCTGTTCGGCCTCGATCAGTTCGTAGATCGACTTGCCATCCATCGCCGGCCCGGGAAACACCAGCTTGCAGCCCATCAGCGCCGCCGAGTACGGAATGCCCCAGGCATTGACATGGAACATCGGCACCACGGGCAGCACCGAGTCGCGCGCCGACAAGCACATCACGTCGGGCAAGGCCGCTGCGTAGGCATGCAGCGTGGTCGAGCGGTGGCTGTAGAGGGCGGCCTTGGGGTTGCCCGTGGTGCCGCTGGTGTAGCACATGCTGGAGGCCGAGTTCTCGTCGAACCGGGGCCATGCATAGTCCGGCGACTGCGCGCCGATCCAGTCCTCATAGCTCAAAAGGCCAGGGATGCCGGAGTCTGCCGGCAGCCGGTCTGCGTTGCACAAGGCCACCCAATGCTTGACGCCAGGGCATTTGGCATGCACGGCCTGCACCAGGGGCAAAAAGCTCAGGTCAAAGCACAGCAACTGGTCTTCGGCATGGTTCATGATCCAGGCGATCTGCTCGGGATGCAGGCGCGGGTTGATGGTGTGCAGAACGCGGCCCGAGCCACTGACGCCGAAGTACATCTCCATGTGGCGGTAGCCGTTCCAGGCCAGGGTGGCGACCCGGTCGCTGAACAGCAGCCCGAGCTTGTCGAGCGCATTGGCCAGGCGCCGGGCACGCAGGCCAAGCTCGCGGTAGTTGTAGCGATGAATGTCCCCCTCGACCCGACGGGAAACGATCTCGGTGTCGCCATGGTGGCGTTCGGCAAACTCGATCATCGATGAGATCAGCAATGGTTGATCTTGTATCAGGCCCAGCATGGAAGTGCTCCTTGGACGGGTTGCGAAAGAGGTTATGAAAAGAAACGGGCATGGTAGCGCGCTGGCGCCCATTTCCACAGATCCCCCAATGCCGGTGTGCCCGTTCGATGGGCGCGCGCAGATGGCCCTGCCAGCGCCAGGGCCTGTGCGGTACGAGACAATCGGGGCCATGAACCTGCCCACAGCCACAGCCACAGCCACAGTCAGCGACAGCAGCGCCGGCGCCGATACCGGCTTGGCATGGCAGCATGGTTTTGCTGCCCTGGGGGCCGACTTTTTCACCGAACTGCGCCCCAGCCCGCTGCCCGCTGCGCACTGGGTCGGCCGCAGCAGCGCCGTGGCCCGGCTGCTCGGCCTCGATGCGGCCTGGCTGCACAGCGACGCGGCCCTGCAAGCCTTCAGCGGCAATGGCCCGCTGGCTGGTTCACGCCCTTTGGCCAGCGTCTACAGCGGCCACCAGTTCGGCGTATGGGCCGGGCAACTGGGCGACGGCCGCGCAATCATGCTGGGCGAGACCGCCGCGGGCTGGGAAATCCAGCTCAAGGGCGCAGGCCGCACGCCCTACTCGCGCATGGGCGACGGGCGCGCAGTGCTGCGCTCGAGCATCCGTGAATTCCTGTGCAGTGAAGCCATGCACGGCCTGGGCATTCCGACGACGCGCGCGCTGTGCATTACCGGCTCGCCGGCCCCGGTGCGGCGCGAAGAGACCGAGACGGCCGCCGTGGTCACGCGCGTGGCGCCCAGTTTTGTGCGCTTCGGCCATTTCGAGCATTTTTGCGCCCAACGCCAGACGCCGCAGTTGCAAGCCCTGGCCGACTACGTCATCGCCCGCTACTACCCGCAATGCCGCGCCGGCGCTGCCAACCCCTATGCCGCCCTGTTGCAGGCCGTCAGCGAACGCACGGCCAGGCTCATGGCCCAGTGGCAGGCGGTGGGCTTTTGCCATGGGGTGATGAACACCGACAACATGAGCATCCTGGGCCTGACCATGGACTATGGCCCGTTCCAGTTTCTCGACGCCTTCATCCCCGACCATCGCTGCAATCACAGCGACACCCAGGGCCGCTATGCCTATCAGCGCCAGCCCGATGTGGCGTACTGGAACCTGCTGTGCCTGGCGCAGGCCCTGTTGCCGCTGATCGGCGAGCGGGACGGCGCCCTGGCTGCGCTGGCAACCTACCCCGGCGTCTTTTCCGCCGAGTTCATGGCCGGCATGCGCGCCAAGCTGGGCCTGTTGCAGGCGCGTGACGGCGATGCCGCGTTGATCGATGGCGTCCTCATGCTGCTGGCGCGCCATCGGGTCGACTACACCATCTTCTGGCGCCGCCTGTCGCAGGCCGTGGGCTGCGGCGATTTCGAGCCGGTGCGCGCGCTGTTTGCACAGCGCGCGGATGCGGAGCGCTGGTTGCTATTGTTTTCAGAGCATACGACGCATATGGATCACGCGCAGATGGCCGGCATGATGCTCAAGACCAACCCCAAATTCGTGCTCCGCAACCATCTGGGCGAACAAGCCATCCGCGCCGCGCAGCAGGGCGACTTTGGCGCCATCCAAACCCTTTTGCGGCTGCTGGAGCGCCCCTTTGACGAGCACCCGGGGCATGATGCCTACGCCGCCTTTCCGCCCGACTGGGCCGCCACCATCGCCATCAGTTGCTCATCATGAATGCCCCCGTCCAGAAAACCGACGCCCAGTGGCAAGCCATCCTGCACGCCAAGGGCGCCGAGCCGATGGCCTTGCAGGTAACGCGCCATGCCGCCACCGAGCGCCCCTTTACAGGCAAGTACCAAGCCCACTGGGCCGATGGCAGCTACCACTGCATCTGCTGCGGCGCCAAGCTGTTCGACTCGGACAGCAAATTCGACGCCGGCTGCGGCTGGCCGAGCTTTTGCCAAGCCATCCCGGGCGCGATCACCCGCATCGCAGACCGCAGCCACGGCATGCTGCGCACGGAAACGGTATGTGCACAATGCGGGGCGCATCTGGGCCATGTCTTCGATGATGGCCCGGCCCCCGGCGGCTTGCGCTATTGCATGAACTCGGCTGCGCTGGACTTTGAATCCGGCAAGGCATAAAAAACCGAAGGCCCCGCGTCTCCATTGCGACCCATCCCTCATGAAAATCCTGCTCGACTTCCTGCCCATCGTGCTGTTCTTCGGGAGCTACAAGCTCTACGGCATCTATGTGGCCACGGCCGTGCTGATGGCCGCCACGGCGCTGCAGATGGCGCTGATCTACGCCATCGACCGGCGCCTGCAAACCATGCACAAGGTCACGCTGGCGCTGATCTTGTCGTTTGGTGCGCTGACGCTGGCGCTGCAAGATGACCGCTTCATCAAGTGGAAACCGACGGTGCTTTATGGCGCCATGTCCGTCGCACTGGCGCTGACCCTGTGGGCCCTGAAGAAAAACTTCCTGAAACTGCTGCTGGGCAGCCAACTGGCCTTGCCGGACATGGTGTGGTTGCGCCTGAATTGGGCCTGGATCGCTTATTGCGCCTTCATGTCGGCCATCAACGCCTACGTGGTGCTGCACTGGAGCACCGATGCCTGGGTGGACTTCAAACTCTGGGGCTATGCCTTCCCGCTGGTCTTTCTGATCGGCCAGGGTCTTTATATTGCGCCGCACCTGAAAAACCAGGGGCGCACATGACCGGCACGGCACAACGAATCCACCAGCGCCTGCTGGAGCGGCTGGTGCCCACCCGGCTGCAAGTGCTCGACGAAAGTGCCGCCCATGCAGGCCATGCCGGAGCCAACGACACCGGCCAGGGCAGCCATATCCGGGTGCGCATCGCGTCACCTCTTTTTACAGGGCGCTCCCGGCTGGAGCAGCACCGCCTTGTGTATGATGCGCTGCAAGAATTCATGGGCCAAGGCGTCCACGCCCTGGCCATTGAAGTTCTTTGAGCCGACCCCTTTCTCCTTACCTCACCTGATCATCCCGTCATCCGGTTGCCTGCCGGCGACTGCCTCATCTTTTGGACTTCGCATGAAGAAACAGCTCCTGTCCGGCCTGATCGCCGCAGCCCTGCTGGGCCTGGCCGCCCCGCCCGTTTCCGCCCAGAACATCGCCATCGTCAATGGCAAGCCCGTGCCCAAGGAGCGCGCCGACATGCTCCGGCAGCAGTTGGAACGCTCGGGCCGCCCCGTGACGCCAGAGCTAGAAAAGCAGATCAACGCCGAAGTCATCGACCGTGAAGTCCTCGTACAGGCAGCGCTCGAGCGTGGCCTGGAAGGCTCGGCAGACTACAAGAACCAAATGGAACTGGCCCGCGAGGCGATTTTGATCAACGCGCTGTTCGCCGATTTCCGCAAGGCCAACCCCGTGACCGACGCCGAAACCCAGGCCGAATACGACAAGTTCGTTGCCGCCAACAACGGCAAGGAATACAAGGCCAGCCACATCCTGGTGGACAAGGAGGCCGACGCCAAGGCCATCATCGCGGCCATCAAAAAGGGCGCCAAGTTCGAGGACATTGCCAAGAAGCAGTCCAAGGACCCGGGCTCCGGCGCCAAGGGCGGTGACCTGGGCTGGGCCAGCCCGGCAAGCTATGTGAGCGAATTCACCGAGGCCCTGATCAAGCTGGACCAAGGCAAGATGACCGATGCCCCGGTCAAGAGCCAGTTTGGCTGGCATGTGATCCGCCTGGACGATATGCGCCCGATCCAACTGCCCAAGCTCGAAGAAGTCAAGCCCCAGGTAGCCCAGCAATTGCTGCAGCAAAAGCAGGCCAAATACCAGGAAGACCTGCGCGCCAAGGCCAAGATCGAGTAAGTGGAGTTCAGCGGGCGCGTGCCGAAAAACGCGACCATGCGCATGGTCGCGTTCCTTGCCGGCTTGCAACCGGAGCGAACGCCTGAACGGACAAGAAAAAAAGGACGTAACCATTCAGTCGCGTCATC
>G312J29652_10000095_pt1 | contig 17628 bp, 17 predicted proteins | sample EareggfetidaYelm_FD_29652 | JGI IMG/M metagenome (IMG submission 29652) | reverse complement strand
GGCAGGAATGGACAGGCAGCAGACGCCTGCCGTCAGATCTGCGACGGCAGCCAGGTGGCCAGCGGCGGCCAGACATAGATCAGCCAGGCCAAGAACAGGATCAGCACCCAGTACGGCACCGAGCCGATGAAGATCTCGCTGACCGTGATGTCGCGGTCCGGGATGGCGGCCTTCACGACGAACACGCCAATGCCGAATGGCGGGGTGAGCACGCCGGCCTCGATCACGAGGATGCCGACCAGCGCAAACACGATCGGATCGACGCCCAGGGCCAGCGCCACCGGCCAGAAGATCGGCACCGTCAGCAGCATGATGGAGATGCTGTCGATCATGGCGCCGAGGATGAACCACACCGCCGTCATGAACAGCAGCGTGCCGCCGCGGTCCAGGCCGAGGGATTCCAGCAGGCCCTGCACTTCCTGGGGGATGCCGTTGAGCGCGATGAGCTTGCCGTAGATCGTGGCGCTCAGCAGCAACAGCATGATGGGTGTGACCGTGCGGCCCGCCTCGACGAACGCGCCGAACACCCCGCGCCAGCGCATGCCCTTGGCCCAGGCCAGGATGACCGCGCCGACCAGGCCGATCGCGCTGCCTTCGGTGGGCGTGCAATAGCCGAACCAGATGCCGCCGAGCGTGACCGCGACCAGCAGGCCGACGCCGAGCGAGCCGCCGATCTGCCCGCGCGTCAGGGCCATGCAGTCTGCACTGGCCGCCTCGGGCGCGACCGAGGGCCGGAGCTTGGTGTGCACCATGCAGTACGCCGCGTACAGGAAGGCCAGCAGCAGGCCGGGGAACAGGCCGGCTGCGAACAGCTTGCCGACCGACTGTTCGGTGAGGATGGCCCAGACGATCATGAACACCGACGGCGGGATCAGCAGCCCGAGCACCGAACTGCCGGCGATGCAGCCGGTGGCGAAGCTGCGGCTGTAGCGCGCTTCGCGCATGGCGGGGTAGGCCACATGGCTGAACGCCGCTGCCGCAGCCACACCCACCCCGGTCACGGCGGCGAACACCGCGTTGCCGCCCACGGTGGCCACCGCCAGGCGGCCCGGCACGCCGCGCAGCCTGTGGTTGACCATGTTGAACAGGTCGCTTGCCGCGCCGCAATGTGCGATGAGCATGCCCATCACGGTAAAGCAGGGGATGACGACGAAGTTGTATTCCTTGATGCCCGACAGCGCCGACTGCTGCAGCAGGTTGATCATCGGATCGAGACCACCGAGCGCGAAATACAGGCCCAGTGCGGCCGCAGCAGCGAACGCGAAGACGATGGGCACGCCGACCACGATGAGGACGAGCAGCGCGATGAGGCCGCTCCACATTTCGAATGGCATGTTCAGGCTCCTTCCTATCCTATTGCGGCCGTTGTTCTTCCGGGGCGCTCACCGGAGCACCTTCGCCTTCGGCTGCGGTATGGGCGCCTTCGGGCGGCCGTGCGGCGCCCATGCGGCCACGCGCGCCCTCGGCGACAAAGCCGATGCACACCAGCGCGGCCACCACCCACAGCACGATGGAGCCGAATCGCAGCGGCCAGGCGGGGATGCGCATGGCGTCGTTGCCGAAGAATTCGCCGCTGCTCCAGCCTGCGAGCGATGGCTCCCGGGAGACGACCACCATGGCGCTGAAGAACGCGGCGCCCAGCAGGTAGGCGAAGGCGTTGAACAGGCTGCGCACTGCCGCCGGCATGCGCTCCAGGAAGAACGTGACGCGCAACAGCCGGCGCTCGCGGATCACGTAAGGCGCCTGCATGAAGGTCAGCAGCACCAGCCCCACGGCGACCAGTTCGGCGCTGCCCGCGAAGGGCTTGTCGAACAGCAGGCGGCCCGCTACGTCGCAGCAAATCACCAGCGTCAGGATGACCAGCACGATGGCACCCGCCACATGCAGCCCCAGCAGGGTTCGATCGGCCCAGGTTTTCATCGAATGTCCTTTTTCAGCTTCAGGTTTTCAAGGCTGCGGTGTTGGCGCTGCGCCGGGCCGCGAGCAGAGCGGACATGCCTGCGCCCACGGCCCGTAGCGCCGCCGCCTTGTCTCGCCGGACCGGTCGCGTTTGGCGCAGGTCACGATGGCGCAGCCTGGGTGCCGCTCAGAACGGATAGTCGATCGGGAACTTGTAGCCCGCTTCGTTCATGAAGCGGATGTAGGTCTTGAGCACTTCGGTGCCGGGCTGGCCTTTGCCGTCCAGTTCCTTCGCGGCCTTGCCGGGCAAGTCCTTGAGCAATTCGGCCCAGCGCTTTTTCTCGGCCTCGGGCAGAGTGTTCACCTTTATGCCGGCGGCCTCGGCGTGCGCTTGCCCGTCGATGTCGCGTTGTTTGCTGATCTCGGCCACGCGCAGCGCCGATTCCTCTGCCACTTGGTCGATGATCGCGACCACCTCGGCGGGCAGTTTTCTGCGCCGGTCCAGGTTCATGAAAGCGGCCAGCGTGCTCAGCGAGCCGAAGCCGGTCTTGTTGAAGACCTTGGCCACTTCCCGCAGCTTGAACGCCTCCAGGCCGGAGATATAGAACAGGCTGCCATCGGCCAAGCCGTTCCGGAGCGCCTGGTAGTGCTCGCCGATACCCAGCGTGACGGGCACGGCGCCCAGCGCAATGAACAGCGGCGCATTGGTGCCGGCCAGTGCGATGCGCTTGCCCTTGAGTGCGGCAATGCCGTTCCAGTCGAACTTGGTCGTCAGGCCATAGGCTTCCGATGTCATGGCGCCCAACAGATGGCTGTTGTACGGCTTCATGCTGGCCTGCAGGGCCGGCACTTCCCGGATCATGCGGTTGGAGACCTTCTGCTGCAGCACCGGGTCGGGCGAGGTGAAGGGCACGTAGGCGCTGTAGTTCAGCAGGCCGGCGCGCGACTGCTCGAAGCCGATCGGCGACAGGCCGATGTCCAGCGCGCCTTTTTGCACCGCCTCGATCACGCCATCCACCTTGGCGACGCTGCCGCCCCAGGCCTTGATGAAGCGGATGTCGTGGCCGGTCGTTTCCTTCACGCGCTTTGTGACTTCGGTGGCGAAGTAGGTGTCGTACACGCCGACGTAGGTCAGGCCGGTGGGGTGGCCGCCGCCCATGCGCAGTGTGAAGTTGGCGGCACAGGCGCTGCAGACGACGGCGGCCAGGGCCGCGAGGGTGAGAAGTCGTTTGAATTTCATCGCTGTCTCCTGGAATGGTTGGTTATGCGGGTTGGGCGAGCAGGGCTTCGTAGGCGCGCGGGTTCAGCACATGGGGGTAGTGGCCGCCACTGGGCAGACTGATGTGACGCGCGCCGGGGTACTGCCGCCGCAGGCGTTCGCGCACCTGGGGCGCAATCAGCGGGTCGTCGTCGCAGTCGAGCACCGTGATCGCCGTGTCGGGTAACGGCAGGGGCGGGCAGATCTGTGACCGCACCACGCCGAGAAAGCGCGCCTGCAGGTTGACCGGACTCTGGCGCTCGGCCAGCATGATCTCCTGCAGTCGTTGCAGCGGCGCGTTCGGCGTGGCGCGCACGCGCGCCAGCCACTGGGCGTGCAGGTCCTGCGCGCTGATGGATTCGACGAACTGGCGCTCGAACATCGGGTGGGCGGCCAGATCGGTGCCATCCACGAAGCCGTTGCCCAGCACCAGCGAAGTGACGTTCTGCGGATGGCGCAGCCCGTAGAACTGCAGCCAGTAGGCCGAGAACGACGAACCGGCCACGCGGCCAGGCGGCAGACCCAGGTGCGCCACCACGGCGGCCAGTCCATCGGCCAGTTGCACCGGGTCGGACAGCGCCGGGTAGGTGACGGCGATCAGGCGCATGCGTTCACCCAGCGCGAGCAGCGTGCGCACGAACATCGCGCCGTCGCCCACCGCACCCGGCAGCAGGATGGTCGCCGGGCCGTCGGCCTGCGTGTCCAGCCAGCGCCATTCCTGGGCGCATCCATGGCCATCGACCGTGAGCGAGCGCCAGCCGCAGCGCTGTTCAAGCTGCGCCAGCAACGCGCGCATCGCGGGCATCAGAAGTTGCCGTTGGCATCGACATAGCCCTTGGCCCGCAACTCTGCCATGGCCTCGGGCGAGAACTCGGCCTGGGGCGTGTCGCCGCCGATCACGAACAGCAGCCAGTGCGTGGCGTCGGGTTCCTCGAAGGTGATGTTCTCGAAGCGGCGCTGCACGCCGGCCGGGAACGAGATGACATCGCGCGGACCCAGTTCGAAGGCTTCCACCCGGCCGTCCACCTCCCACGAGCAGCGCCAGCGGCCGGTCATCGGCATGAAGGTCTCGTTGGTGTCGTGGTTGTGCATCATCGGGCCCCTGCCGGGCGCGGTTTCGCACATGCCCAGGTTGAAGCCTTCGCTGATCTTGATCGCGGCGTTCTCGGCGCAGTTCGCCCCCACGGGCGAGTGCATGTCCGGATCGCCCTCGGGGGGCTGGAACCCGATGATGTTGTACAGCGTGCGCACGGCGCTGGGGTAGCGGCTGTCCGGCAGGCCGCTGTCGGAGCCCTTGAGCTGGCTGAACAGGGCGACGCGCTTGCGCATCTCCTCGCGGGTGACACGGATGGTGGGGATTTTTCCCATGGCTGCTCCTCGGGGGTGAAGTGGACGTGGCAGGCGCGCGGCGCGTATGCCGTTGGAAAGCGCGGGTCGTGGCATGGTGTCTCTCATGCCCGCTCGTGAACGAACGGGGATTAAAGACGCTGCATGTCCCGGGGGCAATTGACCTGGCCGATAGCCGTTATCGGGTTTTCGATGGGCACAATGTGGAAGGAGGAAGGAGGATGAATACGAGGAGTGCCCATGCGATTGCGCGATGTCGACCTGAACCTGCTGGTGGCCTTCGATGTCCTGATGCGCGAATGCCATGTGACCCGCGCGGCCAGCCTGCTGGATATCAGCCAGTCGTCGATGAGCCTGGCCTTGGCCAAGCTGCGCGTGCTGTTCCACGACCCGCTGCTCATCAAGTCGGGCAACGCGCTCATTCCCACCATTCGCGCCCGCGAACTGATTGCGCAGGTGGAGCAGGTGCTGCGCAGCGTGGACCTGCTGATTCACGAGCAGGTGCCGTTCGATCCGTCGCAGGCCAACCAGGTCATCACCATGATCGTGGTGGACTACATCGACTTCGTGGTCATGCCCGCGCTGATGCGCGCGCTCGAACGCGAGGCGTCCGATGTGTCCTTGCGCATCATCAACCCCAACCCGCGCCGGCTCGGCGAAATCATGAGCCGTGGCGACATCGACCTCGCCCTGTCGTACTTTCCGACCCCGCCAGAGAACATCCGCACGCGCCCGCTGTTCACCGACCGCCTGGTGGGCATTGCGCGCACCGGCCATCCGATGTTCGAGCGGCCGCTCTCGCTGGAGCGTTTCTGCGAGTACGGCCATGTGGCCATCGAGCCCGGCGAAGGCGCCACCATGTACAACGCGCTGGTGGACGACGCGCTACACAACGTCGGCAGGCAGCGCCGCGTCATGCTCTCCAAGCCCACCTTCCTCGGCGTGCCCTTCGTGATCGCACAGACCGACCTCATTGCCACGCTGCCGGAACGCCTGGTGCAGCGCTTTACCGGCATCGCGCCGGTGCGCATCTTTGAACCGCCGCTGCATCTGAACCGGCTCAACGTCGTGCTGATGTGGCACGACCGCACGCACAACAACCCGCTGCACCGCTGGATTCGCGAACTCGTGGTGAAGCTGTTCACGCGCTGAGGCCGTGCGCCATGTCCGTGGCAGGCCAGGGACTGCCCCCAGGCGCCGCCCGGCGCTGCGCCGCTGATGGCTGCGACCACCGGCTTCGGGCTGGCTTCGATGCGGGGGCGATGCGGGGCGCCGAGGGCCACCGCGCCGGGGCGTTCATACAGGGCAGGCACCGGCAGGTGCTGGCCCTACATCTTGCACAGGGGCGAGGCCGCCGGCACGAGCGAAGCCGGGTAAGAGTGCTCGATCACGGGCCGCAGCACACCGTCGGCCATCTTGACGCGCGCCACGTAGTTGGGCATGACCAACTGGTTGTCCGCCGCGCGGATCGTCATCTTCCCGTACAGCGTATCCACCCGGGCGCCGCGCAGCGCCTTGGTGACGGCCTCGGGCTGCACGCTCTTGGCCAGCGTGACCCCCTGAAACAGCACCATGGCGCCGTTGTATGCCTGGCCTTCGGTGTCCGACGGCAGACGGTGGTGCCTGGCCTTGAACGCGCTGACGAAGGCTTTGGTCTGCGGTGTGTCGATGTCCGGCGTGAAGCCCACGTTGCCCGGCACATTGGCCATTGCCTTGCCCGTGGCATCGATGACGAAGTTCGATACCAGGGCGTGGCCGATCAGCGGGGCTTGGGGATCAGGTTGAAGTCGGCCGCCTGCTTGACGAAGGCGATGCCACCGGAGACATCGGCAACCCAGATGGCATCCACGTTGGCGGCCTTGATCTGCTGGATGTAGGGCGCATAGTCTTTGGTCCCGAGCGGAGCGAAGAGCTTGAGCGAAACCTTCTTGCCTTGCGCGGTCACGGCGGCCTCGAACGACTTGGCCGAGTCCTGCCCCCAGACATAGTCGGCAGCCAGGATGGCGAAGTCGTTGCCCTCGATGCCCTTGACCCATTCGCCGATCATTGCCAGATCCATGGCGTCGGAATGGTTGGTGCGCACGAAGCGCGGATTGCAGGCGTCGGCGGTGAGCTTGTCCGCCTTGCTGATGGTGCCGATGAAGGCCGCATCCCAGCGCGCCAGATTCTGGCTGATGGCCAGCGAAATGGAGGAGGTGATGGGGCCGATCAGCAGATTGTGTCCGTCGCGGGCCAGTTTCTCGGCCACGCGCCGGCCGGCATCGGGGGGTGCTCTCGTCGTCGCCTTCGGCCAGGATGATCCGGCGGCCATCGACCCCGCCCTTGGCGTTGGCTTCATCGACGGCAAACCCGATGCCACGGGCCACGTCCGCGCCCATGGTGGAAAAGCCACCCGACTTGGAAGTGACCAGGCCGATCCTGATCGGCTCTTTGCCCTGCGCGCAGACCGCCAGGGGCAGGGCTGCCAGCAGCGCGGTGCCGGCCAGCAGCGGGTGAAGTTTCGTGTGTTTGAACATGCTCGTTCCTCTTTTCCAAATAGCCGCAAAGGCTCCGGTTGCCACCATCACGCAAGACGGTCCGTGTCAGACCATGACGTGTTCTTCAATGTCTGCCAGACCCTCGGCGGAGTTGACGACGGCGCCCTGCGCCACCACCGAACCCTTGGACATGGCCAGGTAGCGGTGCGCCACGCGCAGCACCAGGCCCAGGTTCTGCTCGATCAGCAGCAAGGCCGTGCCCTGATCCGCCACCCGGCGGAAGATGTCGGCCAATTGGTCCACGATGACCGGCGCCAGCCCCTGCGTCGGCTCGTCCAGCAAAATCAGGTCGGGGTTGGCCATGAGTGCCCGCCCCAGCGCCAGCATCTGCTGCTGTCCGCCCGACAAGGCCGTGCCCGGTGTGCGGGCGCGTTCCTTCAGGATCGGAAACAGCTTGTAGATCTCGGGCGCATTCCAGTGCCCCTTGCGGCCGGCGGCCGCTCCCAGGCGCAGGTTTTCCTCCACCGTCAGGTTGGCGACGATGCGCCGTCCTTGTGGAACCACCGCCGTTCCGTGCCGGGCCGCGATATGGGGCCGGGGCTTGGCGATCGGTTGGCCGCCCAGGTGGAGCTGGCCGCTTTGCATCCGGGCCAGCCCCAAAATGGTATTGACCACGGTGGTCTTGCCGACGCCGTTGCGGCCGATCAGCGCCACGCGCTCGCCGGGCTGCACCGCCAGACTCAGGCCGTGCAGGATATGGGCCGAACCGTAGAACGCATCCACGCCGGTCAGTGTCAGCAGCGCGCCCACTGGAGTGCCTTCGCCTTCGGGCGGGCGCGCGGCGCTCATGCTGCGCTTCCCAGATAGGCCTCGCGCACCCGCCGGTTGGCGCGCACGCTGGCCGGTGCGCCATCGGCGATGACCCGGCCCAGTTCGAAGACGGTGATGACGCTGCAGATGCCAAAGACCACGTCCATGTCGTGCTCCACCAGCAATACGGCGATGTCCCGGCGCGAGGCCAGGGCCTTCAGGTGCTGCGCCAGGTCCAGCGACTCCTTGACGGAAAGCCCGGCCATGGGCTCGTCGAGCATCAGCAGCTTGGGGCGTCCGACCAGGGCCAGCGCCAGGTCCAGGCGGCGCTGCTCGCCGTAGCCCAGGGTGCCGGCCAGCCTGTGGCCCAGGCTGGCGAGGTTCAATTCTTCCAGCACCGCGCGCGCATCGGCGGCAGAGTTTTCGACGCCCATCTCGTGCGACGCCAGTTCCACCTGCGCGAGGACGGTCATGCCGGCAAAGATGCTGGTCCGTTGAAAGCTGCGCGACAGCCCCCGCTGGCGGCGCTCGACGGTGCCCAGCCGACTGACATCCTCGCCGTGGAGGATGACCTTGCCCCGGGCCAGGCGGCGCCGGCCGGTGATGGCATCGATGAGCGTGGATTTTCCGGCGCCGTTGGGGCCGATCAGCCCGCGAATCTGGGCTTTCTCCAAGGTCAGCGCAACACCGTCGAGGGCCTTGGTGCCGCCGTAATGGATGGCCACATCCTCGGCTTGCAACACATAGGGCGTCATACCGATTTCCTGCGGACGCCGGGGCCATGGCGCAAGCGAATGCACAGACGCTCCAGCGCGCCGGCGATGCCGTGCGGCGAGAACACGATGACGGCAATCAGCGCGGCGCCAAAGAGGGCCATCGAGTGGGTGGCGTAGCCGCCCAGCAGGTCCTTGAACATGACGTAGACAATGGCGCCGATGATGGGGCCGGCGAGCTTCTCGAAGCCGCCGACGATCACCATCAGCAGCGTGATGGCCGAGACGCTCCAGTGCAGGTTCTCCGGCGAGACAAACCCGGTATTGAGCGAGGACAGAATGCCGGCAATGCCGGCGACCACGGCCGACAGCGCATAGACCGCCGCACGGGGTGCCGTGGTGCCGATGCCGATGAAGCGGGCGCGCTCCTCGTTGTCGCGGATCGCCTCGGTAATGGCGCCAAAGCGCGTTCTGAGGATGAACAGCAGCAGCACCGTCGTCAGCACCATCGATACCCACGCGATCAGGAACACCGTGGCGGGCTTGAGCAGCGCGGACTGTGAATACCCGAACAGGGTTGCCGGCCAGTGGATGCCCATGCCGTCCGCGCCGCCGGTCAGGCCGCGGGCGCGAAAGGCCAGCAAATAGGCCATTTGCCCGATGGCCAGCGTCAACATGCCAAAGGCAATGCCGGGCACGCGGACGATGACCAGCCCGATCAGGAAGGCCAGCACGCCGATGGCCAACAGAACCACGGGGATGGCCGCCTCCGCCGGCATCCAATCGAGCGCCAGCACGACGCCCATGCCGTAGCCGGCCGCGCCGAAGAACAGGGCATGGCCGAAGCTCACCAGGCCGCTTTGCCGCAGCAGCACGCCAACGCCCAGGGCAAAGATGGCGTAGATGACGGCCTGCGTCAGCACTCCCAGCAGACTGCCGGAACCGGCGAGTCCGGCGATGCCGGCACCCAGCGCCAAGGCGAGCAGCGAAAGCACACCGATGCGGGCAAGTGTCATGCGAAGCTCCTGCGCTCAGGTTCGGCTGCCGGCCAGCCCGGAGGGCTTGCAGATCAGGATGGCGATCATGAAGATGAAGGGCAGCAGCACCGAGACCCCGGGCATGTACACCGCACCGATGGCCTGCACCATCCCCAGCAGCAGGGCGGCGGCAAAGGCACCGGCCAGCGAGCCCAGTCCGCCAATGACCACCACCACGAAGGAGTCGATCAGCACGTCCGAACTCATGTGCGGCGACAGGGACAGGAACGGTGCCGCCACCACACCCGCCAGGCCCGCCAGCGCGCTGCCCAGGCCCACGACGACGGCGCTGATGCGGTCGGTGTCGACGCCTTGCATGGCGGTCGTGACCGGGTCCGTGCTCGCCGCGCGCACATACAGGCCGATCTTCGACAGGCGCAGCCACAGCGTCAGGCCGACGGCGACGAGGGCCCCCACGGCGATCACGCCGATGCGATAGGCGGGTACCTCGTGGCCCAGAAGATGGACCGGAAAGTTGAGCAAATCCGGTGTGAACAGGGAGTGGTTGCCCTTGCCCCAGATGAATGCCACCAGGTCTTCCAGAATCAGCAGCAGCCCAAAGGTGACCAGCATCACAGTCAGCGGTTCGCGGTCTTGCAGCAGGCGAAAGCCATAGCGGTCCAGCAGCAGGCCGACCACGGCCATGGCGGCCGGCGCGGCCAGCAGCGCCAGCCAGAAATTGCTGCGCAGCGCCACGGAGTAGCCGATGTAGGCGCCCAGCATGTAGAGCGCACCGTGCGCAAAGTTGACCACGCGGCGCAGGCCGTAGATCAGCGCCAGCCCCGAACTCATGACGATCAGCAGCGCGCCGTACACCAGGCCGTTGAACAGATGGATGCTCAGCATGGCAAGGCTTTCAGCGCGCCGCCGTCCGTTCCGGCACGGCGACGAAGGGAGCCGCTGCCGGGGTTCCTGGCCATCTCCGCGCCCAGGCAAGCAGTCCCCCACCCATCCCCCCATCGGGTTCTGCGGGCGCCAGGGCACGCCGGCATGGCCTTGTCGTCCACCTCATGGGCCNCCGNGCAGTTCTTCGCGCAACATCTCGCGCAGCTTGAATTTCTGCATCTTTCCGGACGGCGTGGACGGAATCGATGCGCGCACCACGAGACGTTCGGGGATGTACTGGGCCGCGACCTTTTGCGAGCGCAGGAATTCCACGATGGCGGGCAGGTCCACGGTCTGGCCGGCCTTGGGCACCACGACCGCGCAGGCGCGCTCGCCCAGGCGTTCATCCGGGTAGGCGACGATGGCCGCCAGGGCAATCGCAGGGTGGCGGTACAACAGGGATTCGATCTCGACCACCGGGATGTTCTCGCCGCCGCGGATGATCACGTCCTTGCTGCGGCCGGTGATGCGCACATAGCCCCGTTCATCGATGCGCGCCAGGTCGCCGGTGTCGAACCAGCCCTCGGCATCGGTGCCGTTCAGGTGGGGGCGTTCGAGGTAACCGCCAAAGTTCGAGCAGGAGCGCACGTAGAGTTTGCCGGCCTGGCCAGCCGGCAGGGGGCTGCCGTCGGTATCGACCACCTTCAGTTCCACGCCAGGCAGCGGGCAGCCGTCGGTGTTGATGGCGCGCTCGTCCTCGTCGTCGAGCCCGATCGAGGTGACCGCGCCGTTTTCCGTCATGCCCCAGGCCGACACGATCTTGCTGCCCAGCACGCGCCGCGCTTGTTCCACCAAGGGGCCAGGGATCGGGGCGCCGGCGCACAGGAAGATCTTGAGCGTCGGGACCGTCTTGCCCGATTCCTGCACATTCCTGGCCAGATCGGCGAGGAAGGGTGTGGACGCCATGGTGAAGCCCACCGCCTCGCTGCGGATCAGGTCGATGGCGCGCAGCGGCTCCCAGATGTCGAGCAGCACCACGCTCTGGCGCAGCAGGATGGGCATCATCAGCCCGTACATGAAGCCGGTCTGGTGCGCCATCGGCGAGGCCATCAGCACCACATCGCCGGCACCGAGTTTCAGGCGCCGGGCGTAGGGGATGATGTTGGCCATGAGGGTGTTGGCCGTGTGCATCACGCCCTTGGGCTCGCCGGTCGTGCCCGAGGTGTAGATCAGCTGTGTCACGTCATCGGGGCCGGGGCGGTGCCGGGTCAGGATGCCGAGCGCGTCCTGCGCCGCTTCCCAGGCCGGTGCGCTGAGCAGTTTCTCGAAACTGTTGTCGCCGGCGCCGCCGACCACGACCACATGCTGCAGGTCGGGCAGCGCGGGCCGCAAGGCGGCGACCATGGCTTCGAAGTCGAACCCGCGAAACACCTTGGGCACGATCACGACCCTGGCCTGGCCATGTTTGAGCATGAATGACAGCTCGTGCTCGCGCAAGATGTGCATCAGCGGGTTCATGACGGCGCCAATGCGCGAGCACGCCAGATAAGTGACAGTGAACTGCCACCAGTTGGGCAACTGGCAGGCCACCGTGTCGTTGCGGCGCACGCCCAGGCGGGTCAGGCCGACCGCTACGCGGTCCGCCATGGCGGCCAGTTCGCGGTAGGTCATGCGCTCGACGGCGCCACTGTGCGCCTGCACGGCGGTCAGGGCCAGTTTGTCCGGGCAGTGGGCGACACAGGCGTCGAGTTCGGTGTTGATGGTTTTGTCGTGCCACAGGCCCTGCGCCACGCTGGCGGCACGGCGGGGGGCAATCAGTACGGCGTCGAATTCCATGGCCCTTGTCTCCTCGTTTTTTGCCGTATGCGTTTCAGGCGGGCACGAACTGGCGGCCGGCGCGTGTGCGGGCAATGATGGTTTTCATGATCTGGGCGGTGCCGTCGCCGATCTGGAAGCCCAGCACGTCGCGCAGGCGCTGCTCCATCCGCCCCCGGTCGTAGCCGCCATGCCCATGGCACAGCAGGCACTGGTGAATCGCGTCGTAGGCCAGCTTGGGGCCCCACCACTTGGCCATGCCGGCCTCGGCGGTGTGCGGCAGGCCCTGGTCCTTGAGCCACAGGCCCTGCAGGCACAACAGGCGCGCGCCCTCGACCTCGGTGTCGTACCGGGCCAGCGGGTGCGTCACGCCCTGGAATGCCGACAGCGGCTGACCGAACGCCTGGCGCCCGGTGATGTACTGCCAGGTCTCTTCGAGCGCCGCGCGCGCGACGGACAGGCATTGCAGGCCAATCAGCGAGCGCGAAAAGTCAAAGCCCTGCATGACCTGAACGAAGCCCTCGTTCTCGTCACCCAGACGGTGGTTCAGCGGAATGCGCACGTTCTCGAAAAAAATGGATCCGCGGCCAATGGCGCGCTGGCCATGGCAATCGAAGCGGCGGGTCGTGATGCCGGGGGTGTTCATCGGCACCAGCAGCGCGGTCACGCCGTGGGCGGCCGACCCGGGCGTGCCCGTGCGGCCGAACACCACGGCGATGTCGGCCTGGTCGGCGGCCGAGATGGAGGTCTTTTCGCCATCGATGACGTAGCAGTCGCCATCGCGGTCGATGCGCAGACGCAACCGGGCGGCGTCCGAGCCGGCGTGCGGTTCGGTCAAGGCAATCGCGCAGATGGCCTCACCCTTGGCCAGTTTGTGCAGCCAGGGCGTGGCCACCTCGGGCGCACCGTACCGGGACAGGATTTGCCCGTTCAGGGACGCCAGCAGGTTCAGGTAGGAAAAACTCAGGTCGGCGCGCGCGATCTCCTCGTGGATCACCCCCGCCGCCAGGCAACCCAGCCCCTGGCCACCCAGTCGTTCCGGCAACTCCGGGCAGATGAACCCGAGCGCGCCCATTTCCCGCAGCAGCGCGCGATCGAGCACGCGATGCTGGTCGCGCTCCAGAAAACCGGGGGCGACCCGGCCTCGTGCAAAGCGCCGGGCGTGCTCGGCCAGCGCCTGCAAGTCTTCGTCGACATAGGGGTTCGGGGGCATCGTTTTTTTCCAATGTCGCTGCGCGGCTTACTTGGCGTACTTGCGGAATTCGGGCTTGCGCTTTTCCCTGAGCGCATTGGCGCCTTCGCGCGATTCTTGCGTGTCGTAGTACAGCTTGAGCGCGTACATGCCCAGGCCGGCGATGCCGGCCTGGTGGGCGGTGTCGGCATTGAAACTGCGCTTGGCGATGGCCAGCGCCGTCGGGCTGCGCTCGCACAACTCCTCGCCGATCTTTTGCACTTCGGCGTCGAGCTCGGCGTGCGGAAAGCAGAAGTTGGCCAGACCCATGGCGACGGCCTCGGCACCGCCGTAGCGGCGGTTCAGGTACCAGATTTCGCGGGCTTTCTTCTCGCCCACCACGCGGGCCAGGAAGGCGGTGCCGTAGCCGGGGTCCACCGAGCCCATCTTCGGGCCCACCTGGCCGAACTGCGCCTTGTCCGAGCAGATGGTCAGGTCGCAGATGGTGGCCAGCACGTTGCCGCCGCCGATCGCATAGCCCTGCACGCGGGCGATCACGGGCTTGGGCACGTCGCGGATGGCGCTGTGCAGTTCTTCCATCGGCAGACCGATGGTGCCGCGCCCGTCGTAGTTGCCGCTGTGGGCCGACTGGTCGCCACCGGTGCAGAAGGCCCGGTCGCCGGCGCCGGCGAGCACGATGGCGCCCACTTCGCGGTCGTAGCCGGCCTTGTTCAACGCCGCGATGAGCTCGTCGCAGGTCTGGCCGCGAAAGGCATTCATCTTGTCGGGCCGGTTGATCGTGATCCAGGCCACGCCGTTGCGCACTGCGTACAGGATGTCTTCGAAATCCATGGTGTTCCCTTGGGGTGAATGCTTGCCGTCGAACGGGCGGGGTTCAGCCGTGCATGGTCAGGCCGCCGGAGACGCTGAGGACCTGGCCCGTGATGAAGCTGGCGTCGTCGCTGGCAAAAAAGGCAATGGCGCCGGCCAGGTCTTCGGGCCGACCCAGGCGTCCGAGCGGAATGGCGCTTTTGAAAGCCTCGATGAGCTTGGCCGGGTCGCGGGCGCCTTCGGCCATGCCCGTCAGCAGGGCGGTGTCGGTCGGGCCGGGGCAGAGCACGTTGACCGTGATGCCTTGGCGGGCATGTTCGCGGGCCAGGGTCTTGGACAGTGCCACCAGACCGCCCTTGCAGGCGGAGTAGACGGCCTCGCCGGAGGAGCCGCCACGCGCCGCATCGGACGCGATGTTGACGATGCGGCCGGCGCTGCGCTGCACCATGCCGGGCAACACCGCATGGTGCATGTGCAGCGCGCCGGTCAGGTTGATGGCAATCAGTCGCTCCCACTCGGCGGGCACCGTCCTGGTGAAGGGCTTGAATATGTCCCAGCCGGCGTTGTTCACCAGCACGTCGATGCGGCCCCACCGGGCGATCGTGGCGGCGACGGCGCTGTCCACCCGGGCGCGGTCGGTGATGTCGCACTGGAACGCAACGGCGGCTCCGCCCGCGCCCTGGATGGCATGCGCCACTTTTTGGCCGGCCTGCAGGTCCATGTCAAAGACCGCCACCTGGGCGCCATCTTGCGCCAGACGCCGGCAGGCGGCACCGCCGATGCCGCCGCCGCCGCCTGTCACGATGATGGTCTTGCCGTCCAATGGCGCCATGGGCTACTCCTGATGACTGGTTGATATGCTTGCGCGAGCGCCATTCGCTTGCCGGCCATGTGCGTAAACATATTTACCTATGTTATTGATGTGACAACACTGATGCAAGAGTGCATCCGGAAGGAATCGCTATGGAAAACCCTATGGTTCAGGAAAATTCGACGCGCATGGATCTGGCCAACCGCCTCTTCTTTCGTTTGTATCAATGTGCCAACATGTTGCATAAAACGGGAACGAAGGCCGTGGAGGAAGAGGGGCTGACCACACAGCAATGGGCGGTTTTGGGCGCCTTGTCGCGGCCGAATGCCGAAGCCGGAATGGGTGTCGGAGATCTGGCGCGCTACCTGCTGGTCAGTCGCCAGAATCTCTCGGGTTTGATCAGTCGCATGGAGCGCGACGGGCACATCGCCATTGCTCCGGATGGACGCGATAGGCGGGCGCGGCTGGTCACGATGACCGAGTCCGGGCGCCATGTCTGGAACGTATTGGCGCGGCCGAAAATTCGCTCGTACTATGAGCGGGCCTTGTCTGACTTTTCGATTGGCGACATGGCCCACTCACTGCACTACCTGCTCAAGCTGCTGGAGAACATGAAAAAGCTCGATGGTGAAGAAGAAAGCAGCCGTCTCGACAACTACCCCGCCGCACAGCGCGGCGCCATCTGAACCGCCGCAGCCCCGGCAAATCGCCCTCCGGCGCCGGGCGCGGCAAGCCCNGGCCCCAACCCAAGCCATCGGGCAAAGCCGGGCTGCGGCCGATGGGCGCACGCGCGGGCTACAGGGGTCGCCGTGGTCACAGGGGCTGCGCCCGGGGCCGAGGGGCCGTGCCCGGTGTGCTCGTCACCGATCCGGGGGGCGCACCACGCCGGACGCCGAACGCCGCGCGCAGGCGTTTTGCTGCGCGGCGCCCGGGTGCCCACGGGTGGGGCGGCAAGCATCCTGACCCAGGGGCCTATCCGGCAGCCACCGGGTCAACCGCGTCAGCGGCGTCAACCGCGTCAACGGCGTCAGCGGCGTCAACGGCCGGAAAGTCCCATCGCGCGNGCGATCACTTCTTTCATGATTTCGTTGGTGCCGCCATAGATGCGCTGCACGCGCGCGTCGGCGTAGGCGCGGGCGATCGGGTATTCCCACATGTAGCCGTAGCCGCCGTGCAGTTGCACGCATTCGTCCATGACCTTGCATTGCAGGTCGGTGGTCCAGTACTTGGCCATGCTGGCGCTGGCGCTGTCGAGCTTTTGTTGCAGCAGCAGTTCGCAGCATTTGTCGACGAACACGCGCGCCACCTGCACCTCGGTCTGTAGCTCGGCCAGGGTGTAGCGCGTGTTCTGGAACGCGGCCACGGGCTGGCCGAACACCTGGCGCTGTTTGACGTAGTCCACCGTCCAGTCGATCGCGGCCTGGGCTGCGGCCACGGCGGTGATGGCGATCTGCAGGCGCTCCCAGGGCAACTGCTCCATCAGGCAGATGAAGCCGCGCCCTTGCAGCGCGGGGCCGCCCAGCAGGTTCCCGGCGGGCACGCGCACGTTGTCGAAGAACAGCTCGGCGGTGTCCTGTGCCTTCAGCCCCACCTTTTTCAGGCGCCGGCCTGCCTCGAAGCCCGGCATGCCGCGTTCGACGAGCAGCAAGCTGATGCCCTTGGCGCCGGCGGCCGGGTCGGTCTTGGCCACCACGATCACCAGGTCGGCATGCCAGCCGTTGGTGATGAAGGTTTTGCTGCCGCGGAGCANATANTGGCTNCCGTCCGCGCTTNGAATGGCCTGGGTCTGGATGCCTTGCAGGTCGCTGCCGGCGGCCGGCTCGCTCATCGCGATGGCGCCGATCATGGCCCCGCTGGCCATTGGCGGCAGGTATCTGGATTTTTGCTCTGCGCTGCCGTAGCGCAGGATGTAGGGCGCGACGATCTCGCTGTGCAGCCCGAAGCCGATGCCGGTGCAGCCGGCGCGGGCGATTTCTTCGATTTGCGCCACGGCGTAGAGCTGGTCGGCCCCGGCGCCGCCGTATTCCTCGGGCATGCTCATGCACAAAAAGCCGTTCGCGCCGGCCTGCTGCCAGACCTCGCGGCTGACATGGCCCTGGTCTTCCCATGCTGCGTGGTGCGGGCTGATTTCTTTGTCGATGAAGCGGCGAAAGCTGTCGGCAAATGCCTGGTGCTCGGGCCGGAACAAGCTGCGTTCGATCATGTGGTGTGCTTTCGAGAACCCGGGGGGTTCACTGTTTCAGGGCTGGATGTAGTCGGACACTACCTTCCACTTGCCGTCGACGATTTGCGACAGGCGCGCCAGGCTGCTGCCCAGGCGTTTTTGCGGGCCGTAGCGGGCCTCGGCGCTGCCGAAGATGTCGGGCGCGATGACCATGGTGTCCATGGCCGCGATGAAGCTGTCGCTCGTCAGTCGGGGGCCGGCTTTTCGGGCTGCGCGAATGAACACATCGACCACGCTGTAGCCGTAGACCGAGAACACGCTCGGGTCTTCGTTGAACCGGGTCTTGTACTTGTTGGCCCAAAAGCGCAGCGGCTGCGAGGCTTCATCCAGATAGGGGTGCTGCACGGTCATCGTGGCGTACAGGCCGTCCATGGGCTTGCCGCCGAGCTTGTGGATCAGGTCGGTGTAGG
>G312J29652_10000089_pt1 | contig 18168 bp, 12 predicted proteins | sample EareggfetidaYelm_FD_29652 | JGI IMG/M metagenome (IMG submission 29652) | reverse complement strand
AATGCTATCTGTTTATGTATCACACGTATGCCGTCTCAAGAAACAGCATAACCTACTTCAAAGGCAAAGGTAGCAATAAAATTTTCCAAAAACCGCAAGCATTTTTTTTTTTGACAAAATGAGGCAAGAGGCGGAGCCGCGGATTAAACCAAGGCGAGTTCTGTCCGAAAATAAATTTTTTTTTACAATTGTTTATTTTATGCCAAAATAACCCGTAATTGAAGGCTTTTGAGAATGAGGGCAATTTAAAGTGCTTACTCCGCGCCGCCGGAAGGGAAAGAGTTCTCCTTCTCTGAAAAAATATTATATCATTAAACGCCCGGCACTTCCCGAGACCCAAGCGTTCCAAGGCCCCCAAGCGCCCCGCGCGGGAGCAAAAAAAACACTATAATTAATGGTTAATGATTAAATGATTAATCATCCGTCAATCATCCGCCTGTAATTCGTCAAATATTAGCCTGTCATCCGTCAATCATCCGACCGTCAGTCATCAGCCATTAAAACTTATAGCTATATCCCGCGCGAATTACTTGTGTTTCGCAATAATCATCGGAGGCATAATAAAATCCGTCGCCGAAAATTTTCTTTTTGATGACCATTGTGTTAAGCAAATCGACGGCATTTAAAAATAGTTCTCCCTTTCCGTTTTGAATAGTCTTTTTTATTCCGGCGTCCAACGAAAACCGGGCGCCTGTTTTGCCTTGAGGAATAATGTCGGGCGCTAAGTAAATAGCCGTGGCTTGTAATTCATACTTTTTGGGGAGGAGAAACACGGCATTGAATTTCGCGTTTCCGGAAATGTTTTTTTGCAAACCGGCACTCACTGTGCGAGGCGAAGGATAGAGGTTAAGCGCCCTAAAAGCGTCTATTTGATTGCGATACGCATTGGCCGTGAAGCTAAAGGAAAATGAGTCAGAGAGGCGTTGCGAGAACACGGTTTCAATTCCCGTATTGAAACTGCGATTGGCATTTTGAAAAACCGCTGCCCCGGCTCCTTAAATTTATGTTGATAAGTTGCCGCCGACATGGCAGTAGTTTTCAATTCGTCTTCCAAAAATTGCCAAAGCCTTTGCCGCTCCGAAAGTTCGGCATTAAAGAAAGGTTCATCCCCGCGGTCGATTATTTTTTCAGAGCCGAACATGCCGGAAACAGAAAAGATATTTTGATTATCGACAGACCAATCGAATCCGGCTTTTGAAGTTAAAAAATTAGTATTGCGGTTTCTTTTGGTTTGCTGACGAACCATCGTGCCGTCGTCGTAAGTTCGGGTCACAAATTCATTTTTATGGAGCGTATGCGTATATAAATTATCCGCTTGAATAAAGGCCTTGATTTTATTTTTTCGATAGTGCCGCGACAGGGTCGGATTGACTTTCGGAGTACATTGATATTGAGGTCTTATGGTCGGCAAATTTTCTTTCTTCACCCGCCGCGCGCCCGCGCCCAATGCCATTCCCGCCTTTCCGCCAAAACCTTCCTGCTTGTTTTTTTTCATCACGAGGTTGATGATGCCGCCGTTTCCGTTAGCGTCGTATTTTGAAGAGGGATTGTTAATGATTTCTATTTTTTCAATGGAAGAAGCGGGGAGGTTATCCAATCCGGTCTGGCTTCCAAAGCCTGTCCGCGCCGTTTGCTTTCCGTCGAGCAGCGCCGTTACTTGAGCATTGCCGCGCCGTTTCACCGCCCCGTCCTCCACGCTCACGCCCGGGAGGTTTTGCATCGCCTGCAGCACGGAGCCGCCGCTCTGACTAATATTGTCGGCCGCCGAATAGGTCTTTTTATCCATCTTCCAATCCACGGCTTCTTGCTTATCGGCGACCACGGCCTCATGCAACGTTTGAATGTTTTCTTCCAACTCAATATGGGCAACTTCTAAAAACTCAGAGATAGAGCCTGCAAAGAGCGGTTGCTTTTGCGTGCGATGCCCCACGAAAGAAATTTCCAAAACATAATTGCCGGGGGCTATGCCGGCTATCGTGAATCGTCCGTCGTCGCCGCTGATGGCGCCGGCTGCGAAGAGGCTGTCCTTTGCCGTTTTCAAAACTATACTCGCATAAGGCATTGGCAATTTAGTCGCTTTGCTCTTTACGACGCCGGAAACGGAAACGGCTGTGTTTTGAGCAAAAACCACGGATAAACCGGCCCGCAAAATCAGCCATAAAAACAATCTTGTTTTCATCTTCTTATCCGTTTTTAATTGCTTTTAAAAAATTTCCGGCGCGGTCAAAGCCCAAATTGTTTCCGCTTGCCTCTTGCGCCTTGGCGATAACAATGCGCATCGCAACGAGCCATAGAATCGCCGATTTTTTCATGATTGATTTTAAAATTTTACGCCGCAATCTTCCAACCCGATTTAGAAGAAATTTTGAATTTTAACCGCCCTTATGATTGAAAATGATTATTTCTTCGCAAAGCGGCGGCAGAGGAAATTTCTTTTTCTTGGGACTTGCGGGGCGCGACAATGTTTCTCAAGTCGCAAGCATCCCATTAATCATTAGCCATTAATTATTCGCCGCAAGGGGGGTGCTTTTTTGTAAAAACAGCGCGGGCGAAATTTGCGATCCGCCTGCTTTCGTCCTCTTTAGCGCTCATTATCAAACAAAAATATACAGGGGTAAATCGGAACAAAAAAAATTTAAGTCGCTCATTTACAAATATTTACATCTCTTCGATAGCCATTTGGGTTAAAAATTAACAGACTGATGTATAGTGTATTGTATAAAAAAAGTTTTAGCTTTGCAATAAAGTTCACATGAATATAGTTGCAAAAGCCCACATTAATCTTTTAGTACGACTAGCTCGCGCCGACAGAGAAATTGTTCCCGAAGAAGATAAAATAATCCATGAGGTGGCAGCCGGTTACGATTTCGACTCCACGGTTCTCAGAAAGATCATGGATTATCCGGAGCCAATCGAGTCGCTTTCGGCTCTTTCTGAAAGCAAAAAATTTGAATTTCTCTACACCAGCATGACGCTCATTTTGTGCGACGACAATGTGTGCGAGCGCGAAATGATTTTGTATCGCGACATTGCTCACAAGATGGGGTTTGTCATTAAGGTGGCGGATTACATCTGCGCCAACTATTCCCTGTTGAGCAAAGACCAATTGAAACAGGAAGTATTTACCCGCTTTAAATAATTACGCGGGATTTTTCAGGCGCACCTCGCGCAACGAAAGCGAATCAATCACCCGATCATAAATGGCTTCCAATTCTTTGGGATGAAGCAGGTAGTATTGATAGCTTCTCAAAAACAGGGAGTCCCCATTGTACTTTGCAAGCAGCTCTTTTTCTTTTGGCAAAAAATATTGTTGTGCCTTGTCTGTGGCAAGATTGGCGCCTTGCATCCGCGCCTCGGCCAAGTGAAATTCAATAAGACATTCCGCCATTTTATCTTGGTACATCACTTCTTGGCTTGGGCTTTGGCAGCCGAAGGCGAAGAAAAAAAGCATGATTATTCCTGTGCGCATTTTTATTTTAATAATTGAATTGCATTTTCTAAAGTCATTGTTTCTTGCGTGCCTTCTTTCATGTTTTTTACCGAAAGCCGGCCGGTTTTCAATTCCTCTTCGCCGAGGATAATCGCGAAGGGAATTGCTTTTTTATGGGCATACTCCAACTGCTTTTGAATTTTCACGCGGTCGGGAAAAATTTCAGCCGCAATGTCCGCCGCCCGCAGTTGCGACAATACCCTCAATCCGTGCGTAAACCCTTCTTCCGAAAAATGNGCCAACATTATTTTGCAAGCGCCCGCGGCCTCGTCGGGAAAAAGACGGAGTTCTTCCAAGGCGTCGTAAATTCTGTCNACGCCAAACGAAATGCCTACGCCCGACTTGGCGCTCGACGGATCGAAAACGCCCGTGAGGCGGTCGTAGCGTCCGCCGCCGCAGACGCTCCCAATGCCGACGCCGCCAATTTTGACTTCAAAAATGCAACCGGTATAGTAGCTCAATCCGCGCGCCAACGCGAGGTCTAATTCCATGCGCGGACTCCCCGACTGAAATTGTTCAATCAATTTAAAAACTTCTTTCAATTCGCTTACTCCGCGTTGCCCGACGTCGGCAAATCGCGCCGCGAGGGCGTCTAAATTTTCTTTTTCAGAAAGAATGTGAAAGAGCGCCGCGCATTGTGGCGACGTGAATCCGGCCCGGGTCAATTCGGCGACAGTTTTTTCGTGCCCTGTTTTTTCGAGTTTGTCGAGGGCGGCAAAGAGCGCTCCGTGATTGTCCGCCTTTACCTGTGCGGCAATGCCCGCCAAAATATCGCGGTGATTTATTTTAATGACATAATCCTGAATTTTCAAAGCGGCAAAAACATCGCTTATCATCAGCGCCACTTCGGCTTCGCAGAGGAGGGAATTCGTGCCGACCACATCGGCGTCGCATTGATAAAATTCCCGATAGCGCCCTCGCTGGGGACGGTCGGCGCGCCACACGGGCTGAATTTGATAGCGTTTGAAGGGAAAAGTCAATTCGTTTTTATTCATCGCCACATAACGCGCAAAGGGCACGGTGAGGTCGTAGCGCAAACCTTTCTCGCAAAGACGGAGCGCGATTTTCGACGGGCTTTCTTCCTTCCAATGCGCGGCGTCGGCGTCTTGCAGAAAATCCCCTGAATTGAGGACTTTGAAAAGCAATTTATCGCCTTCCTCCCCGTATTTTCCCAGGAGGACGGAGAGATTTTCCATAGCCGGCGTTTCGAGGGGCTGAAAACCAAATTTGACAAAAACCTTTTTGATGACGTCAAAAATATATTGTCGGCGAGCCATTTGCTTCGGGCCAAAATCGCGCATGCCTTTTGGAAGTGAGGGTTTCATAAGCGGCAAAAGTACGAATTTGAATTATGAATTTTGAGTTATAAATTTTGAATTTGCGGGTTATGGGGCGAGGGGCATTTTGCCAAATAAATGATACGCAGTTGCGCTTGTGACCGAAAACGTTACTTTCGGAGCAATCAAAAAACGATGAAGCGCCGCGCAAATTCTAAAACTTCTTTCCCTGCCTGTTCAAATACTTGGACGGGCAGGGAAAGAACGGGGAGGGGACAAGGGGTTTTTATGCAGGCACGGGCAGTTGCGGGGAAGGGGTTTGAGACCGCCTGTTATTCACGGTTTCGACGGCCAAAAAGAGGGACGAGCGCATGGAGCCTGGGTCTGCCTTGTTTTTTCCCGCAAGGCTGTAAGCCGTTCCGTGGTCGGGGGAGGTGCGGACAATGGGAATGCCGGCAGTGAAGTTCACGCCCGTGTTGAAGGCTAAGGTTTTAAAAGCTACCAAGCCCTGATCGTGATACATGGCCAGAACGGCGTCGTATTTTTCCTGTTGTCCCGCGGCAAAAAATCCATCCGCCGGATAGGGTCCAAAAATCAACTTCCCTCCGGTTTTGAGTTTTTCCGCCACCGGTTTTATAATGTCATTTTCTTCTTTGCCCAAGAGGCCTCCGTCGCCCGCATGAGGATTGAGTCCCAAGACGGCTATGCGCGGTTTTATTATTTGAAAATCTTTTTTGAGCGTCATTTCCAAGAGGCGGATTTTTAGCTCTACCCGTTCAGCCGTAATTAAGGCGGCCACCTCGCGGAGCGGCACGTGTTCGGTGACCAACCCTACTTTTAAATCGTCCGCCACCATCATCATCAGGCTTTCGGTGGCTTCAAATTCTTTGGTGAAAAATTCGGTGTGACCGCGAAAAGGAAACTCTTGTCCGTAAGCGGTATTTTTGTCGATAGGCCCCGTGACCAGCGCATCCAAAAAGCCTTCTTTTATATCGCTCACCGCGCGTTTAAGCGCCATCAAGGCGGCGTTTCCCGCCTCCCGCGACGGCTGTCCGGGTTTGATTTCAATTTCATTTTCCCAACAATTCACCACGTTCACCGCGCGCGGCTGATACTGCCCCTTGCTGCGTACTTGGTTGTATTGAAAGTCTTGAATGTTCAGCGCTTTTTTGTAGAAAGCCAATACGCGCGAGGANCCGTAAATCACCGGCGTGATTAAATTCAATATGCGCGGGTCGCTCAATGCCTTGATGATGACCTCCGGCCCGATGCCGTTGACGTCGCCCATGGTTATTCCTATTCGCAGTTTATTTTGGTCGCTCATTTTCTATGTGATTTTTACGCAATATAGAAAGGGGAACGATAGATGCCAAAAGGAATGTCGGACGGCTATTCGGCGAGCAATCGTCGGAAGAAAATTAAGGCGATTAAAAAAGGCGAAAACAAAAGCACGTCCGACCGCTTTGAAAGACGCCCCGATTGCGCATAAACCAAAATATTCCTGTATTTTTGTTGCCGTGTCTCAGCTATTAATTTAATCCTGCGCAACGTTATGAATTTTCAATTAGGCGAATTGTTCTGCGGTCCCGGGGGAATAGCGCTTGGCGCTCAAGAAGCCGGCTTCTCGCATGAAGGAGTAAAATATTCCATCGCCCACAAATGGGCAAGCGATTACGATAAGGATACATGCCACACGTATGCAAAAAATTTCTGCCGGGGAAATTCTAATTCAGTAATATGTAAAGACGTGAGAAAACTTGACTTGGAAACGTTGCCCCCTATCGATGCCCTTGCTTTTGGTTTTCCCTGCAATGACTTCTCTGTAGTGGGCGAGCAAAGAGGCATGGACGGGGTCTATGGGCCGCTTTATTCTTACGGCGTCAAAGCGCTGAAAAAATTCCAACCCTCTTGGTTTTTGGCTGAAAACGTCGGAGGGCTTAGAAACGCCAACGACGGCAAAGCGTTTCAAAAAATTATAGAGGAGCTTATAAACGTCGGCTATGACGTCTCTGCCCACCTTTATAAATTTGAAGAGTACGGAGTGCCGCAAGCAAGACGCCGCATTATTATTGTCGGTTTTAGAAGCGACTTGGGTTTATCTTTTAAAGTGCCTGTGTTAAGAAATTCAAAAATAATTACTTGTCGTGAAGCAATCGAAAACCCTCCCATACCGGGGGATGCTCCGAACAATGATTTGACGAAACAATCGGAAAATGTAGCAGAGCGGCTGAAGTTTATTAAACCCGGTCAAAATGCTTTTACCGCCGAACTTCCCGAGCGCTTGCGGCTAAATGTGAAGGGCGCACGGATTAGTCAAATTTATAAACGATTAGATCCCGATAAGCCCGCCTATACGGTAACGGGAAGCGGCGGCGGAGGCACGCACATTTATCATTGGAAAGAAAACCGAGCCTTGACAAACAGGGAAAGAGCAAGACTGCAGACCTTTCCCGATGATTTTATTTTTTGCGGCTCCAGAGAAAGCGTCAGGAAACAAATCGGAATGGCGGTGCCTCCCCGCGGAGTTAAAAATGTGTTTGACGCCATTCTTAAAACAGTTGCACACATTCCTTACGATGGCATTGATTCAAATATTGAAACTAAAAACAAGGTTTTGTTTGGAAATCTTGCAATAGCTCCTTCCGAGAAATATGTAACCGCATGATTTTAAAAAATACTGACCTTTTTGAAAAGGCATTAATTGAGCCGCTGGAACAAGCCAACAAACTTTATATTGTATCAGGGTATGCCACGGCAATGATGGCGATGCGTCATATTGAATATGCCAAAATATCGAAAAAAAAAATTGCTATTCGCCTGATTGTCGGAATGTGCCCGCAAGACGGAATTGAAAGAAAAAACCACATTGCATTTAAGGATTTGCAGACACAATTTGACGTTGATTTTAAATGCAATTATGTGGTAAGCAACCCTCCCGTTCATTCCAAAGTTTACGCTTGGCATAAGGATAATCAGCCAATTATGGGATTGATTGGTTCGGCAAACTATACTCAAAATGCCTTTAGCGCTTCTATGCGTGAAGTTCTTTCGCTTGAATGTCCAAAAGAATGCTTTGCTTACTATAATAATTTGCTTGGTGAAACAGTAAATTGCGCAGAAGAAGGTATTCCTGATATGATTAATATTTTTGACAGGAAAATAGTCAGCCAAGAAACGGAACAGGAAACTCAAACAGCTGAGACATTTCATATTTCGGGTTTGCCAAAAGAGACTTTATCCTTGCTTGACAGCGGTACCGGCGAAACGCCCAAGCGTTCGGGTATTAATTGGGGACAACGCCCTGGCAGAGATTCAAATCAAGCCTACATAAATATCCCTGCAGAAATTGGGCGTTCAGGCTTTTTCCCTGANCGATCTGAAGTTTTTACTGTCGTGACCGACGATGATAAACAGCTTATTTGTGTCCGTGCGCAGGATGGGGGCAAAGGGCTTCATACGACTTTGAAAAACTCTTTACTCGGCGAATATTTTCGTTTTCGTCTCGGATTAAAAAACGGAGAATTTGTAACGACAAAACATTTACTGAAGTACGGAAGAACAGACGTTGATTTCTACAAGATTGATAACGAAAATTATTTTATGGACTTTTCTGTTCGTTGATTTTTGAAAAAAAAANNGGCTNTTGCCGCACGTAAGCAAGCGCCCTTCTTGGCTTGCTTTGACCAAAAATGCACTGCTTTCCTTCTTTACTTTTTCTAATTGCTTGGCTATATTTTTGTCTCTCTGAATACTTCGTTCATTTTTTTTACCCAATAGATGCGGTTGCTTTTTATTTGCTCGCCGCGTTCAAATTCCCCGTTGCAAATTAAAACCTACCCCCGGGATGCCCCGCCTCCGCGAAGAGGCATTAATCATTAACTGTGCTTTGAATGCATAAATTCAGTGGGCGTCATTCCAAACTGTTTATGGAAACTTCGGGCAAAGTTGCTTTGTGTGCCAAAGCCCACCAGGTCGGCTATTTGATAGATCATGTAACCCCCTTCGGCCAAAAGTTCTGCGGCTTTTTTCAGGCGCGTTACGTTCATTAGTTCCAGCGGAGAGAGGTCTGAAATGGCTTTCACTTTTCGGTATAAAGTCATGCGACTCATATTCATTTGCTCGGCCATTTGATCGAGGTCAAATTCAATTTCCGACATATTATCATTGATTACCTTATTTAAGTTTTCGAGAAAGCGTTCGTCTGCTTTGGTATGCGCCATGCTTTTAATATGCCCCAAGGGGGAGCTTGCAAAATAATGCACCATCATGGCGCGGTTTGCCAGCAGACTTTTTATTTGCGCCTGCAGATGCTCTTGCGAGAATGGTTTTTCAATATAGACGTCGGCGCCAAGTTCCAGTCCCTCCACTTTGGCTTGAATGGTATTTTTGGCCGTCAGCAGAATAACGGGAATGTGAGAGTATTCCACGGTCGATTTAATGATTTTGCATAATTCAAAGCCGTCTGTTTCGGGCATCATCACGTCGCTCACGATCAGGTGGACCGGTTTGGCGGATAAAATTTGCAATGCCTGCCGGCCGTTTTCCGCTTTCAGAATGGCGTACTGCGAACTCAACATTCGCTCCAGAAAACCAAGAATTTCGACTTCGTCGTCAACAATAAGAAGAGTAGGGGTTGTTTCCATGGGGGGAGGGTTTAAATCGTAATGTCTTATGCGGCGGGTAATTCTAAAATAAAAATATTCATGTTGTCTGAGGGAATGTCCAAATATAGCTTTCCTTGGTGCAATTCTGCAAGCGAGCGCGCCAGGGCGAGTCCCATTCCGCTGCCCTGCCGTATCGTTTCCTTTATTTGAAAGAAGGGTTCGAAAACTTTTTCTCTCCATTTGTTGGAAATAATGCCGCCGTCGTTTTTTACCTCGATGACGATATTCTCTTTTTTTGCCGACTCGCGCAACACCACCGCCACGTTTTTCTCGGCAAATTTTACGGCATTGTTCACCAGATTGCTTAGTATCTTGGTCAACGCTTCCGCGTCGGCGGCAAGATAAACAGGACGGGCGGGAAGTTGGAGCACATACTCTAACCCTTTCCTTTTGGCCGGCGGCTCAAAAGTTAAAAAGGTCTCCTTCAGCAATTCGGTTAAATTCACTTCTCTGAAATCGAGGCTGAACCCCTTGGCCTCCGCTTTTCTGAAGTCGAGTATTTGATTGACCAGATTTATCAAGCGCGTAGAATTTCTGTCCATTGTTAAAACATCTTCGCTTATTTGCGGGAGTTCGGTTTTCATGCGCAGTAAATTGTCAATCGGGCCTTTGATGAGGGTGAGCGGGGTTCGTATCTCGTGCGTAATATTGGTAAAAAATTCGATTTTTGCGTCAAAAATGGCTTTTGCTTTTTTATTCTCTTGAATTTTATGGTAGAGGTAAATGATATACGTCAAAACAGAGCCGGCCAGAGCAATATAAATTAAGTATGCCCACAGGGTTGCCCAAACAGGCGGGAGAATAGTGATGTGCAGGTTTTTCTGCTGACTTTGAAACGCATGGGCGAGGGCTTCCACTTGCAACGTATAATTGCCCGCCGCGAGTTTGGTGAAATATACTTTGCGTTTCGATTCCAAAGAAACCCAAGCGGTATCGAGACCTTGTAAACGATAGCGGTACGACGTTTTTTCAGGCGCGGTAAAACTGACTGCCGCAAAATCAAAGCTGAGAGAAGATTGGTCATGGGGCAGGGTGATGCGGTCTGTGTAGAGCAGGCTTTGTTTTAGGGAGCCGGCGCGGTCTATTTTCAGTTCGTTATAGTGAACTTCCATGCCCGTAATAAATAATCGGGGGGTATATTTTTGGGGCGCTAAAATCTTCGGGTCGAAAGAAATTAACCCGCGTACGCTTCCAAAATAGAGCTTTCCGTTTTTGTCTTTATAACCCGAACTGTAATTAAATTGGTCGGTCAATAAACCGTCTGCTTTGGTAAAGGTTTTCATTCTGCGGTCGGGGCTCATGCAGACCAGCCCTTTGGAGGTGGTAATCCATAAATTTTTGCGGTCGTCTTCCAACACTTTATAGACGAGGTTGCTGGGCAGTCCCTCTCGGGTGGTGTATCGGGTGAACTGCTTCTGGTTGCTGTCGAGTTTGCATAAGCCGCCTCCGTCCGTGCTGAACCACAGGCGATGAAAGCTGTCTTCAAAAATAGAGTTCACGCAGTTGTTGGGCAACCCGTGGATTTTTCCTGCTTCGCTGCAAATAAAACCTTTCTCGCGCGAGTCGAAATAGTAAACGCCTGCATTATGCGAAACCGCCCAAATACGGCCTCTGCTGTCTTCCATGACAAACGGAATGAAGCCGCCCGACGGTATTTTTTTTTCGGGAGAAAACCCGTCCGTTTCTTTATTATACAGGAACAGTCCGTGACTTGTGCCTGCATAAATGCGGCCTTTCGCGGTTTGCATGAGACAGATGACGAAGTCGCTGGGCAAGGAATTTTCGCTTTCATGTGCGCGGTAATGTTTTATCACTTGGCCAGCAGAGACGTCCATTATATTAAGTCCGTGTTCAAAGGTGCCTATCCATAGCTGATTGTTTACCGGCAACAAGGCATGGATATTTGAATTTGAAATGGAGGTATGTTTTCCGTCGGGCAGAAAGCGCTTGACTTCTCTGGTGACGGGGTTGAGTCGGCTGATGCCCGCGTCCTCTGAGCCTATCCAAAGATTTCCAAACTTATCTTCGCAGATTTCGCGCACGGCGCTGCCGCTTATTGAATTGGCGCTGTAATCGGGATAATATTTCTCAAATCCAAAAGTTAAATTGGGCAAATAATTTAATCCGCCAAAAAAAGTGCCTGCCCATATTCCGCCTTCGCGGTCTTTATGCAACGCATAGACGGCGTTGTCGGATAAGGAATAGGGGTCCAGAAATTTTTTCTTGATGTTTTGAAATTGCCCCGTGCCCGTGTTTAAAATGAATATGCCCGACTCGGTGGCTAACCACAACTCATTGGCATTGGATTTTATTATGTCGCGGACGTGAATGGCGGTACCGTTTTCATTGTGCGTGAGCAGGTCTTTATAGGAGCGCTTGGAAAGATTGAACGCCTTAATGCCTTGGCTTTCGGTGCCGGCAAAGAGGGTGCCCTGTTTATCGGCCATGATTTTTGAAATCCGCCGCAACGGGACGGGGGTGTCGCGGCCGAACAGAGAATATTTGGCAAACGTGCCGTGGCTTTCGTCGAGGCAACGTAAATATCCGTCCGTGGAAGAGAACCACATTTCTCCCTTTTCTGTTTCGCTTATCGAGGTGGCGTGAAAAAAATCGGGAGGGGAGTAGGCTTTGTGTTCGTTGGTTTTAAGATTGTGGCGGTGTATGCGGCCGGCGGAAAGGAACCAAAGCTCTCCTTTTGAATTGACATAAATGTCATGAATTATTTTTAGCGAATCCATAAAAGGCACGAGCGCCTCCTGCCTCTTGTCGTAGCGGTACAATCCTTTTTCGGAGCCGGCCCAAAGGGTGCCTGTGCTGTCTGCGGCGAGCGTAAAAATCAGGTCTCGCGACAGGAGGGCTGAATCGCTGCCGGGGAGGCTGAATGTTTTGAAATAGTATCCGTCAAATCGGTTGAGGCCGTGTTTTGTGCCAAACCACATAAAGCCGTCGCGGCCTTGCGTGGCGCAAAAAACGGTATTGTTCGACAACCCGTTCTCCACTTCATAGTGACGAAAATCAAAACGCTGCCCATTTACGCTCACGGCAAAAAGCAAGACGGCGACAAGTAATGTGTGTTTCATGGGGGTAAATTTAAAAATGCAACCGTATGAATAAATATTGATATAGGGTGAATATCGCAAATAAATCTTACATAGTTTATTTGTGCCGCAAAATAATTAATATTTAAACCTGCAAAAAAATGAAAATAAAATTGATTTTAACAATGTGCGCGTGTATTTCGCACGGCGCCTTTGCCCAAGTGAATAAAGCGCCGGCCTACCCGTTGATTTCGCATGACCCTTACTTTAGCGTATGGTCTTTTACCGACGAACTAAATGCCTCTCCCACAAGGCATTGGACAGGCAAAGAACAGCCGTTGCTTGGCGCGGTAAAGGCAGACGGCAAGATTTATCGCATAATTGGCAAGGAGCCGGGAAACTACCGTACTGTTTTGCCCGCGGGAAATGAAGCGCCTTACAACGTCAAGTATGCGGACAAGTCGCCCGCCGCCGACTGGACGAAAGAAAATTTTGACGACAGCGCCTGGAAAGCCGCCCAAGCCCCTTTTGGAGACAATGACCGAGCAAAGACTCAATGGAGCCAAGGAGAAATTTGGGTACGGCGAGCCTTCACGCTTGCCGACGCAAACTTTAACGAGTTGTATTTAACCCTTCATCACGACGATAATACGGAGGTCTATTTAAACGGCGAACTGGCCTATTCCTGCGAATGTTGGAACCAGAGATTGGAGCATTTTATTCTTTCGGAAAAAATCAAAAGTAAACTCAAGAAAGGAAAAAATGTGCTTGCCGTTCATTGCCGCAACACCGCCGGCGGCGCGTGGTTAGACGCGGGGCTTGTTGACCGAAAGCCCGGAAAAGAAACCCTTCTCGCCAAGCAAAAGTCAATAGACTTTACGGCCACTCAAACCAAATACGTCTTTGCTTGCGGAGGCGTCGACGTGGCGCTTTCTTTCATTAACCCGTTGCTCATCAATGACATTGACCAATTAGCGAGACCGACGTCCTACATTTCCTTCCAACTGAAATCGAACGACGGACGCGAACACGACGCCTCCGTTTATTTCGGAGTTTCCACCGATCTGGCGGTAAACGAACCTTCGCAAGCCGTGGAGGCCTCTCAATATTCCGCCGCCAATCTTCAAATTCTAAAGGCAGGAACAGCAGAGCAGCCTGTTTTGAAAAGGAAGGGGGATGACGTCCGAATTGACTGGGGACATATTTATGTAGCCGCTTCAAAAACGCGCCGCATGACTCAAAATCGAAGCGCGTCTATAGATCCCAATACCATGTTTTCGCCGTCCCGATCGGCAAGCGCGGGGAAGAGTCTTTGGCTGAATACGATAATCCCTTTTGGGAAAGTGAAGCAAGCGGCGGAAGAAGTCATCATGCTTGCTTACGACGATATTTATTCGGTTCAATATTTTCAGCAGAACCTTCGTCCTTGGTGGAGAGGAGACGAAGCCTCGGCAATAGACGAGCAATTAATTTATGCCGACGCAAACTATAAAACCATTCTTGATAAATGCGAAGCGCTGGACCAGACGATTGCCCGCGACGCATTGAAAGCGGGAGGAGAGAACTACATGAAACTATGCGTGATGGCTTATCGCCAATCCATTTCCGCGCATAAGATTTTGAAAGATAAAGAAGGTCATATTTTATTTTTATCGAAAGAAAATTTCAGCAACGGTTCAATCAACACGGTCGACATCACCTATCCTTCGGCGCCGTTGTATTTAGCCTACAACCCCCTCTTGCTGAAGGGAATGCTCAACGGAATTTTTTATTACAGCGAAAGCGGAAGATGGACAAAGCCCTATCCCTCACACGATATTGGCACCTACCCGATAGCCAACGGACAAACCTACGGGGAAGATATGCCTTTGGAGGAATGTGGCAATATGATGTGTCTGGCCGGAGCCGTGACCAAGGCCGACGGGAACGCCGACTATGCGAAAGAGCATTGGAAAACTCTGACCGTTTGGGCAGGCTATCTTGAAAAAGAAGGTCTCGACCCGGCAAACCAATTATGCACAGACGACTTCGCAGGACATTTAGCCCGCAATGCGAATTTAGCCGTGAAAGCCATTTGCGGCGTGGGCGCCTACGCCATGATGGCTGAAATGGCAGGCGAAAAAGAAACCGCCCAAAAATATAAAACAAGAGCCAAAGAGATGGCTTCAAAATGGATGAAACTCGCCGACGCAGGAAACCACTATTCCCTCACGTATGACAACAAAAACTCTTGGAGTCAAAAGTATAATATGGTGTGGGATAAACTCTTGGGATTGGAATTATTTCCGCAGGAAGTCTATCAAAAAGAAGCCGCCTACTATCTCCCCAGACAAAACAAGTTTGGGCTGCCCCTCGACAGCCGAAAAACCTATACCAAATCGGATTGGATTTTGTGGACCGCCGCATTATTAACCGATGACCGCAAAAGCTTTGAAGCGCTTGTCAATCCCGTTTACAAATACGCCACAGAAACCCCCACCCGCGTTCCTTTGAGCGACTGGCACGAAACCACCGACGGAAAACAAGTAGGCTTTCAGGCACGCAGCGTAGTGGGCGGCTATTTTATCAAAGTACTTGCCGACAAGTGGTTAATAACTAAATGATTAATGGTTAATGATTGATGGTTAATGTTGTTGCGGCAAGTGTGTCCCCCGGCGGCATATGGGGGCTTATGCGAAGGGGCGGGCAACAACATTAACCATTATTTGGGGCTTTCCGCGACGGGGAAGTAGCCAGAGTCTGGAATTAATGAGTTGAGCGACTCTAAAGACTCAATTCATGGAAACTTATTTTTTGTAAATAATTGATTTTCTATTGCTGTGGGTTATAAAAAAATAAATAAAAGCATATCATCCGCTTGCCCGCAAGCTTGCTTTCAAGTGGGCCCGCCGGTCGGGTTAAAAGAATTGCCGCTCGCAAAAAAGCCCCGATGCTTTTCGAAGCCTGGGGGCTTATCTTTGGCGTAAGAATAAATGACTAGAAAGTAAAGGTCAGTTTTCCAAACATATCGTCCGCAGAAGCCAAATGGCATGGCGTCGCGCATCCCTTCGGCGAAGTACGCCTTCGTGGGCAAGGTCTGCCCTGCCTCAAAAAGAGGCTTCCTCCCCCCAATTAGCCCGAACAATATATTTTGACGCCTCTTCTAACTTCTTGATTAGATTGACATACTATTACTCGCTGAACCGCCGGATTGAGCGGGAACAAGGGCACAGGTTAAACCTCGAAGCATGAGCTCTCCCCCGTGCCCCCCGCAAGAAAATCCTAAAATCCTAAAATTTTAGTCAATTTCTTTTGCACGACTCCTTTTTCGGAGCGCGCTTCCACCGCATAAACTCCGTCGGTCAAGGCGGAGACGTCGGCTTTAATGCGGCGTCCCGATTGGGTATAGGGCACCTCTGTTGCCTGACCGGCCATGTTGTACACGGTAACCCTCGTCGGATGGGAAAAGGGCAAATCCAAATAGAAATAGGCGCCGGCGGGGTTTGGATAAAGGGAGGCTTCATTCGAATAATTTTCGAAGCCCGTAATCGTGGGAGGCGGCAAGTTTTTCAGACTTTTATACGAAGCCTGTATCACGCTCTTGGTATCCAGATTTTGCACAAATACGATTACGCCTGCTTTAGAGGGGTCTTTAATAAGGTTTCCCTTGTCCCATCGGTAGAATTGCTCAAATTCTTGGGGGTCGCGCCCCTTCTCGGCGGTCAGGGGGACGCCTGCGGCGTGGGGCAGAAGTTTTCTCATGATTTCACGCCCGTTTACATTTTCCACGAGCGCCGTATGCACCACCCAAGTGCCTTTCGGGATTGGCATCAGGGCATGGATCTTGGGGGTAATTTTCAACAGGGTCGGGTTTTTCAGCGTGGCTTGGATGTCAATATCGATGGGAGAATTGTCGAGTATTTTTTCGCTGAACACGCCGGGCCCCCATAAATCGACCGTCGCTTTGCCCGGGCCGGATTTATTCGCTCCGCTGATGAATGACCGAGGGGGAGAAGCCACGCCGTAGTATATGGCGCGGGCATCCGGATCCGCCGTATTCGACAAATATTCGGGGTTTCCTGAATTGCCAAGGGCCGTGAAGTAGGAGAGTTTTATAAGCAACGTATCCTGTTTGTTGAAATCAAAGAAGCGGTCCGGGTCTGCGGCACTGTCATCGCCTAAGAAGTGTTCGCCCAGGGCGATGGTATTGCGCTGATAGACGCTGAAGTTGTCGAGGGCGAATCCGTTATCGCCGGGTTCTTTCTTGTCGTCGTTGGTGCCGAACAAAAAGCGGAAGCGGATTTTCTTCTTATATTCGGCGCCGCTCAAGTCATATTTGGCGGTTACCCATCCATTGCCTTCCTTGTTTTCTTCCTTGGTCCAGCCGGCTTGGTTGGTTTCATACCCGTAAGTGCCGTCGCGGAGGTCGCGTTTGACGAGTCCGCTGATAGAGTAGGCGTTATTATACCAATTTCTTCCGAGGTTGCTCTTGGGCAAAGGCGTCCATATTTTTCCGTCGTGAGAATATTCCAGACACACGCCGTCTTTTTCGTCAGCCCATTGAGTGAAATAATCGAAGCTCATGATGGGGTAATATCCTCGGGCGCGGAGGTCGAAGCAGGGGGAGTAGAGCGCCGAGCGTTGCGAGGATTCATATTTATAGGTATAGGTGCCGTCTTCTTTCCTTTGGCGCTTGCGCGTAGACCAAAAGAGTCCGTGTTCGCCGGAGTTAGGAGGCCATTCGCTTCTCTCGTCCAGGGTGCGTTGCGCCCCGTAATTCCAATCCGTTCCGAATTCGACGTGGTTCACCCAGCCTTGGGCCATCCACTTCCCGCCCTCCTCTTCAAACGGTTCGAAATAATTTCTGTCCGTTACTTGCGGCACAATTTGCACGACGAGCTCGGTGGAATGCTCGCAGACANGGGAGGCGCCGCCGCTCACTATGCTGTCGGTCACCTTTAGTTTCACCAGGTATCTTCCGGGGTTTTGATATAGATTAGACTCTGTGTCTCCCTGCCAATTAGCGGNGTTCAATGTCTTCTTGACGGGGGGGCCTCCGTGGCCGAAGTCGAATTTGTAGGAGGCTTTGGTTTTCGGGATGTCTTTGGCAGGCAAGGCTGTGGTGAACTTAAATTCCGTGCCTTCGCCGGCGCAAAGCCGGGCTACGTGGAAATCGGCTATCGGCTGATAGACCGCCGGAAAAACCTCGGTATACGTACTGCGGCAAGTGCTCAGCACCATGCTTCTGATCTCAAGTTGTACGCGATGTTCGCCGGGCGAGCTGTATATGTGATTCACGGACCTTGACTTGGACTCCGTTCGGCTTACCCCGTCTCCGAAATTCCAAGTGACCTGGTCATGAATTTGCTCCAGCGCCTCGGGCGGCGCATTGATCTTAAAATCCGTTCCTTGATCGCCCGACACCGGCAGACAATGGCGCATTTCTGTCTCCCCATTCTGGGGGTTTTGCTTGCTGAAAGAAAGCGAGGGCAGTCGGTTAATTCGGAAATGCCCCTCAGAGGAGTTTGTGCACTCGGTAACGGGCTCCGTGTTTCTGTAAACGATGGGGATAGCCCGGTTAAAATCGTTTGCAGAACCTTCCAGCACATAATTATTTTCGGTATTGTTAATTTAATATAGTTTTGTATATTTGAAGAAACCCTTATGAATTGTCCAAGATGTAAAAGTTCTGAATATAGTAAAGACGGTATTGTTAATTT
>G312J29652_10000086_pt1 | contig 18498 bp, 15 predicted proteins | sample EareggfetidaYelm_FD_29652 | JGI IMG/M metagenome (IMG submission 29652) | reverse complement strand
ATTTTTAGCGAAAACTTTGAAAATTTATTCATTCGCGATTTTTTTGGCAATGCCAATCCGACAATAAAAGCCCCGGCTATTTTTCTAAAAAACGGCAAAGGATTTTATTTTAATAATATCGCCGGCCCGACGAGTATCGAAAAACATAATGTGAAGCCTTGACGAACAACAAATGAAATTTTTCAAAAGATAACAGGGTTTTAAGCCCGACGAATAATGAAGCAAGAAGAATATAATAAGAATAAAAGATCAAAGGCGCTTGCCAAAAAACGGCAAAAGCCGATGGCGCCGGAAGAGTTTGGTTTTCCGCGCGACGACGAGTCCTATAGCCCCGACGCCCCCGCTGTATGCCGCGATAAATTTTACGCGCTTATGTTTGAGCAGATGAAGGGCCGCATAGTAGCGGGGTGCAACTTTTGGGGCTTTGTCGGAACGGGACGTCCCGCGGGCGAGCAAAAGTACTGGAAGAAAGGGGACGATTTTTTGGCAGACCCGCCCATGGAAGAGCAAGGTTTAAATTCTGTTTTTGACTCGGACGCCTCTACGCGGAATGTGATTGAACAATTTGTAAATAAATAATATATATATGAGTAAAATAACTAAACTGCTGCTGTTTATGCTTGCGCTCGACTTGAGCGCGTATGCTCAACAATGTTGCGATCGGCAGGCTACCAAGGAAACGCAAAATTTATTTAAGAACCTCTATCGCTTAAAGGGCAAAGGAATATTCTTTGGTCATCAAGACGATTTAGCTTACGGCATGGGGTGGAAGGATGTGCCGGGAAACAGCGACGTAAAAATATCGTGCGGGGACTATCCGTCCGTTTATGCCTGGGATTTTGCCGGGTTTGACAAAGATGATAATTTTAATATTGACGGCGTTCCTTTTGATAAGATGAGAAAATATGTTCAGGAAGGCTACAAGCAAGGAGCATTTATCAGTTTCAGTTGGCACTCGGATAATCCGCTCACAAAAGGCAATGCGTGGGACACTACCCATGCCGTGGCGTCTATCCTGCCGGGCGGCGACAAGCATCAAATATACAAGCATTGGTTAGATAACGTGTCGGAATATGTGCTCACGTTGAGAGGCGAGCGCGGGGAGTTAATCCCCATCCTGTTCAGACCTTATCATGAGTTAACAGGCAACTGGTTTTGGTGGTGCAAAAACACTTGTACGCCGAATGAGTTTAAACGCCTTTGGGCATTCGTCTTTGATTATCTCACAAACAAAAAAGGGCTTCATAATTTATTGTGGGTCTATAATCCGTCGGGCAATTTTAAGAACGCGGCGGAATTTTTGGAGTATTATCCCGGGGACGGCATGGTAGATATGATAAGTTTTGACTACTATCAGCAGGACGATCCGACTAAGGGCGCCGCTTACATTCGGGAAGTGGGAGCCTGCATAAAAATTATGGAAGACATCGCCGCAGAAAGAAAAAAATTGACGGCCTTGGCAGAAACCGGTTACGAAGACATACCGGATCCCGCATGGTGGACAAAGACGTTGTGGAAAGCAATAGGAAATACGTCCATAAGCTACGTGCTGTTATGGCGCAATCACGGCCCAATGGAAGGAAGACCCAGAAACCACTGCTACGTGCCGTATGAAGGAAACCCCTCCTTGGCTGACTTTAAAAAATTTTATGCGTTGCCTAATACGTGGTTTGCCAAAGAGGCCAAGGGATTAAAGTTGTACGACTCAAGGAAATAAATTTTTTAAAGCGATATTTTTATGCGGCGCTCGCGTCAAGCGGAGGGCAAGAAACGAAAGCAGGGAGACCGTGAAAAAACAGAAGAATAAGAAAAATAAATTTAACCATAAAAATTAACGTTCGGATGACATTTGAGGACAGAATGATGAAGCTGCAAGAAAACTATAAAACAGTAACGCAAATGAGGAATAAAAAGTCAGGGATCGGGAATGGGATTTTTGACCGCTACCAAAATCCTGTGCTGACCTGCGAACATATCCCCCTGCATTGGATTTACGATTTGAAACAAGACACTAATCCGTATTTAATGACTCGCCTCGGGGTGAACGCCGTATTCAATGCCGGCGCCATTATGTTCGACAATAAATACTGCGTGATTGCGAGGGTCGAGGGCTGGGACAGAAAATCCTTCTTTGCCATTGCGGAGAGCGTCAATGGGACAGACCGCTTTATGTTTTGGAATACGCCGGTTGTTTTGCCTGAGATAGACGAAACCGAAACCAATGTGTATGACATGCGATTGGTTCAGCACGAAGACGGATGGATTTACGGATTGTTTTGCAGCGAAAGCAGGCCGCCCGACGCCGCGGAAAGCGATCAATCGAGCGCGATAGCTCAATGCGGAATTGTGCGCACGAAAGATCTGCGGCAATGGGAACGCCTGCCTAACCTGAAAACTAAATCACAACAACAGCGCAACGTGGTGTTGCACCCCGAATTTGTGAACGGAAAATATATGCTTTACACGCGCCCGCAAGATGATTTTATCGACATTGGAAAAGGCGGCGGAATTGGAATTGGTTATTGCGACAGCATGGAGAAAGCAAGCGTGCCGACAGAGAATGTTCTTTTTTCAAAAAAGTATCATACCATTTATGAAGCGAAAAACGGACTCGGACCGGCGCCTGTAAAAACAAAGGAGGGATGGCTTCATTTAGCGCATGGGGTTCGCAATACGGTCGCGGGGTTGCGCTATGTGCTCTATATGTTTGTTACCGACTTAGCCGATCCGACAAAAGTAGTGTATCGCCCCGGCGGCTATTTTATGGCGCCCGAACACGACGAGCGGGTAGGGGATGTGTCGAACGTCGCTTTTTCAAACGGATGGATACGAAACGACAAAGACGAGATTTTTATTTACTATGCCTCCAGCGACACCAGACTGCACGTGGCTACTTCTACGGTCAATCAACTGCTCGACTATTGCAAGAATACGCCCCCGGATCAGTATCGAACGGCTAAGTCGGTTGAGTCTATAATGAAATTGATCAAACACAACCAAACCGCTTAATTGAATGTTCGACGCTGTGGCCNTAACCAAACAAATTGACTCATAAAAATAAAGCCCGCCTGCCGCATTTTAAAGTATGACCNTGATTTTGAATTTTACCCCGGCCTATGTTTAAATCTGATGTTTCGCTAAAAGAAAAAATAGGCTATGGCTTAGGGGACATGTCTTCCTCCATGTTTTGGAAGTTGTTCAGCATGTACCTGATGTTTTTTTATACCGATGTCTTTGGCATTGAGTCGCAGGTTGCCGCTTTTATGTTTTTAATCACGAGGGCTTGGGATACTCTGTTCGATCCCTTGGTGGGGATTATCGCCGACCGAACTCACACCCGTTACGGAAAATTCAGACCGTATATTTTATACGCCGCCATTCCCTTTGGGGTGATGGGCATATTAACCTTTACGACGCCGNCTTTTTCCAATGTCGGAAAAATCGCATATGCCTACGTTACCTACTCGGCCATGATGATGATTTATTCCCTCATTAATGTGCCGTATGCGTCGTTGCTGGGCGTTATTTCGCCTCATCCGAAAGTGCGCAATGCGTTGGCTTCTTTTAGAATGGCTTTTGCTTTTTTGGGCAGCATTTTAGTATTGGCGTTGATTGAACCGTTGGTTGAAAAATTTAGCCGCTTGGGCGCAAATATAAACCTGCAGCAGGGNTGGCAACTGGGGGNGGCGGCGATAGCGGTTTTGTGCATCCTGCTGTTTTGGTGTTGTTTTGCTTTGACCAAAGAGCGGGTGAAGCCCGTTAAGAAAAAGCAACATACGCTGAAGCAGGACATAACTGACCTCTTAATCAACCGACCTTGGTGGATTTTGCTGGCCGCGGGAATGTTCACGCTCGTTTTTAATTCCATCCGCGACGGCTCAACCGTTTATTTTTTCAAGTACTATATTCAAAATGAAACCAACGCAAATATTTTGGGTTACCCGATTTCATATACCGTGTTATTTTTAGTAATCGGGCAGGCGGCCAATGCCGCGGGCGTACTGTTGGCAACGCCCGCGGCGAATACAATCGGAAAAAAGAAAACTTTTTTAGCCGCTATGTTTACGGCTTCCCTCTTTAGCGTCGGATTTTATTTTTTGGAAAAAGAAAACCTGCCGGCCATGTTCGTATTTCAGTTTATAATCAGCGCTTGCGCCGGCAGCATATTTCCGTTGATGTGGTCTATGTATGCCGACGTCTCCGATTATTCTGAAATAAAAACAGAGCGGAATGCAACAGGATTGATTTTTTCATCTTCCTCCATGTCTCAAAAATTCGGATGGGCAGTGGGCGGCGCGCTGACAGGATGGCTGCTTTCGGTTTTTCAGTTTAAAGCCAATATGGAACAAAGCGATTTTGCCATTGCGGGCATTCGGCTTATGTTGAGCATATTCCCCGCTTTGGGGGCGATGCTGTCGTTTATATGCATGCTTTTTTACCCCTTGTCGGAGAGCAGGGTAAATGATATTGCCAGACAGTTGGAAGAGAAAAGAAAGCAGCTTGAATAAATTTTTATGTCGGTAAACTTACAACAATTTCGAACAGAGCTTGACGAAGAGTGGAGAGATATTCTTTCCTTTTGGATGACCTGTATGCAGGACGTCGGGAAGGGCGGCTTTTACGGAAAACTCTTGCCTAAGAATGAAGTCGTCCAAGGCGCTCCGAAGGGCGTTGTGCTCAATGCCCGAATTCTTTGGTCTTTTTCGCACGCCTATAACTTTAGCGCCGACAGTCAGTATTTGCCCGCGGCCGCACGCGCTTTTGATTATCTCTGCAAGAATTTTGTCGATGAAGAATTTGGCGGAGTCTATTGGTCGGTGGATTACTCGGGAAAAATGCTTGATTCTAAGAAGCAAGTATATGGACTCGGTTTTTGTATTTATGCCTTGTCGGAATATTACAAAGCCGCAAAAAGCGAGAAGGCGTTGGCGCTTGCGCTCGCCTTGTTTACCGTGCTCGAAGAGAAAACATTCGACCCGAAAAAGAACGGCTACTTTGAAGCCTTTGCGAGAGATTGGAAACCCGCGGATGACATGAGGTTAAGCCATAAAGACGCCAACGAAAAGAAAACCACGAATACGCATCTGCATATTATAGAAGCCTATTCAAATTTATTTTCCGTGCATCCTGAAAAGCGCATAAGAGACGCGACGGAAAATTTGCTAGACCTGTTTTGGCGCCGCATAATTAATCAGACGACTCACAGACAACATTTATTTTTCGACGAAAATTGGAATGTAAAATCAACCGATATTTCATTTGGTCATGATATTGAGTCTGCTTGGTTGTTGCATGAGTGCGCCAAGATCATAGGTTCTGAAAAGTACCTGAACTTGTTTGAACAGAATGCCGTGCGTATGGCAAAGGCGGCGCTCGACGGCGTGGACGCAGACGGCGGAATGTGGCATGAACGCAGCCAAGACGGAAATTGGCTGTACGAAAAACATAATTGGCCGCAGGCTGAAGCAATGCTCGGCTTCTTTAATGCGTGGGAAATAACCGAAGAGGAATCTTGGTTGCGGCGCTCTTTCGGGTCATGGGAATTTATAAAGAAATACATAAAAGACAGAGAGTACGGCGAGTGGCATTGGGGCGTGGAAAAAAATCGCCGACCGATGCCGCATGAAGATAAAGCCGGTTTTTGGAAATGTCCTTACCACAATTCCCGCGCTTGCATCGAAATTGTCAGGAGAATTGATTTGCGGCTTTAACCCGACTTGCGCAGACTTTGGAAAATGAGTCCGACAAGCGGGGTTAAAATGTTTTTAAATTTTTAATAAAAAAATGTAACTTGCTTACAAGAACAGAGGAGAGGGATAAATGCTTGTTCTTCAATAGGTAAAATCACAAAGGCATGGACGAAAAGCAAGTGAATGTTGATTTGCAATGACCGGGGGTTGCGCAATTATAGGGGTAAGGATTATCGGTTGCGAAAGACGTTTAACATTAATAAATTAACATGGCTTTTATTATGAAAAATTTATTGAGAGAAGTAATTCCGTTGCGGCAAGTGGATTGCTTCGCGGCATTTTCCAGGGTTAAAAACGAGTTTGATTTCCCCTGCCATTTCCACGAGGAGTATGAGCTGAATTTTATTTATAAGGCGAAGGGGGCGCAACGCATCGTAGGAAACCATGTTTCCGAAATTGATGATTTTGAATTGGTGTTGGTGGGGCCCAATCTTCCCCATGGCTGGTTTACTCATAAGTGCAAAAGCAGCGGCATCGTGGAAGTTACCGTACAGTTTCACCGCAACTTGTTTGAAAGAAGTTTTTTGTTGCGCGACCAACTGCACAGCATCTATAGTTTGTTTGAAAACTCGCAACGGGGAGTGTCTTTTTCTGAAAATGTAATTAGAAAAAATCTGGAGAGAATTACTGCGCTCCCGCAACAACATGGCTTTGAGTCAGTGTTGGAATTGATGACGTTGCTGCATGATTTATCACTCGCGGAAGACATGAAACTTCTCTCGGACAGCGCGGTAGTCGGCAACTTTCTCAACCCGTATGCCAAGAAGCGCATCGACGATGTGCTGAACTTTTTAAACAAGGAGTATGATAAAAACATAACCCTGGCCGACGCCGCGCAAGTGGCCTGCATGGCGGTGGTTTCTTTCAGCCGTTTTTTCAGGCAGCAAACAGGCAACACTTTTGTAAGCACGCTCAACGACATCCGCATAAAGCACGCCACAGAATATCTCATCGCCACGCATAAGTCTATCACCGACATTGCCTACAGTTGCGGGTTTCAAAATATTTCTAATTTTAATAGATTATTTAAAGCAAGGAAACAATTTACTCCGAAGGAATTTAGAGAAGCCTATGCCGCCCCGCAGGCTTAACCCGCAGAGCCACAAGGTGGCCATGCCTCGGCGCTTTGAAACAAAGTCCTGAAAGGGAAACCTCTTTCGGCGAGGGGCGGTTTCATTGCTTCGCCGGCCTTGGTATGACTGCTTTAAATGGTTCGCCTTCCAAATCGTTGATTAATTCAATATCGCGTTGGTTTTCCAAAGGCAGATTCAAGCCGCAAATGCAAGTTTTACTTAGCTTACAAACTTACTCTTAAAAAAATATTTTTTTTCCGATTATTTGTTAAGCATGACAAAAATCCCGCGCAATTACGCGCCCACATATAATGGCAATGGTTAGCGACTTAAAATTTGCGCGGAGTGGTTTTTGGTGTCCACTTTTTCAATGATGTCTTCGACAATTCCCTCTTCATTGACGATGAACGTGACGCGGGCTGTGCCCATATATTTTTTTCCGAACATTTGCTTGTCCACCCAGGTATGGTATTTCATGTGGACAATCTTATTGACGTCGGCCAAGAGACGGAAGGGCAGGTTTTCTTTTTCAATAAACTTGCGATGCGATTCCTCGCCGTCGGTGCTGATGCCAAAAATCACATAGCCTTTGCTCAGCAACTCGCTATAGTTGTCGCGCAGATTGCAAGCCTCTTCGGTGCAGCCCGGCGTTTGGTCTCTGGGATAAAAATAAAGCACGACTTTCTTGCCTCTGTAGGCGGACAAGGTTACGGGGTTTCCCAATTCGTCATTAATGGTGAAGTCCGGCGCGGGTTTTCCAATAGTGGGTTTCATAGTTTTTTGTTTTTGACTGGGACCTAATATATAATGGTACACGGCTGCGTTGCCTGCTCTGTCTTCCAACAGCAAATCCAACGTGCCGCCCAACGGCTTTGTTATTTCCGAGGGGTGCAAAGATAGCGTTCTGCTCTTTTGATCAAAATACATAAGCGCCCATTTTCCGTCGATATAGCCGTTATACTTGGCAATGCCTGAAAGATTATCGAAAATGCGGCAACGAAAAGAGCGCGGCGTTTTTTGCGCCGAGCGCACAACAGGCGCTTGATGGTCGCTTTGAATCCAAAATTTCCCAAGCCATCGGGTCTCAAAGGTTACGCTTCCATTGGCGAAGTCGCCGCCGCAATAAGCGCCGTTCGCATACACGGCCTGCTTTGGGGCGGCCGTGAGGGAGTCGCTGAAATACGTTATTTGCAACGGCTCGCGAAGGGACATGCTGCGCTTGCCTATTTCAAATCTCTTCCCGTTAAATTCAGTTTTCAAATAAAGCGTATCGTAAAGCGAAGTCGGGGAGAAGTTGATGTCAAGGCGGGAATTGCTCAGCCGAAAAGGCGTATGCGAAGGAATCATAGTATTCACAGGCAGTTCCATTTTTCCCGAAGGAGTCACAATCAAATCGGGGAGTTTTCGCATGTCGATTAAATAGGTCGCTCGCCGCGGCGAGGAATAGGCCGGTTTTAATTTTTGCGTTGTTTGGCCGGAGAGCGCTTCAATTTCTTTAGCGTCGGCGGGGGCGGTCAGCTTTAACGTATTCTTAAATAAATCCCATTGCGCATTTTCCTTCTTTGGAGAACGTTCGTAAATAATTTCCGCAGGCGCAGTCCCTTCGAGCACGGCCTCTACGGAGGTCACATTTCCCGCAAAATCTTTCAGCAAAATGGTCAGTTGATTCCTGCCCTCATGAATTTTCACAAAGCCGGCGCCCAAGGCATGATCATAGATGCTCATTTGGTTGCCGTCGTCGATATAGAGCTTTTGAAATTTTATTCGCCTTTTCATATTTTCTTCCACGTCCATCACATTCTCCATTTCACGGCTTGAGGCGTAGGGCAAACTTTCAATCTTTCGGGAAAAAAGTTTAACCCCGTCGTGATACATTTCTATATAATTAATGCCGCAGTGAAACGAGTCGGAAATTAAATAATCAAATGCCGCTATCTCCACGCCTATCAAGCCATGCGCCGACAACGCGCTTGTTTTGTAGGCAAACGGTTTGCTTTTTGCCAAAACAAGTTCTTCCCGCGCAAACTGATGGTTGATGCGGCTGTCGGCGTTCATACATTGAAAAGCGATCCGTTGGGGCACCGGATGAACGCGATCTTCTATTTCGCAAAAACCAAATTGAAGGGGATTGAGCAATTCATTTTGCGCATTGCGAATTTCAAAATGCAGGTGAGGGCCGTCTGAATCGCCGGTGTCTCCCACAAAGGCAACCGTGTCCCCTTTTTTCACTTCGAACAGGCCGGGCGAACAAACAATTTCTATTTCGTTTTGTTGAGTTTTTCGTTGTTGTCTTCTCGCGTAATTTTCAATGGAATACGCATACCTCTCTAAGTGCCCGTACCACGATGAATTGCCGTCGGGATGACGAATCACGAGCAGTTGCCCGTAGCCGTTGGGCTTAACCGAAATACGCTCTACATAGCCCGACTGCGTGGCCTGCACAGGAATGCCGGCCAAGTTGTTGGTGCGAATATCAATGCCTCCGTGAAGGTGGCTGGTGCGAAGTTCGGCCATCGTTCCGGCTAGTTGTCCGGGTTCGCCGGGCTTTACAGGAAACAGATAGGAATCTAAAACGACGGGTTCTTTCGGCTCTTTGGCGGCCGCTAAAAGGCTGTCGTCGGCGGCCGGTTGCCCGCACGCTACGGACGTAACGGCCAAGAGAACAGAGAAAAGGTTATTTAATTTCAAAATCCAATAGTTTTTCNTTTTCAATAAATGCGCAAAGCCGATTGCCTACCGCCACGGGACCTACGCCTGAAGGAGTGCCTGTAAAAATATAGTCGCCTGTCCGCAACGTGATAAATTTCGNAATCCAACAGAGGATGTATTCAAACGAAAAAAGCATGAGCGAGGTATTCCCCGACTGCGCTTTTTTTCCGTCAATCTCTAAACTAAAATTAATATTTCTTAAATCTTTAAAATCTTTCAACGGAATAAATTTGTCGGAAACCGGNGCCGCGCCGTTGAACCCCTTGCTCAATTCCCAAGGCAGTCCTTTCTCTTTGGCTTTTTGTTGCCAGTCGCGCGCGGTGAAATCGATGCCTATGCCGATGGCGTCAATGTACTGAAGGGCAAATTTTTCGGCAATATGCTTTCCTTCTTTCCCTATTCGCAACACCAACTCTACTTCATAATGGACNTCTTGCGAAAACGAAGGATAATAAAACGGCANGTTGTGAAGCAACAAGGCCGTATCGGGCTTTGAAAAAATGACCGGCTCCGCGGGACGCTCATTATTAAGTTCTTTAATATGCTCTGCATAGTTTCGACCGACCGCTAGAATTTTCATCGACAATTTTTTTTGTTGTACAAAAATAAAGATTGATTTTATCTTTTTGTAACTTTGCTCAATAAATTCAACAGACCATGAAGAAAATATTTCCCCTTCTCGCAATAGCCGCGTTTATTTTNGGGTGCGCTTCGGTGGCTGTCACCGGCCGCAAACAATTAAATCTGGTTTCTAATGCGGAAATTTTGCCCATGGCCGCCACCCAATATCAAGAGGTGTTGCAGAAGGGACCTATCTCCGCAGACGAGCAGAACACCGCCATGATTAAGCGCGTGGGCGGACGCATTCAAACAGCAGTGGAACAGTATCTTACGCAAAACGGACGGGCCTCCGATTTAGAAGGCTTTCAATGGGAATTTAACTTAATCGACGATCCCCAAACGGTGAACGCTTGGTGCATGCCCGGCGGAAAAGTGGCTTTCTACACCGCCATTTTGCCCATCTGCAAAGACGAAAACGGCGTGGCCATTGTCATGGGACACGAGGTGGCGCACGCCATTGCCAATCACGGACGCGAGCGCATGAGTCAGGGCATGGCGCAAAACTTGGGATTGAGCGTGTTGAGCGTTGCCTTGGGACAAAATCCAACAGGCACCTCACAGTTATTTATGCAGGCCGTGGGGATGGGTTCCAATTTGGGAATGCTCAAATTTTCCCGCTCTCATGAATCGGAAGCCGACCATATGGGTTTGATTTTTATGGCGCTCGCAGGCTACGATCCGCAAACGGCGCCTTCGTTTTGGGAACGCATGGCCGCCCTCGGAGGAGAAAAGCCGCCGGAATTTTTATCTACTCACCCGGCCGACGAAACCCGAATCCGCGACCTGAAAGGATGGATGCCCGAAGCTATGAAATACTATAAAAAATAATTAATGCCCATTGTTGCTCCGTCGTTTTTAGCCATTGACTTTGCCGACGTAAAAGGCGAAACCGAAATGGTAAATCGCAGCCGTGCCGAGTGGTTGCACATGGATGTGATGGACGGAGTTTTTGTGCCGAACATAAGCTACGGCGCTTCCATTGTGAAAACTATCCGTCGGCTTTCCGAAAAATTTATCGACGCGCACCTGATGATAGTGAAGCCCGAACGCTATTTGGAAAATTTCAAAGAAGCAGGCGCCAACAGCATCACCGTACACTTGGAAGCCTGCGACAATCTTCATCATACGCTCTCTCGGATCAAAGACTTAGGTTGCAAAGCAGGGGCAGCGATTAACCCTCAAACGTCGGTTCATCTGCTGGAAAAATATATTCGCGAGATCGACGTCGTGTGCGTGATGGCCGTGAACCCCGGTTTTGGAGGACAGAAGTTAATGGAACACACCTATCACAAAATTGCGGAACTAAAGAAGGTCATTCATGCCCATCATTCCAAAGCGCTTATCCAAGTCGACGGAGGAGTAGATAAAGAAAACGCCAAGAAGTTGACGGAGGCAGGAGCGGATGTATTGGTGGCCGGAAGTTTTATTTTCAATTCATCGACGCCTGAAAAAGAAATTGAATTTTTATATTCATTGAAGACGTAATGGCGCCAATGGTTAATGATATTAATGGCTGATGATTGATGGGATGTGTGTGTGGTTCCATGTGTTCACCGGGGGNCCAAGTGTCCCGCGCCCGTGCAAGATAATGGTTAATGATTATTGNTTTATACAAGGTTAAAGTAAGTCCCAATGGCTTCCGTTAATAGTCATTAACCATTAATCATTACTACCAGTTGGCAATCGTTGCATTGAAAATATCAAGGTAGATTAGCTTGAAAATTTCCTTTTCATAATTAGCCTGAATAGTGGTGAAATCGAGATTGCTGGCGAATGGTTTATTGTTGGTGAAGACTCGGTCTTTGAAACTGTTTTTGGGTTCTTTTAAATCCACATAGTTGACTTTCACGGAAATGGTCAATCGCGTTTGACTGGCAGAAGCCGCGCCTGTGGAAGGGTCTACCGTGGGCGCCTGCGGACTTAAATTATATTCCGAAATTACGCCGTCGAACGTTAAATCCCCGTGTTGCGAAACAACCGACAAGCCCGAATTTTGTTGCAAGTAATCTTTCAAACCGTTCACAAAAGTGAAGGAAAGATTGGCCGGCGCTAAATCGGTGAGGTTGTAAAATTGATCGATCTTGACGGTCTTTGCCGTAGTGGAGGCTCCGGAGAAGGAGTAAATGCCGCAACCCGTCAGGGGGAGGAAGAGAGCCGCAATTAATTTACTTATCCAAGTCATATTCTTTTATTTTTCGATACAATGTGCGTTCCGAAATGCCTAAATCTAAGGCTGCATATTTGCGCCTGTTCCTGTTTTTCTCCAGCGCTTTTCGAATCAATTCTTTTTCCGTTTTTTGAATGGAGAGAGAATCTTCTTCGGGCGTGATGTATTGAATATCTTCGGTGGGGTGTTCGCGGGCGTCTTTGATATTGATAAAATGCGCATCTTCTTCGAGCGACGGCGGCTTTAATTTTCCCAACATATCCTCTTCCTTTCTGGAAATGCCCCCCTCTTTTAAGACGGACATTTTCAGCTCATTGACGTCTTTGCGAAGTTCAAATAATATTTTATATAAAAGTTCCCGCTCCGAAACGCTCTCTCCCTCGGCATGGCGGTAAAGCGCGGGCAACGAGGATTCTTTGGGGAGAAAAGACTGCAACGCGGCGCTGTCGATTAGTTTGTTCTCGGTGGAGAGCACAGACATTTGTTCAATCAAATTTTTTAATTGGCGGATATTTCCGGGGAAGCGATAGCCGCTCAGAATTTTTTTTGCGTCGTCGCTCAAGACGATGGGCTTTACTTTGTATTTTTCCGAAAAGTCAGAGGCGAATTTTCTAAACAATAATTCCACGTCGTTGCCTCTTTCGCGCAAGGCCGGAATATACACAGGCACCGTATTGAGACGATAATATAAATCTTGCCTGAATTTCCGCACCTCCACTTGTTCCAACAAATTGACATTGGTGGCCGCCACTACGCGAACATCGGTTTTGAGCACCTTGGAGGAACCCACTTTTATAAATTCTCCGTTCTCCAACACGCGCAACAAACGCGCCTGCGTGCCCAACGGCATTTCGCCAATTTCATCCAAGAAAATAGTGCCTCCGTTTGTCACTTCAAAATACCCTTTGCGCGATTCGTGGGCGCCGGTGAAGGAGCCTTTTTCATGACCAAAAAGTTCAGAGTCAATCGTGCCTTCGGGAATGGAGCCGCAGTTGATGGCGATAAACTGCCCGTGTTTGCGCGGGCTTAGGGAGTGAATGATTTTGGAAAACGATTCCTTGCCGCTGCCGCTCTCGCCCGTAATCAGGACAGACATGTCGGTAGGCGCCACCTGCATCGCCACGCGCACCGCATTGTTGAGCAACGGCGAATTGCCCATGATGCCGAAGCGAAGTTTTATGCTCTGTATTTCTTGTTCTGTTACCGCCATGCTTACGCCATTTTCCCCAGCAAGGTCCCGCCCGTGCAGGCATGTACTTTCACGGAAACGCAAGCCCCTTTTTGAGCATGCTCTTTGTCAAATACAATGACTTTGTTTTGGGAATTTCTTCCTTGCCATTGTCCCCGGTCTCTTCGCGAATCCCCTTCAATCAATACGCTGAATGTTTTCCCAATATCGCCGCGGTTTCTTTTTTGCGAATGGGCATTTTGCAAACTTATGATTTCATCCAAACGGCGCTTCTTCACTTCTTGAGGGACGTCGTCCGCATACTTTTTGGCGGCGGGCGTTCCCGGCCGTTCCGAGTACATAAACATATAGGCGTAGTCGAACTCGACGGCTTCCATCAAGCTCAATGTCTCGCGATGTTCCTCTTCCGTTTCGCCGCAAAAACCGGTAATCATATCCGATGAAAGTCCGCAGTCCTCGCCCAGCGTTTCGCGTATTCTTTTTATTTTTTGCAAATACCATTCGCGCGTATAGCCGCGGTTCATCAACTCCAATATGCGCGAACTCCCGCTCTGCACAGGAAGGTGGATATACTTGCAAAGATTGTCGTGGCGCGACATTACATAAAGCGCTTCATCGGTCATGTCTTTGGGGTGGGAGGTGGAAAAACGAATGCGCATCGAAGGGCAGTTTGTCGCCAAGAAGTCGAGCAGTTGCGCAAAGGTCATGGGGTGACGCCCGCCCCATTTATAAGAGTCCACATTTTGTCCGAGCAGGGTTACTTCTTTATAGCGCCTGCTTTCCAACTCTTGCATCTCGTTTAAAATAGAATACGGGTCGCGGCTTCTCTCGCGGCCTCTCGTGAAAGGCACCACGCAGAACGAACACATATTGTCGCAACCGCGCATGATGGAAATGAAAGCGGAGACGCCATTGCTGTTAAGGCGGACGGGATTAATGTCGAAGTACGTTTCCTCGCGCGAAAGAAAAGTATTTACCGCCTTATGCCCTTCTTCAATTTGCCGAAGAAGATTAGGCAAATCGCGATAGGCGTCGGGGCCGGCCACCAAATCCACAATCTTTTCTTCCTCCACCAGTTTGGTTTTAAGGCGCTCCGCCATGCAACCCAATACGCCGATGATGACGTCGGGTTTAGTTCTTTTTAAATATTGAAAATGCGTGAGACGGTTGCGCACCGCGGTCTCGGCTTTCTCGCGAATGGCGCAGGTGTTGAGAAATACAATATCGGCGTCGTGCAAGTCGGTCGTGGTTTCAATGCCGTTCTCTTTCAAAATGGAGGCTACAATTTCGCTGTCGGAAAAATTCATTTGACAACCGTAGCTTTCAATAAAGAGTTTGCGACGCCCCGTCTCGGGGACAAGCGTTTCCGTGGCTTTGGCTATAGTCGCATCTTCCATAAGTATCTCTTTGGTGCAAAAGTAAGAATTAAAAGTCATATGACTAATGGCTAATAGCTAATGGTTAGTGATTAATGCGATGCTTGTCCCCGCAAGCCCCAAAGCCCCAAGCGCCCGCATACAGTTTAACGTCGGCAAGCAATTAACGGAAGCCGCACGACAGGACTTACTTTAATTCTGCATAAACCAATCCTGCAATAGTTTTTGTCGCTTTGCATGCGCCCCGCTTGAGAAACCCATTAACCATTAATCACGGGGTTTCAAGTTCCAGTTTTTTTATTCTTGAGATTATCGCGCCTTTAGTCCGTCCGAAATGTTCCGCCATTTTTTTCTTGCTTACCCCTTTGCCATGCAACGCGGTCAGTTCGGCGTCAAGTTCGGCGGTCCAAGGTTTATAGGCCTTCTCATGCCCGCTTCTTGACTCAACCGCCGAATAGGCTTTTTCGGTTTTGTTTTCCCGCTTTGTGGCTTTCTTTTCTTCTTCTTTTTTCTTTTCGCTTGAAACTTCCGTAACGTGAATTTGAGGAGACTTGGGGAACTCTTTTGGCATCAAATTTTCAGGAATGTAGAGACTGTTTTTTGTTCGGGTAACGGCCACGTAAAGCAGGTTAATTTCCTCATTCAGTTTCAGAAAGTTTAAATCATTCGCTTGACTGCTCTCTTTCATTTTCAGCAGTTTGTCTTCGGAAATAAAATCGTTCACAATTTGAACGGCGTCGTACTCCATTCCTTTGGCGCGGTGCACGGTCGAAAAAATCATCGTGGCTTTTTCTTTTTCGTCGTTGGCCACATGCCTCTCTTTAATGGTTTTTATGATGTCGGGTATTTCGTTCCCGTATTTTTTGACCACCCCGACCATCATGCCAAGCTGCACGTCTTCGGTTTTTTTGATATACTCCTCCAGCTCGTCCAGGTCTTTCATTCCCTTGATAAGTTTGTCTTTAATCAAATAATGTTTCTCGTTGTACAGGCTTAAAACATCATACAGCGAAGTGCCGTCGTCGGCATAGGTGTATGAATTAATATTGCCTTCAAAGTAAATGCGGTTCGCTTTATTCTTTTCGGTAACATACTCAATCGCTTTAAGCAACAACCCCAGATTGGTTCTTGCCAAAACAGCCTTAGTCTTAATTTCCGCGTCCTTTCCCTTTCCCGTTATGGGGATAGTTTGAGGCTTGCCGATGTGTTTTTTGAATTTCAAAACTTCCATGGCGAGGTCGGCAATGCTTTGATTAAAGCGAAAGCTAGTCGAAAGGCAATGCGTTTTATAGTCCGCTTTTTCCAATGAGTTTACGGCAAAACGCCAGCCGTAAATTTGCTGATGCGTGTCTCCGACGATTACTTTGACGGCCTGTTGCTTGAAAAAAACGTCGAGCATGGCTTGAGAGGCGTCTTGTCCTTCGTCGAAAAGTATGTAATCGTAAGGCAATTTTGGATTGGAAAGCTGAAATTTTTTAAGGTAAAAATCATGGATTATGTCAATTTCCCCCTTATCCATTCGACTCAATAAAAGGCGGGATTGGAGAACAATGTAATCATAAAATGAAGAGACAAATGATTTGGCTTTTGGATCTGTTATCGTGTCCAAGTAGTTTAAGTCCTGCACTTTCTCCTTGTCGCTGTTGCAGAAATAAAGCATAAATTTATTAATATGATTAGCGACAATATATTCTGCGTGTTTTTCTCCGTTGCCGCGCAGGTTTAAAAGTTCGACAATCTCTTGCGTCTTGTAAGCCTGTTGCCGCACTTTGTAATGGCTTTGAAAAACCACGTGCTTGTAGGCCAGCGAATGAGCCGTCTCCGCTTTTACGTGGCACAACCCTTTGTCGGCAAACTTTTTAACGGCTTCAAGTTTTACGGATTTGTTGAACGCTAAGTATAGAATTTTGCTTGACGGCGGTCTGGCCTTGGCATATTCGATAATGGTGGTCGTTTTTCCGGAGCCCGCAACCGCATTAATTTTAATGTTTCCGGTCGAGCGGATAATCTCATGTTGTTCGTTAGTTAATTCCATGCGACACGTATAAATCAATGGTTAATGATTAATGGTTAGCGGCGACGCCTGCGACAGTGTTCCCGAATCCCAAGCGCCCTGTTAATCATTAATCAGAGACATTTACCGCTTTCATAATGTCAATTTAGATATTTCTTTTCTTTGAAAAAGATTTCCTTTTTCGTCAAACCTGCCTGTTGTTATTTTAATGGCCTCGTCGGAAGCATCCGCTCCAATCCAGCGTCTGCCTAATTTGTCCGCGGCATACAGAAAACCGCCCGAACCGCAGAAACAATCCATAACTAAATCCCCCTTTTTAGAAGAAATGTTTATTATTCTTTCCAGAAGTTCTAAGTTTTTTTCTGTCGGGTAAACGGGATTTGGCTTATCCTTGTATTCCCATATATCCTGCACTCTCTTTGTTTGGCAATCTTCCGCATATATCTTTTTTCTCGGAACGCCATTTTTTGACCACTCGATTAAACCCTTTTTTTCCAGTTCGTCTAAAATATCCGGGGCATAACGCCAGTGCCTTCCTTTCGGCGGTTTAACGCCGTTCCATTCTTGTCCTGTTTTTCCGTTTTCTGTTTCTCCCGGCGCGTGCAACGGGTTTGTGGCGTATCTTCTTCCGTCTTTATCTGTTTTATTAAACAATCTTTCAAGCTCTTCGTCCGCCCTGCTTTCCATCGGCTCATTCCAAGTAAAATTATCTGTTTTTGTATAAAACAGTATTAAATCTTTGATGTTTCCGTAGCCCTTCCTTTGAAAGTTCTTTGGATTGCACTTTATTCTGGTTATGTCGTTTCGGAAGTTTTCCGCCCCAAACACTTCGTCCATAATTATTTTTACATAATGTCCGACTTTATAATCTATATGCAAATAAATCGATGCTTTGTCCGACATTAGTTCGCGAATTAAAATTAACCTCTGCCTCAGAAACTCAAGAAATTCGGCTCCTTTGAGTGTGTCTGCGTAGGCCATTCTGTCGTTCTTGCCAGCGCTTATTGTAGAGACACGGGCATCGTCGATCCTGAAAACAGTATTAGTTGAGAAAGGCGGGTCAATATAGACTAAGTCAATTATTCCTGCCAACTTATGTTCGTCAATTAAAGATTGCATCACTTCAAAATTATCGCCTTGAAAAAGAAGGCGGTTGATTTCCCCTTTTAAGCGAAGCAATGACGTATCCCCCTTAAAAACCTTTTTAGCTTTGAAAGCCAATACATCGCTTGCTTCAATTTTGTCCTTGTAGGTCAGCCTCATAATTATAATTGGCATAAAATTCTTTAAGCGCTAAAGCAGAGGCGGATTCAAGTCACAAATACAACTTTTTGGTCTGGTCTGTTAATGGGTTAAATCATGCGATGGCGCGTACCAAAATTAAATCTTCTCTGTGGTGCAGCTCATTTTCCGCAAAGCTAATATATTCATCCGTTATAGTTTCAAAATTTGTTTTCTTTGGCAACTATTACGGTTGATAGTTTTTTCAATTCCGTCAAATTAGAAACCTGCGGGCAAGCGCCCATTCCCGTTGCTATGGATAGTTCGGCGCATGGCGTCTTTTTGAGCGTTAAAAGTCATACGAGAGAGTCCGCCCCC